>Ga0209985_10005043_pt1 | contig 10432 bp, 10 predicted proteins | sample NOAtaG_FD_187305 | JGI IMG/M metagenome (GOLD analysis project Ga0209985, IMG submission 187305) | Freshwater lake microbial communities from Lake Erie, under a cyanobacterial bloom - NOAA_Erie_Diel6S_1000h metaG (SPAdes) (version 2) | ecosystem: Environmental > Aquatic > Freshwater > Lake ... | reverse complement strand
TGGCGGTTGGCGAAGGGTTCCGGCCGGCGAGTGGGAAGCAGCCATCCCGCGGGCGCCGCCGTCGTCAGGCCAGGATGCCGGCCGCGCGCATCGCGTCGCCGACAGTGGCCTGGCCGGCCTCGGTGAGCGGAACCAGCGGCAGCCGCACGTGCGGCGTGCAGCGGCCGAGCTGCGACAGGGCCCACTTGACCGGCGCCGGGCTCGGCTCGCAGAACAGCTGACGGTGCAGCGGCAGCAGCTTCAGATGCAGCGCGGCGGCAGCGCGGGCGTTGCCCTGCACGGCGGCCATGCACAGTTCGTGCATCGCCCGCGGCGCGACGTTGGCGGTGACGCTGACGTTGCCCTGCCCGCCGAGCAGCATCAGCGCGACGGCGGTGCCGTCGTCGCCGCTGTAGATGGAGAAGCCTGGCGGCGCGTGCTTGATCAGGTGCGCGGCGCGCTCGATGTTGCCCGTGGCTTCCTTGATGCCGACCACGCCGGGCACCTGGGCGAGCCGCAGCGCCGTTTCGGGAAGCATGTCCGCCACGGTGCGGCCGGGCACGTTGTAGAGCACCAGCGGCAGCTCGACCGCCTCGGCGATGGCGCGGAAGTGGCGGTAGATGCCTTCCTGCGAAGGCCGGTTGTAGTAGGGCACCACCGACAGGTGGCAGTCGGCGCCGACCTGTCGCGCGAAGCGGGCCAGGTCGATCGCCTCGGCCGTGCTGTTGGCCCCGGTGCCGGCCATCACCGGCACGCGACCCGCGGCCTGCTCGACGGCCACGCGGATCACCTCGCAGTTCTCCTCCATGCTGACCGTCGGCGACTCGCCCGTCGTGCCGACGACGCCGATGCAGTCGGTGCCTTCGGCAACATGCCAGTCGATGAGGCGGCGCAGCGCGGCGTAATCGATGCCGCCGTCCTCGTGCATCGGCGTGACGAGGGCGACGATGCTGCCAACGATCGGGGTCATGGGGGCTTCCTGGGGCCGGGCGGTGGGGCGCGGGCTGAGGCAGCGGATTCTAGCGAGCGGCCGCGCGCAGCCCGTACCGCGGCACCGGCGTGCTCCCGGGCGGCTCGGCCACCGCGACGATGCGCTGCACGAAGCGGTCGGGCGCCGCCTCGAAGCCGTCCTCGAAAGCCACGATCCGCAGCCCGGCACAGGCGGCCAGCAACTCGCCCGGCCGCAGCAGGAAGTCGGGGTTGGAAGGGCGCCCGATCGTCTCCTGCCCGCCGGCGAAGGTCTCGTAGAGCAGCGCTCCGCCGGGGGCCAGCGCGGCCACCAAGTCCGCAAGCAGCGGCCGCCAGAGGTAGTTCGTGACGATCACGCCGTCGAAGCGCCGGCCGGGCAGCGGCCAGGCTCCCCGCTCGAGGTCGGCGACGACGATCTCGGCCTGCGTGGCCAGTGGCTCGAGCGCCGCGGCGTCGCGGTCGACGCCAGTGACGCGAAACCCGCGGGCGGCCAGCCACGCGACATGACGGCCGCTGCCGCAGGCCAGGTCGAGCACCGCCCCGCCTGGGGCGATCAGGTGCGCCCAGCGCGTGATCCAGGCCGATGGCGCGACGGTGGCGTGCATGCCGTGCCAGGGGCGCCGCTCAGAAGCAGGCCCACAGGCGCGTGGCCAGGTCGTGCATGCGGTGCGGGTTCAGGTAGGACAGTGCCACGGCCGCCAGCGCCGCCAGCGCCGCGAGCCACAGCGCGAGCCGCAGCAGCCGCCGCGGGCGCGGCGCGTCGGCGCCGCCGGGTCCGACCGTGCCCGCGCCGCCCGGTGCTGCGCTCATGCCGCTGCCGCCGCGGGCTCGCGCCGCGCGATGGGCTCCTCGCGCACCGGCAGGTTCACGGCCGCCGCGAAAACGCCGAGCGCCACCGCGATCCACCACACGACGTCGTAGCTGCCGGTGGCGTCGTGCAACAGCCCACCGAGCCACACGCCGAGGAAGCTGCCGACCTGGTGCGACAGGAAGACGAAGCCGCCCAGCATGCTCATGTGCTGCACGCCGAAGATCTGCGCCACCACCGCGTTGGTGGGCGGCACGGTGGACAGCCACAGCAGCCCCATCGCCGCCGAGAACAGGTAGACGCTCCAGGGCGTCAGAGGCACCGCGAGGAACAGCACGATCGCCACCGAGCGCAGCGCGTAGATCGCAGCCAGGATGTGGCGCTTGGCGAGCCTCGCCCCCAGTGCGCCGGCGGCGTAGGTCCCGAAGACGTTGAACAGGCCGATCAGCATCAGCGCGATGGTGGCCACCTGCGGGCTCATGCCCTGGTCCTTCAGGTAGCTCGGCATGTGCACGCCGATGAAGACCACCTGGAAGCCGCAGACGAAGTAGCCGGCCATCAGCAGCTGGAAGCTGCGGTAGCCGAAGGCCTCGCGCAGCGCCGCGCCCACGCCCTGCCGCGGCCCCGCCCCCGCGACCGGCTGCGCCGGCTCCTTCAGGCCGAAGGCAAGCGGCAGGATCGCCAGCGCCGCCAGGCCGAGGATGAACAGGGCGTTCTGCCACCCCGTGTAGCCGATCAGCCAGCTCTCGACCGGGACCATCAGGAACTGGCCGAACGAGCCCGCCGCCGCGGCCACGCCCATGGCCCACGAGCGCCGGGCCGGGTCGACCTGACGGGCGATGACGCCATAGATGACCGCGTAGGTGGTGCCGCTCTGGGCGATGCCGATCAGCAGCCCCGCGCTGCCGGTGAAGGCCAGGCCGGAGGTGGCCAGCGCCATTAGCACCAGCCCCAGCGCGTACAGAACGCCCCCGACCAGGATGACCCGGAAGGCGCCGAAGCGGTCGGCCAGGGCACCCGCGACCGGGCCGGCCAGGCCCCACGCCAGGTTCTGCACCGCCAGGGCGAACGCGAAGCTCTCCCGCGTCCAGCCGCGGTCCATCGTGATCGGCTGCAGCCACAGGCCGAAGCCGTGCCGGATGCCCATGCTCAGCGTGACGATGGCGGCGCTGCACAGCAGCACCTGCGTCATCGACAGCCGGACCCGCCTGGAAGCTTCATTCATCCGGCGATTGTCCGGTAAATCGCTTCGGGTCGTCGGTGGGGCCCGGCCCAGAATCCCCCTCGACCCGGCCCCGGTCGCGCCCCGCAGCGCCGGGGTCGCGCCGCCCGTCAGCAGCATCCGAAGAGCACCCGTCCATGAAAGTTCTCGTCCTCGGCAGCGGTGTCGTCGGCACGGCCGTGGCCTGGTACCTGGCCCGCGCCGGCCACGAGGTGGAGGTGGTCGACCGACAGAGCGGGCCGGCGCTGGAGACCAGCTTCGCCAACGCCGGCGAGGTGAGCCCCGGCTACAGCGCGCCATGGGCCGGGCCGGGCGTGCCGCTGAAGGCCGTCAAGTGGATGCTGATGCACCACAGCCCGCTCGTGATCTGGCCGCTGCTCGACCCGGCGATGTGGCGCTGGGGCTGGCAGATGCTGATGAACTGCAATGCCCGCGCCTACGCGCTCAACAAGAGCCGCATGGTGCCGATCGCCGAGTACAGCCGCGACTGCCTGAAGGCGCTGCGCGCCGAGACCGGCATCGCCTACGACGAGCGCGCTCTGGGCACGCTGCAGCTGTTCCGCACCCAGGGGCAGCTCGACGGCATCGGCGGCGACGTCGAGGTGCTGCGGCAGTACGGCGTGCCCTTCGAGGTGCTCGACCGCGAGGGCTTCTGCCGTGCCGAGCCGGCGCTGCGCCACGTGCAGCACAAGTTCGTCGGTGCGCTGCGTCTGCCGGGCGACGAGACGGGCGACTGCTTCCAGTTCACCAACGCGCTCGCCGCGCTGGCGCGCGGCCTCGGCGTGCACTTCCGCTTCGACACGACGATCGACGCGCTGCAGGTGGGCGGCGGCGCGATCACCGGCGTGTTCACCAGCGCCGGCCTGCTGCGCGCCGACAAGGTGGTGCTGGCACTCGGCAGCCACAGCCCGCGGCTGCTGGAGCCGGTGGGCCTCCGCATTCCGGTCTACCCGGTGAAAGGCTACTCGATCACGGTGCCGATCGCCGACGCCGCGCACGCGCCCGAGAGCACGATCATGGACGAGACCCACAAGGTCGCGGTCACGCGGCTTGGCAACCGCATCCGCGTCGGCGGCACGGCCGAGCTGGCCGGCTACAGCCTCGCGCTGCGGCAGGCCCGGCGCGCCACGCTCGAGCACGTGGTGAGCGACCTGTTCCCGCGCGGCGGCGACGTGTCGCGGGCGAGCTTCTGGTGCGGCCTGCGCCCGATGACCCCGGACGGCACGCCGATCATCGGCGCGACGCCGGTGAAGGACCTGCTGCTGGCCACCGGCCACGGCACGCTCGGCTGGACCATGGCCTGCGGCACCGGGCGCGTGATCGCCGACCTGGTCAGCGGGCGCGACCCGGAGATCGACGTCACTGGCCTGTCGATGCAGCGCTACGGCTGACCACGCCGCCCGGCCGTCCCGGGTCGACCCGGGTCGAGCCGGACCTTGGCGGCCCGTGCGAACCCGCTGCCTAGAATCGGCCGCATGCCGGCCATCAAGCAGGGAACCTACGCCGAAGCCTCGATCCGCGTGCTCAAGGGCCTGGAGCCCGTCAAGCAGCGGCCCGGGATGTACACGCGCACCGACAACCCGCTGCACATCGTGCAGGAGGTGATCGACAACGCCGCCGACGAGGCGCTGGCGGGCCACGGCCGCCGCATCGCCGTCACGCTGCACGCCGACGGCAGCGTCGGCGTCGACGACGACGGCCGCGGCATCCCCTTCGGCCTGCACCCCGAGGAGGGCGTGCCGGTGCTGGAGATCGTCTACACGCGGCTGCACGCCGGCGGCAAGTTCGACAAGGGCGCGGGCGGCGCCTACAGCTTCAGCGGCGGCCTGCACGGCGTGGGCGTCAGCGTGACCAACGCGCTGGCGCGGCGCCTGCAGGTCACCGTGTTCCGCGACGGCCAGGTGGCCACGCTGGCCTTCGCCGGCGGCGACGTGGTCGAGCCGCTGGCCGTGCGCAAGGCCGCGGCCGGCGACCGCAGGCAGGGCACCAGCGTGCGCGTCTGGCCCGACCCGAGGTACTTCGAGAGCGCCGAGTTGCCGCGCGCCGACCTCGTCCACCTGCTGCGCAGCAAGGCGGTGCTGATGCCGGGCGTGACGGTGACGCTTGCGCACGAGAAGGCCGGCCGCGACGCCGAGACGCAGACCTGGCTCTACAAGGGCGGGCTGCGCGACTACCTGCTGCAGAACCTGCCGGGCGAGCCGCTGATCCCGCTGTTCGAGGGCGAGCAGTACGCCGGCGAGGGCGAGACCGAGAACTTCGCCGAGGGCGAGGGCGCCGCCTGGTGCGTGGCCTTCACCGACGAGGGCCAGCCGCTGCGCGAGAGCTACGTCAACCTGATCCCGACGGTGGCCGGCGGCACGCACGAGAGCGGCCTGAAGGACGGCCTGTTCGGCGCCGTCAAGGGCTTCATCGAGCTGCACGCGCTGCTGCCCAAGGGCGTCAAGCTGATGCCGGAGGACGTGTTCTCCCGCGCCAGCTTCGTGCTCTCGGCCAAGGTGCTCGACCCGCAGTTCCAGGGCCAGATCAAGGAGCGGCTCAACAGCCGCGACACGCTGCGCCTGGTCTCGGGCTACGTCAAGCCGGCGCTCGAGCTGTGGCTGAACCAGCATGTCGAGTGGGGTCGCAAGCTCGCCGAGCTGGTGATCCGGCAGGCGCAGACGCGGCAGCGCGCGGCGCAGAAGGTCGAGAAGCGCAAGGGCTCCGGCGTGGCCGTGCTGCCTGGCAAGCTGACCGACTGCGAGAGCCGCGACCTGAACGTCAACGAGGTGTTCCTCGTCGAGGGCGACAGCGCCGGCGGCAGCGCGAAGATGGGCCGCGACAAGGAGACCCAGGCCGTGCTGCCGCTGCGCGGCAAGGTGCTCAACACCTGGGAGGTCGAGCGCGACCGGCTGTTCGCCAACACCGAGGTGCACGACATCGCCGTGGCGCTGGGCGTCGACCCGCACGGTCCCGCCGACGAGCCCGACCTGTCCGGCCTGCGCTACGGCAAGGTCTGCATCCTGAGCGACGCCGACGTCGACGGGGCGCACATCCAGGTGCTGCTGCTGACGTTGTTCTTCCGCCACTTCCCCAAGCTGATCGAGCGCGGCCACGTGCACGTCGCGCGGCCGCCGCTGTACCGCATCGATGCGCCGGCGCGCGGCAAGCGGCCCCCGGCCAAGATCTATGCGCTGGACGACGGCGAGCTCGAGGCCGCGCTCGACAAGCTGCGCAAGGAGGGTGCGCGCGAGGGCAGCTGGACGATCGGCCGCTTCAAGGGCCTGGGCGAGATGAACGCCGAGCAGCTGTGGGAGACGACGCTGAACCCCGAGACGCGCAGGCTGCTGCCGGTCCACTGGGGCTCCGACGAGGGCGCCGACGGCGGCGCAGGCGGCGGCTACCAGGCCACGGTGCAGGTGCTGACGCAGCTGATGGGCAAGGGCGAGGCCGCCGCGCGGCGCGAGCTGATGGAGCGCCACGGCGACGCGGTGGAGGTCGACGTCTGAACGCGCCGGCCACCGCGCCGCTGCGGCTGCGGCCAACGATGCTGTCGGACCTCGACTTCGTGCACGAGGTCGAGGTCGACAGCCGCAACCTGCCCTTCATCACGCCCTGGGACCGCCCGCAGCACGAGGCGGCGCTGCGCATCCCCGACTTCCGCCACTTCATCGTCGAGGGCGGCGACAACCGCGAGGGCGGCGGCCGCGACGGCTTCGTCATCCTGCAGGGCTGCCGCAACCCGCACCGCAGCGTCGAGCTGAAGCGGCTGGTGCTGCAGCGCAAGGGCGAGGGCCTGGGCCGCGCCTGCGTGCGTCGGCTCAAGCGCATGGCCTTCCACGACCTGCACGCCCACCGCTTCTGGCTCGACGTGAAGTCGCTGAATGCGCGCGCGCTCGCGCTCTACACCGGCGAGGGCTTCGTCGAGGAGGGGCGGCTGCGCGAGAGCGTGCGCATCGGCTCCAGCCTGGCCGACGGCTACGACACGCTGGTGTTGATGAGCATGCTCGACCGCGAGTACGAGGCCCGCGTTGCGCTGGGCCAGGAGGCCTCCTGAGCCGGGCGGCGCCTCACCAGCCGTTGAAGCGCGGCCAGCGCGCCACCACGTCGCGGCCGCTCAGCACCGCGTAGCCGGCGTGCTGCGCGGCGGTGGCGCAGGCATGGTTGGGCAGCACGCGCAGCCGCGTGCCGACCGGGAAGCGCGCCGTCACGTCGACGCCGCCGCCCGCGCCGTCGCGGTGCTCGACGATGCCGTGCTCCTGGTTGGCCTGGGCGACGAACCATCCCGGCAGCAGCGTGCCGGCCTCGTCGGCGACCAGCCCGTAGCCGGGATCGGGCTCGAAGGCGCCGGCGCCGCGGTCGCGGCTGGTGGCCATCCAGCCGGCGTCGACCAGCACCCAGCCCCTGTCGCGCTGGTGGCCGATCACGGTGCCGAGCACCGACAGCGCGATGTCCTCGGGCGCGCAGACCCCGAGGCCGGCCATCACCAGGTCGTAGAACACGTAGACGCCGGCCCGAACCTCGGTGACGCCGTCCAGCCGACGCGCGAACAGGGCGGTTGGCGTCGAGCCGACACTGACGGTGCGGCACGGCAGCCCGGCCGCACGCAGCCGCTCCGCGGCCAGCACGCAGCGGCTGCGCTCCTGCTCGGCCATCGCCTCCAGCTCGGCCGCGCCGCGGCACTCGTAGCTTGCGCCGCAGTGCGTCATCACGCCGGCCAGCGCCCCGGCATCGTGCAGCACGCGGCCGATGGCCAGCAGATCGTCCGAGCCCGGGGCGACGCCGGCGCGGTGGCCGTCGGTGTCCACCTCCACCAGCACCGGCACGACGCCGTGCGGGCCGGGCGCGGCGGACGGCACCGCGTTGGCGGCGGCGAGCGAGTCGACGACGACCTTCAGGTTGCAGCCGCGCTGGCGCAGCGCCAGCACGTGCGGCAGGCGCTGCGGCGCGAGGCCCACCGCGTACAGGATGTCGTCGAAGCCGGCGGCGAAGAACTCCTCGGCCTCGCGCAGCGTGCTGACGGTGATGCCGCGCGCCCCGGCCAGCAGCTGGCGGCGCGCCACCTCGACGCACTTGGCGGTCTTGACGTGCGGGCGCAGTGCGACGCCGAGGGCCGTCATCCGCGACTGCATGCGCTCGATGGCACGCTGCATGCGGGTCTCGTCCAGCAGCGCGGCTGGGGTGTCGAGAAGGGCGATGTCCATGGTGCGGCGCAGTGTGCCACCGCGGCAGCCTGGCCCCACTGCGCCGGGCCCGGCCGTGCCTGGGGCGGCCGGGATCGGTTACCTTCGCGCCATCGCACGAACCGCGGAGCGAAGATGTCCGACCTGCCCAGCCGCATGCCCGCCCGGCTCGCCCCCGAGCGGATGGCCGCGCTGCTGCGCGAGATGCCCAAGGCCGAGCTGCACATCCACATCGAGGGCTCGCTGGAGCCGGAACTGATCTTCCGGCTGGCAGCGCGCAACGGCGTTCCGCTGCCCCACCCGAGCGTCGAGGCGCTGCGCGCCGCCTACGCGTTCACCGACCTCCAGAGCTTCCTCGACCTGTACTACGCCGGGGCCGGCGTGCTGCGCCGGGAGGAGGACTTCTTCGACATGGCCTGGGCGTACTTCGAGCGCGCGGCCGCCGACAACATCGTGCACGCCGAGGTCTTCTTCGACCCCCAGACCCACACCGCGCGCGGCGTCCCCACCGGCACCGTGGTCACCGGCCTCGAGCACGCCTGCCGGCGGGCCCACGCCGAGTTCGGCATCAGCTCGCGGCTGATTCTGTGCTTCCTGCGTCACCTGAGCGAGGAGGAGGCCTTCGCCGCGCTGGAGCAGGCGCTGCCCCACCGCTCGCACTTCGTCGGGGTCGGCCTCGACAGTTCCGAGCGCGGCCACCCGCCCGAGAAGTTCGCGCGCGTGTTCGCACGCTGTCGCGAGCTCGGCCTGCGCGTCGTCGCGCACGCCGGCGAGGAGGGTCCGGCGGCCTACATCGAGGGCGCGTTGGACGTGCTGCGCGCCGAGCGCATCGACCACGGCGTGCGCTGCGTCGAGAGCCCGGAACTCGTGCGGCGGCTCGCGGCCACCCGCACGCCGCTGACCGTGTGCCCGCTGTCCAATGTCAGGCTGCGCGTGTTCCGCGACCTCGCCGCGCACAACCTGCCGGCCCTGCTGGACGCGGGGCTCTGCGTCACGGTCAACAGCGACGACCCCGCGTACTTCGGCGGCTACGTCAACGACAACTTCGTGCAGACCTTCGCCGCGCTGCCTGGGCTCGGGCCTGCACACGCCTACGTGCTCGCGCGCAACAGCTTCGAGGCCAGCTTCGCGCCGGCCGCCGACAAGCAGCGCTGGATCGCGGCGCTGGACCAGACCTTCGCGCGCTACGCGGCCTGAGCGCGGCCCGGGCCCGAGCCGCTGGCTGCACGCGTCGCGCGGCGCGCCATCGCGACCAGCACGCTGCCGACGACACCCGCCAGCACCAGCAACCCGGCGCCGAGCGCCCAGACGATCCAGACGATGACGCCGGCCGCGCCGCCCAGCCAGCCGAGCATCGACTGCGTGAAGTCGATCGTTGCCAGCAGCAGCCCGCGCCAGCCCGGGATCCACTGCTCGAGCAGCGCGCCGTACGGGATCTGGTCGACCAGGGGCTTGAGGCCCCCGACCATCCCGGGATCGAGGGTGAGGACGACGTGCGTGCCCCAGGCAAGCAGGCTCCACAGGCCCACCGCGAACAGCGTCAGGAACCAGACGAGGAAGTGCATGTCGCGTCTTTCGGAAACGATGGCGGAAGGTTAGCGGAGACCCGTCATCCTTGCCCGGGCGAGGGCTGCCCCGCGGAGCCTGCGGCCGGGGTGGCAGTGGCCGTCTCGGCGGTGTCGGCAGTCGCCAGTGCTGCCGCCAGCCGCGGCGCCTGCAGCCCGAACGCATACGCGTCCATGCCGAGTTCACCGTGGGTGAAGCTCGCGTGCACGCGCAGGGCCGGCCCGGGTGTTGCGCCCGCGGTGCCCGGCGCGCCAGGCGCATCCGGCGGAACGCCGGCACCGGCCGCGGCATAGAACGGCAGCAGATGCTCGTCGGTCGGGTGCATCAGCACGCCGTGGGGCGCCTGCGCGCGGTAGTCGAGCAGCGCCGGCCAGTCGGCTGCGGCGCCGCGGGTGGCGAACCAGTCGCGGAAGGCCGCGCTCTCGGGCGTGGCGGGCCGGTCGACCGCGGGCCGCAGCCCGCCGGCAAACACGCGGCCGAGGTTGTGCGTGATGCTGCCGCTGCCGACGACCAGCACCCCCTCGCAGGCCAGCGGCGCCAGGGCCGCCCCGAGCGCGAACAGCTGCCGGGGCGACCAGTCGGGCGGCCAGGCCAGCGGCAGCACGGGCACGTCGGCGTCTGGATAGACGTGGCGCAGCGCGGTCCAGATGCCATGGTCGAGGCCGCCCTGGTCGACGCGGTGCACCGGCAGTCCCGCCGACTGCAGCAGCGCGGCCGCCCGCCCCGCCA
>Ga0209985_10005038_pt1 | contig 10437 bp, 8 predicted proteins | sample NOAtaG_FD_187305 | JGI IMG/M metagenome (GOLD analysis project Ga0209985, IMG submission 187305) | Freshwater lake microbial communities from Lake Erie, under a cyanobacterial bloom - NOAA_Erie_Diel6S_1000h metaG (SPAdes) (version 2) | ecosystem: Environmental > Aquatic > Freshwater > Lake ... | reverse complement strand
CCGCGTCTTCCGCGACACAGTGGTGGCAAACCGGGCTCTGGCGCGCGGAGAGGTCATCGGGCCCAATGATGTAAGGCTGGAAGAACGCAATGTACTGGCGCCCGGCTCCGCAGGCCTGATGAGACTCGAAGACGCCATAGGCCTCGAGATGCGGCGCCAGGTGCAGGTCAACGGCATGCTGGTGGGCTCGGCGGTGGTAGCACCGCTGCTGGTCCGTCGGGGTGATCGCCTGCAGATCAGCGCGCAGGCCCGAGGAATTACGGTGGGTGCAACCGCCGAGGCCATGCGCGACGGCCGACGGGGGGACCGCATACCCGCCCGGAACATGCAATCAAAGCGGGTGGTCGAGGTGATCGTGACCGGACCCGGAAAGGGTGAAATCGCTCACTGAGACTTTTCCTCAGGGGACCCTAAAGTTCTAGAATGGGGAGCCGATACCTTTTTCGGTCACCCTGAAAAGCAACGCAGCACAAGGGACGCAAGGCAGAACATGGTTTCCGACATCAAGGGCTACAACACGCGCGACACGAGCGCCACCCGTCAGGGTTCGGCCTCCGGCGTGCGTGCGGAGCGCTCGGTAGAGCAAAGCTCTGCCGGCGGCATCGCACCGCCAGCCCGCGATGACACGGTCGCACTCAGCGGACTGCCGGGGGTCATCAAGACCACCGCCGCGAGGCTAGCCGCAGAACCCGCCGTCGACGAGGCGCGGGTCCGGAACATCAAGGATGCCCTCGCGCGCGGGGAATACGAGATCGACCCCGAGCGCATCGCCCGCAAGCTGATCGATTCCGACAACCTCTGAGCCGCGCCTCAAGCGCAACTCGGGGTACGTGTCCATCGGGGGCACGTTGGTGCATGCAGGGGTGTATATGACCATCCGCAAGGATTTCGCCGATCGCGCTCGCTCGATCGTCTCCCGTGACAGTGACTCCCTCGACATCCTCTGGGCGCTGCTCGAGGAAGAACAACGCGTCCTCGCCACACGGGACATCGACGCCATCAACCTGGTGGTCCAGAAGAAGCTCGATTGCCTGAAGGCACTCGAAGCGCAGGAGCGCGAGCGTCGTGAGCTCACCGTTCTCAGCCGACTGAAGGACTGGAACACGCTGCTCGAGAAGATCGACCCCGCCTTGCTCGCGCAGTGGAAGTCCCTCTTCAAGCGGCTGCGCGAAATCGCCGACGCAACCGCCACCAACGAGAAAATCGTCAGCCGTGCGCGGCAGGGAACACAGCGCATTCTGTCGATCCTGCGCGGGCAGAGTCAGGAACCGGGAGGCGTCTATGACCGCTCCGGGCGCACCCGGAACTACGGGGATGCGAGGGCCATCACGCAGGCCTGAGCAGACTCAGCGCGAGGTCACCATCCAGAGATCTCCCGGGCGATCCACATCCGCTCGTGGCGGCAATTCGCGCCATCCCAGACCACACTCCCGGAGCCGCGCGCGCTGCTGGGCTGCCACTTGCGCCCCGCCCCAGGCGATGCCGTCGAACACACCGGGCGGGCGTTGCCGCAGACCAAGCAGCACATAGCCGCCATCTGTCGCGGGCCCGAGCACTGCGGGCACCTCTGATGCGAGCATGTGCATGGCGCGGCTGAGGTAGCCGGGGTCGTAGCCAAGGCAGTCACTTCCCACAAGGATCACGGCCGGAGCGACTTGCAGCGCCCTGTCACAGGCTCGGGCCATGCGCTCGCCAAGATCGCCCTCCCCCTGCTCCCAGAGATCCCTGCCACCAGATCCACAGATCGAAGCGAAAAGCGCATGACGGGGATCGTCGGCGCAGAGCACCAACAACCAATCGGGCGCCAGAGACTCGAGCGCGGCGCTCACCGCGCAGATCATCCGGGATGACAGGGCAGCGGCGCCCTCTTCCCCCAGCCGGCTGTGGAGGCGGGTCTTGGCGCGACCGGGGACGGGCGCCTTGGCGAACTGGATAAGACAACCGGCAGGCTCAGAAACCATAGTAGGCCCGATGTAGAACCGCGGGATCGGCGCCAAACCGGTAACGCAGCCGGAGCCACCACATCAGCAGTATCGTCCTCACGGCGCCGTCCCGATCCCAGCGCCTGCCAGAGGACACCACCCTCTCGGCAAGCGCCTGTGGCGCGGCCACACGGCGGAGCCGCGCGCATATCTCGATGTCCTCCATCAGGGGCTGCTCCGGAAAGCCGCCGATGCGGTCATGGAGCGCTCGACTCAGGTACAGGCCTTGATCCCCCGTGGCGATACCGCTCAGGCGCGAACGCCACGCCATGCACCACGACACAAGCGGCAAGCACCGCGACCGGCCGGCAAGCTGTGGCCGGAAGAACCCCCAGCCATCGGCAGGCCTCAGAGCCGCCAGACGACGCAGTGTTTCGGCGGGCAGGCGCGAATCGGCATGCAGGAACACGAGCACAGGCGCGGAGCACAGCGCTGCGCCGGCACGCAACTGGAGTGCTCGGCCGCGTAGTGAATGCACCACGCGTGCTCCACAGGCTTCGGCGATGCGTGCCGTGTCATCGGTGCTGCCGCCATCGCTCACGATGATCTCGACCGATGCATCCAGATGCGCAAGATCCGCGAGGAGCAGCGGCAAGGACTGCCCCTCGTTCAGCGCGGGAATCACGATGCCGATGCGCGGAACACTCACGTTGCGCTCAGGCGGCCAGCGCACCCGAGCAACTGCTGCCCTGCCCTGCCGTACACGCCCAGCAGTGCTCACCCCGACGGATGGGAGCACCGAGTGGCAGGGAGTGCAGCAGATCGCGCAGGTGAAGCCGGCGATCACTCGCCAGCACCGGAAGGTCCAGCATCTGGTTGAAGTCGCAATCGTAGACGAAGCCCTTCCAGTCGATGCTGATCAGGCGCCGGCACATCACCCCGTCGAGATTGCGCGGGTCATGACTCGCACGCAGGAGCGACAGGTAATCCTCGAAATGCCCCTGAGACAGAAGCACAGCGCCGAAGCGCGACACGGGAAGATTGGCCAAGGTAAGCAGATGGTCGAACTCTATGCCGAAACGCGCATGCAGCTCGCGTTTGTAATCCTGCTCGAGCGCCTGCTGCGGCGGCGGTAACGAAGGTCCGCGCGGGTTGAACACCAGATCAAGCCGAAGCCCCTTTCCCTTGCCATAGCCAAGATCGTTCAGCCGCCGAAGTCCCTCGATCGAGCGGGAATAGACGCCCTTGCCGCGCTGCGCATCGACGTTGTCTTCGAGGTAACACGGCAGCGATGCCGTCACGTCGACGCCCTCGGACGCGAGGAATTCCGCAAGGTCTTCCTGGCCGGCTTCCAGCAGAATGCTGAGGTTGCAGCGGTCCGTGACGCGCAGGCCACGACGCCGGGCCTCGCGCACCAGATATCGAAAATGCGGATTCAGCTCCGGGGCGCCACCGGTGAGATCGAGGCTGCTCACACCATGTGCATCGATCACAGCCAGCACGAGGTCGACGGTGTCGCGGTCCGTGCTTTCGGTGCGCGAGGGACCCGCATTCACATGGCAGTGCGAGCAACTCTGGTTGCAGCGGTAGCCGAGGTTGACTTGGAGGGTGTCTACAGAGAGCCGATCGATCAGCGGAAAATCCGTCTGGAGCAGCAGCGGACGGGTGTCCTGCATGGGTGTTAGTGCCTTGGCTTTGTGTGCGCCGGAAGCAGAACATGCTGCGTGCGTGGTTGCAACGTGCCTGCGCGTCCCGGGCGATGTGTGCGGCAACATCGAGAGGCCGTTGGCTCTTTGCCCTCGCACTGGCCGCGGCATAGAATGCCGCGCGCCTCAGTCCTCATAGTTCAATGGATAGAACGGGGTCCTCCTAAGACCCAGATGCAGGTTCGATTCCTGCTGGGGACACCACCCCGAAAGTTAAGCAACCCGCCACTCACCCGCCTCAACGTTCGTAGTGTCGTTTGTGGAGTTCCCGGCTCTATCGGCAAGCGGCGCGCAATAGTGCTGTGATCTGAGCGATATCGCGGGCACTGGCCTAGGCGCGCGAGGCTTCCGACTTGCGCGAGGCCGGAGTGATACGCGCCTCGCGCCTCGGCCAGCGTAACCCTGCGTAGGACCCTGGCAGATCAAGCCGCCGGTAGAAGCTGCCATTCACCTGCGTGGTGTTGATCAGGTGACGGTAGAAGCGGCGGAACAGTTCCCGATCCATGCTGAAGTCACTGGCCGCACTCCAGAATTCCTTCAATGTGCCGCGATACGTGAGCCCCGGGATGTCGTAGATGGCCTCGCCACAGGTTTTGAGCGGGCGGCCATGAAACAGGGCAGACAACCCCACCGTGCTGTTCACCACCACCACGCCCAGAGCGTGCTTCAGCAGCGTCGGCAGATGCTGGTCATGGATGTAGTGCAGGCGACCCTCGAGACCATGCTCTTCCGCGAGACGCTCGAGCAGCGCGGTGTAGTCGTGGTACCCGCGATCCATCGGGTGATGCTTGAGCACCAGATGCGTGTGACGGGGGGCATTGGACGCGAATGAGCGGACCACATAGCGGATGAAGCGCTCCACCGTAAAACCGGAATGCTCCTGTATCTGGGAGTCGTTATGCACCTGTAGCGGCGCCAGGAAAAACCGCCCCGAAAACTCCCCCAGCAGCCTGCTCGCGATCGACCTCTCGCGGCGGGCATAGTGGCGTTTTCGGGCAAAGCTCCGAAACCACGGGAACACTTCCAGCAGAGACAGCCTACGGTGATGGCGGTAATGCGGAAACACCGGCGTGCACGCCACCGCAGCGACGTAGTACAGGATGGCCCAGAGGGCAGACCACCAGAAGGTGTCCCTCACGGGCATGGGCTCCGCCGCCTGCTCCACTTCGCGATTGAGGTAGAAGATGGGCGAACGCGGAAGCCGGGAGTGTCCATTCACACCGAATCGTTCGAACGTGATGTAGTCGGGCCGGATGTACCCTTCCTCGAACACGCCAAGCTCAACCCCCATTTGCTTGACGACCTGGCGAGCCACCCGATGCACAGGCCTGCAATCCCCGAACAGCAGAACGAGGTCGATTTCACGCTCGACCATCACCCGGCGCAGGAATCCCGGCCACTCATCCGGCGTGCCGCGGAAGGCGATGGCGTCGCTCGGATAGAAAAGAACGTCGCCGCCGTTGAAGTTGATCTTGCAGACGTGTGCCCCGGCCCAGCGCAAGTCCCTGGCAAGGCGGGTAAAAAACGGACCGACGGGAGACTGGAGAAGAAGGACTCTTCGGCCGCTGAGGCCGTTCCACATGGAGAAGATCACGATCGCCGCTCCATGGAGATCAGGGTTCTTGCTTCGGGTGCCATTCGGACAACCTGTTTGCGAGACCTCGGCATATAAAGCCAGACGGCCAATTAATGGCAAGCACCGGCTTCGGGAAGATTTGGCGGTTCAGCGTGCGCGCAGGCGTAACAGCGGGAGCATCAGCCGGCGCCAGAGTGGAACCCTCGGGTTGCCGCGCAGGGCGATCAGCACCTCGATCGCCTCCTCTGGCGTCATGAAGTACCCACCGTCCGGATGCACATATCGCGGGTAGAGGATCAACGCCCCGGCAACGAGCTCATCCAACGTCAAGCGCCGCTCTCTTCGGCGGGGCGGCTGCAGATCCTCGGTCAGCCCCCAGCCCGCATAAAAGGGCACCCCATGGCACACCACCCGCACTCCCCGCAGCAGGGCCTCGAAACCGGCAAGCGAACTGATCACGTGGACTTCATCGACAGCGTCCAGGAGCGCGGGCATCGACACCGCTGAGACGACCTCGTCCGCCGCGTCCATTGCCATGCTTTCACGGGAGCCCTTACGCCGAAGACCGCTCACCACGTCGGGGTGGGGTTTGTAGAGGATCCATGCGTCGGGACAGCGCGCACGCGCCGCGGCCAGCAAGGCCGCGTTGTCGCGAACTGTGCCCGCACCCAGCGCAACGGCTGCGTCGGACTCCACTTGCCCTACCACCAGGACCACGCGCGTGGTCTCGGGTCTGCGCTGCCATTGCGCGCCCGGCAGGTTGTACTTGCCAAGCCCCACATCCACGATTCGCTCTCGCAGGCGTTTGGCTCGCTCAAGCAACGCGGGCTCGATTTCACGCCGTGACAGAAGGCGCTCGAGCGCAGAGGCGCGACCCGCGTCGTAATAGATACCCACGTCATCGACCACCCAGGACAGGGGCCTCGCCAGTGATGCGCCAAGGCCCACCGAGCGCAGGAACCCGTCTTCCAGCCTGAGCACCGGTCCGCCGTGAGCCCCGGCCGAGGCCGCGCCCCAGAGAACGAGCGTCCGCTCCGACGGCACCTCCTGAGGTCGGCTTCTGAAGACGACCTCTGAGCCTTGGAGGAACTGCCTGAGCAAAGGCCGCTTCCAGGCCGAGAAGCCCACCGCCTCCACGGCGGAAGGGAACTCCGACCGGAGGCGCCGCTGCAGCGACAGATGTTCCAACACCCGCTCCACCGCGCAGAGCTCCCCCGAACCAGGGTCCAGGTAGCGGGGGTAACGGATCAAGGACGCGTGTACGAGCTGGGGTAGATCGATGGGGGTACGCCAAGGCGGCGCCGGCAAGGCGTCGAGGGTCAGGCCGCGCCCCGCGTAGAAGGGCATCCCGAAGCAGCGCACCGGACGCCCCCAGAGCAGCGCCTCGAAACCCATCTGGGAGGTGGCGACATACACAGCACGCGCCCGCTCGAGGAGGCCAACCGGGTGCAGGTTCTCGGCCAGCCAGCGAACGCGAGGCTCACCCGCAAACAACGTGGGATCGATGCAGCCCTTCGCCTTTCCGGCACGCACATCGGGGTGGGTCTTAACCAGTACCGAGCTTGAGGGATTCTCCTGCAGCGCGGCCCACACCATGCGCTCGAAGGTGTGCTCATCAACCTGCCCCCACGCGAGCGAAGCATCCCCTCGCGTCTGGTCAGCAACCAGCACAAAATCTTCAGGTAAATTGTTATTACCCTCTCTTAAATAATTGTATTTAGAAACTCTTCCGGCTCGCCATGCATCGATCAGATGCAGCGCCCGCGCTCGCTCGCCCGCATCCGGCGCGTACGCGCAGAGCCTGTCGAGGCGAGAGGGCTGGCTCGCGTCGTAGTAGATACCCAGGTCATCCACGACGATCGACAACGGCGCCTCACGCCCCCCGGGACCCACGGATCTGAGGAATCCGTCCTCGAGCGCAATGAAGGGTTTGCCATGGCGCTCTGCCCAACGCCTGGCGAGGAAAGACGTGGGCCGTTTACCCCAGGCCGCGACCGCCGCCACGCTTCGAGGGTCAAGGAATGGATGTCCCCGAACGACGGGCACACCCAGCAAGGTCTCGATGCCGGGAATGCGCCGGATACCTCTGGAGAAGATTGCGACCGGACCGGAGAAGGCGGGTTCCCGGGTCACCATGTCAGCCCGGGCCGGGCGCATCGGGGAGAGGCCAGTGGGCCTGTTTATCATGGTGCAGTTCGCAACCGCGCAGCGCAGCCACCGCCATGCCGGAGGCACGACCGGGCTCCTGCAACAACGCGACGATGGCCTCGACCCACTCCTCCTCCACCGCATCACAGAGCATGCCTGTCTCGGCATGACGGACCCTGTCGGCATAGGGCTCCAGATTGGCGTACACCCCGGCCGCCCCCAGGCGCGTGATGTCAAAGAACTTCACGGCCGAGCGCGCCCTGTTGAACGGCGTGTCGAGACAAGGAGCGAGCCCCACCCGGAACCGCCGTGTCCGGCTGTAGTCGAGGTACTCCGGCCAGGACAGCCAGGGACGAACGCGCACGCGCGGGATACCGGCAAACATCCGTTTGACCTGCGCATCGCCGAAGACCTCGAAGATGGCATCCGGGCAGCGCTGCTGCACGCGCGCCACCACAGGCACCAGCCAGTGGATCTCCTGAAGATGTGCTCGCGTCCCATGGTAGAAATAGACGGGCTCAGACTGAGGGGCCTCAGCTTTTCCACCCGGTGCCGCCAGATACAGCGGCTCGAGAAGCCTGCTCCGGGGCCCCGGATAGCGACGCTGCAGCTCTGGCGTCGAGAGCCACAGCTCATCACAGCACCCCGCGAGCACGCGCCTCACGTCGCGGTGCCGCCGGGCCGTTCGCACTGCGTATCCCAGCGGAAGCTCGAGAGCCGCCAGGGCCTGCGGCATATCGTCGTCCATCAACAGCGCAATGCGCCTGAACGCGGCACGGTGCTGCCTGATCCACCTGAGCCATGGCCTCGGAGCGTGGCGCACCAGCACCAGCTCCGAGCCTGCAGCGGGTTCATGGCGGGGCTGCGTCGCGAGCGTATCGATGACGGTTGCATTGGCTACGGGCAAGCGAGGGGACAAATAGATGGATGTGGTGGGGATCGATCCGGGCGAGAGCACGACGATTCCCGCTCCACCCTGACTGCAAAGACCCGGCTCGCGGAACCACGCGGGCGAGGCAAACGAGGCGCCTCCATCAAGGATGGCCCGCAGCACACGCCGCACCGGGCCAACCGATCTGATGTCCGGGTGCATCCCGAGAGGGCTCAGGCCCCGCACTCCCGCCTGCGCGCATGGATGAGCGCGGCCAACGCGGGGCCTGGCAACGCTTTGCTGAACAGCCAGCCCTGCAGGTAATCGCAGCCCAGCGCCATCAGGAAATCGCGCTGCACCTCGGTCTCCACGCCCTCGGCCACCACCTTGATACCCAGCGCATGGGCCATCGCCACCGTTGCACTGCAGATCGCCCTGCCGCCAGGTTCGGCGTCTATGTCGCGCACGAAAGAGCGATCGAGCTTGATGTTGTGCAAGGGCAACATCTTGAGGTACGAGAGCGATGAATAACCGGTGCCGAAATCGTCAATCGCCAGCCCTACTCCGCTGTCGTAGAGGCGTTTCAGCAGGGCAATCGTCGATTGCGGATCCTGCATGGCCATCGACTCTGTGAGCTCGAGCTCGAGGTCTGCCGCCTTGATGCCGGAGGCGGCAATGGCGGCAGCCACGCGCGCAGGCAACTCTCGATCGCGCAACTGCTTGGCAGAGAGGTTCACGCAGACCCGCAAATCCTGGATTCCCTGTGCGTTCAGGCTGGCCAGCTCACGGCAGGCTGCGTTGAGAGCCCAGTCACCAATGGCATCGATCAGCCCGAATTCCTCGGCAACACCGATGAACTGATCGGGAGGCACCAGCCCACGCAGCGGATGCTGCCAGCGAATCAGCGCCTCCGCGGCCACGTAGGCGCCATCCTCGGCACGTACCTGGGGCTGCAGATGCAGCAGGAACTCCTCACGCTCCAACGCGCCACGCAGATCGGCGGCCAGCTCCAGCCGCTCCCTCGCCCGCTCCGAGAGCGCCTGGTCGAAGAACTGGAAATTGTTCCGCCCGAGATCCTTTGCGCGGTACATCGCCGCATCGGCATTGCGCATGAGTGTCTCGACGGTTGTGCCGTGCTCAGGCGCTATCGCGATACCGATGCTCGGCGAACTGTGGAGCAAGCGGGCGCGGAGGTTATAAGGGGCGCTCAGCTCCTGACGGAGCTTCTCGGCCATCCGGGCGATGGCATCGTCGTCGCCCGCTCCAGGGAGCGCCACGACGAATTCATCCCCGCCGAGTCGCGCCACGATGTCACTCGATCGAACGCTGGCGCGCAAGCGACGCGCGATCTCGAGCAACAGCTGGTCGCCCACATCATGACCCAGCGAATCATTGATGAGCTTGAAGCGGTCCATGTCGATGAACAGGAGCGCGAGCCGATCGCCTGCGCGCGTCACCTGCGACAAGGCCTGGTCTACGCGGCTCTGCAGCGAGAAGCGATTGGGAAGACCCGTGAGCGCATCGTGATGGGCGAGAAACTCAATTTTCTCCTCTGCTCCCTTGCGATCACTGATATCCACAAAGCTGCCGACGTAATTGCTGGGCTCGCCACTGTTGTCACGAACAACCGCAAGCACCAGCCAGAATGGCCGCGGCACACCGCCCGCCCCACGCCCCCAGATCTCACCCTGCCAACCGCCTCGGTCAAGCGCGATGGCGGCATAACTGCGGAATTGCTCGCGATTGCCCCGCTCTGCAAAGACTTCAACGACATCCATGCCGGGCGCCAGCACCTGCCCGATACCGGTCAATGCCGCGAAGGCAGGGTTGACCTCCACCATCCTGAACTGGGGATCGCTGATGAACATCGCCTCGCCGCCCCGATCGAAGGCCATGGCGAGCAGCTTGGCCCGAGCAGAGGCCTCGACTCGCTCGGTAATATCCCAGCTGACACCCACCACGTGCGGATGGCCGGCTCTGTCGACCCGATGCCGCGCGCGGGCGCTGATCCACCGGATCCTTCCACCGGGGTGCATGACACGCAGGTCGAGCGAGAGGAAGCCGCCGCCGACAGTGCAGGCCTCCAGTGCCTCCTGATAGAGGGGGAGATCATCCGGATGCACGCGCTCGAGGAGTGTGTCGAAGTCCATGCCGGTCGAGGTGCCGGGGAGACCGTACATCCGGAACAGCTCTGAAGTGCCCCTGAGCTGCCCG
>Ga0209985_10005031_pt1 | contig 10442 bp, 9 predicted proteins | sample NOAtaG_FD_187305 | JGI IMG/M metagenome (GOLD analysis project Ga0209985, IMG submission 187305) | Freshwater lake microbial communities from Lake Erie, under a cyanobacterial bloom - NOAA_Erie_Diel6S_1000h metaG (SPAdes) (version 2) | ecosystem: Environmental > Aquatic > Freshwater > Lake ... | reverse complement strand
TTCATCCTGACCAACGACGTGCCCCGGATGTTCGGCAACTGGTTCGGGGCCTTCCTGCTGGTCGGCCTGCTGCTGCCCATGGGGGACCCCCGCATGAACCGGTTCCGCTGGCTGCTGCTGGCCTCCTTGCTCACCCTCGTGCCCGCCCAGGCGCTGATCCAGACCCACCTGTCGGCCCAATCCCCCTTCCTCAACTCGGAGAACCTGCTGGCGTGGTTCGTCCCGCTCGCGTCGCTGTATGCGGCGGTGGTCTTCCGGTGGGCCCTCGACTCGTTCGACTTCCCCTTCCCGCTGGCACGATGGATGGCGACGGTCGTCCCGGTGGCGCTCTGCCTGATGCCCTTCGTCGCCTCGCTGCTGCCGCCACGACAGCCGGTGATGGCCGCCCCTCCGTATTACCTCCCGGTGATCCGCGAACTGCTGGGCTACCTGCCGCCGGGCGCGCTGGTCATGACCGACATGCCGGCGGCCGTCGCCTGGTACGGCCACCTGGACGCGATGCCGCTCACCCTGCGTGCCGGCCAGGATCCCAAGGAGGACTTCTACCAGATCCACGACTTCCAGCGGCCCTTCAACGGCCTCCTGCTGACCCCGTTGACCTGCGACCAGTTGTGGCATTCCCGGCTGCTCAACGATCCGGACGCGGTCTGGGGACGTTTCTACATGGATTACCTGCTTCGCCAGGGGAACATCCCGTCCGGCTTCCCGCTGAAGTTCGCCTTCGGCGACCGGTACCCGGAGAACGGCTACCTGATGGTGGCCGACCGCCCCTACTGGCGGGCCGCCCGCAACTGACCGGGGAGAGTGGCCCGTGGTTGCCCGCGTCACCCTCGAGATCGCCCTCCGCAAGGAGTTCGACTACGCCATCCCGGAGGAGTTCGCCGGGCGGGTCGCCGTGGGGTCGCGGGTCAAGGTGCCCTTCGGGCATCGGCAGGTGCTTGGCGTGGTGACGGCGGTGGCCGAGTCCTCGCCCCAGACCGCCCTCAAGCCCATCCTGAACGTCATCGGCGCGCAGACGCTGGTGACGCCGCAGGTGCTGGAGTTGGCCCGGTGGATCGCCTCCTACTATTGCTGCCCGGTCGAGACGGCCCTCAAGAGCGTGCTGCCCGAGGCCGTGCGCAAGGAGGAGGCCGGCTGGCGTGAGCGGTTGCACGTCCATGCACTCACCCCGCAGGGCGAACCGCCCCGGCTCACGCCCCGGCAGGAGGCCATCTGGCGCATCATCGAGGAGTGGCGCGAGATGCCGCTGCAGGAGCTCCTCCGGCTGGGTGAGACCACGGCCGAGACCGTTCGAAAGCTCGAGGACAAGGGTCTGGTCTGCATCGCGCCGAAGATCGACGAGCGCGATCCTTACGCCCGAGAGCTGATCGTTCCCACCACGCCGTTGGCGCTCAACGACGAGCAGGCGGCGGCCCTGCGCTCCGTCGTCGCGGCCCACGACGGCCTCGTGCGCGGCGAACCGGCCAGGCCGTTCCTGCTCTTCGGGGTCACCGGATCGGGCAAGACCGAGGTGTACCTCCAGGCCATCCAGCACGCGCTGGCCCAGGGTCGCGGGGCGATCGTGCTGGTGCCCGAGATCTCGCTGACCCCGCAGACGGTGGAGCGCTTCAAGGCCCGCTTCTCGTCCGGCCCGCACCGCACGCTCGTGGCGGTGCTCCACTCCCACCTCTCGGCCGGCGAGCGCCATGACGAGTGGCACAAGATCCGCCAGGGACGGGCCCGGATCGTCATCGGGGCCCGCTCGGCGGTGTTCGCCCCGGTCCACCCGCTGGGCCTCATCATCGTCGACGAGGAGCACGAGCACTCCTACAAGCAGGAGGAGACACCCCGCTACCACGCCCGGGACGTGGCGGTCGTGCGCGGGCAACGCGAGGGGGCGGCGGTCGTGCTGGGGTCGGCCACCCCGTCGATCGAGAGCTTCCACAACGCCCGCCGGGGGAAGTACGCGTTGCTGGAGATGGCCCGGCGCGTGGACGACAAGCGCCTGCCGGTGGTGCGCGTGGTGGACCTCCGCGAGGAGTCCCGCAAGACCAAGGGCGGGGCGCCGCCGGTGTTCACGCTGAGGCTGCGCGAGGCGATCCTCCAGCGGCTCGAGCGGCGGGAGCAGACCCTGCTGTTCCTCAACCGGCGCGGGTTCTCCACCTCCCTGCAATGTCCCCAATGCGGCCATGTGGCCGGATGCCCCAACTGCTCGGTGTCGCTGACCTATCATCGGGCCTCACGCCGGCTGCTCTGCCACATCTGCGGCCATGAGGATCCCGTGCCCGACCACTGCCCGGCCCCGGGATGCGGCAACCCGGCCATCCGGTTCGCGGGCATCGGCACGGAGCGGGTCGAGGACGCGCTGCGCAAGGGGTTCCCGCAGGCGAGGGTTGAACGGATGGATTCCGACACCCTCAAGCGCAAGGAGGACTACCGGCGCATCCTCACCGACTTCCGCACGGGCAAGATCGACATCCTGGTGGGCACCCAGATGATCGCCAAGGGCCTGCACTTTCCGAATGTCACGCTGGTGGGCATCGTGCACGCCGACCTGAGCCTGCATCAGGCCGATTTCCGCGCCGGCGAGCGGACGTTCCAGTTGCTCACGCAGGTGAGCGGCAGGGCGGGGCGGGGCGATGTCGAGGGTGAGGTCTTCGTCCAGAGTTTCACGCCGTTCCATCCCGCCATCCAGTACGCGCGCCGACACGACTTCCTCGGTTTCTACGAGCAGGAGGTGGAGTTCCGCGAGCAGCTCCGCTACCCGCCGGCCGCGCGGGTGGCCCTGCTGACGGTCAAGGGACGCAACGAGGACAAGGTGAAACTCTTCGCCGAGCACCTGAGGCGGGCGCTCGATGCGGCGCTGAACGGCTGGAAGGACCTCATCGTGGCCGGTCCCGCCCCGGCGCCGCTGCTCAAGGCCGAGAGTTTCTTCCGGCACCAGATCCTCCTGCGGACCCCGTCGATGAGCCGCCTCTCCGCCGAACTGGCGAAGATCGAGCAGTCCTTCGCCATGCCGGGGGACCTGAACCTGATCATCGACATCGATCCGGTGAACCTCGGCTGAGGTTCCTGGGCTCGGGGTGGGGTGGGTTGTTTTTGCCCGGTGACCCGGCGTCCGGCAGGGCAATCGCTGCCGACCTGGTGGAATGACAGCCCAAACCCCTGATTTCCGGGGTCGCCTGCCGCTCGGCACACCCGTTGCTGTGGGACGGCACGTGGCAGTCACCAACTCCATCCCGTTGATGCAGGCATCGACCTCGCTCACCAACGCCGGGGCCTCATCCCCCGACCTCAGTGGTGCGGCCTCCCTCTTCCGTCTCACCGGGTCGCTGGCCCTGGTCTTCGCGGTGCTGATCGGCGTGGTCTGGATGTACCGGCAATGGCAGCGGGTGATGCTCCAGCGGACCCCGGCCACGGGCTTGAGGATCCTCGACGTCAAGAATCTCGGGCAGCGGACTTCCCTGTATGTGGTGGCCTACCGCCAGCAGCAATTCCTCATCGGGGGCTCGTCCAACGGGCTGAATCTGCTCTCGACCCTCGATTCGGACCCTTCCGAGGGCGAGGAGGGCGATCCGGGGACCGAGGCCGGCACGCCCGAGCCGCCGCCGTCGAACAACGCCTTCCGCAACGCCCTCGATCAGGTCCTCGACAAGGCCCGGTCTCCCTTGCAATGACTCCCCGGGTTGATCCATCCCACGGCGACGTCGGCCCCGGGGGCATCTCCCGGTCCACCGGCGCGGTCCGCCTCGCGGCCTGGCTGATTCCGGCCATCGCCCTGCTGCTCGGCCTGCTGCCCTGGGCTGCCCAGGCTCAGGCGGTGCAGGGAGGCTCACTGCCGCCGCTCACGCTGAACATCGGCATGGACGGCGTGGGCCAGCCGAAGGATGTCGACATCGCCATCCAGGTGCTCTTCGCCATCACGCTGCTTTCGCTGGCCCCGTCCATCGTGCTGCTGATGACCTGTTTCAGCCGCATCGTCATCGTGCTGTCGTTCGTTCGCAACGCGCTGACCCTCCAGGGGGCACCGGCCAACCAGGTCATCATCGGCCTGTCGCTCTTCCTGACCTACTTCGTGATGGAGCCCGTCTGGTCGAAGATCCAGACCAACGCGCTGCAGCCCTACATGGAGAAACGCATCTCCTCGTCCCAGGCCCTCGACGAGGCCTCCAAGCCGATCCGCTCCTTCATGCTCCGCCAGACGCGGCCGGCGGACGTCGAGTTGTTCGTCGAGCTGGCCAAGATCCCCGCAACCTCCCCCGAGAACATGCCGCTGCGCGTGGTGATCCCCGCCTTCATCATCAGCGAGCTCCGGACGGCCTTCCAGATGGGCTTCCTCATCTTCGTGCCCTTCATCCTCATCGACATCGTGGTGGCCACCGTGCTCATGAGCATGGGCATGATGATGATGCCCCCCGCGACCATCGCCCTGCCGCTCAAGATCCTGCTCTTCGTCCTCGTCGACGGATGGTCCCTCATCGTCCGCTCGTTGCTCCTGAGCTTCGGCATCTGACCCCTCCCTCCGCCCCATCTTTCCTATTCCTCCGAATGAACCCCGAAACGGCCGTCGAACTCATCAAGTCGCTGATCCTCAACGCCACGGCCCTGGCCTCCCCGATCCTGATGACCGCCCTGACCATCGGTCTCGGTGTCAGCGTCTTCCAGGCCGTCACCTCGATCCACGAGCAGACGCTTTCCTTCGTGCCCAAGGCCATGGCCGTGGTCTCGCTGATCGTGGTCACCCTGCCGTGGATGGTCCGAACGCTCATCGAGTTCACCCGCTCGGTGATCGAACAGATGCCCCAGATGGTCGGCTGAGCGATGACGGCCACCCAAGCCATCGCGGTCTGGCTCCTGGTCATGGTGAGGGCCGGCGGCATGATCCTCACGATGCCCGTCTTCTCGGGCAACCAGGTGCCCCGCCAGCTCAAGGTGGCGCTGGGCATGATGCTCGCGACCCTTTCGGCGCCGCTGCTCCCCCCGGTGGAGCTCAAGGTCGATTCCATCTGGTGGCTGGTCCAGGTGGTCTTCATCGAGGCCGGCGCCGGGTTCGTGCTCGGGTACATCTGCCGGTTCACGTTCTTCGCGCTCGATGTCACCGGCACCCTGATCGCCAACGAGCTGGGCCTCAACATGGCCACGATCCTGAACCCCGGTTCCAACGCCGCGGCCCCGGTCACGTCGACGCTGCTGTACTGGCTGGGGGTGGTGACCTTCTTCGGCCTGGACATCCACCACTGGGTGATCGCCTTTTTCATCCGCACCTACTCGGTGCTCCCGATGGGCGTCGCCCACGGCAGCGAGGACCTCATGCGGAACATCCTCGCGCACACGGGCTGGATCCTCTCGGCGGGCATCCAGGTCGCCGTGCCGGTCATGGCGGTGGCCTTCATCGTCACCTGGGTCTTCTCGATGCTGGGACGTGCGGTGCCGCAGATGAACGTCTTCTCCGAGAGCATGCCCGTCCGGGTGATGGCCGGCCTGATGGTGTTCGCGATGAGCATGCGCTTCATCGGGGACCACACGGCCAACTTCATGCGGCGGATCCCCGACGACTTCGTCCGGATCGCCCAGGTCCTCGGGCAAACCCCTCCCAACCCCTGAACCCGCATGGCCGACGACCAGGGCGACAAGACAGAGCAACCGACGGAGAAGCGGCTGACCGAGGCCCTCGGGAAGGGGCAGTTCGCCAAATCGCAGGAGATCCAGACGGCCTTCGTGCTCATGGCCGGCGTCTGGGCCCTCCAATCCCACGGCGGAAAACTGCTCAATGACATGACCGGGGTGTTCCAGTCGGTGTTCTTCCACCTGCACGACACCTCGATCGATGTCAACGGACTCCAGGACAAGGCCTCCGAATCGGTGATGACGGTCGTGGGATGCGTCGGTCCGCCCGCCCTGGCCACCGGAGTCGCGGGCATCGTGGCCGGCCTCGTCCAGAGCCGGTTCCGGATGCTCAAGGAACCCCTGAGCTTCAACTGGGAACGGCTGAGCCCCATGGCCGGGTTCAAGCGCCTGTTCTCGGCCCAGTCGCTGGTGCCGATGGCCATGAACTTCGCCAAGCTGGGCGCGGTGGGCGCGTTCTCCTGGGGGCAGGTCCGCTCGGTGCTTGATGATCCGATCTTCAACGCTCCGGTGGACATCTCGCGGGTGGGGACCTTCTTCTCCGAGACCGCCATCAAGATCGGTTCCCGGGTGCTGATGGCCCTCCTGGTCATCGCCGCCCTCGATTACGCCTACCAGCTCTGGAAGACCGGGCGTGACCTGATGATGACCAAGGAGGAGGTCAAGGACGAGTCCAAGCAGAGCGAGGGCAACCCCCATGTGAAGGGGGAGATGCGCAAGCGGCGCATGCGGCGGAAGTCCTTCAAGGCCCAGCTCGACGACCTGCCCAACGCGGACGTGGTGATCGCCAACCCGACGCACATCGCCGTGGCCCTGCGCTACGACCGCGACACGATGGCGGCACCGAAGATCATCGCCATGGCCAAGGATTTCAACGCGCTGCGCATCCGCGAACTGGCCGAGAAACTCCAGATCCCCGTGATGGAGAACAAGCCGCTGGCCCGGATGCTCTTCAAGTATGGCAAGGTCGACCAGGACATCCCCCTCCAGTTGTACACCGCGGTGGCGGAGATCCTGGCCTATGTCTACCGCGTGAACCGCTTCCGCTACTACTCCCGGGCCCAGTCCCAGGGCGGCGGTGGCGGGCAGTTGACCCGGTAGGCCCGGTTGGCCCCGGGGGGTGGCCTGCCCGGGATCGTGATCAGGATTGCCGGCCGGATCGCCGCCGGGGCACGCTGTCACCCATGATTCCCGGACGGATACGCCTTCTTGCGACGCTCCTGCTCACCCTGGCCTCGACGGCCCTCTCCGACGCCCCGCGCCCCGAGCCTGGGCGCCAGACGGCGCAGGAGTTCCGCCGGGAAATCCGCACCGAGCACCGGCTCAAGTACCTGCTGTACGTGCCGAAGGCCGCCACCGCCGAACCCGCCAAGCGCTGGCCGCTGGTGCTCTTCCTGCATGGGGCCGGCGAGCGGGGCACCAACCTCAACGCGGTGGCGGTGCATGGCCCGCCAAAGCTGGTCGCCGCCGGCCGGGAGTTCCCCTTCATCCTCGCCTCGCCGCAGTGTCCCCCGGGCCAGGTGTGGAACGCCACCACCCTGCTGGCCCTGCTCGATGAGCTGCAGGCACGCCTGCCGGTCGATGCCCGACGGGTCTACGTCACCGGCCTGAGCATGGGGGGCTATGGCACCTGGGAACTGGCCGTCAAGCACCCGGAACGCTTCGCCGCGGTGGCGCCCGTCTGCGGGGGCGGCGAGCGCATCCGAACCCTCCTTCCGGCGCAGCGTGAGGCGCTCAAGACCCTCGGGGTCTGGGCCTTCCATGGCGGCAAGGACAACGTCGTGGTGCCGGCCGAGAGCGAACGCATGGTCGAGGCCTTCAAGCGCGCGGGCAACGAGGGTGTGAAGTACACGGTCTATCCCGAGGCCGGCCATGATTCCTGGACGCAGGCCTACAACGATCCCGCGCTCTTCGACTGGATGCTCCAGCAGTCGCGCTGAGCGCATCGACGGGGTGCCGACCCGTCCGCCCGGACCCAGTGCCTGACATCCCGCGTCCCGATCGCCGATCCCGACATGACCCGAACCACCCGCGCGGCCATCGCCTCGGGCCATGGCACCTTCTCCATCGAGACCCTCGAGGTCGACTCTCCCCGGGGCGATGAGGTGCTCGTGGAGATCCGCGCCTCCGGCCTCTGCCATACCGACCACGCCTCCCTGGCCTGGAAGCGCCCGCTGGTGATGGGGCACGAGGGCGCCGGCGTGGTGCTGGAGGTGGGACCGGACGTCCGCGGCCTCGCCCCCGGCGACCGGGTGGTCCTCAACTGGGTGATTCCCTGCGGCGCCTGTCCGGCCTGCCAGCGGGGCTCGGCCGTGCACTGCCATTCGAGCCGGCCCGCCCACGTGATGGAACCCTCCGCGGCCCATGCCCATGCCGAGGGCACGCGGTGGCACGGGCGTCCGGTGGACCGTTCCTTCAACCTCGGCACCCTGTGCGGGTTGGCCCTGGTGCGGCAGGCCGCCGTCACCCGGCTGGAGACGCCGGTGTCCTTCGAGGCGGCGTGCATCGTCGGCTGCGGGGTGATGACCGGCTTCGGGTCGGCGGTGAACGTGGCGAAGATCGCCCCCGGCGCCACCGTGGCGGTGATCGGCTGCGGCGGGGTGGGCCTGAACGTGATCCAGGGCGCGCGCCACGCCGGGGCCTCGAGGATCCTGGCCCTCGACCTGCAGCCCGGCCCCCTCGAGCGCGCGCGGCGCTTCGGGGCGACCGACGTGCTGCAGGTGGATCCCTCCGACCGCGACCTCGACCAGGCTGCGGCCGAGGTCCGTCGGCGCTTGGGTGGCCAGGGGGTCGACCACGCCTTCGAGGCCACCTCGGTCCCCCGGCTGGCCTTCGCGCCCCTGAAGCTCGTGCGCGATGGCGGCATGGCGCTGCAGGTCAGCGGCATCAACGACCCGGTCACCGTGCCGATGCCCCTCTTCATGTGGGACAAGACCTACGTGACCCCCCTCTACGGTGGATGCCTGCCCAGCCGGGATTTTCCCCGCATCTTCGCGCTCCACGCCGCCGGTCAACTGTTGCTCGACGAGCTGGTGAGCCGAACCTACCGCCTGGACGACCTCGCCATGGCGTTCGACGACCTCCTGGCCGGCCGCCTGGCCAAGGGGGTGGTCCGCTTCGAGGCCTGAGCCGGGGGGCGGCCGGGGCTCAACCGTCGGCGAGGATGCCCCGCACCACCTGCCCGTGGACGTCGGTGAGGCGGAAGTCCCGTCCCTGGAAGCGGTAGGTCAGGCGCTCGTGGTGGATGCCCAACTGGTGCAGCAGGGTGGCCTGCAGGTCGTGCACGTGCACCGGGTCGGCCACCACGTTCATGCCGAGGTCGTCGGTCTGGCCATGGCTGATGCCCGGGCGGATGCCGCCGCCGGCCAGCCAGGTGGTGAAGGCGTAGGGATGGTGGTCGCGGCCCCAGAACTTGCGCTCGTCGAGGTTGCCCTGGATGAAGGGCGTCCGGCCGAACTCCCCGCCCCACACGACCAGCGTGTCGTCGAGCAGGCCCCGCTGCTTGAGGTCGACCACCAGCCCGGCCGACGGCTGGTCGGTGTCGCGGCACTGGGTGTAGAGCTCGGTGGTCAGGCTCCGGTGCTGGTCCCAGCCGGCGTGCATGAGCTGCACGCAGCGCACGCCCCGCTCGATGAGCCGTCGCGCCATGAGGCAGTTGTAGGCGAACGTTCCCGGCTCCCGCACACCCGGCCCATAGAGCGCAAGGACCGACTCGGGCTCCTTCGACAGGTCGGCCAGCTCAGGGACGCTGGTCTGCATGCGGAAGGCCATCTCGTACTGGGCGATCCGCGTGGCGATCTCCGGGTCGCCGTGGGCCTCGGCCTTCCGGCGGTTGAGCTCGGCCACGTCGTCGAGCATCGCCCGGCGGGATTCGCCCGAGAGCCCGGGAGGGTTGCCCAGGTGGAGCACCGGTTCGGAGCCGCCCCGGAACTTCACCCCCTGGTACCGCGAGGGCAGGAAGCCGGACCCCCAGTAGAAGTCGTAGAAGATCTGTCCGCAGGTGGTGCCCTTGCTCACCGAGGTCATCACCGCGAAGGCCGGCAGGTTCTCGGTCTCGGTGCCCAGCCCGTAGGTCAGCCATGCCCCGAGCGTGGGGCGTCCGGGGATCTGGGCCCCGCTGAGCATCAACGAGATCGCCGGCGCGTGGTTCACGGCGTCGGTATGCAGGCTCTTCACGAAGCACAGCTCGTCGGCGATCCTGCCCGTGTGGGGCAGGAAATCGCTCACCCAGGCCCCGCTGTGGCCGTGCTGCCGGAAAGGTTCGACCGGGGCGAGCAGCAGCTTGCCGTCGGCCTTGCCGGTCATCGTGCTGAAGCGTTTGCCCGCGGCGTAGGAGTCGGGCAGGGGCTTGCCGTGGCGCTTCTGGAGTTCGGGCTTGTAGTCGAAGAGGTCGACGTGGGTGGGCGCGCCGTTCTGGAAGAGGTAGATGGCGTGTTTGGCCCGGGGTGCATGGTGCGGGCGGGGCCTCCCGTCCGTCCGTCCGTCCTGGCTGCCGGTCGCGGCGGCCGCGGCGACCCGGCCGGGCCCGAGCAGCTGGGCCAGGGCGGCGAGTCCCAGGCCGGTCCCGCCGCGGCCGAGGAATTGCCGGCGGTTTTCCCGGAGCCCGAGTTCATGGAGGAGGCCGTGGGGATTCATTCCTTGGTCAGGGCTTCATCGAGGTTGAGGACGGTGCTGGCGGTGAGTGTCCACGCCGCCAGTTCGACCGGGTCGAGGCCCGCCGGCACGGGCGACTCGCCGTTGCGGATCCACATGGCCGCCGCGGCCGGATCCCGGGCGAACGCCGCCCGGTGGCGACGGAGGCCGGCCAGGAGCACCTGCCGCTCCGCGGCCTCCGGCGG
>Ga0209985_10005029_pt1 | contig 10443 bp, 9 predicted proteins | sample NOAtaG_FD_187305 | JGI IMG/M metagenome (GOLD analysis project Ga0209985, IMG submission 187305) | Freshwater lake microbial communities from Lake Erie, under a cyanobacterial bloom - NOAA_Erie_Diel6S_1000h metaG (SPAdes) (version 2) | ecosystem: Environmental > Aquatic > Freshwater > Lake ... | reverse complement strand
GCGTGCATGCGGCCTTCACCGAGGCCGGCGCGGCGCTGGCGGCGGCGATCGAACTGCAAGGTGCATTGAGCAGCTTGACGGTTGCCGATGGACAGCCGCTGCGCGTTCGCATGGGGCTGCATGCCGGCAGCGACGAGTACCGTGATGGCGACTTTTTCGGTCCTGCAGTCAACCGTGCGGTACGCGTGATGGATGCGGCGCATGGCGGGCAGATCCTGCTGTCGCACGCGGTGGTCGCGCAGGCCGGCGACGCCCTGCCGGCCGGCACGCGGCTGCGCGAGCTGGGTCTGGTGCGGTTGCGCGACCTGGTCAGCTCCGAGCGCATCTTCCAGGTCGAGCACCCCGCCCTGCGCCGCGACTTCCCCGCACTGCGCTCGCTGGAAGTCACACCCAACAACCTGCCGCAGCAGCTCACCTCGTTTGTCGACCGACGGGACGAGGTACGCAAGGGCCGTGCGCTGCTGGCCGAGCATCGGCTGGTCACGCTGATCGGCATGGGGGGCATGGGCAAGTCTCGCCTGTCGATCCAGCTCGCGGCCGAGGTGCAGGACGACTACCCGGATGGCGTGTGGCTGGTGGAGCTGGCGCCGATCGCCAACCCGCGCCTGATCGCGCAGGCGGTCGCGGCCGTGCTCAAGGTGCGGGAAGACGGCGCAGCGGATCTCGAATCCGCGCTGGCTCGCTTCTTGGCGGACCGTCGTCTCCTGCTGGTGCTGGACAACTGCGAGCATCTGCTCGATGGCTGCGCACAGTTTGCCAAGTCGATGCTGCAGGCAGCGCCGCAACTGCGCATTTTGGCCAGCAGCCGCACCTACTTGCGGGTTACGGGTGAGGCAGCGCTGCCGGTCCCGCCGCTGCCGGTACCCCCGACCGATGGCAGCGCCAGCCCGCAGCGGCTGGAGCGTGAGTTTTCCGTACAGCTCTTTGTCGAGCGGGCAAGGGCGGGTCGGCCCGAGTTCTGCTGCACCGACGCCAACGCGCAGCACGTCGCGGAAATCTGTGCGCGTCTGGACGGTATTCCGCTGGCCCTGGAGATCGCAGCGGCGAGAACGCGCTCGCTGCCGGTGGAGACGATCGCTACGCGGCTAAAGGACCGCTTCAAGCTGCTGGTCGCGCCGGACAAGACCGTCCTGCCGCGGCAGCGCACTCTGCGTGCGCTGATCGATTGGAGCTATCGGCTGCTGGACGAGCCGCGGCGTCTGCTGTTTCAGCGGTTGGCCGTGTTCGCCGGCGGCTTTTCGCTGGAAGACGCCGAAGCGGTCTGTGGCGCATCCCCGCTCGCTGCGGATGAGGTCATGGACCTGCTCGCAAGCCTGGTCGAGGAGTCGCTGGTCGTGCTGCAGGCCGACGGACAGACCTACGCGATGCTCGAAACCGTGCGCGCTTACGCGCTGGAGCTGTTCGATTCATCGAGTGAGGCCGCGTCGATTCGCGATGCGCATCTGGCGCACTACCTCGCGCTGGCGGAACAGGCGCGAGGCGACCTGTTTGGTCCGAACGAGCCGTTATGGGCCGAGCGCCTGGATCGGGCGCGGGCAAATCTGCTTGCGGCGCATGAGTGGTGCGACCGCGCCCCCGAGGGAGGCCCGCTGGGCCTGCGGTTGGCGATTGCTCTCAAGTGGTATTGGTCGATGTGCGGTCTGTTGGCGCTGGCTCTGCGGGTGGCGATACACGCGGCAAATCGACCAAATGCCGACCGACCGACTGCGCAAAGAGCGCGCGTGCTGAGCGATATCGGCCAGTTACGCAGTTTCCGCGGTGAGTATGCGGATGCGCTGCCTGTGCTTGAAGAGAGTCTTTCGATAGGTCGCGCCCTGGGAGATCGGCAACGCATTGCCGCCGTGCTTCAGCCGATGTGCATGGCCCTGGCAGGTGTGGGCCGATTCGAGGAAGCGTTGAGCGTGGGGCGCGAGGCCATCCAGGTTGCTGCGGCCTTGGGGGATGAGGCAGGGCGCGTCAGTGCGCTCAATCTGCTGGCGCAGAGCTGCTACCGGCCGCTAGCACGGTGGGACGAAGCCGAGCAGTACTTCCGCGAAGCGTTGGACGGCGCGCGTCGGTTGGGTAACGTGGAGTTTGAAACCGTGATCGTGCTGAATTTGGCGATGCTCGGGATGTCCGCGAAGCGGGACGTGGACGCTGCGCAGTGGCTACCTGTGGCCCTGAGACTGTCCGCGGAGCGTCAGGACGCGCTGGCGGGACCGGTGGCCGTCGCCGTTGCGGCTGCGTGGTTGGCGCACGAAAGGCGATGGCGCGAGGCGGCTCGCCTCACGGCGGCTGCGGACCAAGCCATGCGGGCTGCCAGTCTGCAGTTCGACCCCGCCGACCTATCGTTCTTGGAGCCATATCGTCGGCAGACGCGAATGGCCTTGAAGCCCGAAGAGTTCGAGCTTGATGCAATAGAAGGTCGACACCTAACGCTGGCGCAGGCGCTCGGCGAGGCACGTACGCTGTTCGACGGAGGGGCGACTACTTGTCGTTCATGATGTTCGGGTCAAGGATGATCGCCTTGCCCGACGGTGTGCGCACCGTCAACGTGTAAGCGAAGATGCCGGGCGTCCGATTGCGGTTCAGGCAGGAGAACGCCAGCCCGCCACGCTCGACCCTGCAGTCGACGATCTCGTCCTGCCGGCGTTCGATCGTGTTGAACACTTCGCGTGGCGCGTCCGGCCGAGCCTGCTGGGCTGCCGTCGCTTCCGGACGCAGCGTCGTGCCGACGGGTACCTTGGTGACGCGCCCCTCGATCTTCACGCCCTCCCGCTCGTCGAACCGATAGCCGCCGTCCTGCGGCAACTGCCAGACGATCCGCACCTCGCCCTGCTTGCGGCGGAACAAAAGCGGCTCGGCATTGACGATGAGATGGGTGTCGTCGATCACGAAAACCTGAGGCTTGCTGCTGTCGGGTGTCACCGACCTCTGCGTGGGCGCAAGGCTCGAGCAGCCCGCAAGAACAATCGCGACGACGACAACGCCAAGGCTGGTGCGCAACATGCTTTCCTCCGATAGTCCTGATGCTCGTTACGCCCTCGAAGGCGCATGCGGATGCTACGCCCGCTTCAACCGGCCGTGCGTGTCGAATCCGCAGCACGCAGGCTGCGCAACGCGTCGGCGACGGTCCGCCAGACCAGGCGCACACGCAACTCGCTTCGCAGGCGCGCGTTGCCCAAGCGGCGCGACTCGGCCATGAACGAGTACATCATCGGCGAGACGGCTGCCCGCAGTCGCTCGCGCGGCATCCGCGGCGGGCGCGGCAGGCCGAAGCAGGCAGCCACCTGGTCGAAGTACTCGCCCATTTTCAGCGCCGAATCATCGACTGCGTTGCACAGGCGGCCCGGCCGCCCTCGCCACAGCGCGGCCAGGCTGATGCGGGCCAGGTCGTCGGCGTGAATGTGGTTGGTGAACACGTCGTCTTCGGCGCGCAGGACCGGGGTGCCGGCGCGCAGCCGCTCCAGCGGCAGCCGATCGTGGGCGTAGATGCCCGGCACGCGCAGCACGGCGGCGCCAACGGCGCGCATCTGCCGCTCGGCGTCGAGGCGGCGCACGGCCCGGTCATTGGCGGGCTGCACGCGCGTGGTCTCGTCGATCAGCGCCCCGCCGTGGTCGCCATAGACGCCGGTGGTGCTGATGTAGACGAGCCTGCGCGCGCTGCCGGCCAGCGCGGCCACCAGACGCCGCGTCCGCGGGTCGGTGCGGCCGCGGTTGGGTGGCGGCGCCAGATGAATCAGCCACGGGGCCAGGCCGCGCAGGCGGCGCAGGCTCGCGCGGTCATCGAGGTTGCCGACGATCGGCACGGTGCCGGCGGCGCGCAGCGCCGGCACGCGCTCGGGCGATGAGGTCAGCGCCAGGATGCGAAAGCGCCGGTGTACGCGTGCGACAATGCGCAGGCCAACGTCTCCGCAGCCTACGATTAAGAGGCGCGGCCGACCGAGCGTCCTGCGCCCGCGCTGATCTTCCGTCGCGGGCGTTGCTGTTTTCATGGGTCCGAGTGTATGAGCCTTCCATGAGTTTCAAGGTCACGGTCCGGCCGTCCGGCCGCCAGTTCACTGTCGAAGGCGACGAGGCCATCCTCGCTGCCGCCCTGCGCAGCGGCATCGGCCTGCCTTATGGCTGCAAAAATGGCGCTTGCGGCACCTGCAAGTGCCGCGGCGTGGAAGGCGACTGGGTTCAGGGCCCGCACTCGAGCTCGGCGCTGAGTGCGTCCGAGCAGGCCGAGCGCAAGCTGCTCGTGTGCTGCAGCACGCCGCTGTCGGACGTGACGATCGAGGCGCGCGAACTCACGGGCTTTGGCGACATCCCGGTTCGCAAGATGCCGTGCCGCGTGGCCAGGATCGAGCGCGCGGCGCCCGACGTGGCGATCGTCAGCCTGCAACTGCCAGCCAACGAGCGGCTGCAGTTCAAGGCGGGGCAGTACATCGAGTTCATCCTCAAGGATGGCAGCCGGCGCAGCTACTCCATGGCCACCGCGCCGCACGGCGACGAGCAGATCGCGCTGCACATCCGCCACATGCCGGGCGGGCTGTTCACGGATGCGTTGTTCGGGGCCAGGGCACCCGTCCTGAAGGAACGCGACATCCTGCGCTTCGAGGGGCCGCTCGGGACGTTTTTCCTGCGCGAGGAGTCAAACCGGCCGATCGTGCTGCTGGCCAGCGGTACCGGCTTTGCGCCGATCAAGGCGATCGCCGAGCACATCTTCTTCAAGCGCGTTAACCGCGACGAGCCGGGCCGTCCGGCGCGCCCGGTGGTGCTCTACTGGGGCTGCCGCAGCCGCCAGGACCTGTACATGGATGCGCTGCCGCGACAGTGGGCCGACAGCGAGCCGAACTTCCGCTATGTCCCGGTGCTGTCGGAGCCGCGGCCCGAGGATGTCTGGAGCGGCCGCACCGGCTTCGTGCACGAGGCCGTGATGGCCGACCTGCCAAAACTGTCCGGCTACGAGGTCTATGCCTGTGGCGCGCCCGTCATGGTAGAGGCGGCGCGGCGCGACTTCACCGGCCGCTGCAGCCTGCCCGCCGAGGCGTTCTTCGCGGATGCCTTCACCTCGGCGGCGGACTTGGCGAACTGATGGGGCCTGTGCCATAGTGCGGTCATGAACAAGGTCAAGGCTTCCGCCACGCGACGCGCGCGACGTTCGTTTGAACTCCGCCGGGTTCGCGCTCGCCTGCACTAGCACCCCTTCCCCGCTGCTCCGGCAGCACCCCCCAAAAGGCCGCGCAACCCGCGGCCTTTTTGTTTTCTCTCCTCCTTTTGCACGAGGTCCTGATGAAGATCGATGCCCTTGAGACGAGCGCGCTGATGAACGTGGCCATGCGGCCCGACTTCGTGGCAGCCGAGGGCCGCGGCAGTTGGCTCACGGACCACCGCGGACGGCGCTATCTGGACTTCGTGCAGGGCTGGGCCGTGAATGCGCTGGGACACTGTCCGCCGCAGATTGCCGCGGCGCTGGCTGCGCAGGCGCAGCGCCTGGTCAACCCGAGTCCGGCCTTCTTCAACGCGCCGGCCATCGCACTGGCGCAGCGGCTGGCGGCCGCGGCGCAACTGGAACGGGTGTTCCTGTGCTCCAGCGGCGCGGAGGCCAACGAAGGGGCGATCAAGCTGGCACGCCGCTGGGGCGAGCGCCAGCGCGCCGGCGCCTTCGAGATCATCACCTTCGCCGACGCCTTTCACGGCCGCACGCTGGCCACCATGAGCGCCTCGGGCAAGGCCGGGTGGGACCGGCTGTTCGAGCCCAAGGTGCCCGGGTTTCCGAAGGCGATCCTCAACGACATCGAATCGGTGCGCGCGCAATTCGGCGCGCAGACGGTGGGCGTGATGCTGGAGCCCGTGCAGGGCGAGGCGGGCGTGGTGCCGGCAGCCCCCGACTTTCTGCGGGCGCTGCGCCAGTGGTGCGACGAACATGGGCTGCTGCTGATCCTCGACGAGGTGCAGACCGGGGTGGGCCGCACTGGTACGTTGTTCGCGTTCGAGCGGGCCGGCGTGCGGCCCGACATCCTCACGCTGGGCAAGGGGCTCGGGGGCGGTGTGCCGCTGGCGGCGCTGCTGGCGCGCGAGTCGGTGGCAGCGGCGTTTGCCCACGGCGATCAGGGCGGCACCTACTGCGGCAATCCGCTGATGGCGGCGGTAGGCTGCGCCGTGCTCGACGCGGTGGCCCAGCCGGACTTCCTGGCGCAGGTGCAGGCGCGCGCAGCACAACTGCAGGCCGTGCTGGCGCGCGTGGCGGCGCGGCTGGGCGGCACCGAGCGCGGCGCCGGCCTGCTGCGCGCCCTGGTCCTGCCGCAGCCGATCGCGCCACGCCTGGTCGAGGCGGCCCGCCGACTGCCGGGCACGGGCCTGCTGATCAATGCGCCGCGCCCGAACGTGATTCGCCTGATGCCGGCGCTCAACGTGACGGCGGCGGAGATCGAGCAGTTTGCCGCCTTGCTGGACAGGGCGTTGAACGAGGTCGTGGCGGCGCCGGTCGAGGCGCCGGGCGGGGAGGTGGTGTGAGCTGGGTCATCACGGCCGACCCGGCCCGCATCGACCGGTGCGCGGTGCACGACTTCCTCAGCCGGCACGCGTACTGGTCGCGCGGCATCCCCCGGGCCACGGTCGAGCGGGCGCTCGACTACTCGCTGTGCTTTGGCGCCCTGGCGGCTGACGTGACCGATGCAACTCCCGCAGCCCGTACAGCCCGCACAGCCCATACAGCGCACACAGCGCACACAGCGCACACAGAGCAAACAGCCCAAGCAGCCCAAACAGCCCAAACAGCCCAAACAGCCCAAGCAGCCCAAGCAGCCCGCACAGGCCCCGCAGCCGATACAGCCGCGGCAGCGGATGGCACCGACGCGCCACTGATCGGCTTTGCCCGCGTGGTCACCGACCAGGCCACCTTTGCCTATCTGTGTGACGTGTACGTGCTGCCGGCCTGGCGCGGCCGCGGAGTGGCGCGCGCCTTGCTGGCGGCCATCCTCGCCGATCCGCGGCTGCGGGACCTGCGGCGGCTGCTGCTGTTCACGCGTGACGCGCACGGCCTGTATGCCGGCCAGGGCTTCACGCCGCTCGCGCACCCCGAGCGTGGCATGGAGCGGCTGCGGGCCGATCTCTACACTGCGACCGGAACCACCCCACAGGACCTTCGCGCATGAGCATCCCCAGCGTTTTCATCGACGGCGAGCACGGCACCACGGGCCTCGAGATTCGGCAGCGGCTGGCCGACCGCAACGACGTCCGGCTGGTCAGCCTGCCGCGCGAGCGGGCCAAGGACGCGGCGGCCAAGCGCGAAGTCGTCAACGGCGTGGACTGCGTGATCCTGTGCCTGCCGGACGAGGCCGCCAGGGCGACGGTCGCGCTCATTGACAACCGCACCACGCGCGTGATCGATGCCAGCACCGCGCATCGCACAGCCTCCGGGTGGGTCTATGGCTTCGCGGAGCTGACGCGCGGACAGCGCGCCGCGATCGCGGCGAGCGCCCGCGTGTCCAATCCGGGCTGCTACCCGACCGGCTTCCTGGCCGTGGTGCGACCGCTGGTGGAGCGCGGCATCCTGCCGGCCGACTATCCGGTGACGGTCAATGCGGTATCGGGCTACTCGGGCGGTGGCCGCCCGATGATCGCGAGCTTCGAGCAGCCGGGCCCGGGCAGCAGGCCGCAGGCGTTCGGCGCCTACGGCCTTGCGCTCGCCCACAAGCACCTGTCCGAGATGCAGCAGCATGGGCTGCTCGCAGCCCGGCCGATCTTCCAGCCCGCCGTGGGCGCGTTTCACCGCGGCATGCTGGTGTCGGTGCCGCTGTACCTCGCGCGCCTGAAGCCGGCAAGCGGTGCGGCGCTGCATGCGGCCTACTGCGAGCACTTTGCCGGCGAGCCTTTCGTGCAGGTGATGCCGCTGAACGACACCGCTGCCCTGCGCGAGGGCGCGTTTCTCGAGCCCGAGGCGCTCAACGGCAGCAACAGACTGCAGGTGTTCGTGTTTGCCAACGACAGCGCCGGGCAGGCGGTGGTCACGGCCCGGCTGGATAACCTCGGCAAGGGCGCCAGTGGCGCTGCCGTGCAGAACATGAACCTGATGCTGGGCTTGCCCGAAGCAGCCGGACTGGCGGCCGGCCTGGCCGCCGGGCTCGATGCGGCCGGCGGCGCGGGAGCGGCCTGATGCTGTACGAACCGCGGCACTTCAAGGTCGACGATCGCGCGCTCGCCATCGAGATCATGCTGGCGCATCCTTTTGCCACGCTTGCCTCGGTGATCGACGGCGAGCCGGTGTTCACGCACCTGCCGCTGCACGCCGTGCAGGATGGCTCGCAGTTGCATCTGGTCGGGCACATCGCCCGCGCCAACGGTCACGGCGTCGCGCTGGACGGCGGCACCGCCACCGCGATCTTCCATGGCGGCAATGCCTTCATCTCGCCCAGCCTGTATGCCGTCCGCGAGGCGGTGCCCACATGGAACTACATCGCCGTGCACGTGACCGGGCGCGTGGAGCGCATGGACAGCAGCGAGGCCAAGGAGAGCGTGCTCAAGACGCTGATCGATCGCCACGACCCTGCCTACCGTGCCCAATGGGACGAGGAGCTCAGCGCGGACTACAAGGAGCGGCAGAAGGGCGCCATCGTGGGCCTGCGCTTGCACGCCGAGCGGGTACAAGCCAAGTTCAAGCTGTCGCAGAACCGCCCCGTCGAGGATCAGCGGCGCGTGCGCGCGGCAATGGCGGCGGGCGATGCGTCGGCGCAGGCGCTGGGCGCATGGATGCGCCGGCTGCACGTCGGCGATGCGCCATGATGGTCCGAGGTGCAACGCCGCAGGACGCCGAGGCGATCGTCGCGCTCTGGCGGGTGGTGTTTCCCGAGTACGCCGACCCGGCGCGCCCGCAGCGCGACGCGCGCGCCAGCGTGGATCGCAAACTGGCCTGGGGCGACGGGTTGTTCTGGCTCGGCCGGATCGACGGCGCGGTGATCGGCACGGCGATGGCCGGCTATGACGGGCACCGCGGCTGGCTGTACTCGGTCGGCGTGCATCCGCGCTGGCGCGGACGTGGCTGCGGGCGCGACCTGGTGGCGCATGCGCTGGCCGCGCTGTCGGCGCAGGGCTGCCCCAAGGTCAATCTGCAGGTGCTGGCCGGCAATGCCGTGGCGCTGGCGTTCTGGCGCGCCTGCGGCTTTGTGCAGGACGACGTCGTGCCGTTGGGCAGGCGCTTGCCGTGAGCCGGTGAGAGGCAGGCCGTCATGCCCGCGGTGGCCGTGCAGGACGCCCCACTCGTCGTTGCAAGTGCTCGCCGCAGCCCGCGGCCGCCGCAGCGCTTTGCGCTCGGATTGGGGCGCATTGGGAAGCGTCCTCGGCCACGCTGCATGACGTCTGCCCCTCTGGCGGTCGGGTGTTTCCGGCCGCCAGAGACGCGCGTGTCGGCACGTCGGAGGACGGCTGGCAGCGCTCAAGGACCGGGCGCCGCTGCTGCTAGGCCGCCTCGCCCAGATACGCCTCGCGAACCTTGGGATCGTCGAGCAACTGTCTTGCCTCGCCTGTCAGGGTGATGCTGCCGGAGTCCATCACGTAGCCGCGATGCGCGGCCTCCAGCGCGAGCTTGGCGTTTTGTTCCACCAGCAGGATCGGGATCTTCTGCGCCGAGACGCTGCGCACCACCTCGAAAATCTTCTCCACCATGATCGGCGACAGGCCCATGGAGGGCTCGTCCATCAGCAGCAGCCTGGGCCGGCTCATCAGCGCGCGGGCCATGGCAAGCATCTGCTGCTCGCCGCCCGACAGCGTGCCGGCAAGCTGCCTGGCGCGCTCCTTCAGCCGGGGGAAGGTCTCGAACATGCGCTCGAGGTCCGCGTCGATCTCGGTCGTGTCGCGGCGCGAGTACGCGCCCATCAACAGGTTCTCGGTCACGGTCATGCGGGCGAACACGCCGCGCCCTTCGGGCACCATTGCCAGTCCGGCGTTGAGCAGTTCGTAGGGCTGCAGGCCCTGGGTCGAGCGGCCCATGTAGGTGATCTCGCCGTGCCAGGCCTGCGTGCCGGTGATGGCCTTCAGCGTGGTGGTCTTGCCGGCGCCGTTGGCGCCGATCAGCGTCACGAGTTCTCCGGCGCGGATCTCCAGATCCACGCCCTTGACGGCTTGAATGCCGCCGTACGCGACCTTCAGCGCTGCGACGCGTAGGACGACTTCGCTCACCGGAGGACCCTCTCGCCGCCGACCGCGCCCGCGCCGTTGGCGCGGCTCGGCGGCAAAACGGGACACGCTTCGCGCTGCGCGCTCAAGGATTCGCCCTTGGGGCGGCCCGGCGGGCTCATTGGACTACCCTCGCGCTGCGCGCTCAGGGATTCGCCCTTGGGGTGGCACGGCGGGCTCATTGGACTACCCTCGCGCTGCGCGCTCAGGGATTCGCCCTTGGGGCGGCACGGCGGGCTCATTGGATTACCCTCGCGCTGCGCGCTCAGGGATTCGCCCTTGGGGCGGCCCGGCGGGCTCATTGGA
>Ga0209985_10005027_pt1 | contig 10444 bp, 6 predicted proteins | sample NOAtaG_FD_187305 | JGI IMG/M metagenome (GOLD analysis project Ga0209985, IMG submission 187305) | Freshwater lake microbial communities from Lake Erie, under a cyanobacterial bloom - NOAA_Erie_Diel6S_1000h metaG (SPAdes) (version 2) | ecosystem: Environmental > Aquatic > Freshwater > Lake ... | reverse complement strand
GAACCTGTCCGGCATGACCGCTTCCCCTGGTCCCGATCCGGTGCGACGACCCCGTGTGGTCATCGGCCTGGTCATCGGCCAATTCCTGGCCTTGTTGCTGGGAGGGATGGCCATCCTCGGGGAGACGGCAACGGCGGCCTCCAAGCCTGCCGGGCGCGAGCCGGGCTTCCCCGTGCGGCTGGAATGCGGGGAGGACTCGGTGGTCACCGTCATGCTGCGCTCCAAACCGGTGGTGACCTACCGGGGCGGCCGCGGGATGCTCCCGGCCGGGGTGCCCGTGGAGTATCGCCGGGGCGGCTACCTGCATCCGCTGGTGACCCCGGCGGGCGCGGTGGTCTCAGGCGATTATCCCAAGAACCACCTGCACCATCATGGGCTCTGGACCGCATGGACCCGGACTTCCATCGATGGCCGGGCGCCGGATTTCTGGAACATGGGCCAGAAGAAGGGGCGGGTGGAGATGGTCGAATGGCTTGGGGCCCGCGAATCGGCCGACGGGGCCGAGATCCGGACGCTGCACCGGTATGTCGACCTCACGGCCCCGACGCCCGAGACGATCCTGCTCGAGGGTTGGACGGTGCGCGTGCCCGCCACGCCGCCCGGCAAGCCCCACCGGATCGACCTCACGGTGCGGCAGACCAATGCCACCTCGCACACGCTGACCTTGCCCGAGTACCGCTACGGAGGCCTGGGGTTCCGCGGGCTCGATGCCTGGGATGGCGCGCCGAACTGCCGGTTCCGCACCTCGGAGGGCCTCACGGACCGGGTGAAGGGCAACGAATCCCGCGGGCGCTGGTGCTGGATCGGGGGATCCGCCACCACGGCGGCCGGTGCCGTCGGGACCGCCGGCGTGGTGCTCCTGGCCCATCCGTCGAATTTCCGGTTTCCCGAGCCGATGCGGATCCATCCGACCGAGCCGTTCTTCTGCTGGTCCCCGCAGCAGGCGGGGGAGTTCGCGCTGCCGCCACGGGGTGTCCATGCGATGCGCCATCGCATCCTCGTGGCCGACGGCGAACCTGATCCGGCGGAGATCGAGCGGGAATGGCTCGAGTGGTCCAAGGAACCCTGACACCGCCTCCGAATCGCTCGAGGAACCCGTTCGCATGCATCGACATCCATCATCCGACCTCCCATTTGCCGCGGGCATCGCCCGGTGGTGCCATCCCTGGACCCGACCGGCAGGTCGCCTGGTCGCGCTGTTGGCCGTGGCGATCTCCGTGGTGCTCCAAGGCCTGGCGGACCCGCCGCCGCCCCTGCGCGAGTACGACGTGCTGCGATCCCTGCCGGAGGGATGGCTGGAGTGGCTCAGCCGGAACGACTTGCCGGACGACCAGGGATTGGCCGGGGGGAACCGGGGTCAGGGGCGGTGGATCGAGGCTGGCGCGCAGCGGGGCAGTTGCCGGGCCGTGATCGCGGCGGTCGTGGCCGGCGACCTCGCGCGCGCCGACCGTGCCTGGCGGGGCATCGAGGTGACCTTCGAGCACCAGCGGGCCGACGGCGGCTTCAGCGCTGCGGAACGTCCCAATGGCGGCAGTTCGGCCAACGGGGCCGCCGCCGTGGAGACGGCGTATTTCTTCCTGCAGGAACTGGGGAGGGCGATCCTCGTCATCCGGCAGTCGCCGCATGAGGCCCACTTCCGGGACCGCATCCAGGCGATCGAGCCCAGGCTCCGTCGCGCCTGCGACTTCATCGCGGCCGGGGAGCCGACGATCCTGCCCAAGAGCCGCAAGGCGGTGAACCGGGTGTTCATCGCCGCCAAGGCCTTCGGAACCTGTGGACGCGTCCTCGGCGACGAGGCGCTGGTGGCGACGGCCCGGCGATTGGTGGCCGAGGCGCTCAAGCAGCGCGACGACGAGGGGGTCTTCCTCGAGCATGGCGGGCGTGACTCGAGCTACAATGCGGTGACGCTGCTCTTCGCCCAGGCGCTGGCCCTGCATGTCTCGCTGCCCGAGCTGGACGAGGCCCTCAAGCCGGCCGCCCGCTGGCAGGTCTCACGCGTCCTCGCGTCCGGCGAGGTCGACGCCCGGGGCAACACCCGCACCGGCGTGGGCAAGGAGCCGGGTTACGACGGACAGCCCAAGGGCATCAACCACAACGAGGTGATCCTCGCCCTCGCGCTGCACGGGATCGTCCATCGCAATCCGGAGGCCCTCGACGCCGCGGGCCGCGTGATGGCGTGGACCCGGCGCGGGACCGCCACCCAGCCCGCCTCGTCGGGCGGACCTGCTCCGGCTGCGGTCCGTCCAGCCTTCCGGCAGACCGCGCCGGAACCCCGGTGGCTGCCCGGTTCCACGAACGTCCACTTTGCGATCTATGGCGGTCCCTCGGAGCCGCGCGAGCTGGAATCCTTCCTCGGGGCCCTGGAGCGGCTCGGGCTGGCCGATGCCATGGATCCCGGGCCGTCGGCCTCCGCGGGATCGCGGGCGGCCTTCGAGGTGCTGGCCCGGCGGCGTTGGCCCGTGATCCTGTACCCCCCGGACGGCGGCCGCATGCAGTTGGAAGGCGGCACCAGCCTGCTCTCGGCCGAGGACGAGGCGGCGGTGCGCATCCTGGATGGCGCGGGCGTCTTCACGGCCATCCAGTTGGGCGAGTGGGGCTACCACTACCACCGGCTCCGGACCGACCCGAACTGGATGCGCGACGTGCTGGGCAAGGACTTCGAGGCCCAGCGCGGCCGATTCCTGAGGCCTCCGGGGACCCAGGGCTACGATCCCGTGCCGACGACCCGGCGCGAGGCCTACGATCAGTTGCGCCAATACTTCCTTTGGCACCGTCAAGCCAAGGGCGGCCGCGTCATCAGCGTGACGGGCCACTCGCACTACGAAGCCTACGCCGCCGAGTGGGGCGCGAGCGTGGTCGGCATCGAGGTGGGCGAGAACATCGGGTTCACCCAGTCGAAGATCGCCTTCACGCGCGGGGCGGCCCGGCAGTGGAACCTGCCCTTCTCGGTGCAGATGAGCCCGTGGTTCGGCAACGCGGTCACCACCCGGGGCCCGCTGGACACCCACGGTCCCACCGCCACCGGGCTGGATGCGGGGCATTCGCTGAGCCTTTGCCTGCGGATGTGGCGCCATGCGTGGTTCGCCGGCGCGGCGCTGGTGACGCCGGAGAACAGCGTGAACAGCTTCTTCGAAACCGGGCGCGAGCCTTGGGCGTTGACGTCGCATGGGCGGGCCGCCGCCGAGGTGCGGGCGTTCTTCCGGGCCCATGATCGCGGCAACCCGCACACGCCGCTCCTGGTGGTCCTCGACCATCTCGCCGGATACAACGGCTACATCGGCAAGACTTGGGGGATCTTCCCGCGGACCCCGGCGGACCAGGAGGTGGCCGACCTGCTCGAGAGCCGCCTGTTCGGCGGGATGCCGCGTCCGCCTCTGCCGGGAAACCCGCCCAATCCCGAGGCGGACTACCTGAAGGCGACGCGCCACGGGGAGTGGTGCGACGTGGTGCTGTCCACGGCCACCGGGGCCTTCCTGGCGAGGTATCCGGTCATCCTGCTGGCCGGTGAGTTGGAGTTCGGGCCCGGCTTCGTGCGCGAGCTGGAGACCGCACTGGCCTCGGGCAGCCGCTTGCTGCTGCGCGATCGGCATGTGAAGGCGTTGACGCCGGAGGCCTGGGACCGCCTGCGGAAGGCGGGCGTGGCCGAGGTGCTGGCCGAGTCGGTCGATCCGGTGACCGGTCGCCCGGCGGCGATCCCGGAAGACCGCCTACGTCGCCTGGCCGAGGAGACCTTGCCCGTGGCCGTCGAGGGCGATCCCATCCAGTACCAGATCAACCGCAACCGTCGGGGCTGGGTGGTGGAACTGGTGCAGAATGACGGGGTGGCCAAGACCGGCCGGACCCCGGCGCGGGTGTTCCCGGAGCGGGTGGCCAAGGTCCGCCTGATCCCGAGGTTCGGGGCGACCCCGGCCCGCGAGTGGATGACGGGCCGGTCCTGGACGGGTGCCGAACGGGTCGAGATCGAGGTGCCGCCGGGCGAGACGCGCTTCGTGGAGTTCGACGCGCCGTAGGTGGCGCCGGGAACGGCCGGATTCCCTCAGGTCGCCAGCATCTTGGCGGCGACGGCGGCGAGGATCACCGCCAGGCCGACGCGCACCCACTGCATCGGCGCGCGGGTGCTGACCCAGGAACCGGCAAGGACGCCGGGGATGGAGCCCATCAGGAGGTTGGTCAGCAGGCTCCCGTCCACGTTGCCCATCATGAGATGCCCCGTGCCGGCGATGAGGGTCAGCGGGATCGCGTGGGCCAGATCGGTCCCGACCAGGCGTCCTGGGGTGAGCCGGACCGGATAGAGGTATACCAGCAGGACCGTCCCGAGGGCCCCGGCCCCGATGGAGGTGAGCGTGACCAGCACGCCCAGGACGACCCCGGCCACCACCGTCAGCGAGACTTGGGAGCGGCCCAGGAATCCCATCATGCCCGCGGGACCGTTGCGGCCGACCCGCTGCAGCCAATCCTTCGACAGGATGCCGGCGGCCGTGATCAGCAGGGCGACGGCCACGGCCTTGATCAGGAATCCGCTGCGCACCTGGGCCGTTGCCGTGAGGGTCATCCAGGCCAGGGTCACCGCCGCCGCCGGGAGGCTGCCCAGCGCCAGGCGTTTCACCACGGGCCAGTCGACGGTCCCCTGTCGATGGTGCACCGCCGTCCCGAAGATCTTGGTCAGGGCGGCGAAGAGCAGGTCCGTCCCGACCGCCGTCTGCGGGGCCACCCCGAACAGGAGCACCAGCACCGGCGTCATGAGGGCGCCCCCGCCGACGCCGGTGGCGCCGACGACGACGCCGACCAGCAGGCCCGCGATGGCGTTGGGGAGGTTGAAATCCACGGAAAGCCTCCGAGCGTGCTTGAAGCGGGGACGCGGAACAAGGCCGGCGTGCGGTCCGCTACGGGCTCGATCGGACGGCCCCGGGGGGAGGTCAGGCCGTCAGCGGTCGGGACGGCTTGTGTCCATCGTGAACACCGACCCCTTGGGTCATTCGACGGGTTCGCTGCCGCGCTGCTGGATCCAGGGCACGTCGCGGGGGGCCTTGCGGTCGCCGGTGACGCCTTTGCGGAGGGTGCCGGGGTCGAGCCACCGGTGGATCTCGGAGTGCCCGTCGGCGAAGCTCAGGCCGGCGGCGCCGTTGTGGTAGGCGGCCGGCAGGTTGCCCCAGAGCTGGTTCGGTTCCATGGAGACGAGGATGTAGCCGTCGTCGACGCTTTCCTCGCGCTCATCGATGAAGACGAACATCTGGCTGGGCGAGCGCATGTCACCGAGCTTGCGGAAGGTCCTCCAGGTCTTGGCCATCAGGTCGGTGTGCCAACTCTGGCCGTTCATGAAGCCGTTCATCGACACGCTGCGGGTGCGCGGATGGTCCCTGCCGCCGAGGCGGACCGTGCTGCGGTCGGCGGGGCAGCGGTAGATGGTGGCCGACTGGTTGTAGGGCCACAGCAGGCCGTTGGGCGGCCGGAGCAGGTTGACGTTCGTGGCGTCGGGCGTGTTGCCCATGATCCAGCCGGCGACCCAGCCCTTCTGGTCTCCGGTGCCATTGAGCACCAGGCGCTGCTGATGGTCCTCGGCGTACATGATCCAGGCCAGTTGCAGTTGCTTGGTGTGGTTGAGGCACTGGATGCCCTGGGCCTTGGTCTTGGCCTTGGCCAGGGCCGGCAGGAGCATGCCGGCAAGGATCGCGATGATGGCGATCACCACCAGCAGCTCGATCAGGGTGAAGGCCCGGCGACGGCCGGGGGCGGGGACGATGGGAGACGTCATGGCGGTGGCGGGGGTACCTAACGTCATGGAACCCACGGCAGGGCTGGCTGACAAGGGGCAAGTCCGCAGGGACGACCCGACGGAGGCTCGCCGGTGCCGCATTTCCGGGCTGGCCCGTCCGGGTGGATCCGTTCCAGACTCCGCCATGACCCCGATCCCGATCCTTCCCGAGGTGTCTCGGTCCGCGACCGTCATCGACCGCCGCCGGTTCCTTGCCTCCACCGCCGCCGCGATCCCGCTGGCCCTGCTTGGCCAGGCGGCGCCATCGCTGTCGGCGGCCCCGGCCTCGGGCGTCACCTCCGAGACCTTGGCCGCCCAGCTCCATGGCTCGCTCGACGAGGCGCAGCGCCGCCTCCTGTGCCGGGAGTTCGACGACCCGCTGCGGCAGAAGGTCGACAACAACTGGATGATCACCGGGCGTTCTATCAAGGATGCCCTCCGGCCCGACCAGCAGGACCTCGTCCGCCAGATCTTCCGCAAGCTGCACCATCCCGACCATGCCGAGGCGATGATGCGCCAGATGGTCGAGGACTCCGAGGGCAAGGGCTTCGAGGGAGGCACCTCGGTGGCCCTCTTCGGTCGGCCCGGGAGCGGGGCCTTCGAGCTGGTGCTCACCGGGCGCCACTGCACGCGACGCTGCGACGGCGATTCGGTGGCCGGGACGGCCTTCGGCGGGCCCATCTTCTACGGGCACCAGTCGGGTCCGAACGACGAGGAGCCGGCCGACCATCCGGGCAACGTGTTCTGGTACCAGGCCCGGCGGGCCAACGAGCTGTTCCAGGCCCTCGATGGGCGGCAGCGCCAGGCCGCGCTGGTGGAGGGCCGCAGCCGTCCTGAACGGGCCACCGAGACGGTCCGCCTGAGCGGCCGCCGCGAGGGGCTTGCCGGACTGCCCTGCTCGGAGTTGAGCGCCGACCAGAAGGGATTGATGCGGCAGGTGCTCCGGGACCTGCTGGCCCCCTTCCGGCAGGTGGATGCCGACGAGTCGATGCGTCTGGTCGATGCGCAGGGCCTGGGCAACCTGAACCTCGCCTACTTCAAGGCCCACGACCTCGGCAAGGATGGCGTCTGGGACGTCTGGCAGATCGAGGGGCCGCACATGCTCTGGTACTTCCGGGGCGATCCCCATGTGCACTGCTGGGTGCACCTCCGCGACGGCAAGGCCTGAGGCGCGGCGGGACGGATCCTGCGCGAGGAACGGGTCCCGTGACGGTCCCGATGCCGGACCGGACGATCCTCCGGCTGGGGGCTTCCGGCAGGAGTCCGGCTCACGTCACGGGCGCTCGGGTTCCCAGCGGTCCATGGGGCGTTCCACCGACCACCGCAGCATCCTGTCGACGTTGGCCTCGAAGGTCCCTCGACGTTGGGCGCTGCCGCCGCCCTCGGGACGGTCGTCGCGCACGTAGCTCAAGTACACCGCCTCGGGTTCCGGGTCGCGTCCCCGGTCGCCCGTGCGCTCCTGCCAGGCGGCGAGGGCGGCCCGGTGCCGGCGCAGCTCAGCGGTCCATCGGGGGTCGTCGGCCAGGTTGGTGACCTCGAAGGGATCCGCCTCGAGGTCATAGAGTTCCTCGCGTGGCCGTGATCCGGCCATCACGCGGGCCTGTGCCGGGGTGAGCGCCCCGGCGGCGTGCCACCGTCGCAGGGCCTGAACAATGGCCTTGTCGTCCATGTAGCGGTTGGGCTGCCGGTAGGGCCGGCTCGGGTAGTAGTTGCGGAGGTATTTGAAGCGGCGGCTGCGAACCGAGCGGATGCGGTCGACCGTCTCGTCGGCACGGTCCCGGGCGGCGAAGGCGAACTCGCGCGATCCCGCCGCCCCGAAGAGCGGCCGGGCCTGCATCCAGTGCGGGATCGGCAGGCCCGCCAGGCGCAGGGCGGTGGGTGCCAGATCGATGTGCTCCACGAGGTCGCGGCGGACGGTGCCGCGGGGCACGCCGGGTCCCCGGATGATGAGGGGGATCCGGAGCCCGCCGTCATAGAGGAACTGCTTGTGCCGGACATGGCTGATGCCGTGGTCGCCCAGGAACACCACCACCGTGCGCTCCAGTTCGCCGGCCTGGCGCAGGCGGTCGAGGAGGCGCCCCACCTCGTGGTCGGTATAGCGCACCGTGTCGAGGTATTGGGCCCAGTCCTCCCGGATCACCGGGTCCTCCGGCAGGATCGGTGGCAGTTCGAAGGCGTTGGTCGGTGTGGTGGAGCCCAGGGCGGATCGGACCTTTGCGGGCCATTGCGTTCCGGGCCTCTCTCCGCGGTGCTTGCCCCCATGCAGCTGCACCTGGGCGAAGAACGGCGTTCCGGCCGGTCGTTCGGCCCAGTGCCGGGTGTCGTAGGTCCCGGCGCGGTCCCACGAGAAGTTGTAGTCGGTCTTGGCCACGCCCACCGCGCCGCCCGGCTTGAGGAAGTCGTCGATCGACAGGTTGTTCACGTGGTAGCCCGCCTCGCGGAGCATCCGGGGCACGATCGTCATGCCCTCGGGGAGGGTGATCGGGTGACGGGCGTTTCCGCTGCGGTGGTTCTGGCAGCCGAGGTGCGTCTGGTAGCATCCGGTGACGAGGGCCGAGCGGCTGATGGAGCAGATCGGTCCTGTGGTGAAGGCGGCCTCGAATCGCACGCCCTCGGCGGCCAGGCGGTCGAGGTTCGGTGTCGCGATGGTTCGCTGGCCATAGCAGGCCAGGTCCGGCGACAGGTCGTCGACGACGATCCAGACGAGGTTCGGTCGGGTTCCGGGTGAGGCGGGATCAGGGGTCGCGGCGTTGGATGCCTCCAGGGCCTCGGCAGCCAGACCTCCCACCGGCACGGTCGTCAGCGCGAGGGTCAGCAGGAGGCTGGCGACCGCCAGGACGCACGGGAGCCGTCGGATCCACACCTCGACGAACCTGGACCGGATGCCTGGGAGATGTCGCATGGGAAGATGCCTGGACGGTGCGCCGGCCGCGGCGAGGCCGTCAATCGGGCCGCAACCCGGGGAGCCCCGGGGCCGCCGGGCCCGGCGGTCGCGCGGAGGGTGAACGGTGAGCCGGCGGGCTCAGGGCCAGGCGGGCTTCCAGTCCTTCTCAAGCTGCCGTCGCAACCGGTCCACCTGACGGGGATGCCGGGCGGCGAGGTCGGAGCGCTCGAAGGGGTCGTCGACGATCCGGTACAGCTCGGGCCGGGTCCCGGGCTCGTTCCACGCGGCCGGCAGGATGAGCTTCCAGCCGTCCCGCACGATCCAGCGCCACCTCAGGCCGGACTCGGGCCGGTCGAGGTCCACCGCGTCATGGGTGAAGCACTCGCCGGACACCGAATCCCGCCGTCGCACGGCGGCCTGGTTGAGCAGGTCGACGCCGGGCAGCCCGGGCGGTGGGGGCGTGCCGGTGGCCTTCAGCAGCGTGGGCAGGACGTCCAGGCTGGAGACGGCGTGGGTGTCGTCGCGCCGCGGGGCCACGCGTCCCGGCCATGACACCAGGATGGGCGTCCGCAGGCCGCCGTCGTAGGGGCTTTGTTTTGAGCGCGGGGCGTAGCGTCCGGTCTGCGGGTCGGTGATCCAGCCGTTGTCGGTGACGAAGACCACCAGGGTGTTCGTGTCGGAGCCCCGCCGTTCGAGGAATCCGAGCAACTGCCCACAGGTCTCGTCAAACCACTCGACCATGGCCCGGTATCTCGCCTCGGGCAGCGAGGGCGCCGAACCGCGGTGCCGTGCCAGGAACCGTTCCGGGGGGGTGTGCGGGTCGTGCGGCATCATGGGCGCGTACCAGACCATCCAGGGCCGTCCCTGGTCCTCGGCCATCGTCACGAAGTCCTCGATCGGCTTCATCGTCACCCGGCCGATCTCGAGCCCGGCGTCGCCGTGCCGGTCGCCCCGGGTCATGCCGTGGGTGAACCCACCGCGGGCGAAGTCGTTCTGCCACCACTTGCCGCTCTGGAAGCTCAGGTAGCCCTGGTCGCGCAGCAGCCGGGGCAGCGTGGGCGTCGCCTCGAGGAAGGAGGAGAGGCGCTCGCGCCCGGACCGGTAGGCCTCGCTCCGGTAGAAGGCGGCGGCCGACGTCCCGGGTGGCCTCGGCGGGTCGTTGCAGACCACGCCGTGCTGGCGTGGGTACCGGCCCGTGATGAGCGAGGCGAGGCTGGGACAGCACAGGCTCGAGGGCACATAGCCCCGGGTGAAGCACACCGACCTCGCGGCCAGTCGGTCGAGGTGGGGTGTTCGGATCGACCCGTGGCCCATGAATCCATGGTCGGTCCAGGCCTGGTCGTCCGAGACGATCAGCAGGAGGTTCGGGCGGGCGGGCTTCGCCGCCGACCTGCCGGGGCGGCCAGGGATGCCCTCGGCCAACGCCGGAGGAAGGATTCCGGCGACGAGCGCGGCAAGGGCGATGACGAGGAAGGTCATCGCGGGGGCCTGCCCGAAGCGGGTCCGTCGGGGCAGGGCGTTCGGTGATGGGCTCATGCGTCCGGGGACGGGCCGGCCTAGGCCCCGGTCGGCAGCAATTCGGGGATGGGCGCGCCGAAGGGCAGGATCGGCATCGGGCGTCCGCTGAGGTCGAGCAGCGATTCGTGGTAGTCGATGCCGAGGTGCCGGTAGACCGTGGCCCACAGGTCGTTGGGCGAGAGCACCCGCTCGACCGGATGCTCGGCCTTCGCGTTGGTGGCCCCGACGATCTGGCCCGTGCGCATGCCGCCGCCGGCCACCAGGAAACTCATCGACTGCGGCCAGTGGTC
>Ga0209985_10005025_pt1 | contig 10445 bp, 10 predicted proteins | sample NOAtaG_FD_187305 | JGI IMG/M metagenome (GOLD analysis project Ga0209985, IMG submission 187305) | Freshwater lake microbial communities from Lake Erie, under a cyanobacterial bloom - NOAA_Erie_Diel6S_1000h metaG (SPAdes) (version 2) | ecosystem: Environmental > Aquatic > Freshwater > Lake ... | reverse complement strand
GGCGGTGGGTCAAGCCACCGCGCATGCGAAGGATTTCATATCGAAGCTCTATGCGAATGTCCCGGTCCTCGATACGTCGGCTCGCGCGGCGACAAACACGTTTATCCAACGCGGCATCGGCGATGTATTGATCACTTGGGAAAACGAGGCGTATCTGGCATTGCGGGAAGCGGGTACGGATCAGGTCGAATTGATTGTACCGAGCATGAGCATCCTTGCTGAACCTCCGGTGGCTGTGGTCGAGCGCAATGCGAGCGGGCACAACAACCTGGATCTGGCAAAGGCTTATGTGGAGTACCTCTATTCGGATGAAGGGCAGCAGATTATTGCCAAGCATTTCTATCGGCCTCGTCGCAAGGAGGTCGTTTCCCAGGAGGATCTCAAACGGTTTACGGAGTTAAAACTCTTCGAATTGACAGACATCGTTGCGAATTGGAAAGACGCGCAGGAGACACACTTCAAGGATCGAACGGGTGTATTCGATCAAGTCTATTCGAGCAAAGCTCAATAAGCGACGTATTATGAGCGCCATGCGAGCCACACAAATACGACGCCTACCGGGCTTTGGCCTGACACTTGGGTTCACGCTGTTCTACGTGACGCTCATGATCGTCATTCCGATTGCAGCCCTTTTGCTCAAGGCTTCATCGATCTCGATGGAGGAATTGGTCGAAACGTTCAAAACACCTCGGGTTCAAGCATCCTTGCGATTGACCTTTGGCGCATCGCTGCTGGCCGCGACGATCAACACCTTCTTTGGTTTCATCGCTGCTTGGTCGCTGGTGCGTTATCGGTTTGTTGGCCGCCGGCTGATCGACTCTTTGATCGATCTTCCTTTCGCCATGCCGACTGCTATCTCGGGGATTGCTTTGATGGCCATTTACGCACCGACTGGAATTGTGGGCAAGCACTTTCTTGCGTGGGGTATCAAAACTGCGATCAGCCCATTGGGGGTTCTCATTGCGCTGATTTTTATCGGCTTTCCTTTCGCGGTTCGGACGATGCAACCCGCGATTGAAGAACTGGAATTGGAGGCCGAGCAAGCCAGTGCGAGTCTAGGGGCAAGTCGTTTTCAGACGTTCCTAAGGGTAACTCTACCGAGTTTGATTCCCGCAGCGCTGACTGGATTTACCTTGGCCCTCGCGCGAGCGTTGGGCGAATACGGCAGCGTGATTTTCATCGCCGGCAATTTGCCGATGCGTACCGAAATCGCGTCGTTACTGATCGTAAGCCGTTTGGATGAGAACGACATCGTCGGAGCCTGTGCGATCGCCGTGGTCATGCTTGCATCCACTTTTGTACTCCTTCTGACGATTCAGGGGATTCAATGGTGGATCGAGCGCAAGACCGGTCGAAACTAAACAAGGAGGGAATCAGGAGTGTCAAGAGACAGCCGGTTGAGCCAAGCGAGCCGCGATCCAAAATGGATCCAGTGGATACTGATCGGCATCACGGTTGGATTCGTGACCCTGTTTTTGATATTGCCACTGGGTGTGATTTTCTGGGAAGCGTTTCGAAAGGGACTCAAGACATTCGCGATTGCACTTTCGGATCGTAACGCGCGCAGCGCTATCGGTCTGACGCTCTTAGCAACCGCGATCTGCGTCCCGTTGAATATGGTTTTCGGTCTAGCCGCAGCCTGGGCGACGACTAAGTATTCGTTTCCTGGAAAATCGCTTCTGATATCGATTATCGATTTGCCATTCGCGATCTCTCCGGTCATCGCTGGACTGATGCTCATCTTGCTCTATGGCATCCATGGTTGGTTTGGAGCTGCATTGCAGAGCATGGGACTGCAAGTGATTTTCGCTGTCCCAGGCGTGGTTCTTGCCACGATCTTTGTGACGGTTCCTTTTGTGGCAAGGGAGTTGATTCCGGTAATGCAGGAACAGGGAAGCGAGCAAGAGTGGGCCGCGATATCGCTCGGTGCGAGCGCTTGGCAAACGTTTACCAAAGTCACACTGCCAAACATTTTTCTGCCGCTTTTGTATGGAGTGCTGCTGTGCACCGCACGAGCCATGGGTGAGTTTGGAGCCGTCTCGGTCGTTTCGTCGAACATTCGAGGCTTAACCAACACAATCCCGCTTCAAATCGATGCGCTCTACAACGATTACAACGCTCCGGCAGCATTCGCTCTGGCGTCGATCCTAGCAACATTGAGCATTATCACACTCCTTGCCAAATCATGGTTGGAATCGAAGATCGAGCATCGATCGAAAGAATCTGAGGAAATCCAGTGAGCGTCGAAGTTCAACACGTGAACAAAACTTTTGGATCCTACAAAGCAATCCAAGATGTCAGCCTCAAAGTCCACAGCGGCGAGCTAGTCGCGCTCTTAGGCCCTAGCGGGTCAGGTAAAACGACGCTCCTACGAATGATCGCTGGGCTCGAGGTCCCCGATCAACCCGTGAATCAAGACGAGGGAAGGATCCTTTTTTTCGATCAAGACGTAGCGACTCGGAGCGTAGCCGAACGCCAAGTTGGATTCGTGTTTCAACACTACGCTTTGTTCAAGCACATGAGCGTCTTCGAAAACATCGCTTTTGGATTGAGAGTCCGACCTCGAAATCTGCGTTTATCCAATCCCCAAATCGATCAGCGCGTCAAAGAATTACTACAGTTGATTCAATTGGAAGGATTCGGGAATCGATTCCCATTGCAACTCTCTGGCGGCCAGCGTCAACGCGTCGCCCTAGCAAGAGCCTTGGCCATCGAACCAAAGGTCCTTTTGCTCGACGAACCTTTCGGAGCGCTCGATGCCAAGGTCCGTCAGAAGTTACGCGAATGGCTAAGACGGCTTCACGAGCAAGTGCACACGACAACGATTCTGGTGACCCATGATCAGGAGGAAGCCCTCGAAGTTGCAGACCGTGTAGTCGTGATGAACCATGCAAAAATCGAGCAGATCGGAACACCCGAGGAGGTCTTTCATAACCCAGCATCCGAATTCGTGATCGACTTCCTCGGATCCGTCAACGTCTTCTCAGGAAGACACTTCGAGCCCTCCCCAGAAGCGAAAACCGACGGAGCGAAAGTCTATGTGCGGCCGCATGAACTCCAAATCTCAAAGGAATCTCTCGGGTCGGCGTCGATCTCCGCGCAAATCCAACGCATCCAACGCGCCGGGACTAGCGCCAAAGTCTTTGTCCATACTAACAACGAACAGAACGTTCGAGTCGATGTTCCAATCCATGAGTTCCAATTCATGGACCTCGAAGTCCACCAACAGGTATTCATCACCCCCCTGCAGTCGCACGTCTTTTCTCCCGAATACACCATCTAAAAACCATCACGAGATTCGTTAAAGAGCAAGAAAGAAATTTGATCATGAAGGATCATGTCGAAAATCCGGACAATCACGCACGATTGGAACGGGAAGTGCAATTCGATTTGGATCAGATTCGTCAGGCGCTTGACGGTTTGCGTTATGGGCAAGTCACGATCGTGATCCATGACGGAGCGGTAGTACAGATAGACCGCACCGAGAAGCGTCGGTTTCGAAGTAGTTCGAATGCTAGCCAAGGCTAGTTTGTTGCTGATCCGACCCCGGAAAGCTTGTCGAAACGATCGCTAGGGAACGACTCCACCCATAGAGTTCCAGAGCAGCCATTGCATTGCCAATCGCACTGCAAGAGTTTTTACTCGAAAGGGTCTTATGTCGCGTAGCTTTTCCCGATGCGTGCGCACCGCGCTGATTTGTGGGCTTGTCGTTTCCGGATCGATGGTGGGCTGTTCCCGCACTGATCGCGTCCAAACCACTTTGGCCGAGGGAACCGTTCTTGGGCAAGATGGCAAGCCCTTGGACCGAGCCACCGTGGTCTTTCATCCGACCGAAACTTCGCTGAAGTTCCCCAAGCCACGCGGGACAACCAATGCGGAAGGGCGGTTTCAGTTGTCGACCTACGACACCAACGATGGGGCACCGGCGGGTAAATACAAGGTAACGATCGAACAATGGTACCGGGATACCCCAGACCAGGCCCCTACGAACCATCTACCAGCAGGCTTAGCCTCCGAGGCGACCTCCGGTATCGACGTTCAGTTGAGCAAAGACAAAAGCGTTCTCGAACCCTTCAAGATTCGTTGATCCACCAATACCCTAACCGTTGATTCTGTTGACTTACACTTGATAAAAAAGAAAAGAAAAGAAATCATGAGACTTCAGTCCTTAGCACACCGTAACCGCCTCCGCAGCGCATTTACCCTGGTGGAATTGTTGGTAGTGATTGCCATCATTGGTATTTTGGTAGGCTTGCTTCTGCCAGCCGTGCAAGCAGCCCGAGAAGCAGCTAGGCGTATGTCCTGCTCGAACAACATGCGACAGATCGAGTTGGCGTTTCAAAACTTCCATAGCGCCAACAAGTATTTCCCAAGCAATGTTCGACCCGATGCGGTCTCGACGGTACGGGTCCGGTGGGCGACTTATCTGCTTCCCCATATCGAACAACAGTCCCTTTATTCAAGGCTCGATCTAAAGAAGAATTGGTCCTCGATAGTACCCAACGCCGATGGTAGTCTAAACTATGATCTTTTCGGAAACAAGATTCCGATCTACGAGTGCCCATCGAACCCAGAGTCGGGTAGAGTTCAAGACGGATCGCCGCCGCCGGATACTCCGGTTTGGCAAGCGAGGGTTGCCAACGGGGACTATTCAGGTTACTACGGCGTGTCGCCTCAGATGGCAACGCTTGGGTTGGTCGATGCGAATTCGGCTAGGAATGACAATGGTGCATTATCCAAGACAGCGAACTTGAAGTTTGCGAGCTTCACCGATGGTACGAGCAATACCATTCGCTTGGTCGAGTCGTCAGGCCGTCCGCATGTGTACCGATTGGGGCGTAAGGTCATCGAAGCTGGTCCAGGAAGCTCGGTTCGTGTCAATGGCGGGGGGTGGTGCCGACCAGCCTCGGAGTTGAATCTCCTGCTAGGAGTCTCTGCCGATGGAGCTTCGTATCCTGGCCCCCAAGTGATCAATACGACCAACGGTATCCCATTGGGATCGACTTATCCCGATCCGTACTTTGGAGTCGATGGTACCGGTCAGGCTTATTCGTTCCATTCGAGTGGGATCACGGCCGCATTTGTCGACGGGAGTGCAAGGTACCTTAGCTCCAATATCGATGTGCGTGTTTATGCCGGCATGATCACTCGCAATGGTGGCGAAATCAATAAAGAGGTCGAGTAGTCGGATGAGAGACTAGATGCCTCTAGCATCTAGTCTCTTGCCTGAAATCCCCAGCGGACAGCCCCTGAGTTTATTTCAACCACCGAATACTCGGAACACACGGAAAAAGAGAGTGGATCCTCTGCGGTCTTCCTCCGCGGTCTTCTTCCGTGTGTTCAGTGTGTTCCGTGGTTGCGCTCGTGCTCGAAGCGATCTAGCATAGCAATCCGGTTGATACGACGAAATCCAATGCGAGGCACGATCCCGTTCCTCAAGTATCTAGCCTGCTTTTACTCCAGATTTACAATCTCACCTCCGTTGCGAGAGAACAGAGCTAGCCAGGTCTCTTTCGGCAAATCAAGTTTCAATCTGGAGACCGAGCCATCGAACATACCGATAACGGTCTGGCCATTGTAATTGCGAAGTTTGGCCGTCGGATTGGCCTCGTCAAACGGATACTCCTCGGGACTCGTCCAGGCAATGGCATGCTCGCGATCAAGTTCAACGAAGGCAATCGTGTTGCTCGTACCGTCGGTGATGTTTCGGAATTGCATGGGCTCACTCTGCCCAAAAACGGTCCTCTTGCCGATCGGTGCAACATAGGTGGTGTGATAAGGTTTAAGCTCCACGGTCTGGTTCATATCGGCAGTGGGAAGGTAAATCGCTGGCATTTTGGGAAGTAGCTTGATGTTGTGCGGACTATCCCATGCCTCATCGAGCTTGAACTCTTGATACAGCTCTTGGAATCCGATGAAAGGCAAAATATGCACACGCCAACTAAGCCCACTTTTTGCTTTTGTCTTGGCCATGTTCAAGTAGGTGGGAAACGCTTGGTAGGCACTTTCGTAGTTGTGGAAACCTAATGCGAACTCCTTCATGCGATTCGAAGTGGTGGTCGCAGTAATAGGGGCCATGATGGAACTTGCCACCATGGCTCCGAATTGCAAAAGCGATTGGTTGCTCTCATCGTCTGTGAGGGATACGACGACACGATCCCCTGAGAGCTCAGGCTTGATCATCCCAATCAAAACCGAGAGAGCCAAAAAGGATTCTTTGTCTGCTACCGCATTGTTGACAACCGTTCGGATCAGCTTGGGCAAATTCTTCGCAAAGATTTTCGCCCCTTCCTCAGAACCCGACTGCACCACAATGCGGGCCGTTGCATTCTTGGTGTCCAAACCGAGGGAAACCCATCGGACGCTGTCGAGCAACCACTCTGCCGATCCACCACCGAACGTCTCGGGCAACTCGGGTTGGATCTCTCGGAATGTCTTGGTCACGTAATCAGGCAACTGCATAACGCATTGGACAGGAAACTCCTTGGTGGATTCCAACCCAGCCTGCCATTTCAAAGCTTGCTCGGCGGGCATTGCAGAGAGCACCTTTGCAGATGCCGATACCAGATCGGTACCGATGTCGAGTTTCGTTAGCTCGGAAGTGGATCGATCCGCGATAGCGATCTCAGGTGCAAAGAGTTTGGCGACTTTTTCCAGATCAGAAGCCAGTACTGCCTTGGGAGAGGTGGCACGCAAAAGCACTGCCGTAGTGTAGGGCATGTCGACCGACAAGTAGACCGTCTGCCCTTTGGCAAGCTCACGAATCGACCTGAGATTGCGATCGGAAGCGTCGATCAAGGCTGCGATGGGCTTATCCTTGTGCTCCTCTTGCATCTGCTGGATCTTCGCTGGAATTGCGAGCTGATCGGTGTCCACCTTGAGCAACAGCATCGAAGATGCATTGAGAGATTGCTGGATTGGATTGGATTTATCCTGGCCCTGGCTGTTTGCCACACTAACGAGCGTTAAGGCAACGGAAACCAGTGGGTATAAAATTGCTTTCTTGAGATTCATTAAAGTGCTTCTTTCTTTGGTTTTCAGGTTTCAGGTTTCCCTAAGATTTACTCGGGGTTCACACTGAAGCATTGAGAGTCGTGGTGAATTGGCTTTGCATGATCGCGCTCGGAAACGATAGGTTGGTAGGTTGGTTGGATGGAGATAGAGTCTTTTGGTTATGGTTTGGCAGGTTGAGTGCGCAGCTCAAGCTGATATTGCAAGCCTGGATTTTCAGCCCCCTTGAGTGTTGCACCTGCGGCATGGATTGCATACTCAAACGGTCCGTTGGTGAGTGGATCGGAGGGTGCGGGAAGTTCCAGTTCATCGAGTGTCGCTGGAAGTCTGTTATCGTGGGTCGCCAAATGGTGCCGGATAGCTTCGATCGTTTGCCACATTGCGAGTTGTTGCTGCGTTCTAAGCGAAGCACCCTGCGCCGCTTGCACCGCAGGAAGAAATACCGAAGTGGGAAGCGTGATTAAACCATATCGCTGACTCAATTCGGCAATTCCCGTCGAAGTTGCTTTCGCTTTATTGCGAGCGTTTTCTGGCAGGAAGCTGTATTTGAATTCCTCGTCCCGATAACGCTCATAAAAACGACGCATGGCAAGAAAGAAAATCTGCGCATTGGGTAGCTTGTCCAGCGCATCGTTGCTCATACCCTCTACATCCACGAGATACTCACGGGCTATGGGTACGTTGGAACCGATGGCCAGGGTGATGCCTGCTTTTCCAATCGACTCCATTCGATCGAACGGAGTCCCAATACCTTGGATCGCAGCGGTAAACCGATCGATGAACTCGCTCCAGTATCCATCCGGCTTTGGAATCGTATCGACCTCTCGCAAGGCTTTGACCTGTTCAAACAAGAACTCTCGCTCAAAGGCCAGCGACTGCTCTATTTGGATCAACGGTTTGGGCAACTGAGCAATCGCCCAATAGAGGTTCGGTGCTGAGGGATGTTCCGAGAGATAGTAAGCTTTGTCTAAACCGATGTTGACACATGCGGCTCCGACGAGATTCGACACCAAAAACGGCTCTTGGCAAAGGTGCGGTCCCATGGCGATCAACTGCCCGAGAATTTTGACGGCATCGTCGGCTCTGTTTTCCGCCATTGCCAGCAAGAATCGCATCGCTTGGATACGTGCAGTATCGCGAATGGCCTGAACCTCCGGCAGCAAGTAGCCAACGGGATTCTCAACACTTTTGATCTGGCGATCAAAATCGCAATGCAATCTCAAAGCAGCTTCTTCGAGAAAAAGAGGTTGAAAAGACGTGTAAACCAAATACTCTTTCATCTTTTCAACAGGGAGATCCTTCACCTCGGTTTCAAGCCAAACATAGGGAGCGAAGTCTCCGTCGCCTGCGGCTGCCCTCGATTCGTCTTCAAACTTTCGCTTTGCCTGCATTGCCGCAGTTTGCTCAAAGAATCCGCCCGCCTTGAGGTAGTAAATGGCAGCGTTACCTGGTTTGGCGTTGAAGGAATCCGGAATAAAACGAATGGAAAGTGCGGGCTTATGCTCAGCTTTAGGCACCAGCGTAACGGTCCGACGCAGCGTCGTGATCCTCCCCCTTAAATTTTCCCAGGCCCCCTCCCGACTGACGACTTCCTCTGGAGAGCCGACCGTCGATTCTTGGGAATAGCTTTCCGACGGAACGACAGAAATCAGCACTGCTGCCAACATGCTGCGTTTCAAAAATTTGGATACAGGTGTTTTGTTCAACATCGATGGAACTCCGATTGGAATTGGAAAAGGGGATTTATCGTTATGGATCATATGGAGATCAGATCATCGGATTCCATGAGCATCTTGAGCAACTGACGCTGCCCTTGGTGCTTTGGGAATGAGTCAGGATCTGGTATTGCAGAATCTTCTGCGGAGGAATGCGCCGCATCGGTTTGAGAGCTCCTAGGTCGGTTAGCTACATCCACACCGGAGAACCATCTGCTCGCGTGGACCGTATTTCGTCGCATCAGGGGCTGCAAAATATAGTCGTCATCCAAGTCGGCCGCGATGGTTCGGCTGCGCACTGCTAAAGTCTCGACTCCGAACGCTCTCGTCGACTGCGAGCCAAACGGGTTCGTTGAGGGTGGATTTGGGTTTAAGCCCACCTTTTGCGATACCAGATTTGGCTCAGCGATAGGTACTTGTCCATTCATGAGCCTAGCCCAAATCGCCGACACCAATACGCCAGCAGCTAGCCCCATCAACCAGGAGACCGACGCGATTTTGAGCCAGCTAGGACCGGTCGGAGGCAATGCTGGCAATTCTACAGGGAAGTGTTTTGGAGTAAGGGATTTGAGGTCCTGCTCGAACCGATCAAGCCCCTCATGAACAGGAAAGTTTGGTTCGATCATCGTCGTTGCCCTGAATTGGTTTTGTTGACGCATGGCGTGCTTTCTGCAAGCACCCGTTGCTTGAGTTCGGTAAGTGCCAAGACATAGCGTCTGTAAGCGGACGCCGGTGAGCAGTTCATCAGCTCTGCAAGTTCTTCGAACGTGAGTTCCCCCCAGACTTTGGCGATGATCATCTCGCGTTGATCCGGTGCTAGGGAGTCGAGACCCTCGAGCACCTCCGATGCCGCGATCCGATTTCGTGTATTTGGTTCCAACCAATATTCGCCAGCACGATCCGCACCGCTTTCCTGAATCAACTGTTCCAAATGATTGCGATGTCGGGATTCCGCCCGGGCGATGTTCTGCGCTTTGCGGCGAGTTGTCGTGTAGAGCCATGCCTTCGGGTACGTTGGTTCCGAGGCGCAGTTTGCTAGGTCGATAAAGGCCTCCTGGACGGCATCTTCTGGAGTTCTGCACCACTGCCGGGCATACAACACCAGGGCATTGCTCAGACTGGCAAATAGCTCCTGGAGGTTGTCGCTAGGCATGAGAAAACGGTTCTTCAGGTATTTGAATGGCTACTCAGCAGAATACGACTCGCGATCGACCAGTTTCCCATGACCGAACCGAAAGCGGATCCCGTTTGATCCCGAGTGACGCCTTTTCCTGGTTGCTTGAAATGGACGATGGCATCAACCCAAAAGAACCAAAAATCACGCATCACTCAGCCCGCCTAAAGAAGAGTCACCGCTCGGCTGATTTTATTTCAATGGGGAGGAAAAAATTTGGTCCATCTAGCATTTCCGTGGGCGATGGTACCATTACGGGGGAAAGAGTGGCAAAAACAATTCGCGCTCCTGCTCGTGCTCCTGCTCGGAATTCCTCAGTGGAATCCAGCAGAGCTGCTCGCTGGCTACCGAGGATGATTTTGCCAGGGCTTGCTCGGGCCTTGGTAGGTGATCTGGCCACCGGCAGGTCCGGCACCTGGTCCGAGCTCGATGCAGTGATCCGATGCCGCGATGAACATCTCGTTGTGCTCGATCGCCAGGACGCTGTTGCCTTGGTCAATCAGCAGACGGATGCACTGAATCAACCGCTCGACGTCCTGGAAATG
>Ga0209985_10005023_pt1 | contig 10447 bp, 7 predicted proteins | sample NOAtaG_FD_187305 | JGI IMG/M metagenome (GOLD analysis project Ga0209985, IMG submission 187305) | Freshwater lake microbial communities from Lake Erie, under a cyanobacterial bloom - NOAA_Erie_Diel6S_1000h metaG (SPAdes) (version 2) | ecosystem: Environmental > Aquatic > Freshwater > Lake ... | reverse complement strand
CACTGACCGAGAGGGCCGCTCAGGAAGCCAGGAAGCCAGGAAGGAAACCCAAACCCCTCGGCGCCTCGACCCTCTCTCTTCCTGGATTCCTGCTTTCCTCAGCGGAAACTCTGGGCGCGCTCGCCAGCCGCCCCGAGCCAAGCCAGCAGACCCTGACCGAGAGGGCCGCTCAGGAAGCCAGGAAGCCAGCAAGGAAACCCAGCCCTCTCCCTCCCTCTCTCTTCCTGGATTCCTGCTTTCCTCAGCGGAAACTCTCGATTCTCCCGCCAGCCACCCGCCTCCTCGGGAGCGTCAGGGGCGCATGCGGTCGACCACCGTCGACCACGCGTCCGAGACGCCGGCGATCTCGGCGATGGCGAGCGCCTCGGCCATCGCGCGGTCGGCCCGGGCGCCGTGGGCAGCGAAGTGGCGGGCCATCGCCCGGACGACCTGCACGCGGGTCGCGAGCTCGGCGCGGGCCAGATCGAGCGGGCCGCGCCACGCCCACTCCAGCGACCAGATCGCGTCGAGGACGAAGTCGACGAGCATCGCCTCGGGGTCCTGCTCCGGGCTGCGGGCCTCGGCCCGATCGAAGACTGCGCGCCAGGGCCGGTGCGTGGCGCGCGCGGGCGGTCCCCCGGTGAGCTCGCCCACGAAGACCGCGAAGGTGCGGCAGGCCCAGCCCCACTTCGTCGGCGGCATGTCCAGCGCGAGGTCGGTCGCGACCTGCGCCCAGCCCATGTCCTCGAGCGCGGGAAACGCCGGTCCCAGCGCGGCGTCGACGTCACGCTCCATCGCGGCGAACAGTTCCGCCTCGAGCCGGCGGTAGCGGGCCCAGCCCACGCGCTGCCGGGCGGTGATCGGGATGCGCGCCGGGAGCCGGCGGTCGACGGTGATCCGCCCGGCCCGCGAGGAGAGCGGCCCTTCGGCCGCCGCGGGGTCGAGCGGCGGACGCTCGCCCATCGTGCGGCACGGGCAGCGGTGATCGGTGCCGACCCGGCCGCCGTCGGGGGTCGCGACGAGCAGGTAGGGATAGCGGTCGCAGGTGCGCGGCTTGGTGCGCCCGCCGTCGTGCCCGTAGATGCGGCAGCGGGTGGCGGCCATCCCTCGGCCGGGCGCGGGCTCCTCGAGGAACACGCAGCTGCCCGAGCTCTGGTCGAGCAGGCGCAGCCCGGCGAAGCGGAGGAGCGCCTGGGGCTCGATGAGCGCGATGGCCTCGGCCTCCTCGCGGGCCACGGGGCCGAGCAGGTGCACGTCGGTGCAGCACAGCCCGTCGCCGTGGCACACGAAGCGTGCCCCGGGACGGGTCAAGAGCGGACGAACACGGTTCTTCGACACGACCTCGGCGGTGGGCAGCGGGCCGCTCGGATCAGAACGCGACCTCGAGCCCCGCGTTGAGGTCGAGGGTGAACACGAACTCGGGCAAGTTGAAGACGAAGTCCGGGGTGAGGTGGATGCCGACGTTGCGCACGAAGCGGTAGCCGAGCGTGCCGCCGACCTCGAGGAAGCCGAGGCCCGAGCGGGCCCAGGGCGCCGTCGCATTGCGGTCGCCGCGGCCGAGGAACGTCTGGATCTGCCCGCCGCCGCCGTCGATGTGCAGGTGGGCATGGAAGCCCTCGGCGACCTCGGGGGTGAGGTTCAGCTCGAGGCCGGCGCCGATGAGCATGAAGGAGAGCGGACCGTTGCCCGACGAGGGCTGAAAGCGCATGACGAGCCGCGGCGCGATCATCGGGTGCACGTAGTAGCCGAGCTCGAGGCGGATGCTCCCGTTCAGCACGAGGCCCGGCGTCTCCACGTAGAAGCACCACGGGCGCTCGTCGGGGAACTCACCGCTCAGGGTGTCGAGCCCGCAGGTATCGCTGATCCCGGGGTCGTAGCCGAACGCCCGCCCGGCGGCGGCCGCGGTATCGACCGAGGTGATCGAGGCGGCGCCCGGAAAGCCCTCGATCTCCTGGCAAGGGAAGCCGTCCTGCCACTCGCCCGGCGCACAGGGCGGCCGATCGGCCTGCAGGCCGGGGCTCACGTAGCTGAGCCCGAGGCCACCGCTGGCGCGGAGGAAGAATGCCGGCCCGGCGCTCGTCGCTCCTCCGCCGCCACCTCCTCCACCACCATCGCTGTCGGCCGCGGCGCACATGTCGTCGTCGCAGTGGTTCGAGGCACAGTCGGAGTCGCGCCGGCACGAGTCGCCAAGTCCGCGGCGGCCGCCCGATCCACCGCCACCGCCACCGCCGCCGCCGCACCCGGCCATCCCCGGCGGGCACTCCTCGTCGCCACACGTCGCGGGCGGAGCACGTCCGGGCAGCGCGGGCGCCGCCTCGGTTCGGTAGCCGACGATCGGCACGCTGTAGGGGTCGGACTGCGTGCCGGCGAAGCCCAACGGGCTGCCGTCGGTGGCGAAGGCCACGATGTAGTACTCGACCTGCGGCTCGAAGACGTCGGTGCAGGGGATCTCGAAGCCCCAGCCCCGGCCGACCCGCTCCATCTCCACGCGCTGGAACTCCCGCATGCCGTGGCCGCGGTAGTAGATGTAGACGTGCGCCGGCGAGCCGGGGATCTCGAGGTAGACCGGCACCGGGGTCTGCGCGAGCTGCTCGGGGATCGGCCGGTGGGGCAGGTCCCCCGAACCCGAGGCGCCACCGCCCGAGCCGCCCGTGGTCCCGCCGCCGCCGCCGCCGCCACCACCGGTGCTCGCGCCCCCACCACCGGTGCTCGCGCCCCCGCCGCCTCCGCCGCCTCCGCCGCCCGAGGCCGTTCCGGCGCGGGTCCGCGCGAGCGCGAAGACCGCCGCGATGTCCGGCGTGCTGGTGAGCGGATCGAGCTGCACCGTCGCGTCGGCCTGCACGGCGCGGATGAAGTAGTCGAGGCCGGCGCCGTTGTCGCCCATGCCGCCGATCGAGACGACGCCCAGGTTCGCGTACGTCCGGGCGAGCGGCGCGCCGGTCACGCCGCCCCGCTCGGCCGCCGCGAGGGCCTGCTGGAGCAGGCTCAGGGCCTGCTCGATCTCGAGGTTGTTGTACGCCTCCATGCCTTGCCGGTTGAGATCCAGCACCTGCTGGAGCGCCCGCTGGGCGAGAACCGGCGTCGGCGCGAGGACGCCGAGCACGAGGACGAAGAGGGCGAACAGACCACGGAGGGGGGTACGCATCGGAGCGGGGCGAGTCTACGCGGGCCGCAGGAAGTTGTGAACAACGTTGCCCGGACCCCGGGCCTTGCCCGGTTTCGGTTCCGTGCGGGGGCCGCCCCGCGCTATCACTCCGGCCCGATGAGCGACCCGGTCTCCCCCCGCCCCAGCGCCGCCCCCTTCGATCCCCAGGCCGCCCTCGACGAGCTCGACCGCCGCGCGCTCGCCGGCGGCGGACCCGAGCGCATCAAGAAGCAGCACGAGGCGGGCAAGCTCACCGCCCGCGAGCGGATCGAGCTGCTCCTCGACCCGGGCTCCTTCGTGGAGATGGACCGCCTCGTCGTGCACCGCTGCACCGACTTCGGGATGGAGCAGCAGAAGATCCCCGGCGACGGCGTGGTCACCGGCCACGGCGCGATCGACGGCCGCAAGGTCTTCGTCTTCGCCCAGGACTTCACCGTCTTCGGCGGCTCGTTGAGCGGCGCCTACGCCCGCAAGATCACCAAGGTGATGGAGCTGGCCATGAAGGTCGGCGCGCCGGTCATCGGTCTGAACGACTCGGGCGGCGCGCGGATCCAGGAGGGCGTCGAGTCGCTCGCGGGCTACGCCGAGATCTTCCAGGCGAACGTGCTCGCCTCGGGCGTCGTGCCGCAGATCAGCGCCATCATGGGCCCCTGCGCCGGGGGCGCGGTGTACTCGCCCGCGCTCACCGACTTCATCTTCATGGTCGAGAAGACCTCCTACATGTTCATCACCGGCCCGGACGTGATCAAAACGGTCACCCACGAGGAGGTGAGCAAGGAAGAGCTCGGCGGCGCGGCGACCCACAACGAGCGGAGCGGCGTGGCCCACTTCGCCAGCCCGGGCGACGCCGAGTGCCTCGCCGACATCCGCGAGCTGATGTCGTTCCTGCCGCTCAACAACCACGAGGACCCGCCGGTGAAGGCCTGCACCGACCCGGTCGACCGCGAGGACGCCGCCCTCGACGCGCTCGTGCCCAAGGACCCGATGAAGCCCTACGACATCCAGGGGGTGATCACCGCGGTCGTCGACGACGGACACTTCTTCGAGGTGCAGGCGCGCTACGCCGAGAACATCGTCGTCGGCTTCGCCCGCATCGGCGGCCGGCCGGTGGGGATCGTGGCGAACCAGCCCCAGGTGCTCGCGGGCTGCCTCGACATCGACGCGAGCGTGAAGGCGGGCCGCTTCGTGCGCTTCTGCGACGCCTTCAACCTGCCGATCGTCACCTTCGTCGACGTGCCCGGCTTCCTGCCCGGCACCGCCCAGGAGTACGGCGGCATCATCAAGCACGGGGCCAAGCTCCTCTACGCCTACGCCGAGGCCACGGTGCCGAAGCTGACCGTCATCACCCGCAAGGCCTACGGCGGCGCCTACGACGTCATGGCGAGCAAGCACCTGCGTGGCGACCTGAACTTCGCCTGGCCGACCGCCGAGATCGCGGTGATGGGCCCGGACGGCGCGGTGAACATCGTGTACCGACGGGAGATCGAGAAGGCCGCGGATCCGGCCGCCGCCAAGGCCCACTTCGTCAACGAATACCGGCAGAAGTTCGCCAACCCGTTCAAAGCGGCCGAGCTCGGCTTCGTCGACGAGGTCATCGCGCCCCGGCAGACCCGGGCGCGCCTGGCCCGCGGCCTCTGGCTGCTCGGGGACAAGCGCCTCGAGAACCCGCCCAAAAAGCACGACAACCTGCCGCTCTGAGCCAGCGCGGTCGCCTGGACGGAGCGGTACCAGGATCGACCCGCGCCACATCGAACTTGGACGGGACGGGTCCGAGACTGCCGCGGCTGTCGGCTGTCGGCTGGCGGCTGGCGGCTGGCGGCTGTCGGCTGGCGGCTGGCGGCTGGCGGCGAGATGCACTGACGCGTCAGTCCAGTCGTGCTATCCCCGCGCCCGCATGCGCGCATCCGGGTCCGAGCCCCACCCCGCATCCGAGCCCACCGAAGGCGCAGCGTTCGTTCGCCTCGAGGGAGCCCTGACACCGCTCCCGGCGTGGCGCGCGGCGCAGTGGCTCGCGACGCGTGCGCCCTCGGTTCGGCGCCGACTGATCGGCGGAGCCCTGTCCCTCCTGTCGGCAGGGCGCAGCCTGCATCCAACCTTCGGCGCGGGGCGGGACGCGCTCCGAACCAGCTTCCTGGCCCTCGAAGGGCTCTCGCGCGACCGCCTCGAGATCCTGGGCGAGGACTACGCCCGCGAGCACCTTCTCCCGGCCGTCACGCCGGAGGCCCGGCGCCTGCTCGACGAGGCCCGCGCCCGCAGCCGGCGCCCGGTGCTGATCGCCGAGACGCCGAGCGTGATCGCGGCGCCGCTCGCCGCCGCGCTCGGGATCGACGAGGTCATCGCCAACGAGCTCGCCTTCGAGGGCGACCGCTGCACCGGCGAGCTCGGCGGCGAGCTCATCGGCCCAGAGCTCGATCCGAGGCACCTCGCCCGGCACGCCGAGCGCCTCGGCGTCGCGCTGGCGGCTTCCGCGGCCTACGGCGCGACCGGCGCCGACCGGCTCCTCCTCGGCGCGGTGGGCTGGCCCTGCGCGCTGCACCCCGACGCCGAGCTGGCGCGCCTGGCGCGGGATCTCGACTGGCCGATCGTCGGCCCGATGCGGGCGCCGCTCGCCGCGCTGGGCGGCCTGGGGGAGGCGTGGCGATGAGCGTCCGTGAGCTCGCTGGCAAGAACCTGCTCGTCACCGGGGTGACGGGCTTTCTCGGCAAGGTCTTCGTGGCCTTCGTGCTCGAGCACGACTTGCTGCGCGGCGGGCGGATGACCCTCCTGTCGCGGGGCAAGCGGGGCAAGGACGGCGCCGCGCGGCTCGGCGAGCTGTTCGCCCGCTCGCCCGCGTTTCGGCGCCTCCGCGCCCGGCACGGCGCGGACCTCGGCGCGTGGCTCGCGGAGCGCATCGACGTCGTCGAGGGCGACGTGCGCGAGCCGGGGCTGGGCATCGAAGCGGGCCAGCGCCGGGCGCTCGTCGAGCGGCTCGACGCGGTCGTGCACGTCGCCGGCCTCACCGACTTCGCCCCCGATCCCACCGAGGCCCTCGCGGTGAACGTGCACGGCGCGCTCGGCGCCGCGGAGCTCGCCCAGGCCTGCCGGGGCAAGCGCCTCCTGCACGTCTCGACCTGCTTCGTCGCGGGCGGCGTCGACGGCGAGGTGCCCGAGGCCCTGCCGCTCGGCGGCGACACCGCGACCTCGCCCAACGGTACGGTCTTCTCGCCCGAGACCGAGCTGCTCGCGGTCGAGTCGCTCTGCCGCGGGGTGACCGAGCGGCATCCCGATCCGGTCGAGGCCCGCAAGGCCCGCATCGAGGCCGGCACGCTGCGCGCCCGCGCGCTCGGCTGGCCGAACCTCTACACCTACTCGAAGGCCCTGGCCGAGCTGCTCGTCGCGCGGCGCGGCGAGAAGGTCCGCGGCTTCCGCGCCGCCATCGTGCGCCCCGCGATCGTGGAGTGCGCGCGGAGCTTCCCCCTGCCCGGCTGGAACGAGGGCGTGAACACCGCGGCCCCACTGGTCTGGCTCACCGGCACGCTGCACCGCCGGATGCCGTTCCGGCCCGAGCACGTCTTCGACGTCATCCCGGTCGACGAGGTCGTGAAGGGGATGCTCGTCTCGCTCGCCGCGCTGCTCGCGCCGGGCGCCGCGCCGCTCGACGTGGTGCAGCTCGCGACCGGCGATCACAACCCGCTCACCTTCGGCCGCGTCCTCGATCTCACCGCCCTGGCGCGGCGCCGGCAGTACGCCCGCTCCTCCGACCCGCTCGAGCGGATGGTGCTGCAGCACCTCGACTCGGTCATCCACGACGTCCCGCCCGAGGCCGATCCGGTCCTGCCCGCGCTGCGCACCGGCACCCGCGCGCTGCGCGACGCGCTGGTGGGCTTCGATCCCGCGCTGCACCTGCCGCGCTCGCTGCGCGAGGCCGGCGGCAAGCTCGCGCGCGCGGCGCACAAGGCGGGCAAGGAGCTGGGCCAGGCGGCGCGCACCCTCGGACAGGTCGACGAGATGCTGAAGGCCTACCAGCCCTTCGTGTTCGACCACGACCCGCGCTTCGCGACCCGGCGCGCCCGGGCCCTCGCCGCGGCGCTGCCCGAGGACGAGCGCGAGCGCTTCGGCCTCGACACCTCGGGCATCGACTGGCGCCGCTACTGGATGGACGTGCAGATCCCCGGCCTCGACACCTGGTCGCTCCCGGCCCTGCGCGGCGAGCGCCCGCCCGAGGACGACCCACAGCCCCTGCAGCGGCCGCTCGTGCGCCTCGCGCCTGTCGAGCGCGCCGAAGCGCCCCTCGAGCACGCAGGAGAAGCGGAATGATCTTCATCACCGGTTCCACCGGCTTCCTCGGCAGCTACGTCGTGAGCCGCCTCGTGACCCACCACCAGCGCCCGGTGCTGTTGATGATCCGCAGCAAGAGCCGGCGGGACGCGGTCGAGAAGCTCTGGAAGGCGCTGCAGCTGCACCTCGACGGAGCGCAGTTCCTCGAGGCCCTGCCCAGGATCGAGATCGTGCAGGGCGATCTGCTCGCCCCCGACCTCGGCCTGAGCCCCGCAGGGCGCGAGCGAGTGCTCTCCGAGGCCAGCTCGATCCTGCACATCGCCGCCTCCTTGAACCGCAAGTCGGAGAAGGAATGCCTGAACGTGAACCTGCGCGGCACGCTCTCGGTGATCCGCCTCGCGCGCGCCATCGCCGAGCGGCGGGGCGGTCTCACGCGCTTCAGCGACGTGTCCACCGTGGCGGTCGGCGGCAAGCGGCAGGGCGAGCTGGTGCGCGAGGACGACGCCATCGAGTGGGATCGCAGCGACTACGACCCCTACGCCCGCACCAAGAAGTTCTGCGAGCACATGATCGAGGAGCTCCTGCCCGACGTGCCGCAGACGGTGTTCCGACCCGCGGCGGTGATGGGCGACTCGCGCTTCCCCGAGACGACGCAGTTCGACATGGTGCGCGCCTTCGTCGGCCTCACCGACATGCCCGTCCTGCCGATGGATGGCCGCTGCCGGCAGGAGATCGTGAACGCCGACTGGGTGGGCAAGGCGATCGCCGATCTGCACGTCAAGGCTGCGCCGCAGCACCGCGTCTACCACCTCAGCGCCGGCACCTCGGCCCGCTCGGCCCACGACATCGCCGCCGCGATGCTCGCCTCTTATCCCGACCGGAGGCCGCCCCGCTGGCTGCCCCGGGCGCGGGGCGCCTTCCAGACGACCGTCGATCAGCTCGCGGGCCTGCCCCGCGGGCGCTTCGGCCAGGCCGCCTACATCGGCTCGCTGCTCAAGGTCTTCTGGCCCTACATCACGAACGACACGGTCTTCGACAACACCCGCGCGGTGACCGAGCTCGGCGAGGGCCCGACGCCCTTCACCGAATACTGCGGCGGGCTCTACCGCTGGACGAAGTCGGTGAACTTCCAGTACCCGCACCGGCCGCTGCCCGAGCTGGTCGCGCGGGCGCTCGAGAAAGAAGGAGTCGGCGCATGGGCGTAGCTCGGATCCTGCTGGGACGCGCGGCGCGCGCCGCCCTCGACGCCGCGAAGGAGGCGACCGATCCCGATCGGCTGCTCCAGACCACGATGGCCGCGCTCATCGAGGCCCGCCGCGCCGAGCACGAGGCCCGGCCCGAGCGCGGGTGGCGACCGGGCGCGCCGCTCTCGCTCCTGCTCGCCGGCTACGTCGGCTCGCGCAACACCGGCGCCGACGTGCGGGTCGAGGAGATGATCCGCCAGCTCCGCCACCTCTTCGGCGACGAGCACCTCGACCTCTCCATCCTCACCATCGACCCGGAGTGGACCCGCGGCTACTTCCGCACCGTGAAGCAGCTGCACGTGCCGCAGCTCTTCCCGAAGTTCCTCTTCGACACCGTGGCCCGCTTCGACGGGGTCATCGCGTGCGAGGGCTCGATGTTCAAGAGCAAGTTCGCCAGCGCGCTGACCACGATGATGGTCGGCGCGCTGGGCCTCGCGCTCGCCGAGGACAAGCTCGCGGTGGGCTACGGCGGCGAGGCCGGGGCGATGGACGAGAGCCTGGAGGCGATGGTGAAGCGCTACGTGAAGGGCGCGCTCATCGTCACCCGCAACGTCGAGTCGCAGAAGGTCCTCGACCGCCTCGGCATCGCCAGCCGGCTCGGCACGGACACCGCCTGGACGCTCGGCGATCCGCCCGCCGGCCTCGGCGAGAAGCTGCTCGCCCGCGCCGGCTGGGACGGCAAGCAGCCGGTCCTGATCGTCTGCCCGATTCACCCCTTCGTCTGGCCGGTGCGCCCCGACCCGTTCAAGGCCGCGGCCCACCGCCTCACCGGCGCCTACGACGACGCGCACTTCCGCAGCATCTACTTCCACGCGAGCGGCCCGGACGTGGAGAAGAAGCAGGCCCGCTACCTCGCCGCGCTCACCAGCGCGGTGCGCGACTTCACCCGCGAGAAGCCCTGCTTCGTGGCGCTGGTCGGGATGGAGGCGCTCGATCGGGTGGCCGTCGAGGGCTTCGCGTCGCTCTACGCCGAGCGCTACGGGGTGACGCTCCCGACCTTCGTCGCCGACCAGCACGATCAGCACGAGGTCGTCGCGCTGCTCCGCCGGGCGAGCTTCCTCGTCTCGTCCCGCTACCACGCGGTCGTCTGCTCCATGCCCGCGGGCGTGCTCTCGATCGGCGTGACGATGGACGAGCGCCTCCGCAACCTCTTCGCCGAGCGCGGGCAGAGCGAGCTCTGCGCCGAGTGCACCGACGAGGCCCTCGAGGCGAAGGTGCTCGCGGGTCTGCGCACCCTCGAGGCGCGGCCCGCCGAGATCCGCCGGGGCATCGAGCGCTGCGTCGCCGCGAACCTCGTTCGGATGGGCGAGATGGGCGCGCACCTCGTCGAGGCGGTGCGGGCGAAGTACCCGCGCTTTCCTCTCCGGCCCGAGCTCGGCGCCGGCAAGAGCCCGCTCGCCCACCTGCCGGCGCTGCCCGCGGCGCAGGCCCGCGTCCTCCGTGAGCACGGCCGCGAGCTCGGGCAGGAGCGCACCGCGTCGTGATCCCCACGCGGCGACAGGGGCGGGTGATCGTGGCCGAGCTCGGCCGGGAGCCGGCCAACGAGATCGGCCTGCCGATGCTGGAGGCCCTCGAGGGGCTGCTCCAGGGCGTGCGCGCCGAGCTCGACGGCCCGCCCGCCGAGCGGCCCGGGGCGCTCGTGCTCACCAGCACCGTGCGGCGCGGCTTCTCCGCCGGGGCGGATCTGCGCGAGCTGCACCACCGGAACCGTGCGGCGAAGGCGCGGGGCGAGTCGCTCGAGGCGCGCACTGCGGAGGTCGGCCGCTTCCTCGATCGCATCCACGCGGTGATGGACGGGCTCGACGCGCTGCCCATCCCGGTG
>Ga0209985_10005020_pt1 | contig 10448 bp, 6 predicted proteins | sample NOAtaG_FD_187305 | JGI IMG/M metagenome (GOLD analysis project Ga0209985, IMG submission 187305) | Freshwater lake microbial communities from Lake Erie, under a cyanobacterial bloom - NOAA_Erie_Diel6S_1000h metaG (SPAdes) (version 2) | ecosystem: Environmental > Aquatic > Freshwater > Lake ... | reverse complement strand
AAGCACCCTAAAAGCACGTAGAACCGACGGGTTTTGCAAAGCATGACTGAGTTTCTCTAACGACTAGGGCCTTACCGTACGCCTATGCAGAGTATACTCACTGCCTGAACGAATCCCAGGGGCGGAACGCTCCGGGGAAGGATGCCAATGCACTTCATTGTACGGATAAGAAACGTCTAGCTTCGGATGAGTTTTCGACGCGTTCCATGGCGATTGTTGCTCCTGCCAGTACTCGGTGGCCTCGTCGGCTTGCTGGTAGCTGCTTGGCTCCACGACGCAGAGAATCGTCGCTGGTTTCTCCAACAAGACTCCGAGGTGACCCAAGAAGCCAACCTGCTTTCGCGCACCCTAGCGAGCAGCCCAGATCGCCAACAATGGTTGGACTTCGTCCAAGGCCTGCGAACCATGAACTGGGGCGAAGTCGAAATCGTCGACGACTCGACTCTCAGCGATCGTGCTAGACAGTCGCTGGTCGTTACACCAACGCTTCGAATCGCCGAACCGAACAACTGCTACCGCATCTCCGTCCGCCAACCGATCAAAGATCCCACTGCAAGCGCTCCGAACGAATGGATGTTCTACTCGCGACGCGTGCGCAAACCCAACCTCCCCTGGCTCTGGCGGGCTGTACTCCTGGGTGCCTTAGGACTCGCCGGCGGCTCGGCACTCTTGGCCGGACTTTGGCAATCCTCCCAATCGACCATCAAACTCAAAGATACCCTCCAATCCATCCGCTACCGCGTCAAACGCCCCGTCCCTCGAAATGAATTCCTCGCCATGTTCCCCCAGATCCTTAACACCGATCCGGTCGGACGCGAACTGATCGCCCTGTGCGACCAATTGCACCAAAACTCTTTCACCAACCTGACCGGATCGAATACCTCCGATGCCATCCTCTCGGCAATGCCCGAAGGCATCCTAGCTTTCTCCTCGGAACTGAAACTCCAGTTTGCCAACCGCGCGGCCGTCCAACTGCTGAACCTCGGTACCCGAATCCAAGACAACATCCCCCTGATCGAACTTATAAGACAACCCAAACTCCTCGAATTGGTACAAGACGTCCAGTCTCGCAAACAATCGCTCGACTGCGAACTCGATGCGACCGATGCAGCCGATCAATCGGTCTGGCTGAGAATCCGAGGCTACTGCATCAGCTCCGATACCAAACCAGTCGCTACCCGCTCGAGTCCACTACGCAAAAAAAACGATTCCTCCGAAACCGTCTCCCCACCGACAGCCACGGTCCTTTTAGTCATCAGCGACGAAACAAGAGTCAAACAACTAGAGAACTATCGCAAGGACTTCACAGCAAACGTATCGCACGAACTCAAAACCCCCCTCTCGGCGATCAAAGGCTACGCCGAAACACTCCTTATGGGCGCATTAGACGATCCCGATGCGCGATACCGCTTCGTGACCAGCATCGGAGAACAAGCCAACAAACTCGAACAATTGATCCGAGGTGTGATGCAACTGAGCCGTATTCAGTCCATGCCCGAGAAACTCTCTCTGAACCCTCTCCCACTGGCCGAACTCGTCGGCTCGGTCGTCTGCGAACACCAAACCGTCGCCGACGCCAACGAAATCACCCTCGACAACCAACTCGCAAACGCACCCGATCCAACCCATTTCATCGTCCTTGCCGAGTTCGATGCCCTACGGACCATCCTCGGAAACCTCCTGAGCAACGCGATTCGCTACTCCAAATGTGGAGGACAAGTCACCCTCAAGGCCGAATCGAACAAAGATCGCATCGAACTGCTTGTCATCGACCAAGGGATCGGAATTCCTGCTCAGGATCTCGACCGTATCTTCGAACGGTTCTACACGGTCGACAAAGCCCGTTCGCGAGAATCGGGGGGGACGGGTCTCGGACTAGCCATCGTCAAACACCTGACGATGGCCATCGGTGGAAACATCCAAGTCCAAAGCGAATTGGGCGTCGGAACCACCTTTCGGCTTTCTCTCCAACGCCCAATTTCTGTTCCACTCTAAACTCTTGAAACATCCGTCCTAACGGCGCAAACCGCGGCGGCGATTGCGATCCTCAAGCACGTCCAACCAATCCGACGCGCTGAGCGAATCAGGTGAACCTCCCGAAAAGAATCGGTTCGCTCCTGTCCCGTCATCGTCTAGGATCGTTCCTATCCCTTGCGAATCGGAAATCACCGCACCGAGTGCACTCGATAGATTCACGAAGAAGGTCTCGTTGGCTTCAACGGTCGTATCGTTGCGAACGTTCACCGAAAATGTTCTAGTCGTCTGGCCAGGTGAGAAACTCAAGGTCCCGCTGGTGGCCGTGTAATCGGCAGACTTACCGGCCCTAGCTGTCCCGTTGGCAGTCGCAAAGCGTACCGAAACACTCGAGGTGCTAGGAGCATTGAGGCTCACGGTAAAGACAAATGTACCCGCACTCTCCGAGGCGCTGACATTGTCGATCGACAGTTGCACCGAATCGTCGTTGGTAATCGTGCCGGTCGCCCGACCCGTCAACAGTTGCACCGATCCGTTGCTCGGACTCCCAAGATCCACAAAGAAGGTCTCATGGGCTTCGATCGTCGTGTCGCCAGCGATCTCGACGCTGATGGTCTTGCTGGTCTCTCCCGGAGCAAAAGAAAGCGAACTCGATACTGCGGTGTAATCCGATCCGGCACTAGCCGTACCATTGCTCGTCGCATAAGCGACGCTGAAGGCCTCGGTCGCCGGGGCGCTAAGGCTCACTGCGAACGACAGCAAGCTCGTACCGCTGTTACCCTCAAGCCGACTTGCGTTGGCTATGGTTAGTTTGGGAACCGGTTTGTAGTTGATCGCATCGAGGACACTCAAACGCCCTCCAGTCACCGTCTTCCCAGCCAAGCTCGTTGTCGGTACTGCACTCGACAAGATCGCGTCTCGGATGCTCGCCGCCGAAGCACCAGGCTTGGCCGCTGCAAGCACAGCCACCGCACCCGTCACATGCGGAGTCGCCATCGAGGTTCCACTATAAGTCCCATACGTGTTCCCTGGTAGCGTCGAAAGGATACTCGACCCAGGTGCACCGATGTCGACTTGTGTCGCTCCGTAGTTCGAGAAACTCGACAGACCGCCAGTCGAGGTCGTCGAAGCCACCGCAATGACCGATTCATAGCTCGCTGCCGGAGTACCGCTGACACCGATCAACGTCGAGTAATTCGAGGGATAGTTCGCGGAAGCGTCGTTATTCAAACTGCTGTTACCGGCTGCGGCCACAAACAAGATCCCCGCGTTGGCCGCTCGGATGATCGCCGCATGCAGAGCCGTCGAATACCCTCCACCTCCCCACGAGTTGTTCATCGCGACAATGTTGACTCCTTGTTTGACCTTCAACGTTGTCAAATAATCGATCGCTTGAATCGCCGCTGTGACGCTCCCACCCGTCGGCCCTAGGAACTTCGCCGAGATCATTTTGACATCCCAACTCACCCCCGCCACGCCGATGCCGTTGCCTCCCACTGCACCGATCGTCCCGGCGACGTGAGTCCCGTGCGTGTCCCCACTACCACCATCGTAAACCGTATTGTCGTTGTTGAAAAAGTCCCAACCGTTGACGTCATCGATCCGACCGTTGCCGTCGTTATCGATCCCATCGTTGGCCACCTCCCCTGGATTGACCCAAATGTTCTGCTGCAAGTCCGGATGGCTCACATCGATCCCCTCGTCGATCACCGCCACGACCACTTGGCTCGATCCGATATACCCATTACCCCAAGCCTCCTCGGCTCCAGAGCCAAAGGTGTTGGTCGTTCCCGAACCGCCAAAGGCTGTCGGCGAGTCGTTGCTATAAGTACCCCAAAGCTGGCCACTGGTGTAAGAAGGATCGTTGCTGACTGCAGCCTTCTTCAGAATCCAATTCGGTTCAGCGCTCAAAACGCCTGGCAACTTCTGATACTCCTGAGCCATCGCCATGACGTCTTTGCCCGCCGGAACGCGCAGACGAGCTACCATCGCAGAATCCCGCCCCACAGGATCGATCTCTTGAAGAACCTCGACCCCACGCTGCTGGTTCGTCGCCATCAACCCTGGTGCCAATCCCGCTTCGTACTGAATGACCAACTCACCGGCCATAAAATCTCCGGCCATGAAATCCGCTGCCATCAAACTGCGAATCTCCAAATTCTCCATTACGAGCCTTCGTAAGGAACTTTTTACAATCTTGAATCGTCTCATCGTGGGATACTCCAGTCTCATTTTCTAACTAGACACTCATGCGTCTTAGGGTAGGGGCAACGACCAAAACGGTCGCAGGATCTTCGTTTCGCAAGCTTCCTAAGCCAACAAGCTCAAAAGCTGTCCAACGCAAATCAACTCAATAAAGAAATCTTACGCAAATGCCATGCCAGCCGATAGGGACCGTTTGGCAGATACCAGCCGATGAAAACCACCGGCTCGGTCAGACAGACTAATGCCAGACAGACTAATGCCAGATCGCCTAAGGTAAGAAAGCCTAAAGTCAGATCGCGCAAGCTTCAGCGATCGCATCGCACACGATGTCCATCGAGGTACTGCTCAAGCCGGCCACATTGATCCGGCCTGTGCCGACAATGTAAATCCCTTTTTCCTTCTTGAGCCAATCGGCCTGCATTGGATTCAATCCTGTGTACGAAAACATCCCCTTCTGAGCCGCCAAGAACCCAAAGTCCTTGCCTCGCGATTCCATCCCCTGAATCAAGGCACTTCGCATCGTGTGGATCCGACTCCGCATCTGATCGACCTCCGTCCTCCATCGCGCCGATAACTCCGAGTCGGACAACACCTTCGCGACGATCGCCTCGCCATGCCTAGGCGGATTGCTGTAGTTGCATCGGATCGCCAATCGCATCTGGCTGAGCACCGACTCGGTCGACTTGGCCGATTCGCTGATCATCATCAACGCTCCGACTCGCTCCGAGTACAACCCAAAATTCTTGGAGAACGATGCGCATACCACCAACTCCGGATGGTCTTCCAGAAGAATCGACAAAGGCTTGGCATCCTCCATCAACCCATCTCCAAAACCTTGATAAGCAAAATCCAGGAACGGTAACATCCGCTTCTTGGCCAACAACTCCGAGATCTGCTTCCACTCCTGATGCGTTGGGTCTATCCCCGTAGGATTGTGGCAACAGGCATGCAGACAAACGATGTCACCTGCCCGACCGTCCTGCTGGATCTGGCCAAGCATCCCTTCAAAGTCCAATCCGGTCTTGGCCGCATTGAGGTAACAGTAACTGTGCGTCTCAAATCCCGCCGCTTGGAACACCGCCGCATGGTTTGCCCAAGTAGGATTGCTGATCCAAAAACGTCCGTGAGGTGCAACACTCGCTAAGGTATCTGCTCCGGCCCTTAAGGCTCCGGTTCCCCCAGGGGTATGGGCCGTTGCCACTCGCCCAAACTCAAAGCCCTCCCCCAATACCAATCGATTCACTTGATCGATGTAGTCTTTGCCACCCTCGATCGGCAAGTAACCCTTGCTCTTTTGCTCCTGAAATATCTTCCCTTCGGCTAACTTGACACTCTCCAAAATCGGAGTCCGTCCAGCGTCGTCCTTGTAGACCCCCACGGTCAAATTCAGTTTCCCACTTCGTGGGTCTTTTTCAAAGGCCGAATTCAAACCGAGAATCGCATCGGGTGGCGCCAACGAAAAATGCTCAAACATCATTCCTACCCAGGAAAGGGTTCCAAAATGAAACGAAACCAAAAAACACTGCAAACGCCCCTACGAGCACTCGCCTTGTCTGAAAGTAACCCATAATCCACTTTTTCGGGAGGTCAGAATACCCCTTTTGCAAACTCCCATTTCCCATTTTCCGACGCGTTTGTCGGCTCACCCGGCACTGGCTCACCCGGCACTGGCTCACCCGGCACTGGCTCACCCGGAGGCACCAGCACTTTGGACTCCACCAAAAAACGCAACGCGGCCTGGATGTCAAAGTCGATAGGACCCAGACCCAACTCGGCCAACAATTCCTCACATGCCCGATCGAGCGTATCGACCGCCTCGAGCGACCGCATGGGCAGTCCCCGATTCTGCCGAGTCCTAAGCACCACGATCAAAACCATCGCCTGACTGAGCCACTGCTGCTCGGCTTCGTCTTTGAGCCTAAGCAATACCCCTTTGTTGTTTGACAACGTCTGGAAATACAGACTCTGGGCGACATTGAGCAACTGCCGATTCCGAGCATGGCGATACGAGAAAAACAACTTCACCGAATACAACACCCCAGCGATCGCAATGGCGATGTACATCCAAATCGCTCGGAAGATCTCGACGGCCCCGAGCAAGGCCAGGAGCCACATGCTACGCATCAACCGCGTGACGGTCATCGAAAACCCCCACAGCGTCGGGATTCCGATCTTCCCCTGATCGAGCCATGATATCTTCACCGAGCCTGGCAAGAGCATGTCGACATCCGCATGCGGTATGTTCTTGAACATCCTCAAGTGCAATTGCCCATTCCCCTCAGACCGCTCAAAGATCACTACCAGTTGCCGATAAATCGGCACGGACGAATCGACCTTGCGAAACAAACGATACCATCGCCTCGCTTGACGTACCCCTAGGCCATCACCTCGCGCATAGACCCGCAACCGCTTGTAGTCGGAAAAACGAATCCTCAGCTTGGCTCCCCAAGCCGTCGCGGTCCGTAACGCTTGATAGATCTCACTGGGGGTCAAACGCCGATAATTGGCATGCTCGAGCAACTCCTGACTCGATTCGACCAACTCCTTGATCGAAACCCGAGACGACAACCCAGGCAACCTCGATTCAAAAGAACTTTCGAGCTTCTCTCGATCCGGATCGACAAAGGTATAGCCCTCGATCAACCCCCCAAAGCGATCGTGCACTCGCTGATGAATCCGCCTCGCTAAATGCTCTTTGCACCTGTGTAAGAACTCACAAGCCTCTCGATCAGCTCCCTCCCAATGCTCCAATGCAAATTGAAATTCGTTGGGATGGACCGGAATGTAAGACTCCAGTTCAACTGGCATCAATGTGCAAACTGCGTTTGCGACGCTCTTTGCGCCGGACATCGTCGATCATCCCACTGACTCGCTCGACCTGATCGATCCCAGCCAACAGCAAACTCGGGTGCGATCGATCCTTGCTCTGCAACTGGATCTTGCCGACTCCCAATGTCCGTTGAATGATCCCTTGCACATAAGACACATCGTCGATGTCGATCACATCGATGCGATCGACCGTGCGAACCAATATCCCTCGCGAGTGGATGAACCGCTGGGTCGTCAGCTCATAATGGACACTCAATCGGCGGTACAAAAAAGTCGCTACGCCTAAGAACCAGGTCCCAATTAGTGCCCCTAGGACGATCCACCAAACACTCGTCTCAAGTGGCGGAACAATCTTCAAGATCGGCAAAACGATCATCGCAGCGATCACCGCTAAAGTCACCGCAGCCAAAATCAACCATGTCCCATACATGGCTTTCGCCGAATACCCCCCCTCCCATAACTTATTCTCGGGCTCCTGGGACAACCCTACTCTTGGCTGAAATTCCGATTGCAGCGAATTGGGATCTCCAGCGGGTTCTTTTGGCTGAGATTGGCTCATGGATCGACGGCTCTACAGTAAGAAACTCGGTCATGTGAAAAAACTCACACGCTCCTAGGCTCAAATTCAGTGAACCCTGGGCGCAGTATCTCCCCTAATCATAACACAAATTCCACCGAAACTAGGCTCCACCAGCAGACTTGACCACAGACCCGCCCCTCAACTCGGTCTAAAGCCCACTTTCCTGCGATCAATGCTCGCGAGCCATCTTGAGGAACAACTCGTAACGGGCCTTCATCTCCACAAGGCTATCCCCCCCAAACTTGTCGACCAAAGCCGTGGCGATCTCAAAAGCCACCACATGCTCGACGATGATCGCTGCGGCGGAAATCGCACACACATCGCTCCGCTCATAGTTCGCGCGGTGCGGCTGCTTGTCCTCCATCCGGATCGAATCGAGCGGCTTCCGCAACGTGCTGATCGGCTTCTTGGCCGCCCTGAGCACCAATGCCTGCCCGTTGGTCATGCCACCCTCGAGCCCCCCAGCGTTGTTCGTCGGTCGCACATATCCCAAATGGGGCAAATGCGCAAGACTTGGGTCGTGATGGATCGGGTCGTGCACCTGCGAACCGCGCTTGCGCGCCGCCTCAAATCCCATCCCTATCTCTACACCCTTGATCGCCTGAACGGCCATGACCGCCTGAGCTAACCTCCCATCCAACTTGCGATCCCACTGGGCATGGGTTCCAAGCCCAAAGGGCAATCCCTCGACCCGCACCTCGACAACTCCCCCAAGCGTGTCCCCCTCCTGCGCCATCTGATCGATGTAAGCCTCCGCTTCCGGATCGCTCTGAGGCCGAACCGAATAGATCGAACTCTGATCCCGTAGCGCCCGCAACTCCCCTATCGATAACCCCTCGGTCCCTTGGGTCCCTAGCTGCATCTGACCTAGCTCGACGACATAGCTGACGGTCTGTATCCCAAACTCGCGCAGCAATAACCGAGCCAACGCACCGGCCGCAACCCTGGCTGCTGTCTCTCGCGCACTGGATCGCTCCAACACTCCCCGGATCGAACCGAGGTACTTGATCGCTCCCGTCAAATCCGCATGACCGGGTCGGGGCCGCTCTAGCTCCTTGAGACGCTCAAGCTTGTAGTCGTTGTTGACGATCTGCAACGCGATGGGGGATCCCAACGTTACCGATTGCCATACCCCCGAAAGAATGTTGACCGTGTCTTGCTCGAGCTTCTGTCGCCCACCCCGACCGTAACCACCCTGCCGCAATCGCAACTCGTGATTGATGAACGATTCGTCAATCGTCAATCCCGCCGGGAATCCATCCACCAACGCCAAGAGCGATTTACCATGCGACTCGCCCGCCGTCGAATACTTAAGCATTAGCGTGTGACTCCCCCTTCGAGCCAGCGATCAAAACATACAAACTCGGTACGACAAACAATGTAAAGAGTGTACCGATAGCCATCCCAGCGACCAAAACAATCCCGATGCTATTTCGAGCTTCAGCACCCGGACCGGTCACAAAAACCAAAGGCAAATGGCCAAAAACTGTCGCTGCACTGGTCATCAATACGGGTCGCAACCGAGTCTTCGATGCCTCGATCACCGCGTTCCACTTGCTCAAACCCTGTTCCTGAAGATGGTTGGCAAACTCGACAATCAAAATCCCATTCTTGGCAACCAAACCCACCAGCGTGATCAATCCGACCTGCGAGTAAATATTCACCGTCGTGAGCCCCAAAAACGTCAAAAGCAGTGCTCCTGATATCGCCAAGGGTACCGAACCGAAAAGCACAATCAACGGATCGCGAAAAGATTGGAACTGGGCCGCTAACACCAAATAGATCAACGCCAAAGCGATCCCTAGCGTCACGGTCAGCGACGAACCCTCTTTGCGTATCTGACGCGATTCCCCCGCGTAGTCCATCGTCGCTGTCGGTCCGACGACCTCCTGCACAATCTGCTCGATCTTGCTCAAACCCGCCTCCTTGGTCAGTCCCGGTACCCCCGGTATTACCGCCGCTTGGATCTGAATCGCACTTTGCTGCTGAAATCGACTCAGTACCCTCGGAGCCGTCTTGGGCAAGATCGTCGCAAAAGTAGATACGGGTATCAACTGACCCGAAGGTGTCCGGATCTTCAAGTCCATCAACGACGAAGCCGACTGGCGATCCTCCTCGGCCAACTGCGGTATGACCTGATAAGACCGATTGAAATAATTGAAGCGATTGACATAGCCCCCTCCGAGCAACACCCCTAGTTCCCCGGCTATCGATGCCAAGTCGAGTTTCAAGTCGGCTACCTTCTCCCGATCGACCACCACCTGGGCTTGCGGTAAGTCGACTTTCAAATCGGTGTCGACGAATAAAAACATACCGCTCGCGTTGGCCTCCGCAAGAATCTGCTCGGAGAGCAAAGTCAACTGCTCGACCGGTAAATCGCTCTTGAGAATCAACTCGACGTCAAAGCTGCCTGCGCCCGGAAGGGGTGGGACAAGCACCGGAAAAGGCTGTAGCCCCGGTATCTGCGAGGCGATCCCAAACGCTTGGGGTACCATCGCTGCGGTACTCCTTAAATGCTCTTGCTCGCGCTCGTGCCAACTCTTGGTGATGATCCCGCCAAATCCTGAATTCGATCCGACCAATGCCCACATGTAATCGGTCTCGGGCATGACCGCAAATTTATCCGCCAGCACCTTGGCCCATCCAACCGAACTCTTCAACGAGGAATCCGGAGATGCCTTGAGCATCACCGCGATGGCTCCCTGGTCCTCCACCGGCGCAAGCTCCTTGGAACTCAGGATGTAAAAAGGTACAGCGGCACACGCCAACAACAAAGTCGCAAAGGCGATCGACCAGCGGACTGCCAACGCTCCCTCGAGCATTCGGCCATAGAGACTCTGCACCCCATCGAACAGCCGAT
>Ga0209985_10005014_pt1 | contig 10459 bp, 11 predicted proteins | sample NOAtaG_FD_187305 | JGI IMG/M metagenome (GOLD analysis project Ga0209985, IMG submission 187305) | Freshwater lake microbial communities from Lake Erie, under a cyanobacterial bloom - NOAA_Erie_Diel6S_1000h metaG (SPAdes) (version 2) | ecosystem: Environmental > Aquatic > Freshwater > Lake ... | reverse complement strand
GCGATCTTTGGGTTGTTGGCCGTGAACACCCCTTCAGCGGCATCGACTCCAGACGCCCCCAGCTTGCTGGTGTCGAACGCCGGGAAATTTTTGGTTGTACCGTGATAAACGTCGTTGCCAAACCCCATCGCCTTGGCACGATCCATCGCCGTGTTGTTCTCAGGCAGCCCGAGCATCTTGACTGCGTTCTGCCGGGCCGTTTCCAAAGCCTCAGCGCGTGGGCCGCGCAAAACTTTCACAGCCTCCTCGCCCGCCTGTCCCCCCTTGCGCGCCTTGTTGGCCGCCTTGGCCACACCGCCCACCACCGGGATGGCTGCCAGGCTGGACAGGCCCATGCCGAGCTTGTCTTTGTCGCGCCTGGCGCGCTCAAAGTCGCGGCCGGCCTGGGCCGTGCCCACCACCGGCAGGAAGCCCGTGGCGATGTCGATGGCCATGTCGCCCAGGTCAGCGTCCTCGGGCGTGTCCAGGGACACGTACTTGCGGGCCCTGTCACGCAGGGCGGCGATGACTGCTTGTGCGTCCATCAGCTCCTCCTTCTGCTCACGCCCACACCCTCAGCGGCGTCACCGGCCCAGGACTCACCACAAACACATCCAGCTCAGGCGCTGGCCCGATGTTGCGCACGTTGGCGTGGTAGCCCGTGTACGGCAGCGGCTTGTAGTTCTTCGGCACCGGATCAGGCGCAGGCTCGTAGATCGTGCCGATCATGTCCACCGCAGTGAAGCGCGGAGTCAGCGTCACGTTGCCTTCACCATCGGTGCTTGAGTCGTACAGGACCGAATAGGCCTCATCCTCATCAGCAAAAACAACCATGTAGTCGGAGTAGCCCTCGGTGACGATGGGCTCGGTTAGGGTTTCGTCGGTCATGGGTTATTCCTTGTCCAGACCACTCAGCGCGGTTTCAAGCGCGGCAATGGCGTTGTCGTATGCGGCGCAGTGCTTCTCTGACAACCGTGGGGTGCATGAATCCTCCAGCACCGACAGAGCCAGCTTGGCAGCTTCGACCAGAGCGGTTAGGGTTTCGTCGGTCATGCTGTGATGCTCTGAATACTCGTTGGCAACGCAACCGGGTAGAAGCTGATGGATTGAATGGTGCCGTTCAGATACGTACTTCCACTATTACGCACCCCGATGTGCATTGAATTAAAGGTCGCTGTGTTTTGGGTTGATGTACCTGTAGAAGGACTCTGACCGTTCGTTGTCAGCGCATAACTTCCGGCTGACTTGTTGTATGCGTATGCCGCCTTGTTTGTTGCGTTGGCAGCCGCGTTCAGTGACTTTATAAGGTTAACGTCTGGATAAGTCGCAGACGTAAAGTACGCCGCAAGGTTTTGAGTTCCACCGTCTTGGAAAATGTTTAGCGCATTTGCGGCAGCATACCCACCGGGACCAAGAGCCAACACTCCACCGCGATTGCCCGCAGCAGGAATTGCAGAGTAGAAGCTGAAGTTGACGCCGATGGTGCCTTGGACTTGATTGAACCAAGTCGCAAAGTTATCCCCCAGCATCGACGCATTGTCCGCTGCTCGGGTGACTTGGGAGGCTTGTGTCGGTATATACGATGTAGCAAACGCTGCCATTGCTTTCTCCTCTTATGCTACAATGCAAAAGCATTTGATCAAGGGGTTGCTATGCCGTACCAGCCAAAGACCTGCGCCATGTGCGCCGTCACTTTTCAGCCTGTAAGTTCTTCTCAGAAGGCTTGCAAACCATGTGGGCCAAACTTCAGAAGTCTGAAAAACACCGAGGCTTTGCGAAAACTCAGAGCCAAGACTGGCGCGTCTTCGATTGGCACCAAGCGCGCCTGCACTGATTGCGGAGCAGAGTTTGAATACAAGTCTGGTCCACAGAGGCGATGCGCCCCATGCCAGAAGCGCCACAAGATCAGCAAGATTCATGAGTGGCTTGCATCTGACGCAGAACGCCTTGCCAACTACCGCAAGGCATCCCATGACAACTACAACTTTGGAGGCAACAGAGATAAGGCCCTGGAGCGTGACGGATACAAGTGCCAGCATTGCGGAACAGACAAACTGCTTGAGATGCACCACATTGATGGCAAAGGTACTACCACGCCCAAAGACGAACGCAACCATGCTCTTGAGAACCTGATAACGCTCTGCAAGGGGTGTCACACTAGAGAACATACTCGTATTCGTCATTCTAGTTGAGCGCCCCAGAGGTAAACACCATTCCCTGCAACCCCAGCATAAGAAATGGTTGACCCAGTAGAAACCAAATCAACTTGTACTCCGCCAGAAGCTGTTGCGGCAGCAGTTACAACCGCAGTCAAACGATACCAGCCGTTGCCAACGTCTAGAATTGAAGCAGTTACTGTTCCGCTGGTAGAAACAACCGTTCCAGCGGATAAGTCATAAAGCGCACTAAAAGTAGTTATGTTAGCGTTTGCGCGCTCAAAATTAAGACGGCTTCTTTCAGAGGCTTTTGCGTAAATACTAAACGCATATTGAGCGCCAGAAGTAAGAGTTGTTAATTGAGTTACAACATGCACTCCAGTAGAAGTGTCTTCTTGTAACTTATCTGCATTTGTAGTGCCATCAGGGCTTGCGGTTGCATTTGCACTTACTGTAGAACCTGCCTTAACCCAAGCCGCGTTTGTGTAGTCCTCGCTGTACGTCAGCAAGTTCGTCCGCTGCTCCTCAATCAGCAACCCGTTAGCCGCCAGCGTCACCGGGTTGTAGTCAAACCTCGGGCCGTAGTAGGCCGTGCTGGTAAGCGCTGCTTGCGGGTTGTAGACGTAGGGGTCCACGCTGGCGCTGTTGCTGAGCTGGGCTCCCCAGATGTCAACTTCATTAATTGATGAGACCACTCCGTTAGTTGGGTTAACTACACCTGCGTAAATATTAAAGTTTGCTGAAATTGTGGACGCTGCCGTCACTGATACAGAATATCGAGCCCAGTTTGACGTAAGCGAAAATGTCTGACCTCCCCAATTTAACAATGCAAGCGTCAAACTTGGATTTGATGCTGAGGATTTTGCCCACACAGACAGTGTGTAAACTACGCCTGATATAGCAGATATTGGCTGGAATACGCGAGAGTCATAAACCGCAGTACCTGTTGGAGTAACTCGATCTGCGGTTAAAGTGCCATTGGGGTCTGTTACAGCATTTGCCGATACGGTTACCGTTGATTGCGTCCACGCCGCATTGTCAAACTCCTGCGTGAAGCCAAGGAGATTTTTGGGTGTTGTGCTGTTATAGCTCTGGAGTGCGCCTACGTTGAGTTGGGCTCCCCAGACCAAAATACCACTGGTTCCGTCACTGGCCCAACTCACTCCACGAATGGAGTCAAACGCTGGAATGACATCTACATTTAAGCGCCCGCTTGCTGTAGAAATCGCAGTTACTGAAGCAGAAACTCTATACCATCCATTCCCGACATTTGTAATGCTTCTTCCAACTACTGTTGAGCTTCCTGCGTCAAAAGCAGTTTCGTTTCCTGTTTGCAAATCATAGTTGATGTAAAACGTACCAAATACAGCGGAATTTCCTACGATTTGGATGTACCTGTATCCATCTGCTTTTACATACTCCGATAATGTGTACGTAACACCGGATGTTATGCTGACGTTTTGTTGAAGCTCTTTGAAAGGTACGTTCGCGGCAACAGGAATTTGTTTGTCAGCAGTTGTAGTTCCATCTGGAGCAACGCCAGTATTTGAAGTTACGCTTACGTTAAATTTCGTCCAAGCCGCCGCCTCAAAGTCCTCCGAGTTCGTCAGCAGGTTGTGCGGCGCGTAAGCAACCCGGCCATTGCTGTCCGTCAGCGTGGCGTTGCTGGTGCGGGAGAAGGTGATGCGAGGGTCGAGCGTGGTGCTGCCCGTGAAGTCCAAGGACAGAGTTGTGAAGCCTGACAGCGAGCCCACCAGGACGCCGTTGGAGTCGAACGGCAGGCCGCTGGAGATCACCGAGCTCGCGTTCAGGCTGACGCACACCTTGTTGCCGCTGATGGGCAGGCCGTTCAGGTAGATAGCGTCCACAGGCAAGCCCGAGGTGGCGTCCACAATGGCCACCTGGCCCGTGGGCGACATCGGGATGCCCTGGTTGAACGCGGTGCCCGCAAAGCGCGTAGTGCGCGCAGCGCCGTCCTGCGTGAATCGAATGCCAGCGCCGTAGACGTCCGTGCTGGCAACATCCCCAGCATCAAGCTGGGCCTGGTTGTTCACTACCTTAAACAGGGCCATTCAGTGCCTCACATCAATAAGAGGAATTCCTCATCACGGCGGCGTTTCCTCAACAGACGCTCATTTTCGCGCCTGGCCGCTTCGATGGCCATAACGGCCTGCTTCTTGGCCTGCGCCTCGCGCACGCGCTGGACGCTGATACCGACCTCCTGCAGCGCCCGCTGAACCTCGCGGGCCACCGCAGCCGCGTCGAACTTGACCAGGGGCAGCGCCACCACGGGCCCGGCGCTGGGCAGCAGAGACACGCCGCCCTTGGCCGTGGTGACCACCTGCACCGTCGCAGGCGCGGCCGCCTTCACCGGCTCGATGGCACGCTGCACCAGCTCGCGCAGCTCCTGGCGCTCCTGCTTCTCGTCCTCGAGCTTGCGATCACGCTCGCGCAGGGCCTTCTTGCTCCAGGGCTGCGTGAACCCGCCCCCGCCCAGGCCCGTGGGCACAGGCTGGCCGCCGACATGGTCGGCCGCGCCCGATAGCAGGGACTCCGGTCCCGTCAGAGCGCCAGTGGTGGCGTGGCTGACGGCTGGAATCCCGCGCGCAGCAGCACCCGACAGCGCAGCCTCAGACCCGCTCAGGACGCCCGTGGTGGGGTGAGCACGGGTGCGTGCCGCCACGCCCGCCAAAGCCGAGCCTGGGGCCGCCAGGACACCCGACGTTGCGAAGGCCCGTGTGCGGGCTGCACTGCCCGCCAGCGATGACCCAGGCCCCGTCAGGGTGCCCGTGGCCGGATGCGGGATGTTGTGCCGTGCGCTGCCGGCCAGCGTGGAGCCTTGGCCCGTCAGCGTGCCGCTGGTGGCGAACTGCCGTGTCCGCGTCGCAGTGCCGGCAACCGTCGAGCCCTGTCCGGTCAGCGCCCCGGTGGTGGCATGGGTGACTGCGCCGCCGACCCTGGCCGCCGAGCCAACAATCGAGCCGATCTGGCCCGTCAGCGCGCCCGTCGTGGCGTGCGTGACAGGCCCGGTGGCGGTGCCGAAGAAGACTGTCTCGGCTACCGCGCCCGCAGCCTTGCCCTGCTCCGCAGGCGGCGTGATGCCGTTGCGCCTACGGTAGTTGCCCCGGTCAATGCCTTGGCCGAGGTTGGGCGCGGCCATGACTTACCCGTTGGTGATGGTCAGCATCAGTTCAGGCAGGCCGCTCGATGTGCCGTCAGCGTTGACACACACCGCCAGCGCCGAGGTGTCGAACATGCGCGGCAGCCCCACCCGCATGTAGTCGTGCAGGTCACCAAAGTTGGCCGCGATCACCCGGCTTGACCACAGCGGGCGGATCACCAGCACGTTGAAGGTGCCAACTGTCGCCACCGTGCCCGCCACGCCCGTGACGCCCTGCACACCCGTGTCACCAGCCGCCAGCGGAAGCTGCCACATCCGGCCCACGGTCGGCGCCGCACCGATACCCACCGCACCCGTAGACCGGCCCGTGGTGCCTGACTGGTTGGTGTAGGTGACGTTCACGGCCTGGTTGCCGGTGGCCGCCGTCACCTGCTCGACCCAGATCTCGGTGTTGGTGAAATCGGTGCCGCCCGGCACCCGGGCGCTGTAGCTGGCCGGCGTCTGGCCGGTGGTGCTGGCGTTGAAGGCATACGCCCCGCCCTTCCACAGCAAATCGTAAATCATCAGGCGACAGGCCACCGTCGAGGCGAACTCGACGTTCTGCAGGTAGCCTGTGTTTCCTCCGCCAAAGGCATCGATCAGGGGCACGCCCGCCGTGGTGTCATTCGGGACTACTCCCGTTGTCGTGCTGGTGCCGGCCAGAGTGCCCGCGCCAGGAGCGCCCGCAATGTCGAACAGGCTGAACCAGCCGTTGGCCACCGTGGTGCGCGTGGCGGTCTTCTTGATCGGCACCCGCTGCTTGGCAGCAGCAATGAGCCCGTCGAGTGTGGTGATTGCCATCAGTTTGCCTCCAGCCAGTCAGCGGCTGCGTTGATCCGTGCCGCGTAGTCGCGCAGCGTTGCCGGTGTCTGCCAGTCGGTGTGGACCTGCACGTAACCCTGGCCGTTGCCCGTATCGACCACGGCAGCGAACTGCACAACGCCATCGACCACATCGGCGTCCGTGCGCCGCGTGCCGATGTCGCTCGGGCCGATGGTCAGGCTCATGCGCTCAGTGCGGTGTAGGTCAGCGAGCTGCAGGACACGGTGTCACCCGCCGCCACCGTCAGGCCGTTGGTCATGTTGATGTCGCTGGCGCTGGCCGCGACCGCGCAGTGAATCACCACCGTGCCGCCGTTGGTCTGCAGCGTGGCCGTGGCCACCGCCGAGGCGTTGCCAGTGGCGTTGGTGTCGCTGCTGATCGCGTTGGCCGTGGCCGTACCTGTCACGGCAGCCGGGAAAGCCGTGGCGCTCAGGTTCAGCGTGGCCACCACCGTACCCGGCGCGCTGACCGTGCCTGACAGGCGGAAAGCCAGTCGGCCGTTGGCGCCAATCAATGCCGTGACGGCGTCAGTCGCTGCATTGCGCGCTGCCGTGCTGTGGGTTACTGCCATTTTGAAACTCCTTCAACTTCTCTTCGTCCACAAACCCGACCAGCTCCACCGTCTCGGTCTTGCCAGTCTCAGCGCGCGTGATCTGCAGCGTCAGCCGCAGCTCACCCATCTGTCCTTGCAGCTCAGGCACCGGGCAGCCCTCCCACCGCAGGCATCGCAGGCATCGCCGGAGGCAGATTGGCCGAGCCCACAAAGGCCGGGTTGTCGTCCTCCTCGACCTCGCGCACCTCCACGATGTCGCCGTTGCCGTCACGCACCGGCACCCGCTTGCGCGGCTTGCTTATGCGCTCCATCAGCGACTGCATCTGCTGCATCTGAGCCGTCTGGCCCTCGGCCGTGCGGTTGGACAAGTCCTGCACCGCGCCCGCCAGGCCCTCGATCTGAGTGGCCGGCTGCTGCAGCGTCATCAGTTGCTGGATCTGCTGGAACTGCGCCGCCATTTGGTCGAACTTGGCCTGCATCTCGACCTTCTGCAGCTCCACCGAGGCCTTCAGGCTGGCGATCTGCTGATCCGACTGCGCCTCCATCATGGCGATGCGCTCGTTGGACTGGATCTTTTCCTGCTCGATCTGCGCCTTGATCACCAAGTCAGGCGCCGGCTGAGGCGGTTGCTTTGGCTGCATCAGCTGCTGCTGCATGCCCGCCGCGGCCTGGTCCAGAATCGACTCGATCTGCGTGGACACGCGGAACTTGCTCACCGCCCACTGCATCATCCGCAGCAGGTACGGCCCGGCCTCGGGCACCTGCTGGGCCATCGGCGCCGTTTGACTGATGAACGCGCCCAGGCCCTGCATGAACTGCACCGCCGCGTCCCGCTCGGCCGCATAGTCCAGCGCGGCCATGCTGTCGGCCTCGATGGTGATGCGGTACTCGGCCATCTCCTCGTCTTTCAGGAGCTCGATGGCCTGCGGCGCGAACTGGGCATCGGGCGTGCGCTCGATGTTGCTGCGCTTGATGATCGTCTCAGGCTGCCAGTGCTTGCAGATGATCTCGGCCTTGATCCGCAGCGCCTGGCTGATCCAGTCAGCGATGTAGAACTGCATCAGCTGCACCCGCGTGCTGCCGAACTGGGCCTTGATCTGCTGCGCCGCGGCCGTCTCGCTGGCCTTGGAGCTGCCACGCATGATGTCGGAGATGCCCAGCACCTCGTAGATCTGCATGACCTTGTCCTGCCGGTACTGGCGCAGGCGCTCGATCGCGTTGGTGACCTGGTCGATCGGAATCCAGTCCACCTGGCCCTTGATTCCGCCGCGCTCGGCAAACAATGCCCAGTTGTCCACCGGAATCAGCTGGTTTTCAGCGCCCTGCTGGAACACCCGCTGGATGCCCTCGGCCGATTTGTCGTACACACCGACCACCTTGGCCGCGCGCGTCAGCCAGGTGATGCGGGTGTTGATCTCGTCGAGCTCGTTGAACTGGTCCTGCGCGAAGATGTAGTCGGCACGCGGCAGGAAGTTGGAGCTGGTGACGTTGGCCGCCACCGGCTTTGGGCACGGGAAGAACCCATCGAGCTGCAGCGGGTCGTCCTTGACGTCCAGGATCACATCCGCGCCCTTGGTGTACCAGTAGACCTTGCGGTTTTCCTTGCACCAGATCTCGAAAACCTCAGCCTTCGTCCACGGGTCGTGCTTGACCTCCTGGTCGTTGACGTTGGACTGGCTCTTCGTCTTGCCCAGCGGAACCACCGCGGCGATCTCAGGCCCGAACCGCTCCTCGAGCTGGTCCTTGGTCATGTATACGCGCCGGCCGACCCACCGCACCTCGCCCCAGGTCCGGGCCGGCGACCAGTAGAAGTCCTCCCAGTAGATGTAGTCGCACGGGGCATCCTCATCCACGATCCGCTCGGCCTCCTGCTCAGGCGCCAGCTCCATCCCCGTCATCGGGTCCAGCTGCGCCGGGATGACGTAGGGCTCGGTCTTGACCTCGTAGCGCAGCCAGATCTGCCCCAGCCCCACCACCAGCCAGTCCTCAATGCCCTGGCGCACGTTGGTGTCCCAGTCCGATGTGTCGTCATCGAAGCCGCGGTTCAGGATCCGCTGCAGCATCGTGCCCGCCACCCGCGCCACGTCGTCCTCAAAGTCCAGGAACGTCCTGCTGACGTCAGCCTTGGGCGGCCTGGCGTACAGCATGCTGAGGAGAACCTTCATCGTGGACCAGAACAGGTTGACCTTGCTCTCGTCCTTGCCGTAGGCGTCACGCTTGTCCAGATAGCGCTGCACGATCCGCCGCGCCTCGTCGTGGAACTTCCTCAGCTCCTGGTCAGCCGCCTCGATCTCAGTGCCCCAGCGCTGGGCAAGGCCCATCGGGCTTGAATCAAAGTCGCTGGCGCTGGTGATCTTGCCTTCGTCCATCAGCCAATCCTTTGTGTGGCCTGCGGGCCCGTATCCCAAATCTGGTCCAAAGTGAACGCGTAATGGGCGCCCCCGATGTTGCGCACTGGGCGGCTCTCATCGTGTTTCGATTTTCCCACCACCGGGCGCGCAGCAAGGGCCAGGTATCTGAACGCGTCCGCGGCGTGGCTGTGCTGGTCGTGCTTGGGCTTGTTGCGGTAGGTCTGCGTCCTCTCATCCCACTCCCGCATGTACGCGCGCAGGTGCTCGACCCCTTCGTAGGTCGCCTCCTCGTTGAAGTAGCACCGGTTCAGCACCAGACGCGCCGCCTCGATCCCGTCCTGCAGGCTCATCTCCGGCACCAGGCTTGGCCGGATGCCACTTTGGAGAAACTGCTCGATGATCGACTTGCCCGTCTGCAGGCTCTTGGCCTTCGCGTCGTGCGGCAGGTGCACGTTGCCAACCTTGTACGGCCTGGACTTCACCCAGTCGATGTAGTGCTGGATCGGCTGGTTGTCGTCCTCCATGAACTCCACCACCCGATACCCATCTGGCGTCTCCTGCCAGCCCCACCAGCTGCAGCTGTCGGTGAAGCCCAAGTCGGCCACCAGGTGCACGGGCATGTCGGCCTGCGGCTTGAAGTCGCCAACGCGGCCCAGGCCGTAGATCTCGCTGATCTGCTTGGCGTAGTACGCGCCCGGCACCGCCGCATCAAAGCTGCACTCGTACTCGACCAGGAACGCGTCCTCGGTCATCTGCGCCTTCGCGTCGCGCAGCTCCTCCGGGTGAATGATGTTGGTCTTGGACGCGGGCAGTTCTAGCAACAAGTGGCTCTGCGCATTCAGCCTGGCCTCCTCGCGCAAATTCCAGAACATGTTCTTGCCCGCGGGCGTGCCGGCGAAGATGGCCCAGCCGCGTCTGTCTGAGAGGGCTGGGCGCAGGACGGTGTACCAGGCGCTGGGCCGGATCTGCCCGACCTCGTCCAGCACCACCCCGTCGAAGTACATGCCGCGCAGCGCGTCGTAGTTGTCCGCGCCCGCGACGTAGATCGTGCTCTCTCCCCCGTGGCCGTTGCTGATCGTGATCTTCAGCTCCGACTCATTCGGCGGCTTGGCCCACAAGTCCTTCGTCAGATCCTTCAGGTAGCCCCAGGCCACCCGCTTGGCTTGGTCCCGCTGCGGCGCCAGGTACGCAAACTGCGGCTTGGGCAGCGCCGTCTCGAGCGCGCCGATCACCAGGTCCGCACACATGGCCACCGTCTTGCCGGCTCTTCTGTGTGCGACGACGACTGTCCAGCGCTTGGTCCGGTTGTGCAGGGGCAGGAAGACCTGGCGCGGCTGGTAGTCCTGCAGCTTCATGCTTTTTCTAGCCTCTGGATCTCTCTGTTGATGTACCAGGCGGCTTTACGCAGGTCCTCGAGGGGGCTTGCGTGCTTGAGGTC
>Ga0209985_10005013_pt1 | contig 10459 bp, 4 predicted proteins | sample NOAtaG_FD_187305 | JGI IMG/M metagenome (GOLD analysis project Ga0209985, IMG submission 187305) | Freshwater lake microbial communities from Lake Erie, under a cyanobacterial bloom - NOAA_Erie_Diel6S_1000h metaG (SPAdes) (version 2) | ecosystem: Environmental > Aquatic > Freshwater > Lake ... | reverse complement strand
CAGGCGCAGAGGATGGCCGTCGAGGACCTAATGCGGCTCCGGCACACAAGCTCACGGAAGAGGAAAAACGGGAGATTATAGAAATCTCAACATCACCTGAATTCCGTGATAAAAGTCCCCATCAAATGGGAGCATTACGCGTTTCTGGTTGTCAATACCTAATAAAATCAGTTGCTTAAAAATTCACTTCCTGATTCTCTGACGTCAGTGTTGCCCATACTGAAGCGGAGATGAATCTATGACTGCTGCTGCCGTCCTGCGCTTTCCTGCTGACCATTCGAGCAAAGTCTGCGATTTTGAAAGCCAACTTGTTGAGGCTGGTGTTACTGCGGTCAAGCGTATCGTGGAGGTGGTGATGGATCAGTATAACGGGAAGGATTTCCAAGCACTCAGCGAATTGCTTAGAGAGCAGGGCCAGCAGGTAAGTGGCGCGATGTTTTCCAAATTGCTGAGCGTCCTCGCGGCCAGTGGAGAAACCTCAGCTCCTTGCCCACAGTGTCAGGGCCTATGTGATATCCACAGCACCTCTACGCGAACTGTGGAAAGTCTTCATGGTCAGATAAAAGTTGATCGACCCTATTTCTACTGCCGATCGTGCGAATTTGGCTTCGCGCCATTCGATGATAATCTAAAACTGGCACCTCAAAAAAAGCAGTATGACCTGCAAGCAGGTGCTGCTGAATTGCTGGCAGAAGTTCCTTACGACACAGCTGCTCGTTTGTTCAAGCGGCTGACTGGACACTCGATTTCCGACCATTCGATGCATGAACTTTCTTCACGCCTTGGTGAAACGGCTCGCAAGGAAGATGTGCTTCCCAGCCGGAAGATGGTCGAAACGACCATCGAAGAGTTCTCTGCGGGTCGTGGCTGGCGCCCGGTTTTGGTGGTATCGGCTGATGGCGCTCATGAACCCACCCGACCCGAAACCGGCAAACGTTCTGGCAAGCGCGGACCTGGCTCCTATCAAGAAGCCAAGGGTTTTCGCATCTATCTGGTCGGCGATGATCGAATTGAGCAAATCATGAGCTGGCATCAAATCGCCAATGAAGAAGAGTTCGGCGAGGCGATACGCTTCGCAGCTACGCTGGTTCCTCATGATCAGGTGCGAATTGCCCTTATTGCCGATGGTGCGAAATGGATCTGGCCACATCTGACTGCAGCTTTTCCAACCGGCAAGGAAATTCTCGATTACTATCACTGCAGCGAGCACATTCACAAAGTCGCAGAACTGCAATACCCCAATGACCAAAACCGTCAGGTTATGTGGATCGAATCATCCATGTCACGCCTTTTCTGCGGCGACGTTGCAGGGGTCATTTGGGGGCTGCAGAGAATGAAGGGACATAATGGTACCGCAGCAGCTGAGATTGAAAGTCTAATCGGCTACCTGCAAAACAATGAACATCGGATCGACTATAAGAAGCTGAAAAGGGGGCAATATCCGATTGGATCAGGTGGAATCGAGTCAGCTAACAAGTTCATTTGCCATGTACGAATGAAGAGGTCTGGAGCATGGTGGTATAAAATCAATGGCAACCGGATGCTGCGCCTGCGTTGTGCCATGTATAACGGAACATTCGATCAGGTTTTCGCTCGCTACAAGAGGGTTCAAGTAGCAGGAGCTGTTAAAGCCCCCAGGACGTCTAGAAACGCGTAATGCTCCCGTGGTGAGTACTTATGCCCTCGTAGATGATGCTCCACCAGATTGGTCTTCAAAAGCAGTTCTTGGCATTGATGCCCAACTTGGTGCACGTGATTCAGACAAGGCCGCAGGAAGAGGATGATCCTATCCTCAGGTGACTGGCTGGAAACGAAGCGGATTTCGCCATCTTCCTCGTCGGCTCTCAAAGCGGACTGCACGCCGATGCTTCCGACGATGGCGGAATCAGCTGCGACCACTCGATAAGCCATAAAGACACCATTACTCAGTCTCGATCAAACTACCCTATACTGCTGAAAGAACAAGTGATCTTTCGGAGGCAAAGGGATGGCCAACAGGAGATTTGAGGCGCTGTCATCTCGCACTTTATCCTAGCCAGGAACTCTAGATGTTTTGCAGGGTAATCTGGACCGTCTCTCAGGATTTGAACGTAATCTAGCTAAAAGCTGCTATAGAAGGGGTCCGTGTAATAAGGCATAGCGAACTTCTACGGAAGGCGGAATTGACAGTGTTAGAGCACTGCCAACTCCTGCGACATCAGATGATGCAACACACTGATGCGCTACTGACTGAGTAGCCGCACAGGGTAAGAATTTCAAGTGGAACAGGCCAATCTAGGTTTTCGTCCCAAATACCTTCAAGACATTCTTACTCCACTCGATCAAGCGAATTTCAAACCTCAGTAATCTACGAAGAATGTCATATTTTTCGTGTGTCGCTCAACGTTTCTCTGAATCAGCCGAACCCCCTAATGAGGGGAAGGATTGATGTTGCTTCCTTGCTGAGTGTCAAAGTTTCGGACGAGGTCCGTGGAGTCAACCGTTATGCACACATTCCTACGCCGCTTCCTTACTTGCGTGCCCCTAACGGGTCTGAGCCTAGCTGTCTCCTGCGGCCAGGGTGAAGAGGGTTTTACGAAGCTCGAAGAGCAGCTAGCCCTTCAGGGCGATTCAGCAACTCCCGTGCTCACGAAGCCGAAGCCCCAGTTCAATCTTTACACGGGGGAAAAGCTCACACTCGATTTCAACAACGAACGTAGGGGTAACGACGAAGGCATGAAGTATAGCTGCGAATTCGATCAGAAGGTCGACCTCTCCGTCGGAGAGGGCCGACCCTGCCTCGAACTACCCGGAGCTCCAGTCGATGCCTTCGACCCCACGACTGGCAAACTAAACTGGGGGCCGCTCACCGAGGCTGGGACCTACGAGCTGCTGGTCACCGGCACCAATGCAGCCGGTAAAGATGCCCAGGCGTTTACAGTCAACGTAGCCGTTAACAATATCCCCTCGCTGGCTAAGATTCGCGATCAACACACCGACGCCAACCGCACCTTAATCGTTGCGGCGGTCAACGAAAACACTCACGCCCAAGAAGCCGTGAGCTTTGCATGCTTCTGGGACGCTCAGATCGACGATAAGGTGAACCCCTCGGTCAGCTGCAATAGCTTACCGGGCGATGCCAAGACCAAATTCGATGACAAAATTGGCGTTCTGACCTGGACGCCTCCCAACGAAGCGGTCGGTAACTACGAACTGATACTGATGGCGAGTAACAGTGCGGGTGCTGACGAACAAATCTTTCCCGTTTTCGTGGCCCCCGACCCCAATACACCGGTCCTGACCAAGGTCGAATCGGAGTATACGAGCTACGTGGGATCCACCTTCACGCTCGATTTTAACAACGAAAGGATCGGCAGCGACCGTGCCATGAGCTACTCCTGCCGCTTCGATACCACCGTGGATGGAAAAGTACCGGGCTCCCGCGATTGTGATAGCTTACCTGACGCTCCGGATGTGAAGTTTGACCCGAGCACCGGTCGGCTCCGCTGGGGACCAATCCAGACGGAGGGTCGATTTGAGATCCGAGTGGTTGGGGAAAACGTGGCCGGCTTTGCCGAAGAAATATTTGTGGTGAGGACTGTCACCAACCGTCTGCCAGTCCTTGCGAAGGTCCTGGACCAGAGAATCAATGCAAACCGAACCTTCTCACTCAACGTGTCCAACACCAACCCGAACGGGAACCTCAGTCTTTACTATAGCTGCACCTACGATACATCTCTCGACGGAGCCGTACCCAACGGCCAAAACTGTGATTTTCTTCAGGGCAGCCCAACAACAAAGTTCAACAACCAAACAGGTGCCTTCACCTGGACTCCGAGCAATGCTGCGATAGGTTCCTACGAGTTCGTCATCAAAGCCATCAATAGTTCGGGTCAGGCTGAGCAGGTGTTTAAGGTCATCGTCGACCCAGATCCCGATACTCCCGTCCTGACCAAGGTCGCACCTGTCATCAATAGCTACCTCGGGGACACTCTGACCCTCGACTTTAAAAACGAAAAGACGGGCTCTGACACGGGCATGAACTACAGTTGCACCTACGACCTCATCATCGACGGCCAGGTCACTTCAGGCAATAGTTGCAACAGCCTGCCCGATGGTCCTGCGACCAAGTTTTCGCCCGCTGCAGGCGTCTTCTCATGGGGGACACTCCAAACCATCGGACAGTTTGAGATCGCGATTCGCGGGCAAAACATTGCTGGCATCGACGAAGTCGTATTCTCCGTCCGGGTTCAACAAAATCAGGCACCGCGCCTCAGCCGTATCCTTGATCGACAGATGGAAGCGGGCCAGTCCTTCTTGGTCGTCCCTGTCAATGCCACCGTGCTCATCGGGGACGAGGTTAGCTATTCGTGCCGATTCGATGCCACCATCGACGGGACGGTCTCGGCTACCGCAAATCCCTGCTCAAACTTGCCAGGCTTACCGTCTATCAAGTTCGATACGGTTACCGGTACACTCAACTGGATTCCCGACAATACGATGGTCGGAAGCTACGAGTTCCGTATTCGAGCCACCAATAGTTACGGCTCCGATGAGAAGGTCTTTGTGCTAGTCGTGACACCAACCCTTGTCAAAAAAGTGAAGCTCGGGTTTATCCGCAACGTACAAGTCATCACAGGAGAAACGGTAACCGTCGATGCGGTCAACACTCTCACTAATAGTGACGCAGGTGTGTCCTACAGCTGCTTCTTCGATGCCCTCGTCGATGGTGAAGTGGTCAACTCCATCGCGTGTGACTCGCTCCCTGGGACGCCGAGTCAGAAGTTCAACACGGTGACCGGGGCGCTGACCTGGATACCCAATCTTTCCGCTCAGACTGAAATTGAGCTGAAGATCGTGGGAACGAAGGAAGGCGACAGCGACCAGAAGACCTTTATTGTCTCGTACGCGACCCAAAGGTTCGGAGACGTCGGCAACTCTGCAATCGTCTTCGATCCAAACTCCTGGGACTTCGGCTCAGCGTCGATCAACGAAACCTCAGCCGCAAAGAGCGTGACTCTGACAAACAACTCAACAAGTCCCATCTATCTTGGTGCGATCAGCTCTTCCAACCCAGACTTTATTCTCAACTGGAGCGCGTGCCCGAGCGGTGCCACTGCGATGGCGAGCCAGGCGACCTGTATCATCAACCTGAGCTTTCGGCCCTCGACTTCGAATCAGCTTGGCTCCGCCTTGACCGTTCGCTTCGGCAGATCGACGGCGACAGCTTCGGACTTTAGCTCGGTGATGGGACTGTCGGGACGCGGAGTCGGTTCATTAAGCTTCGATGGACTGCAGACGATTTCTGCAGTGACACACAACAGCCTGCGTCTCAATTGGAATGTGACACCTCAGGCCGCAAGTTTTCTCATCTTCCAGGTCGTCAATGGGAACTTAGTTTATCTGGAAACTCTCGTTAATTCAGGTGGAACCGTCAACTCTCGCGTGCTCAACAATCTAATGCCAGCGACAAGTTACACCTTCCGCGTGCGAGCCACTGACTACGTCGGTGTCGTAGACAGCAACATCCGCAACGTCACAGCGACGACGGAGGCGAACCGTGCACCGGCTGTTAGCAACGGCCCATCTGCCTGGGCCGTTTTCACAGGTCGGGTGATCAGCCCGATCGACTTCCAGGATACCTTCACGAACAGCGATAACGATCGAGACGGGGATGCGATCAGCTATTCATGTCGGTATGACACCAACGCCGATGGCTCCGTGGCGAGCGACGCCCCCCTCTGCAGCACTCTCATCAATATCGATGCCACCTCGGTCTCCTTCGGCCAGTTTACAGGCATCCTGAGCAACTGGAAACCTGCCGGCAACACCTTTGGTCAGACCTATGAGTTCAGTGTGGTTGCGGCCGACCTCTATGGGGCTAGCAGCGCAATTGTCTTCTCGACAACCATCGCTCGAGGTCCACCGTTGATCACCGGAGTGAGCGACTACATTTTCCCAAACGGTTATCGAAGGGTCGGTGACACGCTTTCGCTCGATTTCGACGATACGCGATTCCAACCACCCACGGATACTGACATGAATTACAGCTGTACTTTCCGGACTCTGAACACTTCGGATTCCGATGCATCATCGTGCTCGAACTTACCCGGCACTTTCAGTCTCAACGCATCGACCGGAGTCATGACGTGGACGCCTAGCACAGCAAGCGTCGGTGCCTATTCGCTCACTGTCACAGGAACCAATCTGGTCGGTAATCACTCGCGAACCTTTCGGATCAGTATTTTACCTGCGATCGATGACGCTCTGCGAATCTTCCATGCTGACGCTCGCTTCGCGTTCAATTCCCGTGGGGGTCAAAACTCCCAAACGTCGACGATCAACTGGGGCGATATCCTCTATAACCCATCAGCGACCGACTTCGGGACGCTCACCAACTTCAACACAGCAACGGCCTGGGTCGGTTCCCAGAGCGCCACAAACCCAATGTCGATCAACTTCGATGGGGTAGACGACTTCGTCAATTTTCCGAATACTCTCTTCAATGGCAACAGTTCCTTGCACTTTGACGCCTGGATCTTTCAGGACCTTAACACGAAAGAGAGAGTGATTTTCAGTCAGGGTGACAGTAGCGATAAAGGGATCATACTCACCGACCGTCGTTTTTATCTCGGCCAAGGTAGCAATACAGCCTACCGTGATGCTGTACTCGCAGACTCCCCGGTCATCTACTGGCGCTTTAACGATATCTCGGGAGGGTTTGTCAGCAATTCCGTAGGAAATCCGAGCCAACTGGCTGGTCTTGTGGTCAATCCCAGTAGGGTAAGCAACAATATCGACGATGCGACCTTCGACTTGGCGAGCTCGGGAATCGAGCTGTTATCCGGCGGGAACACCCCTGGTTACCTGGTCCCCTCTCCCGCCCTTGCGAGCCTCGCCCAGGAGTGGACCATTGAAACTTGGTTTACCTATCCCTTCCCACCTGGCAGTTGCAACGCCGGATGGTGTGTACTGGTGCGGACCCCGGGTTTTCATGGAGATGGGCACGTTATTGTCGATGCAACCTCCAACAATGATTGGTTAGGTACCCTATGGGGTGTGTTCCGTGGCATCTCGGGCGGCGGATACTCCCTGAGGAGCCTTAGTGCCGGTTGGCACCACCTGGTTGCCGTTGGTGCCGGTTCCACCACCACTTTTTACATCAACGGTGTGATGGTCGGTTCCTCGCCTGCCCGCGTTCCAGGTACCATCGGCTTCGTCGGAGGGCAGGCTGGTACTAGTTGGACTCCTGGTCATAACTTCGGTCGCATCGATGAATTCGCCGTTTATCAAAGGGCTCTGAGCGTCGATCGAATCCAGGCCCATTACGCTGCCGGGAGGCGTAACCAGTGTACCTTCACTCTACGGGACGGATTTTGGCATCACATCGTAGGTACTCTCGACGATTCGTCTCACACGGGCACTCTCCATCTCAACGGCAGCCAAGTCTGTTCGTTCAGCAAGCCTCCGAGTGCAACGGTTGCGGGCAGCACGACTCCCCTGACCCTCGGTCGCTCGGCCGCAGGTGCCCTTAGCTCTTGGAAAGGCCGTATCTCGTCATTGATCTTTTACGGGGATGCGTCGACGACCAATATCGCTTCCAACTATGCGGCGACTTCTGCACTCTACGGCCCCCCCGCTCCACCGTCTACCGGTATGCGCCTCTGGCTGCGAGCGGATCAGGGACTGTTCCAAAATGCGGCTCGGTCGATGGTGGCATCAGCCACAAACGATCCCGTTCTGATCTGGGACGATCAAAGCGGTACGGGGGGACACATGGCGGTGCGGGCTGCTTCGGACCAGACGACGGCGCGGCCCTTGCTGCGAACCAACGCCCTCAACGGTCGGCCTGTGGTCTCATTCGATGGAATCGATGATAACCTGCAGAATGCCATCAGCTATACCGTACCCAATACGGTCTTCGTGGTCGCCCGCTACAACGGGAATAGCCCGCTGGGACGGATTCTGAGTGCGACCTCGAATGACTGGTTTATGGGGTGGCAAGCGGGCTTTCGGGACCGCTTCTTTGCCGGGAGTTGGGTGTCCTCTACCGGTGTCAGCGCGGATAACAATTGGCTGATCTACGCGACAGACCAATCTACCAATCGCCAGCGTCTGTTCCGCAATAACGAAAGTGTCGCGTCCGCGACAGCGGCCGGAACCTATGGTCCGAACGGGCTGAACCTCGGCAGCAACCAAGGAACCAGTGAGTTCTCGATCAGTGAAGTCGCCGAGGTGCTCGTTTACGATCGGGTGCTCTCGGATAGCGAACGGCAGACGGTCTTTCGGTATCTGAACTCTCGCTACGGAATCTACTAACTATCATCTTCTGAGGAATAGCAAAGCGGGCTCGCTCAATCCCGCTTTGTCTCCGGCGTTTAGGAATGAGACACCTCCCCAAGGCTTGAATGTATCGACTTGATCAAAATACAAAAAAGAAGGAAATGCCGTACAGACCTGATTGATTCGGCTTATAAAAATCTTTCGCTCCAAAATCTTTATCGCCTGTCCCCTTAAGTCAATTCTAATTTTTACGAAACGGTATGGTGAGGTGCAAGGATACTGATGCCTATGAAAAGTCTCCGGAAAAATTTGCCCCATATCGGACTTGCTTGTCTCTTGGGGGCTTGCGTGAGCGGTCGGCTGGAGTTGAATACCACGCCAGACGCTGTCGATGTCACGCTGGTGACCGCACGAGGAGAGGTCCGGAACTTAGGCAAATCTCCTCTCAGCGTAGCGATGGAGGATGTCTTTGCGGCGAGTTCAGATTTTGCTCAGCTTCGCGTCGACAAGGAAGGCTACCATCCCCAAACCTTCGTTATAGCCCGGACGAGTATGCCGAGCCGTCATGAGATCAATCTCACCCTGCAGGCCTTGCCCGTGCCGAAGGAGGTCAAGCAGGAGCCGCCTTCCCCACCTAAGGCAGACCTCGACTCCTGTCAGCAACTCTCGAAAGAAGCTCTCACCGAACTCAGCAAAGGTGTGGCTGCTGTACAAGCTATCATTCAAAAGCGAGAATTTGAGGTCGCCAAGGTTCGGCTTGCTAACCTCATCGCAGAGTATCCCTACATCTCGGTTCTTTACGATCTGCAGGGCAACGTCTTTTTCTTGCAAAAAAACTACCCTCAGGCTCTGAATTCTTACGAACGCTCGGTGGAGCTCGATCCTGAGAACATAGAGACCACCTTCATGGTCAAGCGATTGCGCCAACAACTGGGGCGTAGCAACTAGGAGATGCCCATGTCCTTTATATTCGGAACACTGCTCGGACTGTTAGCGATACGGCTCTCGCTGGTTTTCCTTCACCAGAGTATCGACATCTACTTCGACGATGTTGCCATGGTGATGGTTTTCGGTGGTACCCTCGCCATCGGCATCATATCAGCCCCCTGGCATAACCACCGGGAGATCTGGCGAATGATAGTGGCGCTTTTCTTCAAGCGCAATCCCAAGCACACGCGAGTGATCGAAGCTGGACTCCAGTTTGTCCAAGAACCTCACCAGGAGCAGCAGCATCGTCTCGGCAAACGCAGCCTAGCCGCACAAACCCTGCGGGATGGTCAGGAACTTTTGAGCCTCAATTTCACCACGCAAGATCTTGAAATTATCCTGCAGGAGCGCATCCACCAGGCGCTGGAGAAGCAACGCCAAGTCGCAGAATTCTTCCAATCACTCGCGAAGTATCCCCCTGCATTCGGGCTGGTGGGAACCGTGCTCGGACTAGTCAACCTGATGCGAGCCATGACCGATGGAATGGATCCGAGTCAAACGGGTATAAAAATGGCCCTTGCTCTGGTCGCGACCCTCTATGGGTTGATCGTTGCTAACTTTCTCGTAGCGCCAGTCGCTGAGGCTATGCACAAGCGTATCCAACTCGAACAATTTCATGCCGACATCGCACTCCAAGCCGTGCTGCTGGCCTCTGATCGCGTATCACTCCTCAAGAGCCAAGAGTTGCTCAATTCCTACATCGACCAAGGCGAGAGAATCAATGTGATCAGCCGTTTGCTGAAGGAAGCAGCCTGATATGAAAAGGATCAACCGCCCCAAAGCACCCCCTAAACGCCTCGACCACGAGGGGACCTGGGCCGTAAGCTATGGGGATATGATCACTCTCTTGCTTGGCTTTTTTGTGATGTACTTCTCCTTTGAACCTCCCAAGAAGACGGAAAGTGTCTTGTCTGATTCACTAATGAAAGCGATGACCAAACTTGATGCCGAAGATCGTGCCATAGAAAAAGCAAGCTCAACGGGTGCGCCAGCAACTGGCACTGCCGCGGCTGAGACCAAAGGGGGCCCAAGCGGGACAGATCCCGCAGGGGGGTCTCAAGCAGCGGCCCGAGGTCAGTCACAAGGCACCGCTAACAAGGCAGCAAGCACGGCAGCAAGCACAGCAGCAAGCACAGCAGCAAGCACAGCAGCAAGCACAGCAGCAAGCACAGCAGCAAGCACAGCAGCAAGCACAGCAGCAAGCACAGCA
>Ga0209985_10005012_pt1 | contig 10459 bp, 10 predicted proteins | sample NOAtaG_FD_187305 | JGI IMG/M metagenome (GOLD analysis project Ga0209985, IMG submission 187305) | Freshwater lake microbial communities from Lake Erie, under a cyanobacterial bloom - NOAA_Erie_Diel6S_1000h metaG (SPAdes) (version 2) | ecosystem: Environmental > Aquatic > Freshwater > Lake ... | reverse complement strand
GGCGGGGTCTCAGGACTTGTCGGACGGGCTCGTTGCTCCATGGGCTCGGGCCCCGACGTCACGCGATGCCAAGCCACTCTCGGAAGAGGAACTCGAAGCGCTGCGCGAGAAGCGTGATACGTCCCATGACGGTGAGGCCGAAGGCGCCACCAAAGGTGATCATCAGGAACCAGATGCCAAGGCGCGCGGTCTTACCGACAGCGCCCTTGTGCTCGACCGAGAACAGGAAGTAGGTGAGCACGCTCAGCACCCCCACCACTCCGACGACTCCCGACACCGAACCCCAGAAGTCGAAGGACCGGATCTCGACGCCGGCTGCGTCAACGCTCGACGTGAACGCGACGAGCGGCTTCATGGTCGCCGCGATCTGCGCAAGAAAATCGGACTCGAGCGCCGAAGTGATGCGCAGTCCGGCGGTCACGCCGATGATCATCGCGATCGGCCACACGGAGATCCACTGCCCCTTCGGCGCAAGCCGCCAGAGAAGCATCCCGCCGAGCACGAGCGGAACGAGCGAGAGCAGGAAATCCTGGGTCGGCGTCGCAGAGATTGCCAGCGACGGCATCACGTGCTCCCGGACAAGCGTCGGACTCAGCTTCGCAAAGAGCTGCGGCACCAGCGTCGACCAGAAGGCATAGACCATCCAGTAGGCCGCGGAGACGCCGATCAGGATGCTCTCGCACACCTTGTACAGCGGGTTGTCCTTGAACAGGAAGGAGAAGATGCCGAGCGTCATGAGCGCGGCGACCCAGATGCCCACGGTTTGCCAGAGCGACCGCGCGGCCTCCGCTGCCGAGGCGTCGCCGGTCTGGGCGGCGGCCGCCACTCTCAGCACGCAGATAGACACGCCGAGCGCGGCAAGCGAGATCCACAGGAGGGTGTGGCGTCGCGGTGCGGGACGGCGGTCGGTGGTTTCATTGCCTGCTTGGTCGTTCACCGAGCACCTCCGCGCGGGCGACCCGCGATCATGGCGACGTTTCCGAGGATGATCAGGCCGATCATGAGAAGGTGCGCGACGAGTTGCGGGCCCATGCGCACGCGGCCCTGTCCAATCACCGTGGAGTCAGGCGCGGGGTACTTCTCCTCGACGAGCGTCTCGTACTCCGCCGCGCCCTTGACGGCGACGAGGATTCCCTCGAGCTGCTGCGGGTAGTAGGGAAGCAGTTGTCCGACCTGAACGCCTGTCGAGCCTGCGACCACGCTGAACGCATCAGGCATCGCGCCGTTTCCGTACAGCACCCACTCCTTCGCGCCGGGGTAGCCGGCGGAGACGGAGGCGATGAGCTTGAACGCGCCGAGGTCCTCGACACCCTCGAGGAGCGGGAGATTCTCGATCGCCTCGCCGGAAGCGTCGTTGGGGTACTGCTTGGGCAGGTTCGTGGCCAGCAGCTTGATGACGCCCTCATTGCCCGCCTGGAAGCCGAGCTGTACGTAGTCCACGCCCTCCTTGTACTCGGGGTGGAACGGCTTGAGCACCGTCTCGATGGTGCGGTCCGCCTGCTGCTTGCCGAGCGGCCACAACGCGGTGAACACCATCTTGAGCCGACGCGACGCGCAGTGATGGACCAGCGCACTCGCCATCGGCTGCAGCTCTGCGGCGCTCGCGGGGTCGTAGTCGAACGAGATCAGGATCGTCGACCCCTCCGGGACGGCCTCGATCGCGTTGAACGTGGCCTTCGCCATCGGTCCCGGATACTCGGGGAAGCGCAGCTTCAGCAGGATCGGCACCGCGATCGACAGTCCCATCGCCAGGAAGATCCAGCGCCGGTCGAGGCGCGTCAGGACGCCGATGAATCCGCGCGCCTTGGTCGTTTGAGCTTCATTCGTCATGCATCACCTCGGTGAGGATCGTGCGGATTCAGTTCTTGGAGAGGTAGCTGCGGTCGATGCCGAGGATGAGCCGCAGGCTCATTGCCACGATGCCGAGCGCGATGCCGATCATGATCGCCCGCATGCCCGCGGTCTGGACATGGTTCATGATCCCTGTCTTGATGTGGTCGAGGCGCAGGAACGCGAACGCGCTGTCCTCGGGAATCCAACCGGTCAGGAACATGCCGGCCGCGGTCTGGGCCAGCAGCACGATGAACGCGGTGCCGAGCAGGAGGATCGACTCCACGTTCTTCGCGCGGAACGCGCGGAACGCCGCGCTCGCCACGTAGAACGCGAGCATCGCGAACATCGTCGCCGTCAGCGGCGACATCACGTACTCGTACATCCATCCGAAGGGCGACGCGGCGGATTCATACGAACCCGCGAACGCGACGCCCGGATGCTTCGGATCGGGCACGGCCCCGACCTTGAGGAGACCCACGACGAGCATGAACGCGAAGGACCCGAGCGTGATGGCCGCATAGCCCCAGCCCGCGCGCTGCGACGAGATCTTCTCGAGGTTCACCGCGATGAGGTTCCCCGCGCCAAGCACGAGCGCGACCGCGGCGAGGATGTTGAACCACGTGGTGACCGTCTCGCCCCAGCTCTGCGCGAACGAGAGGAAGTACGCGGCGACCATGATGGTGCCCGATAGACAGAGGATCGCGATTGGAATGGTTCGCTGCATCATGGATCAGCCTCCGATGAGATCCTTGAATCCGGTCATGAACTTCCCGATCTCGCCCGGGACGATCGCCGCGACGGTCGAGAGCCCGACGCCGACCACGATCAGCGCCATCGCGATCAGCTTGCCGAAGTCCTGCCCCTGGATCGACCCGAGTTGCACCTTCTCGCCGGAGAGGTACGCGCTGGCCGCGAAGAACTCCTCGCCGATCAGCGTGTAGTCGCACGCCGCCACGAAGAACGGAAGCTGCGACGGCTCAGCGGTGCCGGCGATCTGGATCGCTCCGATCGAGTTGCCGTTTTCCGCGAACAGCAGGCTCTCTGCGTAGAACGCGCCCATGTAGAAGCATGCGGCGGGGCGCTCGCGCATCATCGTTCCGGTCACCGCGGCGACATAGCCAAACTGCTCGTCGGTGATGTAGTTGATCTTCCCGGCGTCGTACGTCTCGGGCCGGCCTGCCTCGAAGTGCGCGGCCTGCACGACGTCGCGCGCCGCCGACATGACGATCGAGCGGCTCGTCGGCACCTCGAGCTTCGCGTCGTACTCGGCCGCGGTCTTCGCGACACGGCCGAGGATGGTGACGCCGGCGACCGTCTGGATCTCGGTCATGTCCATGATGCCCGGGATGAAGAGGACAGGCCGCCCCATCTCGGTCGCGCGTCCGATCGCCTCGTCGACTGCATCGAGCGCCGCCATCCGGCGGATCTTGACGACCCGGCCCGATCGCGCGAGCTCGATCGCGACGATGATCGCGACGCCGACAACCACCAGCATGACGAAGAGCGGCAGACGGTCCATCTTGAACCAGGTCCCCTCCGCAGCGACGGCGGCGGCGGCATCTGCAGCGCCGGCGCCAACATCGCCAAGCGCCGCCACGCAGGGCACGAGGATCGCCGCCGAAGCAACCGCAAGTCCGGTGTGCAATCGCCTTGAACTCAGTCGCTGCATGAACTCTCCTTGCTGCGCCATGGGGCGCGTCAAGCCAGTACAGGCTCAGGTCTCGATCAACTCGATGTTCGCCCTCGGCACCGTCACGCTGCGGCCATCGCCGAGCTTGACCTCGAGGACACGCGCCTTCGAGCCCGAGCCAAGCACTGCGGGCTCGCTCGGCAGCGCCGAGACCGAACCGAGCAGCCCGAAGTACGGATCGCGGATGAGGCGCACCTGCGTTCCGATCTCGAGCGCTCCCTCCTCAGGCCGCGCGCCCTGCGCAGGCTGTGCGTCGCTTGGCCGGCGCGCGATCACGATCTCTGGACGCATCACGCCTGCGCGGATCTGCGTCGCGCCATTCACGCTCGCCTCGCGTCCGCCGAGCCGTTCACCCGTGCCGTCCGCACCGTCGCGCGCGAAGCCCTCCAGCAGGGCGAATGTGCGCTCGGCCATCGCGATGTCGCCGAATCCCTCGGTGATCACGATCGTGATTCCGATCTTCTCGGTGCCCGTGATCGCGACACCAAGGTCGTAGCCGAGGATTTCCTTGAGGTCCGAGTCGTCGATGCCGCCGGAGACGATCGCCGCGACACCCGCTGCCTGCGCGGCCTTGACGGCGGCCGCCGTCACGCGCGCGCCGCCGACGACGACCGCGCCCTTCATGTCGGGCTTGATCAGCGTGGCGTCGAGCGGCTGGTCGTGACGGGTGCAGGCCATGCGGATCGGGCCGACGGTTTCGCCGCCGACACCGAAGATTCCCTGCACGAACGCTGCTTCCGTCTCGATCAGCGCACCCTCGTTCGGAAACACCTCGACCACGCGGCCGTCGACATACGCCTTCACCTCGACGGGAAGCGGCGCGCCGCGCAGGATCACCTGCCCTGTCGTCGTGCTGATCGACTCGATGGTGCCTGCCGCCGGCGAGGCGCACTCCTTCTTGCCGATGCCGAAGATGCCCTTCGACCGCGCAAGGGGCTGACCGGCGACGACGGCGTCACCCTGCTTCACGAGCATCAGCGACGCGAGGTCGCCGGCGGGCACGCCGAGCTGCGACGAGACCGCGACCGGCGTCACGTCGCCCTCGATGTAGGTGCGCGCCACGACGTCGCGCGCCTTGACGGCGTCGCCGACCTTGACGAGCACCTCGCCGTGCACGGGAAGAAGCCGGCGGCCGCGGTAGGCCGCGCGTGCAGAAACCTTGAGTCCGGGCGTGTAAGCCTTCGCCATCGCTCAGCGAGTCTCCCACAAGTTCGCCCAGCGCGCCACCGCCGCGCGGCGATCTGCCGGATTCTCGGGCAACACCAGCGGCCTTCCGCGTGCGTCAAAGAGGATCCCGACCGTGCCGCCCTTGACACGCCGCGTCACCGGCTTGCCCGGACCGGCGCCGAGGTCGAACTCCTTCGCGGGCTCGACAACCACCTCGACCTCCTGCTCGGGCCCGACGCGGACCAAGGCGACGTCGCCGCAGGCCAGTTCGCCCGAGGCGCTCACAGCGCCCGACACCCGGTAGGAGAAGCACTTCTTGCCCCACTTGCCCTCGCCCTTCGCCGCCACCGACCAGCCGAGGCGCACGAGGCAATCGCGCTCGAACACCTCCATCGCAGCCTCTGGCTGCACGCTCGCCAGCACGCCGAGGTGCGGCATCATGAAGATCGAGTCCTTCGCCAGCTGCGTGAAACCCTGCGGCTCGAAGCTGTCGACGAGCATCGCAGCCGTCTGTTCCAGCTTGGGCGCGTGGCTCAGCACTCCGCCGGACGCGACGAGGAGATCGAGTCGCATGTCGTCCACGATCGTCTGTCCGCTCGCCTGCTGCGAGAACAGGTCGCCGACGGTGCGCTGCTGCTGCACGCCCTTCAGCGTCGTGGCGAACTCCTTGTGCTGGACATACGCCAGCCGAAGCGCCTCGCGCGCCACGGCCTGCTCGAAGACCAGCGCCTCCGCCGACTGCGGGATCGTGGTCGGTCGGATCATCTTGTTCTTCACGCGGTTGCGCAGCTCGCGCTCGTCCATGTCGATGTGCACCCAGCGCAGCACCTTGTCGAGTCCGGCCTCGGCGCACACGTTCGAGATCGAATAGCTCATGCCAAGGTTCGCGCTCACCGTGCGGTTGAAGGTGCCGTCGAACACGCTGAAGACGTCGGTGGTCGCGCCGCCGATGTCGACGCAGACGGCGTTGAGGCGGTCGCGCGCGGCGATCCGCTGCAGGATGTCGCCCACGGCGCCGGGCGTCGGCATGATCGGCGCGTCGCTCCACGAGATGAGTTTGTCGTAGCCGGGCGCGTGCGCCATCACGTGCTCGAGGAACACGTCGTGGATCTTGTCGCGCGCAGGTCCGAGGTTCTCCTGCTCGAGCGTCGGGCGCAGGTTGTCGACCACCGCGAGGTCGAAGCCCTTGCCAAAGATTCCGCGCACCTGCGGCGCCGCATCCTTGTTGCCCGCGTAGATCACGGGCAGTTCGTACTCGCCGCCGAATCGCGGCCTCGGCTTTGCGGGCGCGATCTGCTCGGCGATCTGCACGACCTGCTGCACGTTGCCGCCGTCGGTTCCGCCCGAGATCAGCACCATGTCCGGGCGTAGTTCGCGAATTCGCTGGATGCGCTCGTGCGGTCGTCGCTTGTCGTTCGACGCGATCGTGTCCATGACGATGGCGCCCGCACCGAGCGCGGCGCGCTTCGCGCTCGCCGCCGTCATCTGCGCGACGACGCCGGCGACGACCATCTGCAGTCCGCCACCTGCGGAAGAAGTCGAGATGTAGAGATCGCAGCCGTCCGGGTCGTTCGGGCCCTTGCGCCGGATGATGGTGCCGTCATCGGCGATGAAGCGGCGTCCAGCGAGTTCGCCGATCTCGGTCAGCGAGTTCGACACGCCGATGGTGACGTCCGCGAACGGCTCCTCGACGGTCGTCGGCGCCTCGGCGCGCTGCGTCTGTCGCCAGCCGTTCCCGACGCGCTCGACGAGGATGGCCTTCGTCGTGGTCGAGCCGCAATCCGTCGCGAGGATGTAGCGGAGCTTCGAAGGATCGATGGAAAGCGCGGCAGGGGAAGGGTGACTCGGCACGGACATGCGGGTAAGGTAGCGACGTGAGGGACTTTCTCCGCAACGCCTTCGCCCTCGACGACGGGAAGCCCTGCGAGCCGACCCCGAGCCAGCGCGTCGTCCTCGAGAAGCTCGCAGGCGAGATCGCCAAGCGACGGTTGACCAGCCCGACGATCGCCTTCCTGGAGATGTCGCGGCCCCTGAACGGCCTCGGAGCCGCCGTCATCCAGTTCATCACCCCCGTGGCCGCGACGCTGGCCAACCCGGAGCATCTGCGCGAGTTCTCGGAGTTCCTCGAGAAACGCGGATCGGTCGACTACCTCTGCCGCATGCTCGAGGCAGCGGAGAGCGCCCGCTCCGGCGGATGCTGCGCAGGCGCATCCGGCGAGGGTGACGACGCGTCCGGGAAACCCGGCTGACGGCGCCACCGAGCCTCCTGGGCCGCCGTCCGGCAACCCCGAGAGACAGACCCTAGCGTGCATCGCGCAGCGAGAACGCAGCGACGCTCTCCCGGAGCCGCTGGCTCGCGCGCTGGAGTTCCTCGGCGGTGCGGCCGAACTCCTCGGCGCTTGCGACGGTGCGCTTCGCCGCATCGGCAAGCTCGCTCATCGACTGCGAGATCGTGGCGGCGCCCTGCGATTGGCTCGACATGCCCGTGGCGACGCTGCGGAAGCGATCGGCGTTCGCGCCCACTTCCTCGATGATCGAAGTCATCTGCCGGCTCGAGGTCACCACCTCGTCGACGCCGCGGCGCACCTTCTCGGCAAAGCGATCCATCTCCATCACGCCAGCGCCGACCGCGGACTGCATCTCGCGCACCATCGACTCGATGTCGAGCGTCGCGCCCGCGGTCTGGTCTGCGAGGCGGCGGATCTCACGCGCGACGACGAGGAACCCGCGGCCCTGCTCGCCGGCCTTCTCGGCCTCGATGGCCGCGTTGACCGAAAGCAGGTTCGTCTGGTCGGCGACCTTCGCGATCGTCGTCACCACGCCATTGATGCCGGACGCACGCTCGCTGATCGCGGCGAGGCGCGCGGCGATTCCCTGCGTCGCCTCCGCAAGTTCGCGCATGGTTCGGTCGACCGCCTCGAGCCCGGCGCGGGTTCCGTCGGCAAGGCCTGCCGTGCGCTCGGCAGCGCCTTCGACGTCGCGCATGGTGCTCGAGAGCTCGCGCCCGGTGGAATCGATCTGACGCGTGGCAGCCGCGATCTGCGCGGTCGTCTCACCGAAGCGAAGCGCCATCTGCGATTGCTCGCGGCTCGTCGTGCCCAGTTCCAGCGCGCTCGAATCAAGCGTAACGCCGGCGCTCTTGATGCCCGTGAGCAGCGCGTTGAGATTCGTCTGCATCCGCTGAAGGCTTCGTGTCAGCACGCCCGCCTCGTCATGGCTCCGGCACGCGGCGATCTCGCAACGAAGATCGCCGTCGGCAATTCGGTTCGCAGCGATCGCCGCCGCGCGGACGCGGCGCGCCGTGCGCACCGCCACCACCATCACCACCCCCGCCGCGACGATGAGCGCACCGAACACGATCACGCCATTGCGCAGCAGTTCCGCGCGGATCGGCGCGACGACCAGTTCCCGCGGCTTCGTGAAGACGAGCGTCCAACCGCCGTTCTCGATGCGCACGCCCGTCGAGAGAAGGCGCGACCCATCGCGCGGATCGGTCGAGTCGAGCACGGCGCCATCCGCATCGGACGCGCGCAGGAACGGCGCAACCAGCGGCGCGACGGCCGTCTCCGACACAGGGCGCGTGCGCAGCGCGACATCGCTCGCAGCAGCCGGGCCCGCGGTGCCCTCGGGGTCCGTCGTCGCCACGATGAAGCGTCCGCGCGAAGAGACGAGATACGCAATCGCGCCCGACTCCTCCGCCCGCGCACGCACGATCGCCTCCAACGACGCAAGCGTGCGATCGGTCGCCCCGATCCCGCGGAATCTCCCGCCGATCACGATCGGATGCGACTGCTCGACGACCAACTGGCCGTCGTAGAGATACGGCTCGGTCACGAGCGTTGCGGCCTTGCCGGTCTCGGCGAAGGCGCGGCGCACGCCGTCGTAGTAGAGGCCCGCCTCGTAGTCGACGAGCGCCTTGACGGCGATCCTGTCGCCCTTCGTCCAGTCTCGGAAGGGATACGGAATGAAGCGACCCGCAGCATCAAGCCACTCCTTCGGATCGGACGCGAGCGACGCCGAGTCGTTGCCGTCCGCGTTCGGCTCGTAGGCGACGTAGGCGGCCGCAAGATCCGGGCTCGACTCGAGCGTGCGCTTCAGGAGATCGACCGTCAGCGCGCGCTGGCCGAAGAGCCCCGCTTCCTGCTGCACGGCGAGCAGCCTCGCGGTGTCCATCGCGCGGATGTTCGATTCCTCGACCTGCGCGGCAGTGAAGAGCGCATGCCGCAGAAGCTCGTTCTCCGCCATCCGCTCGAGATCGTCGAACTTGTCCGCGGCGCCCCAGGCCAGCACCCCGGCCATGAGCCCTGCCGCGGGGAGCACCCCGAACACCACGAGCCGCCCTGTGAGCGACTGAGAGAAGGGAATGCGATCGAGCAAGGAGTCGGAGACGGCCATCGAGAGGGATGGTAATGGATGACACGTCCGCAGTACGATTGGCGACATGACCCCGAGCACCCCCGCGCCGTCCGCGTCACAGAAGCCTGGCGTCGTCTCCCGCTTCCAGTCGATTCCAGACACGCCGGGCGAGCCGAACGGGCTCATGGCCGATGGCTCCGTCATGGCGCCGTTCAACCTGCTCGATTGGGTCGCCGCGAACAGCGAGCACTTCAAGCCGCCGGTCGGCAACAAGTATCTTTACTCGGGCCGCGACTTCTTCGTGATGATCATCAAGGGCCCCAACGCGCGCAACGACTTCCATCAGGTCGACAGCGAGGAGTTCTTCATCCAGCTGAAGGGCGACGTGCATGTGAAGACCATCGAGGACGGCGTGGTCAAGGTCCACAAGATCCGGGAAGGCGAGGTGTTCTTCATCCCGCCGAACGTGCCGCACTCGCCGCAGCGCGGACCGGACACGCTTGGCCTCGTCGTCGAACGCCGCCGTCCGCAGGGCGAGCCCGAGCACCTCATCTTCTTCTGCGAGAAGTGCAACACGCTTGTCTACGACAAGGTGTTCGACTGCAAGGACATCGTGCATCACTTCGCGCGCGCGATGGAGGAGTTCTGGGCCGACCCGGTGCTGTCGACCTGCAGGAAGTGCGGACATCGGATCGCGAAGCCGTGATTGAAGCGCTCGCGACTCGCTTCGCTTTCGCTCGCTTTGGTCAGGCCGGGCGGAGTGAATCCGCCTCGGCCTGCGGTGCGCGTGTCGGAGTCGGAAGCCACGTCGGAAGCCACGTCGGAAACCACGTCGGAAACCACGGCTGCCCGGGGACGAAGTCCCCGGAACCGCAGTTGTCGGAGTCGAAGGCCGACGCGTGTCGTTCCCTGGACTTCGTCCAAGGGCACCCGTGACTTGAGCGCTCGCCGCTGCGGCGGCTGGCTCTGGTGCTCGAACGATCATCGGAGTCGAAGGCTGACGCGTGTCGTTCCTTGGACTTCGTCCAAGGGCACCCGTGACTTTCGCTCGCTCTGGCCGGCCTCGCCGCGAGTGAATCGCGGCGGGCAGAGGGTGACGTTGCCTGAGCGCTCGCAACTCGCGAGCGGGTGCTGCCGCTGCGGCTCCCGCGTGCGCTTTCGAGCGCGGAGCGCGAGCGATTCGCGCTCGACTATGAAGCGGTTTCCCGCCCGCGCGTCACAGCTCGACCTGCGCGCCGAAGTCGACCACGCGGTCGGGCGGCAGGCTGAACGAGCGCGTCGCGTCGGCCGAGTTGCGCGTCAGCATCACGTAGAGGCGCTTGCGCCAGCCCGCCATCTTCGCGTCGCCTGTGGGAACGACCTGGCTCCGGCGCGCGAAATAGGTCGTCTGCTCGGCGTCGAAGTTGAAGCCGT
>Ga0209985_10005010_pt1 | contig 10461 bp, 7 predicted proteins | sample NOAtaG_FD_187305 | JGI IMG/M metagenome (GOLD analysis project Ga0209985, IMG submission 187305) | Freshwater lake microbial communities from Lake Erie, under a cyanobacterial bloom - NOAA_Erie_Diel6S_1000h metaG (SPAdes) (version 2) | ecosystem: Environmental > Aquatic > Freshwater > Lake ... | reverse complement strand
GTTGGATGCGGCGGGCGTTGGGCCTGCAGTCGTGTGGCGAGGTGTGCGTTCGATTCCGCCATCACTCGGAGTGATGCCACACGGCACGTTTGCGGTCTCCCGCGCGTCCTGCTCAGGCTTCGCTGCGCTCCGCCTTCGTCGTTGCCGAGCGCGGAGCGCGAGCAGGCTGCGCTGGCTCCCTCTGGTGCCCATGTCGCCAAAGGCGGCTGCCGCAAGATTGATGTAGCGCTCGCGACTCGCTTCGCTTTCGCTCGCTCTGGTGTCGAACACGCCAAAGGCAGCCGCCGCGAGATTGTTGCAGCGGTCGCCGCTGCGGCGGCTCCCTCTGGTGCCCATGTCGCCAAAGGCGGCTGCCGCAAGTCGCCGCTCAAACATGCTTCCGCATGCGCCACACCCATCGGGCGTACTCGAACATCGCGTGCCGACGCGCGCCAGCGCTCGGCCACTTCGACTCGTCCGCGCCGAACGCAGTCTCCTTGCGCCACGCCCAATAGGCGCCGTTCACGCGGAAGCGCGTGGCGAATCCAAGGCGAAGCAAACCGAGGAGGGACTGGATCATCGGAGCAGATGGCCGTCGGCGACGGCGAAGGCAGTGCTGGCTCAGTGCTTGCTCAGTGCTTGCTCAGTGCTGGCTCAGTGCTGGCTCAGTGCTGGCTCAGTGCTGGCTCAGTGCTGGCTCATGATTCCCTGACGCGGGTCGGGAATCGCGGAGTCGTCGAGCGCAACGCCCGGTCGATTCGCAAGCGTCGCGTCGGCCTCTGTCAGCGGACTGAAGCGGCTTCCGATCATGCGGATGCGCTTGTTCGCCTCGACATGCCCGGCCATGATCGGCTTCAGCATGTAGATGAGGATGGCGACGCCGATCGACGCGGCCCACATGTACTCGGTCTTGCCGAAGTACACGAGGAACGACACGACGAGAAGGAGGATGAGCGAGACAGGAATGAGGCCTTCCCACGAGAGTCGCATGAGTTGGTCGAAGCGGAAGCGCGGCAGCGTCCAGCGCAGCGCCATCGTCAGCGAGACGATCAGCGTGACCTTGCCCATCACCACCGCGAACTGGAGCAGCGCGACGAGCGGCGTCGTCTCGACCGGAAGATCCCAGCCACTGAACGGATTCAGCGACCAGCCTCCCATGAAGAGCAGCACGAAGAAGGCGGAGCCGGTGATGATGTGGAAGTACTCGCCAAGGAAGAACAGCGCGAACTTCATCGAGCTGTACTCGGTGTGGTAGCCGCCGATGAGCTCGCTCTCGGCCTCGGCGAGGTCGAACGGCGCGCGGTTCGCCTCCGCGAGGAGGCACGTATAGAAGATGACTGCGGTCAGCGGCTGCTGCACCAGGTTCCACTGGCCGTTGAGCTGCTGCTCGACGATGCCGTAGGGCGAGAAGGTCCCGGCGACGAGCACCACGCAGAGAAGCGCGAGACCCATCGGAATCTCGTACGAGATCATCTGCGCGCTCGCGCGGAGGCCTCCGAGGAACGACCACTTGTTGTTGCTGGCCCAGCCGCCGAGCGAGACGCCGTAGACGCCGATCGCAGCGGTCGCGAGCAGATAGACGATGCCGATGTTGATGTCGGCGCCGATCAGGCGCACCTTGTATTCGGCGCCGGCCTGCGCGACGCCCAGCCAGGTCACCAGACCGGTGAGATCGATCGACCCAGCCCACGGCACCACCACGAATCCCATGATCGCGGGCGCCACGATGAAGCCCGGCGCGAGGAAGAAGAGCGCCTTGTCGACGCCCTTCGGGTTGTAGTCTTCCTTCAGCATGAACTTGATGCCGTCGGCGATGGGCTGCAGGAGCCCAAGCGGACCGACGCGGTTCGGACCGATGCGGTCCTGCATCCATGCGCTGAGCTTGCGCTCGAGCATGATCGCGTACGCACAGCCGCCGAGGATGACGTGCACCATCAGCCCGATGAGGGCGACGTTCACTGCGAGCTGCACGTGCTCGGGGGAAAGCTGGATATTGATGGGAAGGCCCATAGGGAGAAGAGTGTAGCGCGTGGACGCCGCAGTTTGGGTGCGCGTACTTTCGCGATCGCGGGGCCAACGCCCGGACGAAACGACGCCGAGGCTCGCTCAGCGGGCGGCGATCGCGCCGTTGGGCTTCTTCTCGGGTGCGCCCATGGCGGGATCCACGGCGGGATCCTTGGCGGGGCCCTTCTTCTCGGAGTACACGAGTTCGCCGTCGGTGGGGACGCCGAGGTACTCGAGCGTGCCATTGACGATGTGTGCCGAGCACGGACCGGCGAGCGCGCCGCCTCCGTACGAGCCCCGCGTCTTGACCTTGTCAGGGTCCTCGATCGCGACAAGGACGGCGATCCTCGGGTCCTCGAACGGCGCGCCGATGATGAAGCTCGAGATGTAGCGGCCGTCGTAGTAGCCGCCCTTCGGATTGACGAGTTGCGCGGTTCCCGACTTGCCGAACGCGGTGAAGCGAAGGATGTCCTTCAGCTTCTTGCCGGTCCCCTGCTTGATCGCGTCTTCCATCACCTCGCGCGTGACCATCGCGGCCTGCTCGCCAAGGGCGCGGCGCGTGGGAATGCGCGCATCGGTTGCGATGGGCTCGAGCGTGAGCGGCACCATCGAACCGTCCCGGCAGAATGCCGTGAATCCGTACATGAGTTGGAGCGGCGTGACGGCGATGCCCTGTCCGAAGCTCACGGACACCTGGGCGCGCGTGCGGTTCTTCCACTCCTCGGCCGGCGGCAGGATTCCGGCGCTCTCGCCGGCAACGCCGAGACCGGTGCGGCGACCGAAGCCGAATGCGTCGAGGCAATCCTTCAATTCCTGGGTCGACATGCGCAGCGCGACGGTCGCCATGCCGGCATTCACCGACTTGGTGAGCACATCGTGCCACGACTTCGTGCCGTAGCTCGAGGCGTGCGCCTCGCGGATGGTTCGACGCGCGCGGCCGTCTGCGACGGTCAGCGGTCCCTCGGGAAGCGCGATCACTTCCTTCGCACGGGCCTTGCCGATGTCGATGGCCCAGCCCCACACGAACGGCTTGAAGATGGAGCCTGGCTCGAACGGATCGGTGACCCAGCGCAAGCGCGCGAGCGCCGGATCGCGCGCGCGATTCGGATCGTCCGCGATCGACGTGCGGCCGGTGTTCTTGCGCAGCGTGTCGTAGGCGGCGAGGATCTCGCCGGTGTGCGTGTCAATGACGATGCAGCGGGCGCCGCCGGCGTTCGACTCCTGCACGGTCTTGTCGATCTCGCGCTCGACGATGTCCTGAATGACCATGTCGATCGAGAGACGCACTTCGTCGCCGGCTTCGCCGGCCAAGTGACCGTTCGCCGGCACCGAGATCATCTGTCCGCGGGCGTCGGCGAAGTAGAGGGTGCGGCCTGCGGTCGGCGCGAGCGTCCCCTGTGAGCGGTGCTCCGCGCCGCTCAGGCCGGTGCCATCGGGCTTCGTCTTGCCGATGAGCGCCGCGGCGAGTTCCTCGAAGGGGCGGAGGCGCACGGACTTCGGCTGCACGTGCGCACCGCGGAGAAGTCCGCGCGGACCAGCCGCGCGGCGCGCCTCGGTGACGGCGGCGATCTGCGCCTCGTTGAGATCCTCGGCGATCACCACGAAGCGCGGAAGGCGCTTTCGGTCCTCCGGCGACAGGTCGCCGGAGATGGTGCGCAGGTCCTCTGGAACCTTGCGATGGATGATCGAGACGATCTCGGCGGACGGCATGCCGAGCGGTCGCTCAAGCGCGCGCGCGAGCTCGAGTATCGGGTCGAGCGCCACCGTCGGAGCCTTCGGAGCCGCCGCGAGCGACGCTGGTTCGACGGGCTGCGCGCGATCGCCGCTTCGCTTCGCGCCAAGGTCGGCGGCAGCGATCGCGTCGACATAGAGGTCGCGAACGTCGATGAAGAGGCGGCCTCCCACCGTGTCGAGCGCGAGCAGTCGGCCCATGCGATCGACGATGCGGCCGCGAGGCTCCGGCTCATCGGCCGCGCGCTGCTGAATCAACTGCCCGTTGGGACGCTGCATCGAGGCGAGCAACTGCTCGGCCGGATCGACCTTCAGCTGCGCCACCCGCACCGCCGTGAGGGCGATGGCGGCTGCGATGCAACCGATGAGGACGCGCGACCAGCGCGCGATGCTGCGCGCAGACTGCGGAGCGGCCGCCGGATCGGACGCGGTCGGGGCTTGATTCGACTTGTTCACGCGAGTCACCCTCCGACCTTTCCGGTCCCGGCGTCTTCCGCGGTCTCGCCCGTGGCAAGCTCGCCGCCAATCGGACCAAGCGCCTCGTCGGTGGCGCGCTCCGGTGCGAGGCGGAACGGAATCGGCTTCAGCGCCTGCAGCGAATCCGACTGCCGCGCGGCGGCGTCGACCTTCGCGCGCAGACGGTCTGGACGCACGGCGGCGGCGACCTGCGCCTGCATGCTCGTGCGCGCGCGGTCGTGGCGCATCATGCGGAAGTGCAGCCTGCTGATCTCGCTGGCGGCGTCGATGCGCTGCTGTCGATTCACGAGCAGCGCGCCGAACATGGCGCCGAGGACGATGATCACCGTTGCAAGTTTCGCGAACATCGTGTCACCAATCCTTGGTCGCGCCTTGACCGAGCTTCAAGACCGAGCTTCAAGAGGCGCATCCCTGCGCCGCGCGTGCTGTGTTCTCTCGACGAACCCGTTCGACGCCTCAGCGCGCGAGCGAGTACTTCAACTCGCGACCTGGCTTCAGCGCGCGCCCATCGCCGAGGTTGTTCAGCGCTGCGATCTCGCTCCAGCGGGTGCCGTCGCCGTAGACGCGCTTGGCGATGCGATACAGCGTGTCGCCCTCGACGACCTTGACCGTTCCGTACTTCGGGGTCTCCACGGCCGGAACCGTCGACTCGGGCGCGGGCTGCGGCGCCGGCGTCTCGGGCTGGCCCATGGCGATGCGGTCGACGTTGCCGACGGGCGCGGGTGCCGAGGCCGGGTCGAGCACGGCGATGTCTGGCACCTTGATCTGCTGACCGATCTTCAAGCGCGAAGGATCGACCGAGTTGAACTCAGCAAGCTTCACGCCAAGCGAACGCTTGCCGTAGTAGCGCTTCGCCACGTCGCCGAGGGTCTCGCCCTTCGCGATCGCGTGCGTGCGCTCCTTCGCGACCGGCGGTGCCGGCGGAGGCATCATCATGGAGTCGGGCAGTCCGGAACCCGGGAGGCCTTCGGCGCGGCGTCCGTCATCGATGCCGAAGGCACCGTCGCTCGGGCGGCCTGGCGGCGACGCCTCGGGGCCTGTGCCGAAGGAACGCGGCCGCTCGCCAGGCAGCGCCTGCGGCGGCTCGAAGCGAGCCGGCGTCGTCTGCGGATTGGCGATCTGCGCGTTGCGGGCGGAGAGATGATCGGACACCAGGATTCCCACGAAGAGCAGGAGTCCGAAACCGATCACGATGGCGAGCTTATTTTCACGCGTCATGACTGAGCTTCCTTGCCGCAGTCGTGCTGCTTGCGCAACCCGTCTCACCGGATTCGATCTACCTCGTGCGCCCTCCGACGTCCGGTTCGCCGGTGGCGCGCGCGCTTCCAACCATGGCTGCGCGCAGCTTCGCTGAACGAGCCCGCGGGTTCGCCGCAGACTCCTCGGTCGATGATACCAACGCTCCGTCGGTGATCTCGGTCGCGAGTCCTGACTTCCTCATGTCGGCGAAACACTTCTTCACCAGCCGGTCCTCGAGGCTGTGAAACCCGATGACCGCCACCCGTGCTCCGGGAGCAAGCCAGCTTGGAGAACCATCATGCACTCGCATGGCGGCGGAGCGCACCGAACCGAGAAGCGCCTCGAGAGCGCCGAGTTCGTCGTTCACCGCAATGCGGATGGCCATGAAGGCCTTCGTCGCCGGGTGCATCCGCGAGGTGCGGGCGCGGGAGCCGTAGGCCTCCCGTACCAGATCCGCCAGTTGCGCCGTCGTACTGATCGGCTCGACCGCGCGCGCCTCCACAATTTTGCGCGCGATCTTCCGCCCGAGCGGCTCGTCGCCGAAGCGGAGCAGGATGTCGCCGAGTTCACGCTCGCTCGCGCCGTTCACGATGTCCCGCGCAGTGACCACGGCCGATGGGTCGAGGCGCATGTCGAGCGGGCCATCGCGCATGAAGCTGAGCCCACGAACGGGGTCGTCGACCTGGGTGGACGCGAAGCCAAGATCCGCCAGCACGAGGTCGGCCGCGATCCCTCGCGCCGCCAGTTCGCGTGGCGCCGAGACGAAGCTTCCCTCGATGGCGAGTGGCGTCAGGCCGGTTTCGCGTTCCACTCGCTCCGCTGCGAACGTCAGGTTTCCGCGGTCGAGGTCGAAGAGGACGACCCTGCCACCCGGCGCGAGAAGGCGAGCGACAGCAGCCGCGTGCCCACCTCTTCCTGCAGTCAAATCGACGTATATCAGACCCGCTCTCGGCTTCAGAGATTCGAGCGTCTCGCGCATCAGAACCGGCACATGGCCACTCGGATCGATCCTGCTTAACGGGTCACTCAGACTGTATTGCGAGTCGATGTCGGGTTGTTCTGACTCGATCACGGGGTGTGCGCCTTTGGGTTCATTGGCGGAATGCTGCCCCGCTGCGCCCAGGTCCTCGAGACGCTGAGCGCCCAAGAGTCAGGCCTTGGCGTCGGTCGCGGCTTCGGCTCCGCGCTCTGCGCGGACCGTGGCCTGTGTGCTGGCAGCCGCCGCACCAGACTCGCCGGTGACTGCGGCAACGTTCGTGTTGGCCGCTGGGTTGCCGGCGTCTGGCTTGTCGCCGCCAAGTTGCGCCGCCCAGCGGTTGCGGAGCGCCGTCTTGAGGCTGACCGCCGCGATGGCCGCGAAGAGGACGATCGCCGCGGCGTAGACGATCCGCAGCCGGACGATCTGCTCGATGGCGAGGGCGCCGAGCACCACGCCGAGAACGCCAAAGAGCGCCGTCAGGAGGTAGAGCGCGACCACGGCCATCTTCACGCCGCCGAGGGCGCGCTTGGCGAGGTGATGGATGTGGTTGGCGTCGGCCTGCGACATCGACACGCCGGCGAGCTTTCGCCGGAGGATGGCGAGCGCCGTGTCCATGATCGGGAGCGAGAAGATGATGAGACCCGCGAAGACGAGATGCGTCTGCCCTTGCTCGCCGAGGAGCAGGATGAGGACGACAAGCAGGTAGCCGATGAGAAGGCTTCCGCAGTCGCCGAGGAAAATGACCGCAGGGTTGAAGTTCCACGGCAGGAATCCGAGGACCGACCCAAGCAAGGCAAGGCAGAGCACGATGCGGACGCCGGCGAGTGATTCGAACGGGTCGGGGATGACCGCGATCGTCGCCATCAGGAGCGACAGCACGAGCAGCGCCGATGCCATGATGCCCGCGACGCCCGAGCACAGCCCGTCGAGGCCGTCGATCAGGTTCATCGCATTGCAGCCGCCCAGAACGAAGACCGCGATGAGCGCGGTGCCCGACCAGTAGTAGATGTCGCCCGATTGGATGGCCATCGGCCCGATCGTGAGGAGCAGCGTGCTCGGTTCGCCGAACAGCGGCAGGAACGCGCCTTCCGCGACGCGTGTTCCGATGTCCTCGAGCGCGAGTGCGGCGGCAGCGACGAGCTGGCCCATGATCTTGAGCCGAGGATCCCAGCCCCACACGTCGTCCGCGAGCCCCGTGAAGGTGATCGCCAGGATGCCGATGATGATCGAGACCGGCACAGACCCGAGTTGACCGGCCGGACCCTCGACGGCGGCGAAGCTGTACGCGATCCCCGCCATGACGCCGACGAACACGGCCAGTCCGCCGAGGTAGGCGATCGGATACTTGTGCTGCTTCCGCGACTCGTCGGGTCGGTCGATGATCTCCATCGCGATCGCGAGCTTGCGGACGAACGGCGTGGCGATGAGCGTGACGAGGAAGGCGACGATGAACACCCCGAGATAGGCGTTCAGCAACTCGCCCATCCCGTAGGCGTTCGGGGCGACTGGCGGAACAGGCGCGATGGGATCGATTGGCTGCATGATCCCGGAACCAAGCGTGTCCGCGGCCTGGGTCATGCCGGCTGGCCTCCGACGGCCTCGGCGCCGCGGCGTTCGACGAGCTCGGTCGCGAGGTCGCGGATCGTCTGCTCAAGCGCGATGCGCGGCGCGAAGCCGACGGCGCCGCGGATACGGGTGAGATCGGGTTGCCGCACGAGAAGATCGTCGAATCCCGCCGCGAACGCCTGCTCGTACGGAATGACGCGCACCGTGCTCGACGAGCCGAGCGTGCGGATCACAAGATCCGCAAGCGCGCGGATCGTGATCGGCTCCTCGCGGCCGATGTTGAAGACGCGCCCGTGGCAGGCCGGCGTCTCGACGAGCTTCGGCAGCACCTGCACGACATCGCGCACGTCGCAGAAGCAGCGCGACTGCGAACCATCGCCGTGGACCTCGAGTTCTCGCCCGTCAAGCGCCGCCGCCACGAATCGCGGCAGCACCATGCCGTAGTCGCCGATCTGGCGCGGGCCGACGGTGTTGAAGAAGCGCGCGATGACGGCGGGGAGGCCGAACTCGCGGTGGTAGGCGAGCGCCAGATACTCGTCGATCGCCTTCGAGCAGGCGTAGCACCAGCGACTGAAGCCCGTCGAGCCGTAGACGACGTCGTCGTCCTCGCGCATCGGCACGCGCACGCCCTTGCCGTAGACCTCGCTCGTCGATGCGATGAGCACCGGAAGCGCCCGCTCGGAACAGAAGCGCAGCACCGCGCTCGTCTCATGCACGTTCGTCTCGATCGTGTGGATCGGACGCTCGACGACCATGCGAACGCCAACGGCGGCCGCGAGGTGGTAGACGCAGTCGTAGTCGAGCGGCGAAAGCGTGGGAAGGACCGACGACACCGTGCCCTCGATCACCCGGTAGCGCGCGACGCGCGCGGGCTTCGAGCGGACGATCGAGAGGTTGCCGCGACGCCCTGTCGAGAAGTCGTCGACCACGGTCACGGTGTCGCCGCGATCGAGGAGAAGCTCGGACAGGTGCGAGCCGATGAAGCCGCCGCCGCCGGTCATCAGCACGCGAAGAGGTGTATGCGGCGTCGTCATGCGGCGTTCCGTCGTAAGTCCGTTCTTCGTTGATCCCGCGCCGTCCGACTCGGACTCAGCTCGGCTTCGAGTAGCCGGCCATGACCTCGTAGTTCTTGCGGAGGTATCCGCCGGAGGTGCCCTGCGGCCGGTTCAGCACGACGCCGAGGCAGCGGCCGCGGACGTCGCTGAGCTGGTTCGCGATGCGCAGCACGAGTCCACGCTGCTCCTGCATTGCGCGCACGACGAGCACGGTCGCGTCGACCTTGTTCGCGATGGTGATCGCGTCGCCAGCGACTACGGCCGGCGGAAGATCGATGAGGACGAAGTCATAGCGCTGCGCCGCCTCCGCAAGCAGCGGATCGATCGCGCTCGATGAGAGGCGCTCGAACACGCGCTCGGATGGCGTGCCGGCGGTAATCACATCGACGCCGCCAGCCTGGCGAACGACCTGTGCAAAGGTCGCGTGGCCGCCGAGCGCGTCGCCAAGACCCTTCGCGTCGGGCTCGATGCCCATCGCGGCGGCCAACTGGCTTCGCCTGAAGTTCGCGTCGATCACGAGGACCTTCTTGCCGCTCGCGGCGAGCGAGTCGGCGACGTTGCTGACGAACGAGGTGGTGCCCGCCTGCGGCAGTCCGCTGAGGAAACCGAGCACCTTGTATCCGCTCTGGGCGCAGGTCTTCGAGATCTGCCCCGAGATCTGGCGGCACGACTCCGCGATCACCGATCTCGGCGCCTCGCTCACCGCGCGCTCGACGCGCGCAGGCGCGGCCGGATCGTCGTTGCGCTCGGGTATGGAGCCGAGTACGCGCAGGCCCTGCACCGCCGAGAGATCGGCGGCGGAGCGCACGCGGGTGTCGAGGAACTCGCGGAGGAACACGAATCCGAGGAATGCCCCGACGCCGAGCAGGAAGCCAAGCGGCAGCATGATCTTCGCCTGCGGGAAGCTGAGTTCGCGCGGCGTCTGGGCGCGACGGGCGACGGTCGCCGCGCGCGCGTCGTCACGGGCCTTCAGCTGGTCGAGGTTCGCAAGCACCTCGAGCTGCTTCGCGCGCGCCTCCTGGAGGCGCTCGCGGCGCTCGCGCACTTGCTGCAGGGTGGTCAGGTTCGCGGTGTAGTCCTTCAGCGCCTTGGTCTGGACTTCGAGCTTGTCCTCGAACTCCTTCAGCACCGACGTCTGGCTCTGCACGACGTCGCCGTACTCCTTGAAGTCCGCGTTCATGTTGCGGCGGAGGATCTCGGTGAGCTTGGCGTCGCGCTCGACCTCGGCGGCCTTCGTCTGCGCCTCGATGGCGCGGATGGCGGCGTGGCCTTCGGCGAAGCGCTTCCGGAGCGCCTCCTGATCGACGCGCAGCTGCTGCAGCGTGATGTTCGCCTGTCGCATCTGCTCGTCCTCTTCGGCGCGGCGGATGTCCTCGGGCGTCTCCTTGACGACGCCCTTCATCTTCTGCTCGGTCTGCTGACGGCGGCTCA
>Ga0209985_10005008_pt1 | contig 10462 bp, 9 predicted proteins | sample NOAtaG_FD_187305 | JGI IMG/M metagenome (GOLD analysis project Ga0209985, IMG submission 187305) | Freshwater lake microbial communities from Lake Erie, under a cyanobacterial bloom - NOAA_Erie_Diel6S_1000h metaG (SPAdes) (version 2) | ecosystem: Environmental > Aquatic > Freshwater > Lake ... | reverse complement strand
GATGCAACCCTCGCCGCCGCCTCTGCCTTTGCCGACTTAGCAGCGCAGGGGGAAACGAATCTTAGAAAACTTGGAAATGCGGCGTTGCAGGCAGCACGGCAAACAATTAGCGCATTTATAAAAGAAGGTGTAACTGGTATCGTAAGTAATATTTTAAAAGGCCCAATCGGAAAAGCACTTGGGCCACTGGCTGTACCAATCGCAGGCGCGGCGGGCGGCGCGGCGGCGTTGCTATTTAATACGCTTGTTAACAAAATATCTCCGCCAAAACTCGCAAAGGGCGGTCTTGCCTACGCTCCCACCCTCGCCACCGTCGGCGACAACCCGAACGCCCGAATTGACCCGGAGGTCATCGCGCCGCTTTCTAAACTTCGCAGCCTTTTGGATGGTGCCGGAGGTGGGGGCATGGTTGCCGAGGCCAGGATAAGCGGCAACGACTTGTTGCTATTAGTTGAACGCGCACAGCTGCGCCAAAACCGGGTGCGCTGATGGGAACAAGGTTGCAAGGGCAATGGCAAAGCGAAAAGCAAAGTACCTATTCGGTCGTTATATCGGATAGCAACTACTCCGGTGTAAGTGCAGAGTTTAAGGCCGTTTCCTTAAAGATTAATTGGCGCGGTGACGATACAAAGGAACGCTTTGTTGGCGTTATTGGCAGTGAATTGCAACTTGGCATTGTCGTTGATCATCAGGATATACAGGACTTTATTGATAGCCTGGTAACGGCTGAGGAAAGTTCTTTGTTACTATCCTTCCAATATAGCGACATAGACGGCCTGGTGCAGAACTGGACGGGGTACATTGTCACCGACTTGATAAGCATCGAGGATGTGCCTTTGCAGATTGGCTATGTGGCAAACATCACCGCCACCGACGGCATTGGCTTGTTGAAGGGCATAGACTACGCTATTGCAGGTACAACATCTTACACCGGATTCGATACGTTCACAACAATAATTTTACGGTGCATTGGAAAGCTATCCGGCATTGTCAACTATATGCAGACGATAGATCAGAACATTTTAAAGGTCGTTTGCAACTGGCACGAAGATAGCTATGCCTATTCAAGCAACATCAACCCGCTCAGCCGCTCCAGGATCAACGGCAACGCCTTTTACTGGGTGGACAACAAGGGCAACGAGCGTTTTTATAGTTGTTACGATATCCTTGACCAGATCGCAACGGCCTGGGGGGCGCGGATTATGTTTAGCGGTAAACACTTTTGGTTTATCCAGGTAAACGAATACTTAACGGGCAACAACAAGACCGTTTTTTCGTACCACCTCGACGGCACAGAAAGCATCGCCACCGGGCAAAATCTAAGTATTACGCACAATCAGACCGCGCTAAACACGTCGGAACTGCTACGCTTTTCCGGCGGCTTTTTTAGCTATTACGCACCGATCAAAAAACTAACGGTAGATTATCAGCACCTGCAAGCGGTTAATCTGTTGGCCGGGCAAGTGTTCACGCATAATACAAGCCTGGTTTCAACCGGGGTCTTTGTCTCAGGCTTTGGCGGCGAGACCCGCATTAGCTACACTTCAACGCTAAAACTGGAAAGTGAATGGATAGATGTAAATCCTTTCGAAAACTTCTTCTTTGTCTTTCGCGTGCTTATCCGGGCCGGGAATCATCGCCTGGTGGGAGGCTGGACAGAAGGCGAAGCGGCCTGGACAACGGACACAAGCAAATATTACTATATCACCTCGCAAATTATTTTAGAAGACGGCGATCCGGTGCCGGTGGCTACGATCATGCGGCTAAACCTGGTCACCCCTCCCCTGCCTGCAAATGCAATAGGAGAAATTGCCTTCAACATCGAAGCATACAAAGCCTATACGATGTCGGGAGTAGAAAAATCCATCAGCACCCCGGCACAACTGCCAGGAGACATAGAATATACCTTTTCCGTATTTACAAATTATCTGGAAGTGTTGCAGGTGGGCACGTTCGACGGACAAAGCGACGTGCTTAGATATGCAGCTGAAAACAATGCTTTTGCAAGCAAAAAGATAGAGGTAAGCACGCGCATAGGCGACGGCCCCACCACCGTGGCACCCGGGCACATAGAAGTTTACGACAATGCCTCGGCCTGGGTGCTTAGCGATTCATGGAAGGTGGGCAACACAGGTACGGGCAAAGCCTTTAGCCAACTTTTGGCAAACGAAATCATCCGCGGGCAACTAACGCCAGTACAGCGTTATATCCGGGGCAGTTTTCAGAACTTAGCCCCGGCGGAGAAATGCCTATTGCCGCACCTGGCTATATACTACGCATCCGCCTATTGGATAACAACCGGGTGCGACTTCGATCCACAGACTGAAATCACCTCCGGCGACTGGTTCCGGCTCCAAAGCGCAGCGAGCGGATGGACAGAAAAGACCGTGGAATTAATAGAGGAGGAAAACTTAGGCAGCCGGGGCGCGACAACGCGAGGCACGCTACGAAGCGGCGGCGTTGGCGCATACGTCGGGCAAAGCATCAGCGCGCAGCCACAGGTTCAAAGCGTGCGAATTTTTGGACAGGAGTTTTTAGATACAAGCTCAGGCACGCTAACCATTACAGCAAACGACGGGGCAATGCCTGCCAACGAGGCGCAAATTACCGTATATCAAAATGGGCAAAAGCTACTGGGTAGCCAGTGGAGCAAGGCCGGGGCAATAATCACGATAGACCCGAATTCGCACTACGACGGAAGTAATTACGAAATTGTATTTACAACTATACAATAATGCTGCATCGTTTTTTAGGCATACTGTTGATTGTTTTCATCGCCGGGGCTGCCTACGGGCAGTTCCCGGCCACCGGGAACAAGTCGCGCCTGGGATGGCAGACCACGGGCGACGGCCTGATCTACCGGGGCACGGTCGCGGATACGGTAACGGTGAAGCCCGCCGCACTTGCTAATGCGTACTTTCTCCTGGATACGGTCAACGCCGTGCTGTACCGTTATATCAAAACAAAACAGGGATGGCAGCGCGTGGACGGCGGCGCAGCGCAACAGCTTGGCGTTGGCGCGGATGGAGGTAACGGGGCAACGCTGTACCTTAGCGATACCGACGAAGGCGGCACAAGCGCAACGGTAATAGTTGATAACGTAACGGACGTGCGCCTCCCCTGGGATGGGAACGCGGTGATTGGAATACTTACCGTAACGACCATAACGCACGCCGTAACGATAACGGGCACGGGGCTTGTTACCGTTACGGAAGTTGCGGCGGCGCAGGATGGGCAAATATTTTTAGACGTAACGATCCCGGCGGGGCACGTTGACTATGCGATGTTAAGCCAGGCGGTAAAAGACAGCATTGCACTGGGTGGCACGGGGGAAACGGATTTGAGCTTTGCAGGAGCAACAAGTCCGGTGACGTTACGCAGCAGCACGGGGGATAGCGTTGCTTTTGTTGCGGGTGATTACATAACGCTTGCGGCAACGGATAGCACGATGACCATAAACAGCGTAACCAACCTAAGCGTAACGCAGGGCGCATCCGGGGAAACCTCGGTCGTGGTGGACAATTTAACGGACGTGCGCCTCCCCTGGGATGGGAACGCGGTGGTGGGCGTTGTCGAAAGCGGGTCGCAAACAACGATATTTTTAACGGTAAACGGTCAGCAGGTGCAATTTGACCCGATACCCAACGGCGACAAGGGCGACATAATCGTAAGCGATGCGGGGGCAGTGATGATGATAGATACGGCGGTGGTGGACTGGGATAATTTAACGCAGGCACTAAAAGATAGCATTTTAGCGGCAGGTGAATTCAATCCGGTTGATAGCATACAATTTGTAACGACCTACGAGGGAACGGCAACAACGGGCAAAATGATTTGGAATGCGCAAAGCGGCACGGTACACCTGGGCATGAGCGGAGACATAGAAATGCCCCTGGGCCAAGCCGAGGCGCACCTGGTGCGCAACGTTACCGGAAGCCAAATTGCAAAGGGCAAAGTTGTCTATATCTCCGGCGCAACGGGGCAACGTCCGCAAATTAGTTTAGCGGATGCGGATGCGGAAATGAGCAGCTCAGTGACTTTTGGCATAACAGCGGAGGCAATAGATAATAACGATAGCGGCTTTGTTTTCGTAAGCGGATACATTAAGGGCATAAATACAAGCGCGCTAACGGAAGGGGAAGCCCTTTGGCTGGATACCGTGCCGGGCGGCTTTACGCACGATAAGCCGACAGCCCCGATACATAGCGTACTTGTGGGCTATGTGATCACGAAAAAGAACAACGGCGAGATATTCGTAAAGGTGCAAAATGGCTACGAGCTGGGCGAGCTGCACAACGTAAATACCCAGGGCGCGGTAGCGCGCGATATTCTGCGATACAACGGCACGATCTGGCAGCCGGGCAAAGATACCTCGCTGTATAACATGGATGCGACGTTGAAGGGCAACCGCTTAATCAGCATGGGGAACGCAGATTTGCAGTTCAGGCAGGCAGCGGGCGGCGCGGACTATGTGCAAATAAAAAAAGACTTTGTCCTGGTGGGCAATACCACGACCGGAAATAATGCCGTGGTAAATCAGTACGGCATAAAGCAGGACGAAACCGGGGGCAACAATGCAGAAATTTATATGACCGGAGGACAGATAACGATGCGCGGGAATACGAGCGCGGACAGCATCGGCCTTGACCCGGATTTTACTATTGCCAGTAGTGGGGTAGTTAAAATTAGACGCAGTGCGTCCGGCACGGTGGATAGCTTGTACGGGAAAAATAGCTCTGGGGAGTTGTTGGCGGTCAAGGGGGTTGGATCGGCTAATATTGCGGATGGAGCAGTAACAACTTTAAAAATTGCAAATTACGCGGTAGGGCCATCTCAATACGGCATAAATTATTATATTTTAAACGATAGCGCATCAAATTCCGTTGCAAATTGGATTGATGGCACGTTTGGGGCTTTTAGAAAATTGAACGTATATACATATATAGATAGCCTTACAACGGCAAATAAAGAAATTGTATTACCAGACCCTTCTTTTACTTACAATGGATTTGAAATAAATTTTATCACCGAAAACTATAACGATAGTTACGCTGGCACAATTACGTTAAAAACTGCAACAGGTAATTATTTTAGATATTACGATACGGCAGTGAGTAAATGGGTTGTGAAAAATGGAATTGATATTCAGGACGTGCCAAATTTTCGGCTAATATGTATAACGTTTCCCAGGGTTAATAATGTTTGGTACTGGGTCGGCACTGCATCAGGTAATTAAATTAAAAAAACGCACACTATGAAACGCATATTATTTTTATTCCTCATCCTCCCCGCCCTGGCCGGGGCACAGACCGCAAAGGACACGGTCAACGTCCTTAGCGATTCGGAGATCAGCGCGGGCACGGCAGCCGACACGGTAAAACTGTACTACATACAGGGTGGGTCTTGGAAGAAAAGCCGTTTGGACAGCATCGCAAAATATACCCGCGTAAAATTGGTCGGCGACAAAGGCGATATTAGCGTCTCTGGCAGCTTCGGCGAGACCTGGAGCATAGACGCGGGCGCGGTGACGTGGGACGATTTGGCGCAGGCCGTCAAAGACAGCATCGGCGCGGGTGGCGGTGGCGGTGGGGGTGGCTCCGGCACGGTAACAAGCATCAGCGCGGGCAATGGGATAACGGTCAGCCCCTCCCCTATTACCACGACGGGCACGGTGAGCGCGGATACGTCGGTGCTTGCATCGAAGGCCTGGGCTAATAACGCTTTGGCTTCAAAGCTAAATGCAGCGGATACAGCCTCACTATCCAACAGGATAAACTTAAAGCTAAACATATCCGATACCACAGCAATGCTTAGCACGTATCTAAAAAAACAAGATACTACATCGCTATCCAACAGGATAAATCTAAAGCTAAACATATCCGATACATCCGTATTTGCCCGCGATTTTGAATTAGCTGCAAAGTTGAATATTAGCGATACGGCGGCAATGCTTAGCACTTATGTAAATTTTGCCGACACGGCGGCAATGCTAAGCACCTACATCAGCGCGGCAGATACAGCGGCAATGTTAACGACGTACATAAATGCAGCAGACACGGCGGCAATGCTGCTAACCTACATAAATGCCGCAGACACCGCCGCGATGCTAAGCACTTACGCAAAGGTAGGCAGCGGCGGCGTTGGAGACGGCGACAAGGGAGATATCACCGTATCCGGCGGCGGCGCAACGTGGACAATAGACAGTGCTGCCGTAACGGGTGCAAAGACAAACTTTGCAGGACGCGCCGGGGATGCAACGCGGTTACTCGGCGCGCAAAGCAACGGCACAACGGACACGGTGCAGGTTGGGGCGGGGTTGACCTTGTCGGGCGGGGTGCTTAGGTCAAAATCCGATACGTTGGCCATGATCATAGCCGCATCGGATGAAACTACGGCGTTGACAACGGGCACGGCTAAGGTAACTTTTCGCGCGCCTTTTGCTATGACCATTACCGGACTTCGAGCAAATGTAAACACGGCTTCTACGTCGGGTACTCCTACCATAGACATTAATGAAAGTGGCACAACGATAATGAGCGCGACAAAACTAACGATAGACGCTAACGAAAAAACAAGCGTAACGGCTGCCACGGCGGCGGTGATTTCGGATAGTGCAATTGCAGATGATGCGGAGATGACCATAGACATAGACACGGCAGGCACGGGTACGAAGGGGCTAAAAATTACAATTTACTATATAAGATAAAAGATATGAAAAAAATACTTTGGCTTTTGTTGCTGTTGCCGGGCATTGCGGCGGGGCAGATATATATTAACTCTTATCAGTTTGCGGCTCCGGCGGCGGCACTTGTTTTGGATGATTACCCAAATGCAGAATTAGCTTTATCTTTTAGAAAATTACGCACTGCATACACAGGGGATTGTATTGTAGTTAGAAGGTCATCTGATAGTCTTTTAGATACAATAGGTTTTGTTTCTAATTATTTAGATACAGCCACTTTAAAAACATTTTGCGCTTCTACAAATTGCTTTGTTAGGGTAATTTACGATCAATCTGGAAACGCGCGAGACTTTAGACAAGATACAACGTCTCGACAGCCACGTATTGTAAATTCTGGTGTACTTGAAAAAAGCGAAAATGAAGTTGCACTATATGGCGACGGAACTGACGATGAAATGTCTTTTCCAAACAATAATGCATGGGCAAATTTTATGCACGACGGAACAGCGCACTCCTTTTACTGGGTCGGTCAACCAAGTGATGTTACTAATCCAAATGATGTGCTTACTTTTTTTGGTTCAAATAGATTAACAGGAAGCGCACGCGGTATGGCGTTTTTCCATGATGATAGATCGAGTGTTAGTAGAAATAATGCGATAGGGCATTTTGTAACCAGAGCATCGAGTGACCCGCAACCAATTACAAATATTAGCGCAAATAATCTTGTCACGGCAAATGCACAAACTTTAATTTATATAGATGCTGATGCCGACAATGCAACCGCAGCAGATAGGAGTTCAATGTATCACGAAAATGGTTCGGCGATTAAAAATAACACAAGCACAAACAATCCTACAGCTGGATCAATGAGTTACGATTTCTTCATTATGAATGCCGGAGGTGCGCCTTACAATTGGCAAAAAGGCTTTTTTCAGGAGCTTGTAATTTGGGATACAGACCAAAGCGCAAATCGCAGCGGAATACAAAGCAACATAAATACCTTTTACTCAATCTATTAAAATTCCACACTATGAAACGCATATTCTTTTTTCTTTCCCTCCTCCCCTGCCTCGCCACCGCACAGACCGACACAGCGTATAGCGTGCAACAGGGCAGCAATTTCTTTTTAGTCCAGCGCACAACGCAGGCTAATGGCAGCTATGCCGAGACCTCGCAGCTTATCGGAGACTTAGAGCAATTTGCCGACTACACCGAAGGCGCAATGGTTCGGCGCGCTTCGGCACTTGCACAAGCCGCCACCGAAGTGCTAAAAGCCGACAGGCTTTGGACGACGATTATCCAACAGGACAACGGCTTTCAGGCGGCGTATAATGTTAGCCCGCTCACCGAGGTACAGATGCAGTACGACAGCACCTTTTTAATGGACACTTGGCAGCTTGAGCAGCCGGGGGTATCCCCTATCCCAATCGTGTTTTCCCGAAATGCACAAAGCAAGCTACGGGCAACGTGGGGCGGCGGTACTGCAAAGGCGGCGTACTTGGTCGGGGCAACGATGCGGATTAGCGCGTTTAATGCAGCCGGGCCGATGAATCTATACCAGATCAGCCCGGCACTTTGGTGCGATGCGGATAGGGTCGTTTTCCTGCGGCGCACGGCGCAGAACTGGACACCGTGGAGACCGGAGATCAGATGACCAAGCATGATCTTTTGTGGCCGGATGAGCCTCCCCTACCCGACCTCTTAGACTTGCACATTGCGGAGCTGCAAGACGAAATAAACGCAATGCACGCAAAGCGCGAGGCCATGCACATAGACTTAGCGGCTTTTTCTAAAGAAATGGACAAAAAGGTGTATTTAATCCGAATGCTAAGAGAGCTAAAAAAATAGCGAAATGATAAGCATACGCGACTTTAATTTATCCGAGTTTGACAGCAAGACCGCTCCGGGCACGGGTGGCATGATGCGCGTCGGCACGTTGATTAAGCTGCAAGCGGCGCGCGACATCTACGGGCAAGCGATAAAGGTAAACCATGCCTTTCGCACCGCCGCCGATGCTGAGCGCATCCGGCGCACACATCCGGGAGCCGTGCCTAAGAGCGCGCACGAACAAGGTTATGCGGTGGACGTGCGACCAGCGGCGGGGATAAGCCATCCGGGGGATTGGATAAAGTTGTTAGATGCTTTTTGGGATGCAGGCTTTAGGCGTTTCGGCATTATGGGTAGCACCTTGCACGTGGACGATGACCCGGGGCGGCCTGCTCCCGCGATATGGACGTACGTTCAAACCCAGCCAAAGGCCTGGGAGATTTGTAAAGCATGGTACGAAAATAAAGTATCCGGGAAATGAGCGAGATAAAAAAGTTTATTGAAGGACTCGGCAGCAACGCCCCATTCCTGGCCTTTGGGGCATTTATGGGCGCGTTGATCTATGCCCGCCACCGCCGACTGAAGGTATGGGAGGCCTTCGCGGCGATTATCCTGGGGGTTGGCGCATCAGTGGCCATCGGGCCATTCCTGGCGCACTGGCTGGGCTTTAAGGACACCCCTTCTACTTATGCGGCGTTGGGGTTTTTAATCGGGATGCTGGTAAAGGAAATTTCCGAAATCGTGTTTAAGGTGGCAGACGAACTGGAGGCCAACCCTGGGTTTATTACCGATTTCATACGGCGCAAAACCGGGAAAAAGTGAGCGCGTATGATTTTGCCCTCGCTTTTGCGTTCCTGGTGCTTGTGGCGGTGGGGGCTTTGATTTGGTATTTAGGGAAGAACAAAAAGCTGTAAATGAAAAAGCCCGGCTAAAGTGCCAGGCTTTGGATTTTCTTTTCGGCGGCATAAAGGCGCTTGAGGTTTTTGCTGGTTTTGCCTGTTCTTTGGCTGTAAATGTGGCTGACGATGGCCGTACCGTCTTCAAGTATAGCCCACCAGTAGTATACGTAATCGGACAGCTGCAATCCGTACATTGTCCCGTTATTGACTTCACGAACTGTAATGTTGAGGGCGGTGGCGGCTTTTTTTAGATTGGTTGCGCTTGTCATGATGGTTTTTTTTAAGTGGTTATAAGCCCGGCTAAAGTGCCGGGCTGGGGGTTAAATATTGTTGATAACTTGAAGCACTGTTCTTTTTACGCCAAATTCTTTTACGGTGAATCCAACTGGTTTGCTTTCAAAGTTGAAACCAAAAGATTTGCCTGATTTGCCGTATGCCCAAATTGTTACAAAAGGCATATTAGCCGCGGTCATTATTTCTTTTGCTTTTTCAATTGTTTCTGTTAAGTTTTCCATCGTGTCGTGTATTAGTGGTTAATTGATATGACAAAAATAATATTAAATATTACATTTGTCAAGTGTTTTGCAAAATATTTTTAAAAAACTTTCCACATGAGCAAAAACAAAGTAAAACCAGTCTCCGACCTGGTAAAAAAAGTCGCGGAAGTTGGGCTAAACTTCGCTGAAAATCAGATCGAAAAGCGGATTGAAAACCAGACGGTTGAAGATGGCATTAACTTGGTCTTCCCTATTACCCGGCAGCTCCTGGAGGTGCTAAACGACGACAACGCGGCCAACGCCGACCAGGTGCGCGGCGCAGTCCTCGCCTGGATAAACAAAGACCTGGCGGCGTACATCGAGCAGCTCGGCGCAAAGGTGGTGGCCTCGGCGGATAACCAGGCCGAAAAGGATTTGCTGGTATTTTTGTTTGCACAGGTTGTTACCGTGCTTCGCATTTACAGCGATCAGGCTCCAGACAACAAGGCACAGGTAAAACAGTACTTTGGCGCGGTGGCCACGTCGGAGGAGCTGGAGGCACTGGTAAAAAGCGCGGT
>Ga0209985_10005007_pt1 | contig 10462 bp, 11 predicted proteins | sample NOAtaG_FD_187305 | JGI IMG/M metagenome (GOLD analysis project Ga0209985, IMG submission 187305) | Freshwater lake microbial communities from Lake Erie, under a cyanobacterial bloom - NOAA_Erie_Diel6S_1000h metaG (SPAdes) (version 2) | ecosystem: Environmental > Aquatic > Freshwater > Lake ... | reverse complement strand
GGCGATTGCGGCGGATACTGAAAGGATGCAGTGGCTTAAGGCGGCGCAAGCCGTGAAATGGATTCAGTCCGGCCAGAGGGTTTATCTGCATCAGGGGTGTGCTGAGCCAGAGCCGCTGGTGGAGGCAATGACGGACCGGGCCGGGGAGCTGCGGGATGTGGAGGTTGTGCATCTGGCAACGATGGGGAGGGCGCGGTATGCGGAAGCGGAATACCGGCAAAGCTTCCGGCACAATGCGCTGTTTGTTGGGGCGAATGTACGGCGGGCCGTGCAGCAACGCCGCGGCGATGTCATTCCGATCTTTCTGGGCGAAATCGAGGCGATGTTTCTCAATGGCTCGATGCCGCTCGACGTGGCGCTATTGCAGGTGACTCCGCCAGACCGTAATGGGTTTGTGAGCCTGGGACCCAGCGTGGATGTCTCCCTGACAGCGGCCAAGATGGCGAAGTATGTCGCGGCGGTGACGAACCCGCGGATGCCACGAACGCATGGCGATACATTTCTGCACGTGTCGGAGATCGATGTATTCGTCGAAGGAGATTTTCCCCTGGCGGAGTTGGAGGTGCGGGAGCCGTTGGCCGAGCATGAGGCGATCGCGCGGCACGTGGCGGGGCTGATTCCGGACGGGGCGACGTTGCAATTGGGCATCGGGCAAATACCGGACGCGATTCTCAAGCTATTGGGCAATCATCGCTATCTGGGGGTGCACAGCGAGATGTTTTCCGATGGGATCATCCCATTACTCGAAAGCGGCGTGATCGATAACAGCCGGAAAGCAATCAACCCGAACAAGGTAGTGGCTGGGTTTGTGCTGGGTTCGCGGAAACTGCTTGATTTTATCGACGAGAACTCGATTTTTGAATTCCGCCAAGCGCGCTACACGAACGATCCGTTTCAGATCGCGCGGAACCCTCGCGTATGCGCCGTGAATGCGGCGATCGAGGTAGATCTGAGCGGACAGGTATGCGCCGATTCGCTGGGTGAGATGCCTTTTTCCGGCATAGGTGGACAGGTCGATTTCATCCGCGGAGCCGCGCGCAGTGAGGGTGGGATGCCATTTGTGTGTTTGCCTTCGACGGCGAAGGACGGTAAGATGTCGCGGATCGTGAGCCGGCTTAAGCCAGGGGCGGGAGTCGTGACCTCGCGCGGGGATGTGCACTGGGTGGTGACCGAATTCGGCGCGGTGAATCTGCATGGGAAGAACATGCGCGAGCGCGCCCGGCTGATGATTTCGATCGCTCACCCGGATTTCCGCGAGGGCCTCGAGCGAGAAAGCTATTGGCTTAGGCCAGAGTCGTGAGGAAATCGAGATCGACGTTGCCGCCGCTGACGACGAGGCCGATGCGCTCGATACCGGTGGGCAATTTGCCGGACATCGCGGCGGCGATACAGACAGCGCCGCTCGGTTCGGCGACGATTTTCAGGCGGGTCAGGCAATAGCGCGTGGCGTCTAGAATTTCTTCTTCGGAGACGAGGAGGACATCTTCGACGAGGTGCTGGATGATGGGGAATGTGATGTTGCCAGGCTGGGGAGTGCGGAGGCCATCGGCGATGGTAGCGCTCGCGTCGACACGGACGGGATGGCCCGCCTTGAGGCTGAGCGCGAAATCGTTGGCGAGAGCGGGCTCGACACCGAAGAGGCGGATGGCGGGGTTGATTTCCTTGGCAATCAGGGCGCAGCCGCTCAACATACCGCCACCGCCAAGGCAGACGAGGAGAGCGTCAAGGTTGGGGACTTCCTCAAGCAACTCGAGGGCGAGAGTGCCTTGGCCGGCGATGGTCCAAGGATGATCATAAGGCGGAATGAGGGTGGCGCCGGTTTCCTCGGCGATGGCGAGGCCGATGGCTTCGCGGTCTTCGAGGAGGCGGTCATACGTGACGACTTGGGCTCCCATGTCGCGGGTGTTGTGGATTTTCGTCTTTGGCGCATCCGAGGGCATGACGATGGTGGCGCGGATGCCGGCGGTGCGGCTAGCATAAGCGACAGCCTGAGCATGGTTGCCGCTCGAGAAGGCAACGACGCCCCGGGGACGGTCTTCGGCAGGGATCTGGTGAATGAAGTTGGTAGCGCCCCGGAGCTTGAAACTGCCGGTGCGCTGGAAGTTTTCACACTTCAGGTAGCAATCGAGACCCGTTGCCTGATTGAGGCCGCGGGAGGTGAGAACGGGCGTGCGGTGGGTGAAGCCGGTGAGGCGGACGGCGGCGGAGCGGACGTCAAGGGCTGTGGGTTGCATCAGTAGCCGGCCCCCTTGTCGACCAGATTTTCGAGGGCTTCGCCCCGCTGATAGAGGGCGAAGTTACGCAGGAAGATGTGCATGGAGTCTTCCAGCCAAGTGGAGGTGTGATCGGCGGTGTGGGCGCTGACGAGGATATTGTCGAGCTGATAGAAGATGTGACCGTCGGGGAGGGGTTCGACTTCGAAGACGTCGAGGGCTGCGCCGCGGATCCAATTCTCGGTAAGGGCGGTAATGAGGGCAGGCTCATCGATGGCGTTGCCACGGCCGAGGTTGATGATGACGCCGCTGGACTTCATGGCGCGGAGTTCTGGGCCGGCGACGATACCCTTTGTCTCGGGCGTGTTGGGCATGGCAAGCAGGATAAAGTCGCTGGTGGCCATGAGTTCGAGCTTGCGGTCGAGGCCCCAGATTTCATCGGCGACGCCGTCGGACGCGGATTTTTCCGGGCGCCGGCGGAGAGCAATGATCTTCATGCCGAAAGCCTTGGCGCGGAGGGCAGCGGCGCGGCCGATGTCGCCATAGCCGAGGATGCCGAGCGTGCGGCCCTCGAGCATGTTGACATCGAAAACGTCCCAGCGGCCCGCTTTTTGGCTATTGACCATACGGCGGAGATCCTTGGCGAAAAAGAGCATGGCGGCGAGGCAGTATTCACCGAGAGAGGGGCTATAGGCGCCTTTGGCGTTGGTGACGGGAATGGAGCTCTGGCGAAGATGGGTGGCCATGATGTGGTCGACGCCGGCCGATAGGGCGTGAAGCCATTTGAGTTGACTGGCCTTGGCGATGGCGGCCTGAATGACAGTGGCGGAAGCGCCAACGCCAGTGAGGATCAGGTCGGCTTGAGGCGCCAGAGCTTCGGCGCGAGCGGCGTCCTTGGTGACCTCGTAGGAGATGGCGCCGCCCAGTTGATCGAGAAGTTGGAGGTAACGTCCTTCCGGGTCGGCGATTACAAGCAGATTGAGCTGTGGCATAGCGTTAATCCGCTAGGATAACGTGACTGCCCGCGTTGATACGATGAAGGTGTGAGTGAAGTTTGCACCTGTGGGGCGCGGTTGGTTGAAGGAGCGCGATTTTGCCACCGTTGTGGCAAGCCAGTGTTTGAGGCGCCGGTAGGGGAGGCGGAACCGGATGAGGCGCCCCGTGAGGTGGAGGAACTGCTCGACCGCGTGGAGTTGCACCATGCCGAGCCGGAGATCAGCTTCAGCAATGGAACGGCGGTGCGAGTGGGTTTGCTGGTGGCGGCGCTGTCCATGACGCTGCTGATGCCGCTGGCGAACCTGGGCGGAGTATCCTTGCTGGGAATCGTGGTTCTGACCGTGTTGGCTGGCGTGTTGAGCGTCTGGTTTTACCGGCGGCGGACGGGGCAGGCCTTAACGGTATTGGCTGGGGCAAGAATGGGCTGGATAACCGGAGTATTCTTGTTTGCCTTGTTTCTTGTGCTGTTCACCGTCAGCATTGTGCCGGCGCTCGAGAGTGGGGAATTTCAGAAACTGCAGGAAACGGCGTTGAAGGGAAGTTTTTCCGAGGCCGATCTGGCGCGACTGAAGGAATTGTTCGAAAACCCTCTGCTGTTGGGGCTATCGATTTTCTTGTTCATGGGGATTTACTTCGTCGGCGCCACGACGCTGACCAGTTTGGGTGGCATGTTGGGTGCGAAGCTGCTGGGCCGCGATCAGAGTCTTTAGCGCGAGCCCGCCTAGGAGAACCCAGACGGCCCAGAGCATTCTGCCGCTCAGGGTGAAGCTGGCGGCAAGAACCAGGAGTGCGTAAGCGGCAAGGCCGGTGAGAAGTTTGGGCCGGCTCATTGCATGTTGTAGGAGAAGGCGAACTGGAGGCGGATGACCTCACCCTTGAATTCGACGGGAAGGGGTGGAAAGGGATTAGAGGCGCTGATGCCGGCGACGGCGGCGCGGTCGAGGGCTTCGGCGCCGGAAGGCCCGGAGATGACCAGCTTGGGGACACGGCCATCCTTGCTAATGGAGAACTGAATCAGCGTGCGGCCGCGGCGGCCGAACCGGGCGCTTTCCGGAATGACGGCGAACCAGTTGCGGCGTACGATGGCGAGAATGCGTTTCATGTAGGGACGGAAGTCGACGCCCTGGGGGTCGCTCAAGAGCTCGAGCGCGGAGCCGATCTGACTTTGAGGCTGGAGGGGATTGGATTGTGAGGGGATATCGGTGACGACCTGGCCGGAGGAGCCAGGAGTCCCTTGGATACTTTGGCGCATCAATTCATCAACAGATTGGCGCTGCATGACGGGGATGCGGCCGTCCTCCGGGCCCTTCTTGGCGCCGGTTGTCTGGCCAGCGATTTCAAAGGGGCTGCGCTTGTTTTCGAGGGCCCGGGCTTCGATCTGAGGCAATTGCGGGGCGCCGAGTTGCGCGAGTGGGCGGGCATCCGGGGCTGTCGTCTCCAACTGAGGGGGCGCTTCGACCGGGCGGGGGGCGTCCTGCTCCTTACGGGGCGCGGTGGGGGGTGGGACGTAGGTGCGGGGGGCGCGACGGTTCTGGAGGCTGGCGGTCAAATCGTCCAGATTTACCTCCGGCTTGATCGGGGATTTGTTGGGCTCCTTTTGTGTGAGCTCAAATCGGGGGGCGACCAGAGTCGTGACCTTGCGTTCCACGACCCGGGCGTCAATCGGCAACGGAGGATTGCTCTCGAAGATGCTACGGGGGGCCATGAAGACAGCCAATCCCAATACAGCGTGCACCAAGACAGACAAGGAGCCGGCGAGCCCGAGGCGGGGCCGGTAGGAATCCTGATCCCAATCCCGGATGAGATTGAGATCATCGAGGGGCCGGTCTGTGGAATCAGAAGGCAGGGTAACCGGCATCTTTCAGGGTTTGCGCCACGACATCGGCGTGTAATTCAATTCTATCCATGACCTCGAGGGCGAGTTTGAGGGCGCGCGTGGCGGCAACGCCGTCAACGCGGGGAGTCTGGCGCGTGCGCACGCACATTAGAAAAGACGCGAGTTCGGCCCGGAGCGGTTCATCCTTTTCGACGCGATAGGGTTTGAGACGGACCTGGCGCTGGGGGCCGACTTCGATGCCGAAGAGTTCCTGCTTGGCATAGTCGAGGCTTAGGTAGGAGCCGGGCTGGAAGACGCGGAGCTTGCGGACTTTTTCGGTGGAGGCGCGGCTGGCGGTGAGGTTGGCGATGACGCCTCCGGGGAACTCCATGCGGACATTGGCGATGTCGACCTTTTCGCTGAGGATATGAATGCCGGCCGCGGAGATGGAGGTGGGCTCTTTGCCGGTGAGGGCGAGAAGGATGTCGATGTCGTGGATCATGAGATCGAGCACGACGTCGACGTCGAGACTGCGGGGAGTGAAGACGCTGAGGCGATGGATTTCAAAAAAGAGCGGGAGCGTGAGGGCTTGTTCGAGGGCGAGAATGGCGGGGTTGAAGCGCTCGAGGTGGCCGACCTGGAGGATGCGCTTGTTGTGAGAGGCGGCATCGAGCAATTGGCGGGCGGATTGAAGATCGGGAGCGATGGGTTTCTCGATGAGAACATCGAGGCCGGCGGCGAGCAAAGCCGTGCCGACGGCGGCATGGGCTTGGGTGGGCACGGCGACGACGGCTGCGTCCGATCCGGCGCGGAGGGCGTCGAGGGAGTCAAGAACGGGGACGGAGAATTCAGCGGCGGCCGCCGCGGCGCAGGCGGGATCGATGTCATAGATGCCGGTGAGCTCGGCGCCGGGGAGATTCTTGAGAACGCGAATGTGATTGCGGCCGAAAGCGCCTGCCCCGGCGACGGCGATGCGGACGGGAGTGAGTGTGGGTTGCAAACTACCAGTATTTCATCTGCGTTATGATCTCCCTTCGGAGTGTTGCTTATGAAAACCATCTTTCGCGGCATGGCCGCCCTGTTGTTGATGCTGAGTGCACTGACCACCTGCGGGCTGGCCCAGCCGCAGATCAAGCGCAAGAAGGTGCTGGTGATTGGCGAAACGAGGGGCTTTCATCATGACGCCACCTCGACGGCCATGCACATGATTTATGACCTCGGCAAAGAGACGGGGTTGTGGGATACCTACATTCAGACGAGCTGCGAATTCATCACGAAGAAGAAGCTGGGCGGAAACAAGAAGAATCTTGATTACTTCGACGCTGTGTACTTTCACACCACGGGAGAACTGGTGATGGACGAGGAACAGAAAGCGGCGCTGCTCAGCTTTGTCAAGGACGATGGAAAGGGCTTTATCGGCGGGCATACGGCGATCGATACAAACTACCAATGGCCGGAGTATGGCGAGATGGTGGGCGGCTATTTTGACAGCCACCCCTGGAACACGTTTGATGCGCCGGTGATTGTGGAAGACCGGGAACATCCGGCGACCTCGCACTTTCCGAAGGCGTTTGTGATCAACGACGAGATCTATCAGGCGCGGGCCTATTCACGGGACAAGGTGCGGGTGCTGGCGCGGCTTGATGAAACAAAGCTGGATATGAAGGCAAAGAACATTCGCCGGACAGATGGTGATTTCGCCGTGGCATGGGTGAAGAACTACGGGAATGGCCGCGTGTTTTATTCGACTTTCGGCCATCATGATCAAGCTTTGAACCGGCCGGATATCCGCAAGATGTACACGGAAGCAATCAAGTGGGCATTGAAGCTGACCGAAGGTGATGCAACGCCCCGGCCGCGGCCGGCGAACTAGCGTGGACTTGTTTCCGCTCTGGCTGAGCCTCAAGGTGGCGCTATTGGCGACGGGGATTTCGCTTGTGCTGGCCCTGGTGACGGCTTGGGCCTTGAGTGCGCTCGACTTTCCTGGCAAAGAAGCACTGGATGCTATGACGAGTCTGCCGCTGGTTTTGCCGCCGACCGTATTGGGCTACTATTTGCTGGTTGTCGCAGGGCGGGAGAGTTGGTTGGGAAAGGCATGGGAAGCCCTGGCAGGTGAGCCACTGGTATTCACGCCGAAGGCGGCAGTGCTGGCCGCGGTGGTGCATTCGGCCCCGTTGCTGATCAAGTATTTGCGGTCGGCGATTGAAGGCGTTGATCCCTTGTATGTTAAAGCAGCCCGAAGCCTGGGTATGCCGGAATGGCGTATCTTCTTGCGGATTGTGCTGCCGCTGGCGCGGCGTGGGGTGCTGGCGGCGACCGTGCTCGCGTTCGCGCGAAGCCTCGGAGATTTTGGCGTGACGGTGATGATCGCGGGTAATATACCGGGCAAGACCCAGACCTTGAGCGTGGCGATCTATCAAGCGGTGGAGTCGGGCCAGGGAGAGGTGGCCCGGAATCTGGTGCTGATTGTGTCGGCTCTGGGGTTGGTGATTGTCTGGGCGGCGAACCGGATGCAAGCGCCTGGGGCGCTGAGGGGCTAAGTGATGCTTGAGGCGAGGCTGCAAAAGCGTTATAAGGCGACGAAGGATTGCCCGGGCTTCGAGTTGAATGTGAACTTCACAGCCGGTCCGGGAGTTACGGTGCTGTTTGGGCCAAGCGGGTCGGGTAAGTCGCTGACGCTCGATCTGATTGCGGGCTTTTCGCGCCCGGATGCAGGGCGGGTTTTGCTAAATGACCGTTTGCTGGCCGACGTAGGCACAGGGGTCGCCTTGCCGCCACAACAGAGAGGATGCGGTTATCTTTTCCAGCGGCCGGCGTTGTTTCCCCATTTGACGGTTCGGAGGAATCTGGCTCTGGCGGCGGCGCGTTTACCGAAGCTCGAGCGGCATCGCAAGGTCGGGCAGCTGCTAGAGATTTTCCGGTTAGGGGAGTTGGCCGAAAGGCGGCCGGCGGAGTTGAGCGGCGGGCAGCGACAACGAGCAGCGATCGCGCGTTGTCTGGTGGTGGAGCCAGAGATACTGCTGCTCGATGAGCCCTCTGTTGGTCTGGATACGGCCTTGCGGCACGATTTCTATGATGCGCTGGCCGCTTCGCAGGCGGAGTTTGCCGTGCCGGTGCTGCTGGTCACCCATGACCTGGAGGAAGCGTTTTTGCTTGCTGATCAGATGCTGGTACTGGTGGGGGGGAGGCTGGTGCAAACGGGCACGCCGCGGCAGATTCTGGAGCAGCCGGCCAGTGTGATGGTGGCCGAATTGCTCGGGTTGTTCAACCTGTTGCCGGCTGAGATCCGGCATCTCGACCCGGGGGCGAACCGGAGCAGGCTCCGTTGGAATGAGGTCGATTTGGAAGGACCCTATTATCCGGCACGGTTGCTGGGGGATCGCGTGACGGTGTGCGTGCGGCGGGATGAGATATTGGCGAGCCCAAAGATGGGCAAGGTAGAGAAGGGGACGCTGGTGATGAATCTCGAAAGTGCATCGGAGACGCCACGCAGTGCGTTGTTGCACTTTGAGGAGAGCCTGATCGTGGAAATGCCGATTGAGGAGTATGCCGGGAACCGGCATCATCGCGAATGGGTGTTGAAGTTTCCCGTGGAATCGCTGCGGCTCGTATGATTCGGCACTGCATTGTCGCCGGTGTGGGCAGGACGATGCCCGATGCCGAAGTGGTGCACTTGCGTGCGAAACACCTCGAGGCGGGGGAACTGCTCGAGCGAGCCCGCTGGTGGCGGCGCAACTGGAGTGGACTGCTGGTGATTAACGAACGAGTGGATGTGTGTCTGGCCTGCGGCGCCGACGGAGTGCATCTGCCGGGAGGACGTATTGCGCCGCGTCAATGGAAGGAGCGCTTTGGCGTCCGGTTGATAGTCGGCGTGAGTTGCCACAGTGTAAGCGAGGTGGTGATAGCCGAACAGGAGGGGGCTGATTACGTACATCTCAGTCCGGTGTTTGAGAGCCCCTCGAAGCCTGGCTATGGGCCAGTTTTGGGTACGGGCGTGCTGGCCGAGGCCTCGGCGCGCGTGAAGATACCAGTGCTGGCGCTTGGGGGGATGAACGCCGAGCGGTGGCGTGAGTGCGCGGGCACGGGGGCTGCTGGCTTTGCCGCCATCACCTCTTTTGCCTGAGTTTCAGCGGGGGTATTCGTAGCCCTTGCGGTAAGGGCGTTCCAGCAGTTTGTTCGCAGTCGGCGCGTTGGTGATGATCTCTTTGCGGCCATCCCAGTCGAGGCTGGAGCCGTGGCGAAGAGCGGCAATGGCGAGCATGCTCATGGCCGTCGCCTGGTGGCCTTTTTCGATATCGCAAGCGGGAAGACGTTTTTGGGCAATGGCGTCGAGGAAGTCGCGCCAGAGCTCACGAATGTTCTGGCCGTCGGGGGCATTCAGTTGGGGCTCGACATGAATACTTGGCTTGCGCGCATCGGCGGGGTAGAAAGTCCAGCCATCGCGCCAGCCCATGTGGAAAGTGCCCTCGGTGCCGTAAAAGTAACAGCCAATGGCGGCCTTTTCCGCGTTGTTATTGGCGTAGAGGCGATGTTCCCAGGTGCAGCGGAAGCTTTCAAATTCGAAGGAAGTGATGAGGGTATCGGGGGCATCGGTGTTGTCCTGGCGAATGAAACGGCCACCGGTTGAGAAGATACGGCGGGGGTATTTTTCCTCGGTCCACCAGAGCAACTGGTCGAACCAGTGAATCCCCCAATCGCCAACGGTGCCATTGGCAAAGTCCATGAACTGGCGGAAGCCGCGGGGATGGATCGTGCGGTTGTAGGGGCGCAGGGGCGCTGGGCCGCACCAGGCGTCCCAGTCGAGACCGGCGGGGACTGGTTCATCGGGAGTTTTCGTTCCAGGGCCGCCGGCGCTGCCAACGAAGGCGCGCACCATGCCGATTTTGCCTACCTTGCCACTGCGGAGAAACTCCATGCCGGAAATACAATGCGGAGACATGCGGCGATGAGTACCGACTTGAATAAAACGGCCGGTGGCGCGGGCGGCACGGAGCATGGCGCTGCCCTCACGCAAGGTATGAGAGATTGGTTTTTCGACGTAAACATGCGCCCCAGCCTTGAGAGCGGCAATCGTAGGCAGGGCATGCCAATGATCGGGAGTTGCGACGATCACAATCTCAGGTTTTTCGCGCTGAAGCATCTCGCGGTAATCACGGTAATGATTGGGCTTGTCACCAGTGAGCTTGTCGACCTCAGCCTTCGTGTTCTTGACCGCGCGGTCATCCACGTCGGCAATGCCGACGATTTTGGATTGGCCGGCCTCCATGGCGCAACGCAGGATGTTATTGCCCCACCAGCCGGCGCCGATGATCGCCGTGCGGTACTTACTGGTGCTTTGGGCTGCGAGCGGCAGCGATAGGTAGAGCAGGTTTCTGCGGGTCATGAAGTTATGTATACTGACAATGCTCCCCCGGCACAAGACCTGTTTTCACCCCTG
>Ga0209985_10005006_pt1 | contig 10465 bp, 8 predicted proteins | sample NOAtaG_FD_187305 | JGI IMG/M metagenome (GOLD analysis project Ga0209985, IMG submission 187305) | Freshwater lake microbial communities from Lake Erie, under a cyanobacterial bloom - NOAA_Erie_Diel6S_1000h metaG (SPAdes) (version 2) | ecosystem: Environmental > Aquatic > Freshwater > Lake ... | reverse complement strand
CCAGGCACCCAGCCGCCCCCGAAAGTTCGTCCTCGGCCATCTCCTCGGTCTGCTGGTCGTTGCAGCAGCAGCCCATGTTCTGACCGTGTGGGCTTTGCCGCGACTGATCATGGCAGAGGTCTTGCGCGTCACTCGAACCGAAGGCAGCACCAGCGCCGATGGAGTGCTTCGCCCCCCTCCCGCGGACCACACGGCGCGGCGGATCGTGATGCCGAGTCCCGATCTGCTCTACGCCACCTGCAGCCTAGACCTCAGCGAGCGACCCGCGCAGATCACGGCGAACATCGACTATCCCCGCTACTGGTCGATCGCGCTCTATGCCGCGAACTCGGACAACTTTCTGGTCCGCAATGACCGCGAGCATGGGGCACGCCCCTTGCGCTGGATGATCGTCAGCCGGGACTCGGTATCTCCCGTGCCCGAGACTCGGAACGTCGAAGTCATCGAGGCACCGGGAACCCGCGTGCTTTTGTTGATGAGGATGCTCCTACCAGAGGACGCCGCCGGTCGCGCTGCGGCCGAGGCCGCGCGGCAAACCCTGCGCTGCGGGTAGGTTTGCACGACTCGGCAACCGGTATACTTCGGGCCATGCGTGCTCTCGCCGCCCTGGCTCTGATCGCCGCTTCGTCTCTGACCGATGCCGCCTCGCTTGACGACATCCGCCGCGGCGGCGTTCTTAAGGTTTGCATCGTGCCCAACTACGCCGGCATCAGCCTGCGTGACCCCCGCACCGGGCAGCTTGGAGGTTTCGACATCGACATGTCGAAACGTTTGGCGGGCCAACTGGGGGTTCGGGCGCAATACGTCGAAACCGACTACGTGGCCTTCGCGGATGAGTTGAGCGCAGGACGCTGCCACATCGCGATGATGGGCATCTGGGTGACGCGCAATCGGGCGCAGCGCGCGGATTTCTCGGAACCCTATTTCAGCAGCGATGCCTTTGCCGTGACAGCCCGCGGGAACCGCCGGCTGCGCACCTGGGACGACGTCAATCGGCCGCAGACGCTGCTCGCGGTAATCAACAGCGCAGAGCTGCTATCGCGAGCCAGAGAGATCGTGCCAAACGCCACCATCGCCCCGCTGACGCCCATTCGCCCCTCGGGTCGCGAGAGCCCGGCGGCGGAGGTGATGGCCGGTCGGGCCGACGTCTTTCTCGTTGACCGAGTCATGGCCAAGGCCTACGAGCGAGGGCATACCTGGGCGCGGGTCATCAGCCCGCCCCAGCGCATCTCGCTGACCGAGATTGCCTACGCGGTGCCGAAGGGTGATGCCGACTGGCTGCGTACCGTCAACGACTTCATCGCCCGCAGTCGTGCAGACGGTAGCCTCCTGTCACTCGCCACGCAGCACGGCTTCGAGGCCTCGGTGAGGCTCGACTGACCATGGCTGTACTCACGCGCCACAGCCGACCGCAGCCGCTACTCGTGCGCGGCTTTTTTGTGCTAGCGCTCATCGTCGGCTCGGCGCTCACGTGGTTCGCGCATTACTTCTCACAGCGCGCCATCGACGAGCGCACCGTGCAGCGGCATTGGGAGCATGTGCAACTCGATGCAGTGACGCTCGAAGATCACGCCACGAGATCGCTCGACAACGCGGTCAACGTGATGCGTCTCGCGAGCTCGTTGACCACTGACGAATTGGTGGCGGACCCGCAGCGCGGATCAGCCCGGTTGGTGGATCTCACGGCCGATTCGGCCGTGATCCGCAGCCTGTCGTTGGTGGACTCAAGCGGCCGGGTGATCTTGAGTTCATCGCGACGTAACGTCGGGGGGCAACTGCCGCCGGCAGATCTGAACCTCGACAGTCGGTGGACGGGGGTCTTCGAATTCAACTTCGGAAAATCCTTTGCCTTGCGGGATCTCTACGAGCTCGGGGGAGATCGGGCACCCGTCGATCTCGGGTTCCTGCTGATCGAGGCTCCGGTCACCCTCAAGGGCGACACCTACCACTGGGTCGCCGCCATCAATCTCGGCGTGTTCCTCAACCTGTGGGATCAGCTCGGCAAATCCGCTGTGTCGCAAATCCACCTCGTGGGTGAACAGGGGCAAGTGATCGCCTCGCAGACTGAGCAGTATCAAGGGCTGCGCGATGCGCTGCCGAGACTCCTCGCCAAGCGGATTGACGAACCGCAGGGGCAGTTCGAGGCCGGAGCCGACGCGCGTACTCTGGTGACCTACCGCACGAGCGACTTGTATCCGCTCTCCGTGTTGATCACTACCGACCGCAGCGCGCTGCTGAGCGATTCCAAAGGGGCGTTAACGGGACTGCCGATGATCACGCTCGTGGCGATCATCGGTAACGTTTTGCTGTTCGTGTTTCTCGCGATGCTGTTTGCAACTTATCTGCGCTACGAGCGCAGCCTGCAGGAGCTCGCCAACCAGTCGCATGCCGTGGATCTGCACCTGATGGTGTCGGAGACCTCGGCCAACGGCACCATACTGGCAGGTAACGCTGCGTTCTTCGCGGCCAACGGTTACACGCCGGAAGAACTCATCGGTCAAACCTATCGCGCTCTGACCACAGAGATTCCTGGGCAAGGGTCTCTCGATGCCGCATTCGAGGTGCTGCGCTCGGGGCAAGCGTGGCGTGGAACCTTACGGAATCGACGTCGATCGGGTGAGCACTACTGGGTGAGTGCAACCATCGTGCCCTTCCCGGACGTGTGGGGACGCACGACCCGGTACATGACCCTGATGACCGACATCAGCGAGTCGATCCTGTTGTCGGCGAAGGTCGCCAACGAGCAGCGCCTGCGAGAAGACCTGACCGCCCTCAACCAGTCGCTGGTGACCGAAGCCACCACCGACCCCCTAACGGGCCGACCCAACAAACGCGCCTTCGATCTGTTCATGCCGCAGGCCGTCGCCATCTCCAAGGATGACCAGAAACCGCTGTCGGTAATGATGCTCGACATCGACCACTTCAAGCAGATCAACGACACGTATGGTCATCTGGCCGGTGATGCGGTCCTACGCGAAGTATCGCTGCGCTGGGAACGTGAAATTCGCACCTCGGACATGCTGGCTCGATTAGGTGGTGAGGAGTTCTGCGTGGTGTTGCCGCGCACCACCACGGACCAGACGCGCAGACTCGCCGAAAAGCTTTGCCGCCTGACCGCGGCTGTCACCATCGACTTCGAAAATTCGCCAGGCGAGATCATCTCCATCCCGGTCACCGTCAGCATCGGAGTGGCGACGGCGGATCCGGCCGACGTCATGAGCACCGAGCAACTGATGCACACGGCCGATGCCGCGCTCTATGAGGCTAAGCACTCAGGCCGCAATCGCGTGGTCGTTGCAGGTTCGACTCAATCGAAGGACTGACGCAGTTCCATCAACACGGCATCCTCGCCGTCGATTCGGATGAGCCCGCGCCGCGGGAACTCCAGATCGAGAATCACATAGATCGCCAGCGCAATGATGCCGGCGAAGGCCAGCCGATGCAGCCAGTTGGGATTACGGCTCGCACCGATGGAGTGCCCGAAGAGCATCGAGCCAATCGCGCACAGCACGCCAAGCAGCAGATAGATGGCGAGCGGCGGATGGTTACGGGTCGCCATGTCGCGCGTGTTGACGATGTCGAACATGGTGTTCAAGGCTGGCAACAGCACCTGCGCCGCACCCGGCGAGGCCTCCGGACTGCGAACACCCGCGACCGCTCGCCGCCAGATCTCAGCCTGTAGCGCGGCCGCCGCCTCGAGCCGCGCCTCGACGGCCGCTTCGTTCTGCACGTCGGCATACGCCTCGATACGCAGGTCCGTGTAACGACGGAAGAGTTCGCGAACCTCAGGTTGATCAGCGGTCGGCAACAGATCAATCCGCAACCAGGCCGTGCCGATATCGTTGGCCTCTTCGGTGATGAGGTGGCGCCGATCCTCAAATCGCGTGGCGGCACCCGAGAACGTGAAGGCGATCAGCAAACCGAGCAACGCGAAAATCGCGCCCTCGGCGACGCTCAAACCCTCGGTCAGCGATTCCTTGTCGTTCTGGTAGCGACGTCGCCCGATGCGCCGACCGACTTCTACCGCCGCCATCATGACGACGAACAGCCCGATCGCGACCAGCGAGCCCAAATCCCCGAGCATGCCTTCCATCACGGCATTGTAATCACGAAGGGAATGGTGCCGGGAATAGGATTCGAACCTACGACCTACGCATTACGAATGCGCCGCTCTACCAACTGAGCTATCCCGGCAACCGGCCCCGGTCGAACGCCGGGGGGCGCATCTTAAACGCGCCGCAGACGAATGAAAAGTTCGACACCGGCGTATTCCATGCCCGGCGGGGGTGGTGGCAGTTTGTCGAAACTGACCTCTTGCGGCGCAAGATCCGTGAGAGTGCCCGTCTCGACGTCCTGAAAATGGAAATGCGGCTCGGTGTTCGAGTCGAACCAGGCCCGATCGCCGTTCACGGCGAGTTGGCGGATGACGCCCTTGGCCGCAAACAGGTTGAGGGTGTTGTAGACCGTCGCCTTGGAGACCCGCATGCCACCCTCGCGCAAGCGGCTGAGGATCTGCTCGGCGGTGAGGTGCTGCGGCGAAGCCAGCAGGAGTGACGCGATGCGTAGCCGCTGCGCCGTCGGCAGCACGCCTTTGCTCTTCAATCGCTCGGCCAAGTGGGCTGGCAGTGCGCTCATAAGCCGTTGATTATACACGCAGCTCGCGCGGCAGCCCGAAAATGACCTGCTCGATGCGCCCCGCCCGCTCCTGCGGTAGCTCGCCACCCCACTCCCGTAGTCGCGCAATCACCTGCTGCACCAGCACCTCGGGGGCCGAGGCACCGGCGGACACGCCGACCGATTGCTTGCCCTCAAACCACTCGCGATGCAGGTCGGCGGCGCCATCGACCAGATACGCCGGGATGCCGGCGCGGTGACCCAGCTCCACCAACCGATTCGAATTCGAACTGGTCTTGGACCCCACCACCACGAGCACGTCGCAGTCACGTAGCAGATCCTTGACCGCATCCTGACGGTTCTGAGTGGCGTAGCAAATGTCTTCCTTGCGAGGGCTCGCCAGATCCGGGAAGCGACGCTTGAGCACGGCGACGATCTCCGCGGTGTCGTCGACCGACAAGGTCGTCTGAGTCACGAAGGCCAAACGCAGCGGATCGGCGACGGGCAACTGCTCGGCATCCGCGACCGATTCGACCAAACGAATCTGACCGCCGAGGCTGGCATCGAAACGCCCGAGGGTGCCTTCGACCTCCGGGTGCCCGTGATGACCGATGAGGATCACGTCGCGTCCCTCGCGAGCGTAGCGACGCACCTCCATATGAACTTTGGTGACGAGCGGACACGTGGCATCAAAAACGGTCAGCCCGCGTCGCTTGGCCTCATCTTCCACCGCCTTCGACACCCCGTGGGCGGAGAAGATGACGGTGGCACCATCCGGTACCTCATGGAGCTCCTCGACGAACACGGCACCCATGTCGCGCAAGCGCTCGACAACGTGGCGATTGTGTACGACCTCGTGGCGCACGTGGATCGGCGCGCCGAACAGCGTGATCGCCCGCTCGACGATATCGATGGCCCGATCGACACCGGCGCAAAATCCACGCGGATTGGCGAGTATGATTTTCATCCGCGTCGCAGGTCCCGAATGGCATCGACGATCAGCAAGGCCGCGCCGACGCTGATGGCCGCATCGGCCACATTGAAGGCCGGAAAATACGCGCCCTGCCAATGCAGGTGGATGAAGTCGACCACATAGCCGTGCTCGATCCGATCGATCAAATTGCCGATGGCGCCCGAGAGCACCAGGGCAAGGGCCGACGAGAGCAGCAGATCACGCCGCGCATGCAACTGACGCATCCAGACGAGGATGCCGACACTCACGCCCGCCGCCAGTACGGAGAGAAAGTGCCGCTGCCAGCCGCCCGCGTTGGCGAGAAAACTGAAGGCAGCACCCGGATTGTGCAGGCGGGTGATGTCGAGCCAGAAAAACACTGGCGTGAACTCACCCAACACATAGCGGGCTTCGATCCATGCCTTGCTCGCCTGGTCGGCGAGCACCAGCAGCAAGGACATCGGCAACCAGCGCCAGGCGCTGTCCTTCCAGCGAACCGCGACGCTCGGCTCGCTCATGCGCGCACCCGCACTTCGCCTTCACCCGCGACATTGCTGACACAGCGGGCACAGATCAAAGGATGCTCCGCGTGCGACCCTACATCGTCGCGACGATGCCAGCAGCGCACGCACTTCGGCGCCTCGGTGGGCCGAACGGTGATGTTGCGTGCGGTGAGCTCGGCATTTTCCACCACCCGCGCGCCCGAGGTGATCAGGAAGAAGCGCAACTCGTCGCCGAGCGCCGCGAGCCGCGCGTATTCGGCGGGCGGACACTCGATCTCGACCTCGGCTTCGAGCGGCGCACCGATGCTGCCCGCTTCGCGCAGCCGCTCGAGTTCGCGCGCCACTTCGCCACGCAGCGCCAGCAGCGCATCCCAATCGATATCGCACTCACGCATCGCAGGCAGCGCATGCCACGTCGCATGGAACACCGAGCGGGGGCGAGCTCCCGGCAGATACGACCAGATTTCTTCGGCCGTGAACGACAGCACCGGCGCGAGCCAGCGCACCATCGCCTCGGCGATGTGCCACATCGCCGTCTGCGCCGAACGCCTCGCCAGACTGCGCGTGGGCGTGGTGTACAGGCGATCCTTCAGCACGTCGAGGTAACAACCACCGAGATCAACCACGCAGAAGTTGTGCACGCGCTGATACACGCCGTGGAACTGGTAGGTGCGGTACGCCTCGATGATTTCGCCCTGCAAGGCTACGGCACGCTGCACGGCCCATCGATCGAGCGCCACCATCTGCGCCGGCGTCACGGCATCGGTGGCCGGATCGAATCCGTGCAGGTTGCCGAGCAGGAATCGTGCCGTGTTGCGGATCCGGCGATAAGCATCGGACGTGCGCTTGAGGATCTCGTCCGACACGCTCATTTCGTTGGCGTAGTCGGTGGTCGATACCCACAAACGCAGCACATCGGCACCGAGGGTCTGCATCACCTTTTGCGGCGCGATGACGTTGCCGAGCGACTTCGACATCTTGCGACCCTTGTCGTCGACCGTGAAGCCGTGGGTCAGCACACCCTTGTACGGCGCGCGCTCGTACAGCGCCTCCGACATCAGCAGCGACGAATGGAACCAGCCGCGATGCTGATCGGAGCCCTCGAGGTAGAGATCGACAGGCCCGGCAATTTCGGGGCGGGCCGCCGCGACACATTCAAACGACAGACCGGAGTCGGCCCACACGTCCATGACGTCGGTGACCTTGTCGTACTCGGCCGCCTCGGCGCCGAGCCACTCTTGCGGGTCGAGCGCAAACCACGCCTCGATGCCGCCCTGCTCCACTCGTTCCGCCGCACGCTCGATGAGTTCTGCCGTGCGCGGGTGCAGCTCGCCGCTGACCTTGTGCACGAACAGCGGGATCGGCACGCCCCAGGTTCGCTGCCGAGAGATGCACCAGTCAGGCCGCTTCTCGATCATGCCGGTGATGCGCTGCTCGCCCCAGGCCGGCGTCCACGCCACCTGCTTGATGTGCTCGAGCGCGCGAGCCCTCAGACCCTGCTGATCCATGCTGATGAACCACTGCGGGGTGGCACGGAAGATCACCGGCGTCTTGTGTCGCCAGCAATGCGGGTAGCTGTGCCGGTAGGGCGCGTGGTGGACGAGCGCGCCACTCTCGCGCATCAACTCGATGAGTGCTTGACCGCCCTCGTCGATCTTCAAACCTTCGACCAGTGGCGTCCCGGGGAGGAAGCGGCCGTCGCCACCCACCGGGTTGCGCACCGGCAAACCGTAGCGCTGGCCGACGACAAAGTCCTCCTGACCATGCGCCGGAGCGGTGTGCACGGCGCCCGTACCGGCATCAAGCGTGACGTGATCGCCGACGATCACCGGCACCACTTTGCCTGCGAGGAACGGGTGCTGCAGCATCGCGCCTTCGAGAGCGAGGCCACGGAATCGCGCACGAATCTGTACTTCGCTCGCGGCAAAACCATAGCGCGCCGCCACTTGCGCCAGCAGACCCTCAGCGATCACCAGCGAACGCGGCGGACGCGACTCGCCCGCCGGGGTGTCGATGAGCAGGTAATCGATCTCAGCGCCCAGTGCTACCGCCTCGTTGGCAGGCAGCGTCCAGGGTGTCGTCGTCCAGATCACGATCGCAGGGGTCGAAGTCTCGGACGAGGCCGTGGCGCCGATGCGCACTAGGAAGTCGGCCGGGTCGGCTGCACGGAACGCAATATCGATCGCGGGTGAAGTCTTGTCCTCGTATTCCACTTCGGCCTCGGCCAGCGCCGAGCGACAGTCGAGACACCAGTGGACGGGCTTCGCACCCTTGTAGAGATGACCGTTACGGACGATGCGTCCGAAGGCACGCAACTGCTGCGCTTCGTAGGCCGGATCCATGGTGCGATACGGCCGTTGCCAGTCGCCGAGCACGCCGAGGCGCTGGAAGTCGTCGCGCTGTTGCGCGACCTGCTCTTCGGCAAACGCACGGCAGGCGGCACGAAAGGCATTCACGTCGAGCTTGCCGCCCGGGCGACCATGCTTCTTCTCGACGGCATGCTCGATCGGCAGGCCGTGACAATCCCAACCGGGAATGTAGGGCGCGTCGTACCCATCGAGCGTGCGCGACTTGACGATGATGTCCTTGAGGATTTTGTTGAGCGCGTGACCGATATGGATGGTGCCGTTGGCGTACGGTGGCCCATCGTGCAGCACGAAACGCGGCCGCCCCTGAGCGAGACGACGCAATTCGCCGTAAGTGTCCTCCGCTTGCCACCGCGCGACGAACGCGGGTTCGCGTTGCGCCAGATCGGCCTTCATCGGGAAGTCCGTCTGCGGAAGATTGATCGACTGCTTGTAATCGCTCACTGTAAATCCCGTTGACCTAAACCAAATATCACTCGCGGCACATCAGGCGAGCCGCTCGCGCGCCGCAACCTCGTCCGCCCGCATCTGCACCACGAGCAACTCGAGGCTCTCGAAGCGCAACTCCGCGCGCAAATGCGCGACGAACTCGACCTCGAGCTCGAGGCCGTACAAATCGCCGGCGAAATCGAACACGAAGGTTTCGAGCAAGGGTTCGACTCCGCCCACGGTCGGACGCGTACCGAGACTCGCCACCCCGCCCAGCGGCTCGGGACCGATCCCGTGCACGCGAACGGCAAATATGCCGCCCAGGGGCGACCGCCGTCGCCGCAGACCAATGTTAGCGGTAGGAAAGCCCAAAGTGCGACCGAGTTGCTGGCCGCCCACCACCCGCCCACGCAGGCTGTACGGACGGCCGAGCAGACGCGCCACATCATCAAATTGACCCGCGCTGAGCGCCTGACGCAGTGCCGTGCTGCTGATGCGCTCACCCTCGAGCATCACCGGCTCGACCACATCGACGCTGAACCCGTGCTGCAGACCTGCGGCCCGCAGGAACTCGGCGTTCGCCTCACCCTCGCGCCCGAAGCGAAAATCGTGGCCCACCACGAGCCCGCCGACCTCGAGCGTCGAGGTCAGAAGCTCGACGAACTGCGCACCGCTTTGCAGTCGCAGCGACTCGTCGAAGCGCAGCAGCATGAGCGCATCGATTCCCGTGGACTGCAGGATGCGCCAGCGCTCGCGGAAGTTCGTCAGCCGCGCCGGCGGATCCGCGGCCTGCAGATACTCGCGCGGCAAGGGCTCAAAACTCAGCAGGATCACGGGGCGCTGCTCGCGGGCGCCACGCTCGAGCGCCGCGCGGATCAAGGCCTGATGGCCGAGATGCAAACCATCGAAGCTGCCGAGGGTGACGATGGCGCCCCGATGCCGCTCACGCACGTTGCGCGGACCACGGATCAGCTCCATGACGGTGGCTCCCAGCGCATCGACCCGGCGCTCCTCATGATGGCTCCGCGCCGCCGCGGTTGCGCAACTGCTGCATCCGCAGGCCCGCCAACCACAACGCTGCGCCGTACACCATGGCGGCGGCGGCGATCGTGACCGCGAGGTATCCCGCACGCTCGAGCGGCGTATGCGCCAACCACTGAGTCAGCGGCGGAGTGACGAGGAGCAACAAGCCGACCATGGCGGCGTTGGCGATCGTCACCTGCGCGAGCAAACGCGTCCATCCGGCCGCGGGTCGGTAAACACCTTCGCGCTGCAAACCGCGCCACAGCAACGCGCTGTTGACCGCCGCCGAAATGCAGGTCGAGGTCGCAAGCAGCACGAACGGCGTGGCGAAGCCTGCGTAGTGCGCCGGCAATACGACGAGGAGGTTCAGCGCCATATTGACGCCGAGCGCGATCAAGCCCACCCGCACCGGCGTACGCGTGTCTTGCCTCGCGAAGTAGCCGGGCGCGAGCACTTTGACGAGACTGAAGCCGATGAGCCCCCAGGAGTAAGCCATCAACCCATATTGGGTCATCTGCACGTCACGGTCGCTGAATTCCCCATAGCCGAAGATGGTGGCGGTGATGGGGCCAGCAAGT
>Ga0209985_10005004_pt1 | contig 10466 bp, 15 predicted proteins | sample NOAtaG_FD_187305 | JGI IMG/M metagenome (GOLD analysis project Ga0209985, IMG submission 187305) | Freshwater lake microbial communities from Lake Erie, under a cyanobacterial bloom - NOAA_Erie_Diel6S_1000h metaG (SPAdes) (version 2) | ecosystem: Environmental > Aquatic > Freshwater > Lake ... | reverse complement strand
CGCTCAGCACCCGACGATCATCCACCCGCTTCTTGCCGCGCACGTCGGTCGGCAACAACGGCTCGATCCGAGCCCACTGCGCATCCGAAAACCAAAAGAAATCAGACATCCAACGCCTCCAGCCTCGGAGGCAGTGAATCATGTGCCGGCCAACAGCGGAATCCTGTTATTGGGTCCGGACCCTAGCGCGTGCTGATTTGCTGCGGAGGGGAGAACCGCCCGCCTTCTTCCACGAGCCAAGAGCGAAAGGCTTCAATCGCCGGGTGTCGAGATCGCGGATTGGTGTGAAGCAGATAGTGGTTGTTGGCTGGAACGAAGCCGTGAGGGGCCAGGAGATGTCCCGCCCGGATGTCGGGCTCGACGAGCGCCCATGTTCCGATCGCCACGCCAAGGCCGGCGTTCGCAGCCGCCAGCATATAGTAAGTGTGGTCGAAAAAGGTGTTCGAGGCAGGTTCGCCGGCTAGACGCGAGGTGTTTGTCTCCCACTCCGCCCAGGCATGCGGGTGAGTTCGTGTCGACAGCCTCGGGCTCGTCCCGATTGCCTTGGCATCGAACCGTTCATCTACCAACGCCGTCGCGACCACGGGCCCGTGAAACTCGCGCATGAACACGGTCGATCCATTCGTTCCAGGGGCTCCCATCCGGATCGCTGCGTCGAACTCGCTGTCGCTGAATTCAATCGGCGCCCACGATTCTGAAATCACCACAGAGTACGCCGGATAGGCTCGGTAGAACTGCGGAAGTCTTGGGATCAGCCAGCGCATTGCGAACGTCCCTAGACATGACACTTTCAGACTGCGTTCCTCGATCGGCCTGACCTCCTCAATGGCGGACGTCATCGCGTCGAAAGACTCCGTCAAAGCACGTGAGAGCCGAGTTCCTGCTTGTGTAAGTCGGAGTTGGTTTTTTGGCCCTTCGATCAGGGCGACGCCGAGAGCTCCCTGCAGCTGACGGATCTGGCGGCTGATCGCACCGTGGGTGACGCAGAGCTCTTCCGCGGCCGTCACCATCCGTTTGTGTCGACCGAAGACTTCAAAGGCCCTTAGCCCCGAGAGCGGCAATTGGCTCCGACCCGTCATGTGATCCCGCTTCACAGCAACATGAATTGTTATCGTTTGCGGAAGCTACACCTATCAAGCGAAATATTGAGTGTTGGTTGTCAGAGCCCGGACGAGCCGACGAAATGAAAGAGCGCTCTCCAAGCGCATCTTTCGGTTGTCGGGTAGGGTCAGGAGGGCGTAGTGGGCAACAGGTCAAGACGTCGGTCGCCTGAGATCGACAGCGAACTCACAGCGCTGCTCGCTGCCGCAACCCGGCCGACGAATCTCGAGACCGTCTTCCGCTTGCGCGCGCTGACGGAGATCGCCGATCGGGCTGCGACCACGACACTTATCAGATTGGCCTCTGAACTCGCTAAACATCGTGCCGGAAGCGGCTCCTCTACCGTTCGCGCGTTGCGTACCGGTGCAGCCATCACCTCCTAGTTCATTCGCCTTCAGATTGCGCCAAGTTCTCGATGAACTGGGCGACTTCTCGCCGAATCCTGGCCGGCTTGATCTTCGGAAATGTCACAACGATGCGTCTCGCATCGGGCAGGCTCAGAAAGCGCTCAAGCGCATCGTCAACGACGACAGACAGCGTGTCGCTGCCGCTGCCGCTGCCGCTGAGCGAAGTCTTCAAGAAGAAGTAAGAGGTCTGAACTTCGAGCGCGGTCGCCAGCTGTTGCAGCGACGTCGCATTCACGCGGTTCAGGCCTTGCTCGTACTTTTGCACTTGCTGGTAGGTGACGCCGATCCGCCTTCCAAGTTCGGACTGCGACAGACCAAGCTGAAGACGACGAAGCCGGATAAGCCTCCCGACCTGCGCATCCGCTTCACGCCCCGTCTTTGGACTTTTCTCGGCTGCCATACCCAATTCCCTCGCTCTTCAGCACCCCACCTAGGTGGAATATCAGAGTCAGCTCGTGTACCAATGGTCAGCGCAAGTGATCCTCAGAGAACGTCAAGGCCCTCAATACGACCGCCGCGACCACACAGCAAAGTGCGATCAAAGCGATGAATGCGAAGACTCCCGAGGCCGACGTCGAGGACAAGAGGAAAGCTCCCAAGGTGGGGGCGACTGCTTGAGCAATGGCGATCGGGCGCGCGATCCGCCCCATCACCACCGGATACTGCCGGGGTCCAAAGATAGCCAGCGGCAGTGTGCCCCTCGCGATTGAGAACACGCCGATGCCCGCCCCGTACAGGATGATCGCAGGGAGAGTTGCTGCGGGCGCAAGTGACAGCACCGCCAAGGCGATGCAGATCGCCAAAAGTGCGAGAACCGTCGTTGTGATGGGATTGAATCTCGAACCGACGGTCATTTCGGCGAAACGCGCCGCAACCTGTGAAGGGCCGATCAGCGCAGCCGCTCCAATGGCCGCAGCGCTACTGTGGCCCTGCGCCAGCAAGAGGTTGACCAGATGCACCCCGACAGCCGTGGCCACAAGGGTCTCGACCATGAAGATTCCGCCGGTGAGCCAGACGATAGCGCGACGCGGCTCATGCGCCTCCATCGCCTCCCCCCCAGGCTGAACCGGATGGCTAGATTGCTGCCGGAATGCGGCCCTATAGATCGGCAGAGCTACAACTAAATGCAGGGCGGCATAGATCAGACAGGTCGCGCGCCAGCCGACAGTCGCGATCAGAAGTCCGCTTAAAGGCCAGAACACACTGCTCGCAAAACCACCGAGCAAGGCGACAGAGGTGATGATCGGGCGGGCTTCGGATCCATAGAGCCGTCCCAGCGAACTGAAAACCGCGTCGTACAGACCCGAGGCCATGCCCAGACCGACGAGGATCCATCCGCCGACATAGACATACAGATTTCCGCTCAGCCCGATTGCCGTAAGGCCAGAAGCAAACAAGAGGCTACTGCTAGAAAGCACTTCTCTAGCACGACCTTCCCCGATGCGCCGCCCCACGAGTGGAGAAATGACCGCGCCGACAAGTACGCCGATCGAAAGCCCGCCCGTAATCAGCGGCAAACCCCAGCCCGTACTGACCCGAATGGGTTCAGCCAGTACGGTCAACAGGTAGAGCGAGGTCCCAAACGCAATGAGTTGAGCAAGCCCAAGCCCCCCCCCAATGGCCGCCCTGTGAGGTTTGGTTGCTGTCATGCTTTGTGTCGTCACCACGTACCCCGGGCTTGGAGGCGACAACGGGTCCCGGATCGCGCCTCCACGCGGCGTGATATGCTTCACGGCCGGATTTCGGCCAAACGATTTAAGGATGCCGCAATGTGATCTAGGCGCACATTGGACTTTGATCATGCACCTAAGAGCGGACATTGCGACATTCGGCGCCGGCACTGCCGCTGCATGGCAAAAAACACAACCTAAGCACGAGCGCCTTTCTCCACCGCCGCTCGAAGGGGGTATCCACCCATCAGTTCACGAGCCTGTGGACCTCCACATCGAGCGACTGACCTCGCGTTGGGGCGCTCTTGAGACGGTGGCGGCCGACGCCCGAAGACTTGGTGGATCTGACGGATAACCAGCGCAGAGCGCTGCCAGACCTCCCCCCGATCGAGCCGGGCGGGCGCTCGGTCGTGGGCGATCTGGCGTTCGACCTCGGGTTCGGGCTGCTGGCCATCGTCCCAATGTTCGGCGGGGCCTTCGTGCTGATGGCGATGCGGTTCCCGCCTGACGCCGTATGAATCTGGTTTGGCCTCGTGATCATCGCCACCTTCATCGTGAACAAGATCCGCCGGGACGGCTGACGCGGTCGCCCGGCGCGACGCTCTCGACGGCAAGATCGAATTGGAGATCCAATCCGGTACATGGGCGTCCTTTTCAAAGACCAAGAACAAGGGACGTGGTTTCAGCCGTGATCGGACCGCCGCCGGCTTCCTCGTTCAGCTCGTCGAGCAGATCGAGGACGGGGCGGAAGCTGCAATCAGCGCGACCAACGTTGAAGTGCGGAAGGCCTTGTCAAAGCGCAGGGAGACGATGGCGCGAGCCTTGCCGGCGTTGCCCGGCTTGGCCCTCGCCAGCCCGTGCATGCCATGCGCCTCGTACTGAGCGATGTACTGTTGAATTGTGCGCTCGCTGACGCGGTATTTGGCGGACGCCTTGGCGATGGCCGCCGCTCGCTCATGGGATCGCGGCGGCGCATCAACGGCGTCTTCGATCATCGCCCAACGAGAGGCTACGGTGTCAGCTTGGTTGGCCGCCGATGGCCGCCAGTCGAGCGGAGCCAAGGCCCCATTGGCGGCGCCATACGTGGTGGAACCCTATACACGCTTGGCAGCGTTTTTCCTCGCGGCGCCGGTCACCCTAGCCAAGTAGTGGTTCCCCAATAGGTTCCCCAATCCGGCAAAGACTGTTCACGCTTTCTTGTCTTTCTGGCGTTTCCCATTGGGGAACCACAGCGGTTCCCCAATAAGTTTACCAATCAGCCTAAAAGCCTTCGCCTGTAAGGCGCGGAGGCCGACAATACCTATGAGCAGGCTCCGACAATCTCTGTGGGCGCTCCCAGCGCTGCAGGCGCTGCTCGGCGAAGCCCTCGACGATGTGTTGCCCAAATACGGCAAGCACCCGTTCGGCGAGCGCTGAGATGTCCACGTGCGGACACGTCCTCATGCGGGCTGGGCGTGGGCTTCAGGCTCATAGCGCCGCGCAGGGCGGACCCGTCCGGCGTCCGGATCGGTGGTGGAGGTTTGCACGCCTTGGTCGGCCCAGGCCTCAAGGTCGTTCAAGGCATAGATGACGCGTCCGCCGATCTTGCGATACCGCGGGCCAGTTCCGTAAGTGCGGTGCTTCTCGAGCGTTCGCCCGGAAAGCCCGAGATAACGACCAGCTTCGGTCGTCCGCAGATAGCGATTGGGAACACGAGACGCTTCCAACATAGCGATACCTCCACATCGGAGCTCACCACGGGGGACGGCGATATCCACTGTCGACTCAGCGTAGGCAGGCGAGGGTTGGCGGCGAAAGGCGTAAGTCTACCCAGAGCGGGGATGTATGGCCGTCTACGCTACGGCGTCGGGCGCGACCGTGACGTCGCGACGCCTAGATCGGCAAGTGACCCAGCCCGCTCATCATTTGTCAGAATTTTATACACGTATTTCTCACAGATCGCGTTCCTGGACACCGCCGCGGCGCGTTCCTAGACACCGCCGCGCGCCGCGACGCCGACGAGGTCAATGTCGAGTACGCGGCGTTAGGCGAAAAAGACGTAAGGTCTACCAGCAGACACCGGCGTTTACCGTCTATGTCGAAAATCGCATAAACTCATTTTATGTTGATTTCAGCATAAGAAGGGAGTATGCGGAAAATCGCATAAACCTCACATATGCGATTTGTAGCATAGACAGGAGGCTGTCATGTCCCTTGCGATCGCTCGTTCTTCCCATCAAGTCGGACGTCTGATTCAGCGATTCCGCCAGGAAAAAGGGCTGAACCAGACGCAGCTCGCCCAGCTGGCCGGGCAACGCCAGGAGATGATCTCCAAGATCGAAACCGGCCAGAGCGGCGTGAAGCTCACCACGCTCTTCGATGTGCTCGCCGCCTTAGGGCTGGAAATGACCCTCGAGTCGCGCAGCCAGAGCTCGTCGGCTGACATTGAGGACATCTTCTGATGCCCCGCCGCCGCACCCATACGCCTTTGAATGTGCTGATCAACAACCGCCTCTGCGGCCGTCTGGAGAAGCAGGCCAGCGGCGCGATCAGCTTCCAGTACGACCCGAGTTGGCTGGCATGGAAGCCGGCCTTCCCGATCTCCCTCTCCCTGCCCTTGCAGGAGGCTCCGTGGCGCGGCGAGGCCGTCGTTGCGGTGTTCGACAATCTCCTGCCGGACAACACCCACGTTCGACGGCAGGTCGCCGAGCGCACTGGCGCGGAGGGAGTCGACGCCTACAGCCTCCTCGGTCAGATCGGTCGGGACTGCGTGGGCGCCATGCAGTTCCTCCCTGATGGTGAGGCGCCGGACGCCCTGCAGCCCATCCAGGGGAACCCGATCAGCGACGAGGAAATCGAGGCGCTGCTGGCGAACCTCGCGCGGGCTCCCCTCGGCATCGACTGCGAGCAGGAATTCCGAATCTCAGTCGCCGGCGCCCAGGAGAAGACCGCGCTTCTTCGTCACGAGGGACAGTGGATGCGGCCGATCGGGACGACCCCGACCACGCATATCCTCAAGCCTCAACTCGGCGAGATTCCGACCTCGTCGGGGGTGATCGATCTCAGCGACAGCGTCGAGAACGAGCACTACTGCCTGACGCTGCTGGAAAGCTTTGGCCTGCCCATCGCCAAGACCGAGATCGCCACCCTCGGCGCGCGGCGGGTGCTCGTGGTCGAACGCTTTGATCGGCGACGGCGAGGCGACCAGCTATTGCGCCTGCCGCAGGAGGACTTCTGCCAGGCGCTCTCGACCCCTTCGAGCCGCAAGTACCAACGAGACACCGGCCCAGGCGTCGTCGACATCCTGGCCAAGCTCCAGGAAAGCGACGATCCCCTGGCCGATCAAGCCAAGGTGTTCAAGAGCCAGATCGTCTTCTGGCTCATCGGCGCTACCGATGGGCATGCGAAGAACTTCAGCGTCTTCCTGCGCCCGGGCGGCCGCTTCGAACTCACGCCGTTCTACGATGTTCTAAGCGCCCAGCCGGCTTTCGACGCCAAGCGCATTCCGCACAGGGGATTCACCTTGGCGATGTCGGCGGGCGCACGTCCCCACTACAAGATTCTGGAGGTTCACGGCCGTCACTTCGTCGAAACGGCCAAGGCCGCCGGCCTGGGTCCGACCGTCATCCGGCGGGTCTTGGAGGACGTGCTAGCCGCCGCGCCCGGCGCTGCGGCCGAGGCGCTGGAGAAAATGCCGCCTGGCTTTCCGGAGGCGATCCACACCTCGGTCGCTGGTGCGATCCAGACACGTCTGCCGCGCCTTGAGTCTGCTTGGGAGGCCATCTAGGGTCCGGACCCTAGGTCAGCGCAAACACAGACGTGTGCCCAACGGCCTCGCGGCTCGGGCGGATGACGATTTCGACATCCTGCTCAAGCGCATTGAGGAAGCTTATCAGCTTCTCGACCGAGAAATGATCGAGCCGATAGTTGGCAAGCGATGACACTTTGGATTGCGGGATGCCCAGGATGGTCGCTGTATCTGTCTGTTTGAGGCGGCGTTCTTTCAGCAGCGCGTTCACGGCCATCGCCAGCCGCGTCTTGGTCTGACGCTCGGCGGCGTCTGGGAGACCCAGATCGGCGAAGACGTTGCCGGTGCCTTCGGTGATGTCATTTGCCACGTTTGCCTGCCTTGCCCTTCGTGGGCTGTTGGTAGTTGCTCTCATAATGTTCGCGGGCGCGTTTCAAACGCTCGCTCACCACTTCCTGCGGCAGGGCCAGCAGGTCGGATTTGGAAGACCCGATCCAATGAACGGGCTTCTCGTTGGCAGGCGGAAGATGAACCATACGACCTCATTTATACCAAATTGGGTATAATCTAGCAAGTGAATAACTGGAAGGTCACTCCAGAGCGCTCCATGTCGTCATAGGCCATCCGGCCACCGGCGCCGCCATCCGGGTCATTGGCCGCGTCGCCCCTGCGCGAGATCCGGGTCGTTGGCGCACAGTTTGCGGACATAGGCGATGACGACGTCGCCCAGCATTTCCGGAACACCCCAATAATCGAAGATGCCGCCGTCACCGCTGTTCTGCCCGCAGGTCACGAACACACCCGTGCCGAACTCGAGCTTCAGGCGGCTCGCCAGCCAGCCCACAAAGCCGCTGTTGTCGACGCCTTCCGGAAAATGAAACCGGAAGATCCTGAACCGTTCGCCGGGGCCGTTGCTGGGCGCCAGCTGGCTCCAGACCACATCATCGCGCACGAGCGCGAGGGCATCGCTCCGAGCGCGCGCCGCAAAGGCGTCGAGCGGGAACTCCTCGAAGCCATAGACGTCAGAATAGACCTTCAGGCGAGCTTGCTTCATGACCCGCAGCAGCCGGGTTTCTGTTTCAGCGACGCTTTCGTGAGAAACATGGACCATGGGTTTGATCTCGGATTGGGAGGATCCCGCGTCCAGCCAGCCATTCGCGCAGGGCCTGGCTGTCGTAGCCCTTGTCGGCGACGAGTTCGGCTGAGGTGGCATGGCTTCGATGCAGAGCTGGGCGACCTTGCAGTCGTGGACGTTTCCGGGGGTCAGCAGGAGGACGAGAGGGCGGCCCTTCGCGTCGCAGACGGCGTGGAGCTTGGTGTTGCGCCCGCCTTTGGTGAGGCCGACACCATGAGCCAAGGCCCCCCTTTTCCGCCGCCGGCGCAGCGATGGACCTTGATGCAGGTGCTGTCGATGAACAACCGGTCCGGCGCGTCCTCGGCGCCGGCCAGGGCGCTGAAGATGTCTTCCCATATCCCGCGCTCGGCCCAGCGCACGAAGCGGTTGTAGAGCGTCTTCTTCGGACCGTAGACGCCCGCGCAATCGGTCCACCGGCCGCCACAACGCAGGGCGTGGACGATCCCGCTCAGCACCCGACGATCATCCACCCGCTTCTTGCCGCGCACGTCGGTCGGCAACAACGGCTCGATCCGAGCCCACTGCGCATCCGAAAACCAAAAGAAATCAGACATCCACCGCCTCCAGCCTCGGAGGCAGTGAATCATGCGCCGGCCAACAGCGGAATCCTGTTATTGGGTCCGGACCCTAGGAATACCGTCCGACTTCCCGGCCATCGCAATGGCTTCGCCGGCGCTGCGGAGCACGACCAGGTCGGGGCGAAGCCGCGGGCCGCGATCGAACACAAAGAATAGGCCCCAGAGGTCCTTTTCGCGATCGATCCAGGGCATCGTGCCCCAGGCGCCGCCGGAGCTGATCACCGGGCATGAGAGGTCAGGCGCAACCTTCTCGCACCACAGCGCGAAGCCGTAGGAGCGTCCGCCCAGGTCCGAGCCGACGCCCTGCCAGCGGTGAGGCAGGCCATTGGCATAGTCGTGTTCGATCAGCTTGATCGCGGCGGCGGGATAGACCTGCTTGCCGCCGACCTTGCCGCCCGTCGCCATCATCATGAGGAAACGCGAGAAGTCGCGCGGCGTGGTCCACAGACCCGCCTGCACGTTGGGATTGGGGAGATCGAGCCCATCGCGGCTGCTGCTCGGGTGGCCGAAATGGCTGTCGGTCATGCCCGCAGGATCGCGCACCGTCCGGTTCCAGAGCGCCACAAACGGCTCTCCGGTCGCCGCAACGGCCCAGGCAGCGCCGACCTGTTGGGTCCATCCGCCATAGGCCAACTGCGTGTTGGGCGGAGCAACGAGCGGTAACGCGAGCAATCGATCCGCAGCTTCGCTGATATTCATGCGTGGATCGAGCGCGATATCCGGCGTGCCTTCGTTCACGCTGGTCGCGCCGGCGGTGAAGGACATGAGGCGCGCCAAGGTCAGGTCGCCTTTCGGCGTGCCGGCCAAACCCGGCTTCCACGTGGAAAGCTTGGCGTTCATGTCGAGCTTGCCGGCGACGACGGTCGCTGCGATCGCCGCGCCGCCGGGCCATTTGCTGGCCGAGGCCATGTTGATCCGCGTGCCTGGGCCGTAACTGCCCCCATAGCCCTCGAACAGCACCCTGTCGCCGCGTCCGATCATCAACGCCACGCCGTCGAGTTCGTGATGCGCGACGAATTGGTCCAGCGCCCTATCCAGCGCCTTCCAGTCCTTCGGCGGGTTGCTCGGGTCTAGCGCCGGGCCACGGGCCAGTCGCGCCTCCAGCCGGTCCAGCTCGGCGCGCAGTTCGTCGGGGCTGATATCGCCGGACTTGTCCTTGTCCGCGCGCGGATAGGCCGGGACCAGTGTGATCGGCAGTTCGGTTTCCTGCAGTCTCCCGTCCTTGTTTGCGTCCAGCCGCTCGAATGGCAGCGCCCGCACAACGGCCAGTTCGCGCACCGCGCCCTCGCGCGCGCTTTGCCCGCGCGGGGGCGTCTGCGCGGAGGCCGGCGCGCCCACGAGAAGTGCGCCCGAGATCCCCATGAAGACCAGCAATCGCATCCCACCCATCCTATTTCTCCATCACCGCCTTCCGCACAGGCGACGCCGACGTCGAGAGCGCCGCGACCCGTGTGACCCTCTCCTTCAGACCGGAACTTCGCCCCGCACGGTCGTCCGGTGCATCACCCGCAGGTGGCCGTCATAGCCGCCTTCGGCGAAGTGCATGCTGCAGCGGTCGTCCCACATGAGCACCATGCCGGACCGCCACTTGTGCCGATACAGATACTTGGGCGGGAGGAGGTGCTAGTAGAGGAATCCCAGCACCGCGTCAATCTCCTGTCCGGGCTCAAGACATATGAGACGGCGGTGTCACTGAGGCTTGCAGTCTGGCGAGGTATCTGGCTGGGGTCATTCCGGCAAGGGCTCCGTGGGGTCTGTGGTGGTTGTAGAGATGCTGGAAGCTGTCGAGGAGGGGGTTGAGCGCCTCGACGTTGGCGGGCAGATCGTAGACGCCGTAGAACTCGTATC
>Ga0209985_10005002_pt1 | contig 10466 bp, 6 predicted proteins | sample NOAtaG_FD_187305 | JGI IMG/M metagenome (GOLD analysis project Ga0209985, IMG submission 187305) | Freshwater lake microbial communities from Lake Erie, under a cyanobacterial bloom - NOAA_Erie_Diel6S_1000h metaG (SPAdes) (version 2) | ecosystem: Environmental > Aquatic > Freshwater > Lake ... | reverse complement strand
GGGGGTCAGGGTTCCGTCGATTTGATACTGGCGGCTGCGGGAGGAGTGGCGGAATAAGGAAATTGAGTTGAAGTTGACGTTTGTGCGCACCTGGGAGGAGAGGCGGTAGAGCTTCTGCTTATATTCGAGGCGGGCGCCAAAGGCATGGTAGTCCTTGTCCGAAGTGGTGTAAAAAGGCTGGTTCTGGCGGCCGACTTCTCCGTCAGCGACGAGGGTGAGGCCTTTGATCGGCCGGAGGCGGAAGCCGGCGGTCCCGGCGTGCAAGCGGTTGTTCTGGGTGAAGGAGAAGCGTTCGCGGAAGGCGCCTTCGGCGAGTTGCTCGGTGGAGCGGATGTCGCGGGTGGCGAATTGGTAGCCGCCTTGGAGGGAGATCCAGGGCCTGATGGCGACGTCGAGGAGAGTGGAGTTAGTCAGAGCGCGGATGCCAAGGAACTGGAAGTTAGCGGTGAGAAAGTCAAGCGAGCCGTTGGTGATTTGCTGGAGGGTGTTGTCGCCTTCCATACGAGTCGAATGAAAGGCGGTGTGATTGGAGAGGGTGAGAGCACGGAGGGGAAAAACGGAGAGGGTGAGGTTGGCGCTGGTGACCGGCCGGCGAGCATTGCCGGCGACAAGGGTCTGGAGGTTGCGGGCGCCCCCGCGAATGGTCCCGGAAGCCAACTCGTCGAAGAAGAAGGCGCGCTGTCCCTTGGAATGGGTGAAGCGGGCGTTGACGGAGTACCAGCGGGCAATTTCCTGAAAAAGATTAAGGCGCCAGTGGGGGGTGATGCCGGTATAGGGATGATCCCGGCGGAGACCATTGAGGGTAGTACTAGTGACCGTAGGGTCGAGCGGAGTGCCGGGGCCATTGAGGGAGCCGCGGGTGGTTTCGGCGAAATCCTCCCAGCCGCGCTGGAAGAAGAACTTGAAGCCGGCCAGTTGAACGAGGCCGCCGAGGCGATGTTCATTCTGAAGGCGGCGTACATCCTCGAAGAAGGGGAAGATGTTGCCACGGGCGTCGAGGAGATTTGCCGTCGAGAGGGCGGGGCCGTCCTGGATGTTGCGGGATAAGCCGTAGAAGAACTGAAAGCGGCCTTGAGGGAAGAGGGTGAACTGGTGATCTTGCATGCGGCGCTGGAGGTTCTGCCAGTGCTGACCGAAGGCGATGGTAAGGGCTGGATTGAAATAGTCATTGAGCCGCCAGGTGAGGTCGTAGCGATAGAGTTGGTTTTTTTCGAGGCGCAGGTTGGTGAACTGGTAAGGATCGTTGCCGAGGCCTTGGGTGTTGATGATGAGTTCGTCGAAGAGTCTGCCCTTGCCCTGGCGGGAGTGGACGGTGAGGGAGGAGCCGAGCAGACGCACGCCGTTGAGGAAGTTGACATCGGAGCGGTATTTGCCGCGATTGCCATCGATGGCGGCGAAGCGATAGCCGGTCTCGAAGGACTGGCGGATGTTGTAATCGCCGATATTGGTCCCACGGGCGGGGCCGACGGGCTCGATGGACGGGGCAACGGTCTGCTGGCCGAGCAGGCAGACAAAAAGAAGGATATTCATCGCAGGAAGCTCCCGTTGGCATTTGAGCCATGAATTCGGCTATGGCAGAGAGTGCAGTTCTGGTATTTGGGGTCGGTGAGGGAGTGGGTGGCGGGGGTGATTTGAATGCCGTCATTCTGGCGGCCGAAGGAGGCGGCGCCGTTGTGGCATTCAAGGCAAACCGTGAAGACCTGGGGACGCTTGAGCAGTCTGGCATTCATTGAGCCATGGGGGAGGTGACAGGAAGCGCAGCCGTCGACGCGGAGGGCGGCGTGTTCAAAGACAAAAGGGCCGCGTTTGTCGACGTGGCATTTGAGGCAGGGCTCTTCGTTTTGCAGCCCGTGGGCCATCATGCGCGGGCGGGCGGACATGCGCCAGGTGGGGGCGTCGGACCCATGGGGATTGTGGCAGTCGGAGCACTGCATGAAGCCTTCGTTGACGCGGTGTTTGACGGGCATGGAGAACTGGGCCTGAACGTTGGAGTGACAGGAATAGCAGAGGTCGGTTTGAGGACGGGCGAGAAGTTGCTTGGGGGTAGCGGATTTGTGGACGGAATGGCAGTTGGTGCAAACGACATCGGCGGTGGTGTGAGAGGAGCGGCGGATGTTGGCGCGAGAGATCTGCCGGCTATGACACGCCAGACAGGCGTCGAGGGTTTGTTTGGGCTGGAGTTGGGAAAAAGCAACGATCTTGCTTTTGTCGCCTTTGGCTTCGATGTGAGCCTTGCCGGGGCCGTGGCAGCTTTCGCAGCCTTTGTCTTCGAAAGGGAGTTTGGAGTTGTTGGCGGTCTTGAAGTGAGGATTGCGGAAGAAAGCCGCTGAGATGTCAGGATGACAACCGCGGCACATGATGCTACCGGCGTAGCCAGGCGGGGGAGGGGTTTTAGGAGTTGTTTGGGCAAGTGCGCTCATGACGGTTGTCACTGCCGTAAAGGTAAGAATTATTTGTTTCAACAGAAAGTCCCACTTGGAGGGATTATACGGCAGGCGGGGCGGGATCGGAACTCGGAGGCTTGTTCGCTTTTTTTTCAAGGTCCAGTTTCTGTTTGATCCAAGACAGCCGCTTCTTGAGAAATCGGTCGAGCCAAGGGAACTCTTGAGACAAAACGGCCAGGCCCGGGACGAGAAAAACCCAACCAGGCATGACGGGGAGAATGAGCCCTACAATGCCGAGGAGCACAAGTCCAAAACCGGCAGCACAGCGCAAGAGCTTGTTCACACTTTCCATTATGTTGCCAAGACGAGTAAGGACCGCGCAGAACCAGTACCATGCATAGTACTCTTAGTTCTTTTTGACTATACTGAGCCTGAATTCTCCTTGACGAGCGTAGCTTGCCTTAGTAAATTGAGGACAACTGTGACAGAGAACCGCAAAAACCAACGATTTGAACTCCGGCTCCCTTTCGAAGTGATTCGAAGCGGGCAGCGATCACAACCGATACCAGGGTATACGTTAAACATGTCCTCGAACGGCGTTTTGTTCGAACTGACGCAACCGATTGCCTTGGGTGAGATCATTGAATACTACATTACACTTCCGACTGGGCAAGATCCGGAGGAGGATGTCCGACTGCGATGTATGGGGAAGGTGGTACGCAACCATGAGAACTTCTCGGCGGCAACGATGGATCGTTATGAGTTCATGCGAATCCGGCCGGGAACGGTGGATTTGCCGATAACGTCCGGAACAGCGGCCAGTTAGTTCATTGGCGGTGAGGAAAGTGGATTGATAGGAAGAGTAAGAAGCTGATTAAAACGTAGCCCAAGTCCTGCCGTTCCGGGTGTTTGGGTATAATGCTGGTTGCCGATCATGCAGAGCTACGGCCTAAGCGATCCCGGGCGGGTCAGAAAAAACAACGAAGATTATTTCCTGATTGATGTTCAAAAGAACCTATATCTCGTGGCCGATGGTATGGGGGGAGCGCAGGCGGGTGAAACTGCGTCAAGACTAGCTGCCGAAACGGTGGTGGAATCCATGACGAAAAGGGAGAACCCGAATCTGAGGGATTTGGAGGAAGCGCTGATCGAGGCCAATGAACGGGTGAAGAGGGCGGCAGCAGCCGATTTCAACCTGGAGGGAATGGGGACCACGCTGGTTGGCGTGCTAGAGGATGGGAACGAACTGCATGTGGCGAGTGTGGGGGACAGCCGTGTTTACCGGTTTGAAGAGGGGAGGCTGGAATCACTGCTGGAAGATCAGACCTGGGTAAACGAGGTGGGGCGGAGACTGGGCATCGACGAAGATACGCTGAAGCGGCATCCGATGCGGCACGTGCTGACCATGGCAATTGGGGTGGGCAGTCCGCTGCGGCTGAACTCTTGCAGCATCCCTCGTTCGCCGGGAATACAGATATTGATGTGCAGCGACGGATTACATGGGGTGGTAGGGGCGGAGAAAATCTCGCAAGTGCTTGGTAACGAGAAGCAGAATCTCGAGGCAAAGGCGAAGGCGCTGATCGAGGCGGCAAAGGATGCCGGGGGACCTGACAACATCACTGTGCTAATCCTACAGGGGTGAGCATAGCTGTCGCGCTGACTATTGCGGGGTCGGACCCGAGCGGAGGGGCCGGCATTCAAGCGGACCTCAAGACATTTCATCAATTTGGGGTGTATGGAGAAGCAGTGATCACGCTGCTGACGGTGCAGAACACGATGGGAGTGGAATCGGTGGAGACGATCGGCACGGATCTTGTGGGTGCGCAGTTGCGGGCGGTGGTAGAGGACATCAAACCGGGAGCGGCGAAGACGGGGGCACTTGGCACGATCGAGATGGTGGAACGCATAGGATGGGAAGCAGCAAGGTTTGTGTTTCCGCTCGTGGTGGATCCGGTTATGGTGTCGAAGCACGGAGCATCGCTGATGGCAGCCGAGGCGCAGCAGCGGCTCGTATCTTTGCTGATGCCGGCGGCGGCGTTGGTGACGCCGAATCTGCCAGAGGCGGCGGCGATTACGGGCCGGAGCGTTGAGACGCTGGCGGAAATGCGAGAGGCAGCGCAGGCGATACGCGATTTCGGGGCGGGAGCAGTGCTGCTTAAAGGAGGCCATCTCAAGGGGGAAGCGGTGGACCTGCTGGTATGGGAAGGGGGCGAACTGGAGTTGAGTGCCCCGCGCATCGAAACGCGGCACACGCATGGAACAGGGTGCAGTTATTCGGCGGCGATTACAGCGCTGCTGGCGCGGGGAGCCTCACTGGAAAACGCGGTAAAACAGGCCAAGAAATGGATACACCGGGCGATTGCCACCAACCCAGGACTGGGGCGGGGACAAGGTCCGGTGAATCACTTTGCCGATGTGAACTGACTCGTCATTATGAAACGACCAACCCCTGACCCGAGACGCGGATTACGCTGACGGGTTAGGAAAACCAAAAGCAGCGCAGAGCCGCAAAGAACATCCTGGATGTCCATGCTGAGACGATTGCTGTAGCGGTAGCCGAAGGCGATGGAGAGGGCGAAGTGTGCAGCCTGGGCACAAAACAAGAATCTTCCAGCAAATGACTTCAAGCTGGACAGCGTCACCTTCTATGCGGTGCGAGGCACGGCTCCAAGCCGCGCGTCTAGTCCGAGGCAGCTCCCGGCGAATGATGACCCGGCGGCAACGGCTGAATTCGAGCAGACCCGCGTAGACCAGAGTATTCCATCGTCGCGTGATCTTCCATGCTGCCTTCGGCGCCGCTGTCCGAAACTGCCTCCACAAAAAACGGGTGCCTGCCGCCCGGGTGGGAGGGAGGCACTTGAAAGAGCCGAAGAAAAACCGTCAGCACCCGTGGAGAGTGTTAACAGGTCGTTTCATATCAGAAGGTCAGCCGGAGGCCGAGACGGAGAATGCGGTCGCCGTTCGGCTCGCGTCCGCCGGCGTTAGTGCCGGTGACTTCAAAGACCCCACCGGTGAACTGACCGGCGGCGTTGGTGATGCGGTTGTTGATACCAGCCGAGGGGTTGGCGAATTTGGGGGTGTTGGTCCAGTTGAACCATTCAGCCCGAAACTCGAGCTTGGTGCGTTCCTTGATTGAAAAGGTGCGGAAGAGGCCAAGGTCGGTGTTGAAGAAGAGGGGGCCGCGGAGGCTGTTGAAGCCGGCGTTGCCGAAGCGGGGTTCGATGACGCGCTCGAAGGCGAAGGGATCGAAGAAGGGGGTACCGCGGCCGATGCCGCCGAGGCGCTGGACGTTCTGCTTGACCTGATCGGCGCGTTGGGTCGAGCCAGGCAGGCGGAGGGAGCCGCCGTCGGAGGTAACGCGAACGGGCGAACCGGTCATAAAGCTGGTGAGGGTATTGAGCTTCCAGCCGCCGGCGAAAGCGTTAAAGCCTTTACCGCCGGCGAAGCGCTTGCCCTTGCCGAAGGGAAGCTCATAGGTGCCGGTGAATTGGAGGTTGTGAGTGCGGTCGAAATTGAGCGGCACGTAGTTGAGGCTGGTGAAGTTGAGAGCGGGAACGAGGGGACCGCCATTGTTATCTTCGTTGCAGCACCAGCCCATGGCTTTCGACCAGGTGTAGGCCATGTTGAAAACGAAGCCGGCGGAATAACGCTTGGTGACGGTGGCTTGAAGGGAGTGGTAGTTGTTATCGCCCATGGGACCGATGAGGCTGGTTTCGACGGCGCGACCGAAGCGGGTGAAGAGGGGCTGGCCGGCTTGGTCAGCGCCGATGACCTGGCCGGCGTTGAGGTTAAGGCGGCCGGAGACGCGGACGGCGCGGCTGGCGACGTAGCCGGCCTGGGCGGACCAGCTCTTGCCGAGGTCACGCTGGATGGTGAGGTTGTAATTCATGATGTAGCTGCGCTGGAAGTTGTCGCCGGTTGTATTGACGGCGTAGTTGGTGGGGACGATGATGCGGCCGTTCTGGCCAACCTGAGGAGAGGGCAGAGTGGGCAAGCCCTGAGTGAAAGTAGTGGCCCAGCCGAGAGCGGGAGGCGCAAGGTTAAACGCGGCCAAGATGGGGAAGTTGGTGCGGAGGGGGCGGGCGAGATTCCAGGGATCCCAATTGACGCCAAAGCCAGCGCGGACAACGGTCTTGTCGTTCATGCGGAAGGCAGCGCCGAGACGGGGAGAGAGGTAGAGGCCGCCGACCTTGGTGCCACAGTCGCGCGGGGTGCCGCCGGTGCCGCAAACGATGATTTCGTTGGTAGCAAAGTCGTAGCGCTCCATGCCGCGGCTGCCTTCGCGCCAGGGCATGGGAAAGGATTCGAGGCGGGTGCCATAGGAGAGGGTGAGCTTACGGTTGACCTGCCACTGGTCGCGCACATAGAAGCTGAACATGGTGGTTTTGGTGCGGTAGACGTCGGGGACCTGGAGGATGCGGCCGCCGCCATCGACGAGGCCGAGCAGGTAGGTACCCATGGCATTGAACTGGTTGCCTGCAGCGACGTTGCCGTTGGCGAGACGCAATTGAGTCGGGCCCTGGCCGAAGTTGAGCCGGCCGGCGGCGCCACCGTTGGCGCCAGCGAATTCGGGCTGGGTGTGGTTCAACTGGAGGTGGTAGATATCCATGCCGAAGCGGATGTTATGAGCGCCTTTGAGCCAGTTGGCGTTGGCAACGTATTGGAACTGGGGATCATTGCGGTAGTAGGGCATGTAGTTTTCGGTGGAGCCGAAAGCAGCGAAGCCGGTAATGCCGAAGCCGGGCCAGCCGGATTCGAAGAAGCGGCTGCCGTTGGTGCCAGGGATACGGAGCTCGTCGCGGCCGCGATTGGGGCCAAGGCCCGGCTGTTCGACGTTGGTATCCATGAGGGTGTAGCCAAAGTAGGCGTCGATGATGAAGGTGGGCTTAACGGTGTAGGTGGTGGCAAGAGTGCCGGACCAGGTGGAGCCAAAACCTCGTCCCGGATTGCCGAAGGCGATGGGGCCGCCGCCGATTTCACCGAAGGCGGTGGGAGCGTTCATGTTGAACTTGAGGTAGCTGAGTCGGGCGAAGGAGGTCCAGCGGTCGGAGATGTTGTAGTTGAACTTCGAGTCGATGGTGCGGCGGTCGAAGGCGGCTTGGCCGAGGGCGAAGTAGTTGTTGTTGGGGATGCCGTTGGGGGCGGGGTTGTTTTCCTGCGGCAGGCGCTGCATGAGGAGGGCGGCGGTGGGATGGATGCGGGAGGCCGGGATGATGTTGCCGGGGAAAGGCAGGCGGTCCTGACCGTTGGTCGCCCCGGTGGCGGGGTCGTAGACGGGGAGAGTAGACGTGGAGAGGTTGCCGCTGCGCATCATCGCGGTGGGAACGGTCTGGAGAGCGCCGGCGAAGCGGCGGTCAAAAGAGTCTTCGTAGCTGACGAAGTAGAAAAGCTTGTTTTTTATGATGGCGCCACCGAGACGGCCGCCGAGTTGGTTGCTGACGAACTTGGGATTCTGCTGGTTGGCGGGGAGGAAGAAGTTGCGCGCCTGGGACCAGTTTCCCTGGTGGTAATGGAAGAGAGCGCCGGACATCTGATTGCCGCCAGAGCGGATGGCGACGTTGACGCTGGCGCCGCCGGCGAGACCTTGCTCGGCGTCGAAGGTATTGGTAACGATGTTCACGGTTTCAATCGATTCGAGGGCGGGCACGTAGCTGGCGATGTGGGGCAGCCAGATGTTGGTGGCCGAAGCGCCGTCGATGCGGGTGTTGTTGGAGGCGGTGTTGTTGCCGTTGGTATTCCACTGCATGGAGCGGGAAGGATTGGAGGGCACGGAGTGGGGAGTGGAGGGAGGGGAGATCCCGGGAAGTGTGACAAAGAGGGCCTGGTAGTTGCGTCCGTTGGCAACGGGTAGGTCCACGAGGGTTTTGGCGGTAATTTCCTGGCGGACTTCGGCGCGGTCGGTTTGGAGGACGGCGGCGTTGGCTTCGACGGTGACGGATTCGCTGACTTGGCCGACAGTGAGTCTTCCGTCAACGCGAATCGTCGTGTTGGCCGTCAGTTCGATGTTGTCCTGGCGGGTGGTGCGGAAGCCATCTTTTTTGATCTCGACTTCATAGATGCCGGGCTGAAGAGTGGGGATGTTGTAGGCTCCGTCGGCGGTGGTAGAGACAGAGCGTACGGCGCCGGTTTCTTTGTTTTTGACGGTGACGGAAGCCGTGGGAACGGCTGCGTTGGTGGCGTCGGTAACGGTGCCGATCAGGGTGCCATAAAGGGTTTGGGCGTAGTTGGCGGGCACGAGGCCGAGAAGCAGAACGAGGCTCAATGATGCCGAAAAGAGACGGGGCATCCAGAGTGAATTGAACTTCATAGAATTCCTCAGACGGGGATACTTAGATTTGATGGGCATTCCAGGTAGGGAAGCAAGCCCATTTCAAGTCATACTGTATCAAAATTCAGCAAGAAGCGGAATCGGGGTGGGACGGGGACCAGGGGCGGGGTTGCGGCTGCGGAGCCGAATCTTGTGAGACAGTTGGATCTTGTCGTGATGGGGGGTGGCGAGATTGAGGGCGAACCAGACCTTTTGGGGGAGCAGGAAATCGCGTTGGGGGCTGGCGAGGATCAATTGCTGGAGTTCGGCGAGATCGGCAGCGAGAACTGCGTCGACGGCGGGGCCTGGGTGGAGAAGGAAATCGGGGACACGGCGGGCAATGCCTAGTTTTTCGAAATCGAGGGCGCCATTGGGGGGGAGATGAGCGGTGAGGAAGATGTAGCGTACGGTGGCGCCGGGCTGGAGGGAGGTGCGCAGTTGGTCGTCGGGGTCGAGATGGAGGACTTCGCGACCGGCAAACGCGAGACTGAGGGGTATCTGAGGATGGGGGGGAGGCCAGGGGACGAAGAGGGCCAGGGAGAGGGGGAGAAAGAGGGGGGGAATCCAGCCCCGATAGCAAAGCAGTAGGGCGGGAGTGAGGGGGGCAAGGTAGGCGGTGTTGCGATAGCTGTAAAGGGCGATGGCGGCCAGGAGGATGGCAGACCAGACAAGCCAGAAGCTGTGCCAGCGGCGCAGGAGCAGGGGGGCGGCGCAGGGCAGCAGGTAGAGCAGGCGGGGGAGGTAATAGGAGAGATGGGAATCGGTGGAAGCCTGAGTGGGAGCGGCGAGAGCGAAACTGAGGAATTCGACACCCAGGTATTCGGCGAGAAACCAGTCGGGGTTGGTTGCGAGTTGGTAGAGGTGCCAGGGTAGCGCGGTGAGAGCGAGGGAGAGGGTGAGTGGGAGGAGGCTGGGAAGGCGGGGGCGAGTATAGAGGAGAAGGCCGAGGGGCAGAAGGCCGGCGAACCATTTGGTCATGACGGCAAGGCCGACGAAGAGGCCGAAGAGGGCGGCGGATTGGGTCCGCAATAGTTTGGGGTCGCGGAGGAGGACGAGGAGGGCGAGGAGGTAGAAGAGGGTGAGGAGGTCATCCATGAGGAGGAGGCCGGCGCGGTGCCGCCAGAAGGGGTTGGTGGCGAGGAGCACCCAGCCGACGGGGCCTGTGAGATGGAAGACGATGGTGAGGACGGCGGCGGAAGCAAGGATGCTGGGCAGGCGCAGGGCGAGAGTGTTAGGGCCGAAGAGCTGGACGGAGGTGGCCGAGAGCCATTGCAGAAGAGGGGGCTTGACGAGGAGGGGGCGGCCGAGAAAACGCGGGGTCAACCAATCTTCGCCGGCGGCCATGCGGAGGATGCCATGCGCATAGAGCGCCTCGTCCTGGGAGGGAGTGGCGAGGATGGGATCGAGTGGAGTTGTGGCCAGAGGAGCGCGCGGCCCGGCGGGGAGGAAGCAGGAGAGAAAAAAGACGAGGAAGAGAGCGCGAGGGCTAAGGAGCAATGGGGCGGGCGTAAATGATTTCACCAAATTCACGCTCTGGCAGGTTAACACCGACGCCGTTGGACATCAATTGAGAGCCGGTCATGGTGAAGGAACGGGGAGAGGACTCGAAGGTGACCAGATAGGATTGTTGGGGGCGCAAGTTGCGGAAGCGGAGGCGGTAAAAGTCGGAGTTCGAATTGTCGCGGGTGACGAAGGCGATGGCTTCATCGCGGGCGTGGTTGTAGCTCTGGATTGCATCGGTACGCCCCGCGAGAGGACGCGCGCTGAGGTGGAGG
>Ga0209985_10004999_pt1 | contig 10470 bp, 7 predicted proteins | sample NOAtaG_FD_187305 | JGI IMG/M metagenome (GOLD analysis project Ga0209985, IMG submission 187305) | Freshwater lake microbial communities from Lake Erie, under a cyanobacterial bloom - NOAA_Erie_Diel6S_1000h metaG (SPAdes) (version 2) | ecosystem: Environmental > Aquatic > Freshwater > Lake ... | reverse complement strand
GTCATGCAGTATTGCCATTACATTCAAGACTGGAGAAATCACTGAATATACTGTTATACTGGTTCCAATTAAAATTTCTGTGATAGTTAACGTCATTAAGGACAACAAGCCCGTTCCTGGCGTTCAGGTAGAATACTTTGCGAAAGGTACAACAAATCAAATAATTGCATCAGAGACAACAACAACAGAAGGCAAAACCACTTTATCCACAGAGGGCCCCGAAACTTCCCTTACTGCTCAAGTCACCCCCCTTGAAGGAATGTCCTGTCAAGAATCGTGCTCGGTCAACATGACGTTAACGCCAGGGAAAATTTTAGAATACACAGTGGTGCTAATAGACGCGGCAGCTACATTAGTTATAAAAGTGGAATATGAAGGAGAAAGTGTACCTGGAGCTGAGGTGAACTTCAGCATGCAAAACAGCCCAGGTAAAGTTCTGGAAGCCTGTACCATCAGCAACCTTACCAAGGAGTGTGAACTGACTATAATGAACGACTACGACACACAATATCTGTCTACTGTTGTCCCGCCTGCTGGTTTTTCTTGCCCAGAAAAGGGATGTATCGCCAGCTTCACTCTGGTTCCAGGAAAGACTTTAGACTACTTATTCGTTTTGATCAAGGACCCAGTGCCATTTGGGGAAGCCGTTGTTTCAGTTTTACATTCTGGTGAATGTGTGGAGGGTGCCCAAGTAGAGATTTTTGATTCAGTCAACCCTACAACTATTCTTCAAAGTTTTACTACTACCAGCGTGTCTTGCAATGTCACTTTTACAACGACGAATATTAATGCAGCATATCAAGCCACAGTAACTCCGCCTAGTAGTTCTTACCTCTGTTCAGGTGACTTCAACAGTGCTTGTTCAGCTACGTTCAAAGTAGTTGTTGTGAAAGTCACGATAGTGCAATGCATTCTAGTGATAATTACCCCGCCGCCGATTACAGCTTCTCCGACAAAGAAACCAGTGGTGCCACCCACACCGAAACCAACTATGAAGCCAACAAAGAAACCAATTGTTCCGCCTACACCCAAGCCAACTCTGAAGCCAACAGAAAAACCAGTTGTCCCACCTACACCCAAGCCAACTCTGAAGCCAACAAAGAAACCAGTTGTTCCACCTACACCCAAGCCAACTAAGAAGCCAACAGAGAAACCAGTTGTACCACCTACAACCAAGCCAACTAAGAAGCCAACAGAGAAACCAGTTATTCCACCTACGCCCAAGCCGACTAAGAAACCAACAGAGAAACCAGTTGTACCACCTACACCCAAGCCGACTAAGAAACCAACAGAGAAACCAGTTGTACCACCTACACCCAAGCCGACTAAGAAACCAACAGAGAAACCAGTTGTACCGCCTACACCCAAGCCGACTAAGAAACCAACAGAGAAACCAGTTGTACCGCCTACACCCAAGCCAACTAAGAAACCAACAGAGAAGCCAGTTGTACCACCTACACTCAAGCCAACTATGAAACCAACAGAGAAGCCAGCATTTCCACCCACCCCAAAGCCAACCAAAAAGCCAACGGAGAAGCCAGTTCTTCCACCCACCCCCAAACCAACGAAAAAACCTATTACTGCATCACCGACACAGAAGGTTAAATATGAAAGTGCATTGGTGCCACCCACCCCCAAGCCCGTGAAGCGACCTACGAAGAAGGTTTATGTAGACATATCCAATGACTCTTCAGGTGCAAAAATTGATTCGACTGTAAGTGGAGTTTGACTGAAGGGACCCAGATAAATCCGAGTTTAATTGTTGTTGAACTACATCCGATGCATCATAGTTTTAAGTATAGAAATAATTTGCCTATAATTGATATCCAAGAACTGCATTTTTTTGAAGTAGCCTGCACTGATTTATTTCCATAACGGTCATGTTGGCGTGTAAGAGCAAGCATAATATCGCGGGGTTTTCGGCCTTAAATTAAATTATGTCTTGTATACCGTATAGTTGGAATCTACTATTAGTTTGGTGTTAACTTCATGTAGGGTGTACATGTCTAGACTGTCTAGACGTACCAAAATTAGACTGCCCTGAAATAACACTTTTTCTCCACGGTAAACCGTATAACTACGTACGGACACGTAAGTCATAGTGCTCAGCGTAGTGCTTAATGCTTACCGTGTTCCTTGATTTCCATAGCCGTACCCGGCACAGCAGGTAGGTAGGGGAGCTGTCCGTCACCCGAAGTTTTCCTGTCATCACATTAAATGCTTCTGTACGCAAGCTATGGGCTAGTACAGTACAGTAGTATGGGCTATTATAGTTTCTTTCTTTTCTTTTTGGGCGGCTGACCTGACATTTTCGGGCGCCCAGAGGGCGGAATGGCTGTGACTTTACCTGTAAGACGAATCATATTATATTATTAGTAGTCTATAATGCGTCGGTAATATTATATATGTGTGATATATAATATTATTATAACAAATATTATTATAACAAATAATAAGTATTTCTTTTTGATGATGTTCACTACGTGAACTATGATGTATTACACAGTATAATATTATGTATATGTAATCCATAAATTTTGACTTTATGTCCTGTTTCTTCTGCTATCTCCTTCAATGTCCGGCGCTGTTAGTGGTCCTTGGTCCTTGTCGGTTTCCCGCTGTATTATTGATTGGGTTTGTTGGTATTCTATTTTGTTCTGAGTGGTATAAGTTGTGTTGTTCTACATTACCGATAATATAAATCATGTCATCTGATGATGCGTCTGATGACGATTTACCCATAGTTGCTCAATTACTAGCAGCAGAAGAGAGGAATAAGGCAGCAATTTTCCGTAAGGCCCTTGATGCTCGTCCAAAAGCAACGAAGAGGGCTTTTGATAAGAAGCAAATTGAATTTATCGATTGGGCTAGAGGTAAAGGCTATCCTTCACCTGATATTGTTACTGAAGAAAAGGTTGCTTTATTCTTAGAGGAATCTGTCCTTTATCGGCACAATCGAAAGTGCAAAGATGGTACAAAAATTGTCGGCAAGGCAACTGTCAATCAATATATTGCCGCACTAACAGCACTATGGAAATGGCAAGTGTTACACAATTCTAATAGTCATTCCACTCCAAGAGGTGTTCTTGTTCGTGCCATCCAAAAGAGGATGGATTCTGAGACTAATAAAGTCAGAAAGGAGACGTACTTTGATCGTGGTCGTTTGTACCAACATTTGATGTCGAGTGAAATGAAAAAGAATCGTTTGCTGATAGCAACTTACTTCTGGAAGTACGGCAATGATTCTACCTTTAATGCATTTAGAGGCTTGCGCAATCGACTTGGTTATTTATTATCTGAACAGGGTCTAATACGTGGTGAGAATGTGAGAGACTTAGAACTACCGGATTTTTTCTGTGTAAATTATGATGATGAAGGTCCCATGTTGTGCACGGCCATGGTCATACTGAAGGGACGTGGAAAAACCAACCAGTATGGCAAGCCCTTGTTTTCTGGTTACTTTCGGCATGTTGATGTAAATTTATGCGCCGTGTCAGCTGCTGCCTTCTTCCTTTTTCATAGATATCACATCATGGATGAGCCTTTCCCAGATTTTTCATCATCACAGAAATGGTATGACATTTCTATGTTTTGTACTGATTTTCGTAACAATCAGAAGGCAATGAGCTACAGTGGGCATGCGCGTGCAATTTCTGAGGCGTACTCTTCCTTGAATATATGTCACCCTAAAGTAACTCATGCGGGCAGGCAAAATGGCAGGCAACTCCTAGACAAAGCTGGAGTTGAAAAGGTTGCCACTGATGTAGCGGGTGGCTGGTCCACTGGTGCTGGTGAAGGTTGTTATGGAAATGGATTGTCTCTCCCTTCTATGAGAGCTATGGCTGGTTTCCCTAGTGATGAGAAGTCTTTTTATTTACCAAGAGGTGGACTAACGCCACCAGAAAATTTGTTGAAATGTATCTTCCCAAAGCTTGATTACTGGTTCCACAAGTTCAAAACTGGAGATGGGGTAGATCATAATTACGCATTAGATGGCTACTTCCGTTTACTATTTTTCTTCAGAGAGGTGATTATACAAGATGCTGTGGTATTAATCGATGATTACTCACATACCTTGTTTCAAGATCCAGTTTTTTCGTCAGGATCTTTCCTATCATACAAAGAATCCTTATTGCAACATATAGCAGTTGCACAGAATCCAATTCACCAAGAAATTCAGCGCGTATTGCCCGAGCTTTGTCGACAAATAACAGTGAATAATGAGGCATTGCGATCACAGTTGTTGGATGCTGTCAACAGCTCAACGTCCAAGTTAATTACAAAAATTGAAGATGGCTCCGTGGAGGTTCAGTCAACAATAAGCAATTTACGATTGTCACTTAGTAAATCACTGTCTACGGTAGCGAAAGCATTGGAAAAAGAGGCCACTATGACACATAATGACAGTGGATCCACCATTGTCGAATCGGACACCGCATTGGACACTTCCCATGTCGAACGTGATGAGCCTGATTTAACAAAGGTCGGTATGCCAAATTTTGAAACGATAATTGCATGTAGTACATGTAGCGTACCTGAGGTACTTATTGAATGGGAAGTTGGTTTCAATGGAAGACCAAGCGTTGTATCAATGGATAGACAATGGAAAACCAAATGGCGTACGGGTACAAAGAACCAAAAGCAGTATTCGAGAAGGAAAAAAATCATTGATATGGTTGTCAAATATGCGACCAGGAAACGAATCTCTAAAGAAACAGCTGCAGAAATGATTGAGGAGAAGAGAATAACTCAAAAAATGTCCTTGCTGCAGCTAGCAGATAAGTGGCAATCATTTGAACAAATCATGTTACCGTAATAAACGCGTTTTCAGGATGTACCACTTCGCTTTTCATTCTTTTCTATGTTAACCTAATTAATATTGTACAAAACACCTAATAATACTTGTTGAATAAAATACAAAACACAAAATTTGTCTAACCACTACATGTTCGGTAACACGTTACCAACATCAAGTACAACACTACATTAAACCATTACTAAAAGCAATACTGTACTATGCTAACCTAATATATTTTTTATACTGTACACCAAAAGTGTGTCATGCAAATACAGGTAAAGTTACCAATTATTTTGAGTAACTCATACTAAAAATAACCCTACATCGAATTGATATCAATACCAAGTTACATGAAAAAAAAAACTAAATAAACTTATTCAACGTACAATAACTTGTCATACAGCTTATTCTCCAGTAAGGAAATGAAGACACCCCTAGCAATGTCAGAAATAGTATGGTCATTTGGTAACCGAGGAATGCATCCGTTCCAAGCGTGAATAAAGGCATACCAAGAGGCATAAAATGCACAGGAATAACCATCACTTTGGCGAGGAATATTCAAATGGTTATTGGAATTCTTAGATACAAACCAAGGTAAGTCGCGATCAAAGATAACTTTCAAGAATGACAAAATCTTGGCTACCTCATTCTCATGATTAAAATCAAGCGAATCGTACACCTCTATACTTAGTTCATCAAATAGGATGACAACTAGCATGTAGTGGTTATTATTTACCATCATCGGAATATAAAGTTGCTTGTCTTCACCAATCATAAAGTATTTGTAAAATGCAGCTGTCAACCTATCGGGTGAACGACTATCTTGCTGTAGTATATAATTGCACCAAAGAGAACAATCCGCAAAACGTTGGTGGTTACCCTGGGCGCGAAACTCACGATCCATTATATGGAAAAATGCACTAACAACATGGGTTGTTGTGAACTGCTTATCGCGGAGCCGCACAAAATCCTTATACATTACCGGAAAATCTGCTATGTCCGGGTCTATATAGAAAGCAACTTCATGTTCATATTTTTTATCCAAGACATAATCGGATGACATAATCGCCATAAATTTTTCCTCTCCTGTCGCTCCTTCCGGAAATAAAAATAAATGGTTGGCTGTGGAAGCGGGAGGAAAATCCAATTCGTCAACATTCACTACCATTGGGGATTCACTACCGTCGTTCCTAATTGTTTCGTTAGATGCTACTTTATTGTTGCCAATTATGACTGGGACAGCCTTGGCGGTATCTGTGAGTACCGATTCTGCAGAAGCTGCTACTTTCTTGCCCTTACGGGCAGGTAACACTCGGCGTGCTGTGGTAGTTGCTACTTGAATCTTACCTGGGCCTCTGCGCTTAGCTTTCACTGCCTTACTTGTAACAGGGTTATTAAGTGCAGCTGCTTGCCTAAAAGAATCAAGAATAATACCTGTCCCAGATGAAACCACCGTGCCTTTTGCTACTACAGTGGTTTCTTCTGCAGAATCCAAAACTACAATAATTGGTTTAAGCGTAACAAAAACATTGGGTTACATTGGTACTCTAATAAAAAAAAAACATAATAGAAATCTACTAAATGTCTGCTAAACGCTGCATACCTTTTGTTGAATCCAACTCTACAGTCGTACAATTATTCACTGATGCAGTGTCAATATTCTGCATAATGCCAGGCGCGATGACAGCAGGAACCTGTGCCTCATCCACCACAAAGCCTACATCTCCATTCATCTGTGACTCATTCACGGCTACAAAAGATAGGGACAACAACATAAATTTAATTAGGTTACAATAGTAATACAATAAAAAATAAAGTGGGATACACGCAAACCCTGCCTACCTACCTGTAGTTGTATCCAACACAACACCGGGGTCACCTTTCGGCATCCTATCAATACCCTCCACAGCAGGCGGAACAACAGACTCAGAAGTTGGCACCATGGGACTGCCTTGTGATGTACACTGAACAGTGTCGATGGCGACTTTCAGTTGGACCTCCTCCATGGCTACAAATAATAGGGACAAAAACATAAATTAAATTAGGTTACATTAGTAATACAATAAAAAATAAAGTGGGGTAATCGCAAACGCTGCCTACCTACCTGTAGTTGTATCCAACACAACACCGGGGTCACCATTCGGCATCCTATCAATACCCTCCACAGCAGGCGGAACAACAGACTCAGAAGAAGGCACCATGGGACTGCCTTGTGACGTACACTGAACAGTGTCGATGGCGACACTCACTTGGACCTCCTCCACGGCTACAAATAATAGGGACAAAAACATAAATTAAATTAGGTTACATTAGTAATAAAAGAAAAAATAAAGTGGGGTACACGCAAACGCTGCCTACCTACCTGTAGTTGTATCCAACACAACACCGGGGTCACCATTTGGCATCCTATCAATACCCTCCACAGCAGGCGGAACAAGAGACTCAGAAGTATTGGTTAACTGTTTTCTACTACTTTTAACATTACTATTCCCACCGTTCTTCCTCGGGATGCCTACTTGCTTGGCTTGCATAGCTAAAAACCAAAAAAAAATAACGCTACAACATAAACAAAACATACAAATACAATAACACAACAGTAACACAACAGTAAACATACCTTTATGCTTCTCCACTAAATTAGTCAAACTTTGCTGCTCATGTTGCCGAGGTTGGAAAATGAAACCGTTACCCACTAACAGAGCTAAACGATCCTCGTGAAGGATTGACTTCACAAATTTTTTCCGCTGCTCATGCACCCAAGATGCCAACTTACGATTCTTTTTCACTGATATAGTATTTTTCCGATGTGGATACTTTTCTGCATAGGCCAGCCAGGAGTTAAACATAAACTCCCACGTACGGCGTTCACGACCATCCCTCGGACGAAGACTAGTCTTCTCCTTAATGATCGCCTTACGGCACTTGCCCACCACTGCATTAAACATTATGTGTCGTTCCACGGACCTAAAATTGAGCTTTTTCATCTTGTCGTCCAACGCTTTCATTGCCTTCTCCACTTTCTGTGCATAACGCACATAGATACCACTGCGCGGTTCCGCCGAAAGGGTAGATGATGAAATCACACTAGTACCGGACGATGAACAAGAAGACTCAGAAGAAAACTCGGAGTCAGAGACAGCGTCACTGAATTCGACATCACTATCCGTATCCTCTTTAAGGTAGCCTCTTCGATGTGTAGATTGATTTTTTCTAACATTATCCTTCCTAGCCTTTGCCACCTGTGGACTGCCATCTTGACTATATTTTACCCTTTTTTGTTGAGATGGCAACAATTCTTCATCGCCTTTCTTAGAATTAAACTTACGCTTGGGTACACTTGCCGGTTTTACATCGCCATTACGTTCATCAGCGTCTTTCGTCCGATTCAACTTCCGCTTCGGTACATTTGCTGGTTTTATATCGCCATGAGGTAGGCGACTTGATACTTTGCGATTAGGTGGCTTACTTAGCTTACTAGCATTCGAAGTGCTAGTTGCCTTGTCCGTCGAATTGTTCCTCCGCTTGGGAGTCATTATCACTCTACCCTAGCAATTATGTAAGGAATTAACGAAGTGAAGACAAAGGAAAATATAAAATAAAAAATAATATTAATATTACATACATTACATTACATTATAGTACACGAAACTACGTATTACGTTACAAATGAACGGAATGTTACAAGATCAAAGTAAATAGGGCAGTACATAGAGATACCCAGTTACATTCCTGGGGAAAAAACAACTGCCCTACAGAACAGAATTGACTATAAGTGAATATAGATACTATACTAAGTCTATACGGTAGTCGATCTACTACAACTACACTTAGAGACGTAAATAACGCGAAGGCGTTTCATCTTGTACCTACAGGCTACAGGATACCTACATGTACATACTCTAGAGGAGTAGTAGTTTACGCATTAGGGGTCGGGTGGTGGCCGTGGTAAGGCTAAGCACACTAACTGTAGGTAGCGTGATACGGTGCGGCGTGATAAAAGGAGAAGCCGCACCATGCCTAGCCCGTCTAGACGACACTAAACTAGAAGTAGAATAACTGCGAGTTATTATACTTCGGACGCGTGTGGAGTAGAATAATTCGCAGTTATTCTAGACTAGTCTAGCGCCGGCCGGCCAGACGCTCGTCGACGCTCGTCTAGACCGTCTAAGCCGCGCGACGCCGTCAGAAAAAATCCTGACTGCCCTGAATATACTGTTATTTAGCTCTTACTAATAGTAATCGTAATCATCAACCTACTTCACTTCGGTTGCAACAGCTGTGACTGCAGCCAACCTTGATAAAGCCAAGCCACCATTGCAGCTAGAGCCTGTCCATTGCGACGACTGAGACAGCAGCCGACCCTGAAAAATCTTATCATATACGAACTGCAAACGAATCCAACTGTCATGACACCTAGTGTTCCGTTCAATGCTCCACATTTGTTTGTAGAAGAAGCATTCGACTTCTTGAAGGATGCTCTCCAGCATGGTGCAATTTCTGGTGATGGACCGAATACTAAATTCTGTGTTGAGTGGTTTGCAGAGCGCTTTGGTTACGAGCGTGCTCTATTAACACCATCATGCACTGCTGCCTTAGAAATGACTGCACTTTTGTTGGACTTGCAACCAGGTGACGAGGTTATTGTGCCTTCTTACACATTTGTTTCCACTGCCAACGCATTTGCTCTCCGGGGGGTGCAGCTGCAGTTTGCTGACTCATCCTTTGATACACCTAATGTATCCATTGACTCCATCTTGTCACTTGTAACTGAACGTACGAAGGCCATTGTTGTGGTGCATTATGCAGGAGTTCCCTTAGATTTGCGTCCATTGTTAGTCACTGGCATCCCACTGATTGAAGACTGTGCGCATGCAATTGGGGCTTTTGATCCTTATACTCAGCGTCCTATTGGCCTAGCTGGTTGCATGTCTGCTTTCTCCTTTCATCAGACCAAAAACATTCCCATTGGTGAAGGTGGCATGTTGGTTGTAAATGATCCTCAACTTTGGGAACGCGCCCAAATTGTGCGGGAAAAGGGCACTAATCGCACTCGTTTCATAGAAGGACGTGATACATTTTACACTTGGCATAGTCTAGGATCTTCTTATCTGCTCTCTGATATTGATGCAGCTTTTTTAAGAGCCAGCTTAAATCATTTCGATGAAATACAGGAGAAGCGGTCAGCAATCTGGAAGAAGTATGACCGCGACCTTTTAGTGAATTCTCTGTATAAGAAGCCTAAGTTGACTGTCTCCCTTGCCAATGCCCATATGTATTATCTCAAGTTTTCCTCCTGGGCTATTCAGCAAAGCTTTTGCGATTGGATGAAGAAGAATTCTGTCTTGGTAACGACTCATTATGTGCCACTTGAAGAGTCACCTTTCATTGCTGCAAGGGAAACTCCAGGTGGGGCAACTTGTCCTATGTCACGTAATTGGCATCAAACTCTTGTACGCCTCCCTCTGTTCTTTGGGCTGACTGAGGCGAATCAAAATTTTGTCATCAAATGCATCAACGAGTTTTCCGAGCATCATGGCTTTGTCCTTCAGGCAGTCTTACCTGAGCACTATGAAGGAATCCGTCTTATTCGAAATGAGAACCGTGAAGCATTTTTGCACACTGAGGAAATTGACCGCGAAACTCATGGGAAATTCATGAAACTTCATTCTCAG
>Ga0209985_10004997_pt1 | contig 10474 bp, 9 predicted proteins | sample NOAtaG_FD_187305 | JGI IMG/M metagenome (GOLD analysis project Ga0209985, IMG submission 187305) | Freshwater lake microbial communities from Lake Erie, under a cyanobacterial bloom - NOAA_Erie_Diel6S_1000h metaG (SPAdes) (version 2) | ecosystem: Environmental > Aquatic > Freshwater > Lake ... | reverse complement strand
CCGGCTTGCCGGGATCAGCAGCGTCGAAGGCGCCAACGACTTCCTCCGGAACGTCTACATCGACGACTACAACCGCCGCTTCGCCGTGCAGGCCGAGCAGGATGGATCGGCCTTCGTCGCCGATTCCGACGGGGCGGCTGGCGACATCCTGTGCGTTCAGGAAGAGCGGAGGGTGGGCAACGACAACACCCTGCGCTGGAAGGCTCTCAGCCTCCAGCTGCCCGAAAGCCGCCTGAGACCCAGCTTCGTGCGACCCCAGGTGCGGGTCCGCGAGTCCCCGAACGGGAGCCTCAGCGTCTTCTGGGGACCGCACCGGCTTGGAGACTATGCGCCGGATGGTTCCCTCATCACGCAAGGCACAGCGCTCGCCGCCTGAACCCGCACGACCGACGCCGGGGTCATGCGCGCATGACCCCGGCCACAAACAGAGAAGCGGACACTTCACGAGCTACAAGAACCGGACAGATTGACTCGCTAGCGACACACCTGCGGGACGGGGCTTTCCCCTGTTCAGGGTGGCGGCGTCTCTGATATGTCCGCCACATGGCCGAAGCCCGTTCCAGCGTCGATCCCGCCGAAGTTGAGCGGTTTTCCAGGATCGCCGCCGAGTGGTGGGATCCGAAGGGCAAGTTCGCCCCCCTTCACCGGTTCAACCCGGTCCGGCTGTCCTTCATCCGCGAACAGGGCCTGGCGCACTTCGGCCGAGACGGGACGGAGCGCCAGCCTTTCGAGGGCCTGAGGCTATTGGACATCGGTTGCGGCGGCGGCCTGCTTTCCGAGCCCATGTCGCGCCTGGGCTTTGACGTGACGGGGGTCGACGCCTCGGAGCGCAACATCGGCACCGCCCGCACCCACGCAAAACAGACCGGCGTTCCCGTCACCTACCTCTGCTCCACCGCCGAGGCCCTCGAGGCCGAGGGGATCGCGCCCTTCGACGTGATCCTGAACATGGAGGTCATCGAGCATGTGGCCGATCCGGGTGAGTTCCTGCGCACCTGCGGGCGCCTGCTGGCGCCGGGCGGCCTGATGATCGTGGCGACCCTGAACCGCACCCTCCGTGCCCTGGCCCTGGCCAAGATCGGCGCCGAGTACGTCCTGCGCTGGCTGCCGGCGGGGACCCATGACTGGCGCAAGTTTCTGACCCCGGAGGAACTGCGCGGCTTCCTGGCGACCGAGCCGCTGGACATGCAGGGGCCTTTCGGGGTCAGCTTCAATCCCCTGTCGGGAGCCTGGCGCCTCTCGTCGGACTCCGGGGTCAACTACATGATGACGGTGACGCGGAAGTCGGGCTGATCCCGGGCGCATCGTCCCAAGGGAGGGCGGCGCATGTTCGGACTGATGATGGACCGGCCGCTGACCCTGCCCTCCATCCTGGAGTATGCCGCCGCCTGGCACCCCACTCGGGAGATCGTCACCCGCACGGTCGAGGGGCCCATCCACCGCTATGGCTACTCCGACGCCCTTGCCCGCGTGAAGCGCATGGCCAACGCCCTTCGGGACCTGGGGGTGGGGCCGGGCGATCGGGTCGCCACCCTGGCCTGGTCGACCCACCGTCACTTCGAACTCTATTACGCCGTCAGCGGCCTGGGGGCGGTGCTGCACACCATCAATCCCCGGCTGCATCCGGACCAGGTGGCCTGGGTGGCGAACCACGCCGGCGACTCCCTGCTCATTTACGACATCACCTTCGCGGACCTGGTCGGCGAGATCGGCAATCGCCTCGAGACGGTGAAGACCGTCATCGCGCTCACCGACCGGGCGAGCCTGCCCACCGCCGCGCCCGGGGGGACCCTGGTCTACGAGGACCTCCTGGTCGCGGCCGCCCCGGACTTCGACTGGCCTGATCTGGACGAGCGACAGGCCTCGGCCCTTTGTTACACGTCGGGGACCACGGGTAACCCCAAGGGCGTGCTCTATTCACACCGCTCGACCGTGCTGCACGCCATGGCGGTGATCCAGCCCGACTGCTTTGGCCTCGGCGCCGCCGACGCCATCCTGCCCTGCGCCCAGATGTACCACGCCAACGCCTGGTGCACGCCCTACGCTGCCCCCCTTGTGGGCGCCAAGCTGATCCTGCCGGGCCGACACCTGGACGGTCCTTCGGTCTGCGAGCTGGCGGTGGCCGAGCAGGCGACCTTCCTCCTGGGGGTGCCGACCATCTGGGTGGGCGTACTGGACCATCTCGACGGCACCGGCCAGTCCTTGAACAGCGTCCGCACGGTCGCGGTGGGCGGCTCGGCCCCCACGGCCTCGCTGATCTCCCGGGTCCAGGACAGGCTGGGCGCAGATGTCCGCCAGATCTGGGGCATGACGGAGACCAGCCCCCTGGGTGTGATCAATACGCCTCTGGCCACCCATGCCGGTGAGACCACAGAGGCGGCGCTCGCCCGCAAGCAGAGGCAGGGGCGGGCCAACTGGGGCGTGGAACTCCGGATCGTCGGGGAGGATGGGGCCGTCCTTCCCCATGATGGACGCCAGTCCGGCGCCCTGCAGGTCCGGGGGCCGTGGGTCGCCTCGGCCTACTACAGGAACGACGGCGCCGAGGCCTTTGGCGATGACGGCTGGTTCGATACAGGCGACATCGCCGCCATCGACTCCGAGGGTTACCTGCGCCTGACCGACCGGGCCAAGGACGTGATCAAGTCCGGAGGAGAGTGGATATCCACCCTGGACCTCGAGGATGCGGTCTCCTCGCATCCGGCTGTCGCCCTCGCCGCCGCTGTCGGCGTACCGCACCCGAAGTGGGACGAGCGCCCCCTCCTGCTGGTGGTGCTCCGCCCGGGGCAGGCGGCTGAACCGGCGACGCTGCGAGAGCATGTCGCCGCCCGGGTGGCGAAGTGGTGGGTTCCTGACGAGGTCCGGATCGTCGAGGCCCTGCCCATCGGACCGACCGGCAAGGTGTTGAAGCGCGAGCTGAGGGCGGGGTTGGCCGCCGGCTGAAAAGAGTCTGGCGCGCTTCGCCCCGAGGGCGATAAGGTCTCTCCCGATCCAGCCTCCAGGCTGGCGCGTCGTAAACGCCCGCAGGGGCGAGACTTGGGGAGATGCCGACATGAAGGCCGCCGTTCTGCGCGAAGTGGGCAAGCCGCTTCAGATTGAAGACGTCCAGATCAACAAGCCCGGCCCGCGCGAGGTCCTCGTCCGCACCAAGGCCGCCGGTCTGTGCCACTCAGACCTCCACTTCATGGAAGGCTCCTATCCACACCCGCTCCCTGCCGTCCTTGGCCATGAGAGCGCTGGCGTCGTGGAAGCCGTGGGCTCCGAGGTCCGCACCGTGAAGCCGGGGGACCATGTCATCACCTGCCTGTCGGCCTATTGCGGTCACTGCGAAAGCTGCCTGACCGGGCGCCTGTCGCTCTGCGTCAGCCCTGAGACCAAGCGCGACTCCGGTGACGAGCCCCGGCTGACCCAGAATGGCGCGCCCCTGCCGCAGTTCCTGAACCTGTCCTCCTTCGCCGAGTACATGCTGATCCACGAGCACGCCTGCGTTTCGATCCGCAAGGACATGCCCCTCGACCGCGCCGCCCTGATCGGCTGCTCGGTGATGACCGGCGTGGGCGCAGCCATTCATACCTCGGGTGTTCGGCCCGGCGAGACCGTAGCGGTCATCGGCTGCGGCGGCGTCGGCCTGTCGGCGATCAACGGCGCGGCCATCGCCGGCGCCGGCCGGATCATCGCCGTGGACATGTTCGGCTCCAAGGACAACCTCGCCCGCGAGTTCGGCGCCACCGACTTCATCGACGCCTCCAAGACGGATGCGGTGAAGGAGGTCCTGGAGATGACCCGCGGCGGCGTCCATCACGCCTTCGAGGCCATCGGCCTGTCCAAGACGGCCGAGCAGGCCTTCAACATGCTGCGCCGGGGCGGCACGGCCAACATCATCGGCATGATCCCGATCGGCCAGAACGTGACCCTGCCCGGCGCCGCCTTCCTGGGCGAGAAGCGTATCCAGGGCTCGCTGATGGGCTCCAACCGCTTCCCGGTCGACATGCCCCGCCTCGTGGACTTCTACATGTCGGGCAAGCTCAAGCTCGACGAGATGATCTCGCAGCGCATCCGCCTCGACCAGGTCAACGAAGGATTCGCCGATATGAAGAAGGGCGGCCTCGCCCGTTCGGTCATCGTCTTCGACTGATCCCTTCCCGGAACCGGACCAGGGTCTCGCCTCATGGCGGGGCCCGTCTTCGGGGGCCGTTCAGATCAGGTCCAGCGCCTTCTCCGGGGGGCGACAGACGGCGACGCCTCGGGGGCCATCCACCACGGGCCGTTCCACAAGGATGGGCTCGCGGACCATGGCGGCGGCGAGCTGGTCCTCGGTGACCCCGGTTCCGGTCAGGCCCAGGGCCTCGGCGGACGTGCCCCGCTGGCGAAGGAACGCCCGCAGGGGAAGCCCCGCCCGGGCGGCCAGCGACTTCAGCTGGGCTTCTGTCCAACCGGCCTTGAGGTACTCGACCACCCTGGGCTCGACGCCCCTTTCACGAAGCAGAGCGAGGGTGTTGCGGGAGGTCCCGCAGGCGGGGTTGTGGTAGATGACCACCTCGGACACGCTTGTCTCCCTGTTCACCAGTTGAAGGTGCGCCCGGCCTTCACCAAGGCGGTGTCGCTGTCCCCGAACGCTCGCTCTGACGGGCGCCTCGGGGGCAGGGGCTGAAGGCCGACCGGCCATCCCGACAGGCGGGTCAGGGTGCGGGCTTCGAGTGTCCCGGGGCCTACCGGCCGGAACTCGATGACAACCTCACGCGGCGGCGCCTGCAGCCGAATCCGGTTCCACACGCCAGGGGTGGTCAGGAGCGCGGCCGGCCGACCGTTCACGGTGGCCTCGGCCACCAGGGTGTTGCTGCGAAGGTCCAGGCTCAGCCCACGGGCGTCATCCGGCGCCCGCAGCACAAGCCTCTGGCGGCCATCCGCCAGGCGCTCCATCGTCGTCTCGACCCCCTTCAGGGCGACGGCCCTGACCGGTGTGGACCAGTAGGCGCCGCGTGCGACCAGCTCATCACGCGCCTTGGCGGGCTTTCCGCCTTCCCGGCTCAGGACTGAACGGCTCCAGCGCGAGAGACGGGGCTCCGAAGAGACAAGAAAGGCCTGTCCGGTATTCGCGTCGTGCAGGTGTTGGACCAAGGTGACTTCTGGATGTCGCTCAGTCCAGGGCGGGACCAGGCGCAGGAAGGCGGCGAGGGCGAGAGCTGTGGCGACGGCGCCTGCTGTAGCCAGCGCCATCCGTGTCTCGCCTATCGTGTCTTCGGGCTCTCCATGGAGCAGCGGCCAGAGGGTGAGGGCGGCCAGCCAGGCGAAGCCGGCGAGAAGGGCCGGCAGGTCGAGGCCCAGGAAGACTCCATGGGCATAACCCAGCAGCCAGGCTGTGACCGGCGCCCCGATCAGGACGCCCGCCACGGGCAGGCGCCAGCGGGACCGGGAGGCCCCGAGGTCCGTGGCCAGTGCGAGCAGGCCGGCGGCCAGCAAGGGCCAGGCAACCAGAAAGGCGGCGGTGGGCGCCACGACCTGAAGGACCGCCGCGCCGACCAGGGCGGAGAGTAGCACGCCCGTCCAGGCCGGGGCGACGCGCACAGGAGGGCCGAAGGTCATCACGCCTGTGACGGCGGCGGCGATACCGAGGGCGACGGCGGCGAGGTCCCATCCGAACGGAAGGGCCGCTGCACCGGCCGCCAGGGCCAGAGCGCTGGCCTGCAGCCGGCTTCGACCCCGGGCGGCGAGGCGTGGCGCCAGGAGGAGGACGGCAAGGCCGATCAGCAGCAGGGCGACTTCCCAGACGCCCGCCCGGGCGAGGAGCGCCCTCTGCTCGAGGAAGCCGCCTCCGCCCGCGGCGATGCGGCGGGCAAGGTGAAGCAGGGCGCCAGTCAGGAGCAGGAGATAGAGCCCTGCCCCCACCCCACGCACCACGCCGGGGGCGTCCAGGGCGCCGAGCCGGCGGGCGTTCCGGACCGCCAGGGCGAGCAGTCCGGCGACGGCGAGCAGGATCGCCCAGCCGATGATCGCCGGATAGGCGACGAGGAGGTCTCCGGCGACGTGGGAGAAGACCTGGTCCGGTCCCTCCTCGGGCAGCGAGGGCGCCCGGGCGACCGACAGGGCTACGGCGGTCACCTGGTCGCCCATGTGCTGCAGGCTTCCAAGGTCGAGGTTGGCCGCAGTCGAGCTGGGCGAATGATAATCGAACTGGCGACCGATGAAGGCGAAGTTCAGGCCAGCGACCCCGGCGCCCCGGGCCACGGTGAAGTCCGTGTCGTTGGGCATGACCGAGTAGAGCAGGACGGCGAGGGAGGAGGCGGTCGGTCGGCGCGCCTCCGCCTGCAGCAGGTCTATGGTCCCCTGGTTGTGCTTGCCCGTCTGAAACATCTGGACGAGTCCGCCGCCGCCGCGCGCCTCCATGTTGACGAGGAAGCCAATGCGCCGGGCAAGGGGATCGCCCGAGAAGAAGGCCTGGGCGCCCAGGAGCCCGGCTTCCTCGCCGTCGGTGATCACGAAGATGACGTCCCGCGCGGGGGGAGGGCCAGCCTTGAGGATTCTGGCGAGCTCGAGGGCGGTCGCGACGCCTGCGGCGTCATCGGCGGCGCCGGGCGAGTTCGGGACGCTGTCATAGTGAGCCATGATGGCCAGGGCCGGGGCCGACCGGTCCCTACCCGGCAGCACGCCGACGACGTTCTCGACGGCGCCTCCCAGGAAGACCGGTTGCGAAATCCGGTCAATGCGCCTGAAGCCAAAGTCGGGCCGGACTTCTGGAGAAAGGCCCAGGGCGTTCATCCGCAGGACGAGATAATCGCGGACCTGCGCATTCTCTGGGGAACCGACGGGGTGGGGCGAACGGGCGATGACGCCCACGTCGGCCAGGGCCCGGATGGCCGAGAAGGCCTCCGTTGGAGCGTCGGCAGGACGGGGCGCCGGCGGACGCCCGGCCAGGAGGGCGAGGCCAAGCGCGACCGCGAGGGCCAGAAACAGGGCGATCAGCCGGCTCATTCTCATTTCCCTTCCCCCCGGAACGGCGAGCAAATCTTAACGCTGCTCTTCCCGGAAACAAGAACGCCCGCCTTGCGGGCGGGCGTCCGGAAACTCATCGGTCGGGCGGGTCAGGCTGCAGCCTGGCCCTCCATCGGGTCGCGGAGCACATACCCGCGCCCCCATACCGTCTCGATGTAGTGTTTGCCGTCCGCTGAGGCGGCCAGCTTCTTGCGCAGCTTGCAGATGAAGACGTCGATGATCTTCAGCTCGGGCTCGTCCATGCCGCCATAGAGGTGGTTCAGGAACATCTCTTTGGTCAGGGTGGTGCCCTTGCGCAGGGAGAGGAGCTCCAGCATCTGGTACTCCTTTCCGGTCAAGTGAACCTGGTGGTTGTTCACCTCCACCGTCTTGGTGTCGAGGTTGACCAGGATGTCGCCGGTGCGGATCACGGACTGGGCGTGGCCCTGGGACCGGCGGACCACCGCGTGGATGCGGGCGACCAGTTCGTCCTTGTGGAAGGGCTTGGTCATGTAGTCGTCGGCGCCGCCGCCGAGCATCTTGACCTTGGTGTCGATCTCCGTGGTGCCGGAGAGGATCATGACGGGCGTGTCGATCTTTCCGACCCGGAGATTGCGGAGCACGTCCATGCCGCTCATATCCGGCAGATTCAGGTCCAGCAGGATGAGGTCATAGTCATAAATCTTGCCCAGATCGACGCCTTCCTCACCCAGATCGGTCGTATAGACATTGAACCCCTCGGACTTGAGCATCAATTCAATGCTCTGAGCCGTTGCGCTGTCGTCCTCGATCAGCAGTACGCGCATACTCGCCTCCTTGCCCCTCTCGCTCCGGCCCTGATTCGCTTCTCGACAGAGCCCAGCAGCGTCACCCTGCCAGAGGGTTAATTTAGGAAAGGTTAACGTCGGTAACCTTGATGGCGAAATCGTTAACCCGCTTTGCGAATCACCGGCAAGCCTCCTCGGACCTGGGTGCGCCGGGCCGTGTTGAATCTTTTGTGATTGGACATTTAGGTCGAACGACTGTCGCCGCCACGACTGGCGCAGAGAGCACGAAGCCCCATATCCTCAGGGGCCGGCGCTAGGGTCGGCAAATGGGAGAGTCTCGTATGTCCTTGGATCTGGATGTTGATCCCGGTCCTGCTGTCCTGGCTGAGGCTGGGGCTGGCCTGTCCGTCGCAGACGGTTGCAGGGACCAGGACCTGTCCGCGCCCCTGGAGGCGCTTCCGCCGCAACCCTTCAGCCTGACCGATGAGGTGCGGCTACGGCCGGGTCGCAGCCTTGGCGCCGCGTTACTCGGCGGGGTGGCGCTAGGGTTGCTGATGGGGCGTACGCTTGGGCATCCGAAGCCACCGACCCAGCGAGTCTGACCCCGCTTCACAACGGCCTCTTCATGACTGATTAAGCGTGTCGGAAACATGCTCCGAGCTTGAGTCGCCTGCGGGAGGCCGCGTCTTGCAGAACCTGGTCGAGGCCGTCGAGAAGCTGGACCCGCTGGTGGTGACGGGACGTGTCGCGGCCGTGTCGGGTCTTCTGATTGAAGCCCGGGGCGGAATGACCCGGCTGGCGGTGGGCGCCCGAGCCGAGATTCAGCGGAGAGGCGCCCCACCCTTGCCGGCGGAGGTGGTGGGCTTCAGGGACTCCCGGGCGCTGCTGATGCCCTTCGGGCCTGTGGAGGGCGTCGCCCCCGGGGCCACCATCCACATTGAGCCCGAGGGATCCAACGTCCGGCCTACGACGGCTTGGCTCGGTCGCATCGTCAACGCTTTCGGGGAGCCGATCGACGGCAAGGGCCCGCTTCCCGAGGGGCTCGCCGTCTACCCCCTTCGCGCCGCACCTCCGCCTGCCCACGCGCGAGACCGTGTCGGGGCCCGGCTCGATCTCGGCGTCCGGTCCATGAACGTCTTCACCACCTGCTGCCGGGGGCAGCGCCTTGGGGTCTTTGCAGGCTCCGGCGTAGGCAAGTCAGTGCTTCTCTCCATGCTGGCGCGGCAGGCGGAGTGTGACGCCGTCGTGGTCGGCCTGATCGGGGAACGGGGCCGCGAGGTGCGGGAGTTCATCGAGGAAACCCTGGGTGAAGAAGGACTGAAGCGCGCCGTAGTCGTGGTCGCCACCTCTGACGAACCGGCGCTGAAGCGTCGGCAGGCCGCCTACATGACGCTGGCCATCGCCGAGTACATGCGCGACCAGGGCCTTGAGGTCCTCTGCCTCATGGACTCCGTCACGCGCTTCGCCATGGCCCAACGCGAGATCGGTCTGGCGGCGGGCGAACCGCCGACCACGAAGGGATACACTCCGACGGTCTTCACCGAACTGCCCAAGCTCCTGGAGCGGGCTGGCCCGGGGCCGATCCGCCCTGACGGCTCACGGGGAGGGCCCATCACCGGCCTGTTCACCGTCCTGGTGGATGGGGACGATCACAACGAGCCTATCGCAGACGCCGTGCGGGGTATTCTCGACGGGCATATCGTCATGGAGCGGGCCATCGCCGAGCGGGGCAGGTTCCCGGCCATCAACGTCCTGAAGTCCATCAGCCGCACCATGCCCGGCTGCCAGGACGCCCGCGAACGGGAGATCGTCCGGGACGCGCGTCAGGTCCTCTCGGCCTACACCAACATGGAGGAACTGATCCGGATCGGCGCCTACCGTACCGGATCTGACCCGCTTGTTGACCGTTCGATCGCCCTGAATCCCGCGGTGGAAGCCTTCCTCGGCCAGGATAAGGATGAGGTCAGCAGCCTTTCTGACTCCTTCACCCGCCTCGAACAGATTCTTGCAGGCGTCGCCCCGTGAGCTGGGAGCAGAGCCTTATCCGGATTGCAGGCTATGAGGTGGAGACCCGGCAGAAGCGGCTGGCTGAGGTGGTCGCCCGCCGGGAGGCCGCAGAGATGAGACTGTTGATGCTGGACGCTGAGATTGAGGCGGAGGTCGCCTTCATCCGCACCGAACCGCTCGCCGCCTTCCACCAGTCCGGTTACATGTCGGGCTGCAAGGAACGGCGGATCCGGATCCTGACCGAGATTGATCTTGTCACGGCGGAGGAGTCCGGAGCCCGCGACGCCCTCGCCGAGGCCTTCGAGTCCCAGAAGAAGTACGAGCACGTAGCGGCGGGCATGGCCCGTCGCAAGGCGCAGGACGCTGCGCGTCGGGAAACCGCCGAGCTCGACGAGTTGGGCGTACGCCAGGCGAGCCGGCACCGGGCCGGCGGTTTCTGAGGATCAGTCGCCGGACGGTGCGTTCAGGTCAGGATCGTTCGCCCGACGCAGAGCATGGATGTCGTCGCTAAGGCGGAAAAGGGCGACATAAAGTTCACAGAAGGCGCGCCAGAGCAGGGCCAGCACCCCGATCACCAGCACCCCGCCGATCAGGATGCCGATCCCCAGCAGGAATCCGAAGGGCGACTGCTCGCGGATCGCCACGCCGACCGCTGTCCCGATGAAACCGAAGCCGACCAGCGCGGTGATCCCAAGGCCAGACCAGTAGATGAGATGGATCACCTGCCGGGTCAT
>Ga0209985_10004993_pt1 | contig 10479 bp, 22 predicted proteins | sample NOAtaG_FD_187305 | JGI IMG/M metagenome (GOLD analysis project Ga0209985, IMG submission 187305) | Freshwater lake microbial communities from Lake Erie, under a cyanobacterial bloom - NOAA_Erie_Diel6S_1000h metaG (SPAdes) (version 2) | ecosystem: Environmental > Aquatic > Freshwater > Lake ... | reverse complement strand
CGATCGGAGATTGACAGCCTGATGCGACGGCCGAGGGTGGCACCTGAACTGGCTGGCTATGCCGAGCGCATCAGCGACCCTGAGTTTTTCGCGGGTGCGACACCAGAGGAGCAGCGGGCGCTGTTTTCGGCGGTGCTTGAGACCCTGGCGGTGGGTCCAACGGGCGAAGTCCGCGCTCAGCCGCGTAGCTGGTGAGGCGACTGGCAAGGGCCTCGCGGAGGGTCATTGCGGCGGCCATCAGTGGTGCTCCTCTGGGCCGGGGGGCTCCCCGTACATCACCGCCAACTCAGCCCGCAGGGCTTTGGCCTCACCCTTCGCCGTCGCCAGTTCCGCCCGCAGGTTCCTGGCCTCCTGCTCCGCCATGGCACGCAGGTTGTGAGGTGTGGAACCGCCGGGGCGATGAACCGTGACGAGGATGTTGCCCTCGGGAGATGCAAAGGTCAGCTCCACGTAGTTCACGGCCTGCGGGTTGTCATGCAGTAGGCCGAGGAACATGCCGGCCAGCATCTGAGCGCCGGGGCCCGCAATGCCCACCGTGGCTGAGTTTTCATGGAAGGCCAGCCCGGTCATGGTCGGATTGGCCAAGGCGTCCGAGAGCAGGTTGTTGCGCCGCTCCAGCCGCCGGATCATGCGCCACGGGGCCAGCAGGCGGGCCAGGGTGCGGAGGGTGGGGTGGTTCATACTGCTACGCCCAGCCTGCGACGTAGCCTGCGTGACGCAATGCGCTTGACGTAGAGCGCATTGCGTCGGGAGCGCCTGGAAGCGTCAAGCCTTTCTTTTTCTTTCAACCTATGCAGCCCTCGGGAGATGAGTGGGTGGCCATAAAGTCGGCGAAGCGCTTGATTTTCATGGCTGCGCCCTGCTGAATTCCACAACCCAGACCCACGGGTTGGCCGCCCATGATCCTCTGCCGTAAGTGCTTTCCCAGAGGTCCCGGTAACATTCAAGCAATGAGCCGTAGCGCTCAGGATCCCAGCCCGCGTAGGCGATCCCCTCTGCCCAGCAGTCAGGGCCGCTGATGTTTTGGAGCCGCTCCACCCGTATGGCGGTGATCGCCAGCAGGATGCGGCTGGCCCAGCGGGGCATAAAAATTGAAGGACGCCACTTAGTTGACTCAACGTCTAGCCCAACGTCTTCAGGGGTGGAAAATTGTAAGTTTTCTTCCCGCTCAACAGCCAATTCAACTAAAGAGTCGTCTGCCTTGTATCTGCATCTGCAAGGATACGCCGGTGGATCAATCCAGTCGGGAAACCAGTAGCGATGCGTCTCCCGAACCCACAGGCGATCCGTGGGTTTGCCGTAGGGGCAGCGCACTTTTGCGTCTTCGCCATCGGCTTCAGTAGCGTAGGAGAGCCAGTAGGGGCCATAGGTTGGGTCATTTACATCAAACTCCATATCTCTTTGACGCTTAACGATCCGCCGCGTCTGCGTTTTTTGACCCTCTAAGATGGCGCGAATCATCGGACCGCTGAACAAGATTGGCCGCTCTTTTGTTGCTGTGGTGGCGCTCATGGCTGCACCCCCGGAACATCAAAAAAGCCGAGCTGACCCCTGAAGGGAACAAACGGCAGCGGCCTTGGGTCGCACAAAACAAACCCATAAGGGCCCTGAAACCATGGTGAATTAGACTGGTAAACGCAATCAGTAAGATTTACACTGCCAATGATGCCGCCGCGTGGCAAGTTATCTGGCTCAAAGGAATCAATCAAGTGTCCAATCCTGCAAGAGCCATTGGCATCGGCAAAATCCATCGCGTCTAAGTATTCCCTTCTTGTCATACCTTTAGCCGCATGGATCAAAAGCGGCCCTCGCACTCTTGTCTCCCATGTGCGGTTTTCGATGTCTTTGCCAGCCAGCAGGATCAAACTGGCCCATGGCTGGCGGATGGATAGGGCGAGGGTCATGGCTGCAACCCCTTCCCCAGCGTCGCCAGGAAGCCACGAACCACGCCTTTGCCCTCTGGTGTGTCCAGATCAGCTTCCCGAGCTTCGGCCAGTGTTGGCGGGGGCGGCGGGGGGCTGTGGAGGTTGTCGGCCATTTCCAACAAGGAATGCGAACGCGAGGGAAGCCCCCTGTAACCAGGAAAAACCTGCAAAACCGCCTCTCGCAGGAATGCGGCGAGATACAGGCGTCGCCAGCCAAGCTTGCTCAAATCAAGATAACTCTCTGCCACGCGCAGCGCCCTTTTGGCCTCCGGCGTCAGCTCCGGGAACTCTTCATGCTTGCTCACGCCTCCACCCCCGCTAACCGCTCCATCTTTTGGTAGGCATAACCGGGCAGCTCCAGCGGCTGAGCGGCCGAGTCGTAGCCGGGCCACCAGCCTGAGGCTTCGGCCTGCACAGCCCTCTCCAGCGCCCGGCGGGCCATGCGGCGGCCCAGCTCGGCCTGCTCATCGCTGAGGATGTAGCGGCCGACGAACTCGGGCCTGGGGTGGGCCTTCTCCGCGGCGATGAACTCGAACTCATAGCCGTTGGGGGCCAGGATCAGCGCCCCTTCCGGTAACCCCAGCAGAACCTCGATCTCCGCCCGGCAGAACTGGGCGGCATCGCGATACCAGGCTGCCGAGAGGCAGTAGTTGTAACTAGCAGCAGCGCGGCCGAAGTGATCGGGGCCGGGGCCTGCATCCATGGCGCTCTTCAGATCGCCGATCCATAGGCGATCCCCGAGGAAGCGCACCGCATCGAGGCGGGCCTTGCAGCGGGCACCGGTGAGCGGATCGACCCACGTGAGGGTCAGCTCATTGCCGGCGCGGTTTTGGGGGTTGTCGGCGAAGCGTGGGCCCAGGACCGGGTGATTGAGCACGGCGCCGGCCAGGGCATCGCCGAGTTGTAAATCCCTGTCGCCCACGATCTGAGCAGCCTTCCTGCCATCACCTCGCTCGGCTGCCTTGGCCTCAAATGACTTCCACCAGTTTTCTCGTTGCACTGCCTCGTCCCATTCTTGGTAGGCCTTGGCTTCCCTGTTGACCGTGCCGTCCCTGCGTGGCGCCGGCCCCTCCAGCTGCTTCGCCGTGGGCCGCTTCGGGGCATCCGGCGGCAGCACCAGATAGCGCTGATCGAACAGCTCGGGCTCCAGCAAGCGGCAGTGAAACAGGTTGCCGATCAGGAACTGGCCGGCGTCCTCCTCTTGCTCGCGATCGGGATTGATGAACTCGCTCCAGGCGTGGGCTTCGGTTTGGTCCGCGATCACCTTCAGCAGGCTGGCATTTATTCCAGGTAGCTGGTCGTAGGCCTCACGAGGCAGGCCGGAGAACACATGGGGGGCGCCGGTGAGCGTGAGCCCCCAGGCCACCTCCCAGGCGGCTTCAGGGCTCAGCAGGGCCTCCCCGATCGGGGCGGGGCTGGGGGTCTGGACAGGGGCGGAGATTGTGGTCATGGCAGCAGCATCGATGGGTTTCGTTCGTAGACGGTTGGGGCTTGCTCGTGCTCGTCGTCCAGATCGTCGTAGGGGCGGCGCCGGGGCTCCGGCAGGTCGTTCTCGTCGTAGAGGAGCAGATCGTTCATCCCGGTCCCCGCTGTTCAGGCTGCTCTGATCCAGGGTCACGAGTTAGCTCTGGAATGATGCGGCATTCGGCGATGTAACTGGCGCCGTACCTGTCGCCAACCTCGGCCTGTTTTTTCAGGACTTCGCGCAGGCTGGTAGTCGTGGGCAGAGGATGCTCCCAGACGATTGGACTGCCTCCAGGCCAACGAGGGCCGCCGTCGTCGCTAATCACCAGCACGTAGAAAGGCTCTGCCCCGGTGCTTATTGACTTAGGGATCTTAATACCGGGAGGCGGAGGGCTTAGTGCGGGGTCCGGGTTAAGGAAGGGCTGCTGTTTGTCGCTCATTGCCCCAGCCCCCGTGCGGCCTCGGCGGCGGTCTCTAGCTGGCAGGTGATCTGCTGGGCCCTGGCCCCGGCGCCCGGCCGCAGCTGTTCCAGCACGGCAGGGTCAAGGCTCAGCCGGCGCAGATCAGCGGCCACGGCCTCGGCCTGGCCGCTGATCAGCTCCAGCTCATCGAGCAGGTCAAGCGCCATCGGGGGCGGTTGCGGCGGTGCCGCAGGAAAGGTGAAAGTCATCAAAAGAGGATTCGCTGGTTGACTGCCCCTGTCGGGACATGGATTGATCATAGCAAAAGACGGCGCTCTAGTCGCTTGATTGTTTCAATAGCCGTAACAGCTCGCACCGTCAGTTCATTAGCTCTATAGAGGTCGTAACGCTCCAGTGGCGTGGTGAGCTGATAGCTCAGGGCTGCCAGCGCCAGATCCAAAGCGTCAGCGTCAGCCGAGGCGGACCTAGGGGGCACCGGCACCACCTCGGGGAAGAGGCAGAGATGCAGGTAACCCCCGTCATCCGCCTCCCATGCGCCGGCCGTGATGGCGGGCAGTGGGCGGGTCGCCGCATCGGGGAAGCGATCCCCTAGGAGCACACCCGTGGGCTGGCCGTTGGCGCCGTGGTGGGGCCACTCGCTGAGCAGCTGGGCCAGGGCTGCAACGGTGATTGAAGGATGGGCCATCACTGCAGCGCCTGGAGGATCACCTCAGGCACAAGCAAAAGCCGTGCCTCGGGGTTGACTAGTCGCTGGCCGTGCCAGATGCAGGGCAGAGCGATGAAGGGAGCCAGGAGAAGCCCCAGGAAGTGGAGGCGGGTCATGCGGATGGCCTCGTGGAGGCCAGCGTCCGCTCCCTGGCCTCTAGGTGCGTGATGCGAGCGCGGAGAAAGCGAACTTCCCTCTCTCGCTCGTTTCGGCTTTCCAAAAGACTCTTGGTGCGAGCGCAATAGATGGAGTGGTGTTGGCTTGCTTTGCCAGCAATAAAGCCAACTCCTAAGCAGACAATGGCGGTTGCAATGATCATTACATGACCTCTTTGATGGGCAGGATTGCACTATCCAGGTCACGACAGGCAAGCTGGTAGCCGAACGCTGCCGCGAGCTTCATGGCGTTGGACGTGTCGCCCTCGGCTTGCCGGAGGATCTCCTCCTCCGGCACCGCGATTTCAGACGGGACGCAGGCGGGCATCAGACCAGCTCCCGTTGAATGGAATCTTCGCCGGGCTCCTCCTGTTCCGATTCAGCCGGGGCCGGATCGGGTTCAGGAGCGGCAGCGGCGGCAGCCTTGGGGGCCGGCTTGGCAACGCGCTGGGGCGCTGCTGCCGACTGCTGCGGTGGCGCCTCTTCGGTCGGCTCAGGGGCCTTGGGGGTCAGCTCGGCAACCTGCTCAGCGGACAACACTGGCTCCCCGTCCGCGTGGCCGCAGCCGCGGTTCCAACGCTCCCGACTGCCCGCGTTGGCGAGACTCTGCATCAGGGCGGTGTGTTGCTCGGCGGGGATCTCCGCCAATGCCTCAACCCCAAAGGCGTTGCAGGCGTCGACTTGGAACGCAGCCCGGCCGATCGGGCTCAGCTGCCGCTCCAGTGCGGTCAGGAGCTGCTGCTGCTGCTGCTCGGTCAGGGTCGCGACAGGGGCGGCAGCGGCGGCGATTGCAGGGGTCTCGGCGGGCACTTCGGCGGGCAGGAGCAGGTGATCAAGGTCGGTTTCCTGCCGCTGGCCCCGATCGGCCCGCTCATCCAAACTGGCCGCCTTGACCAGTTCAATCGAAACGGGCAGGTACTTGAACATGCGCCGAATCACTGTCTTGCGGCACATTTCATCAAACGATGAAATCCAGGGCGAGTCTTTTTTGTCGTACTTGATCGCAGTTTGGTAGCCCTGGCTGCCGTCGCGGATCTCCTCCAGCTCATGGCGGTCCATCACCTCAAACTGAATGCCACCATCCTTCAGCTTGGCAACGGCATAAGCGTGGGTCAGCTCGCCCCGCTCGCCTGTGGCAGGCTGATGAACAAGGTCTTCATGGAGACCGTAGCTGTAGTCAAAGTGATCGTTTTCGTAGACGGAGCGGGCGGAAAGGCTTTCGATCTGCCCCGAGCGCCGGGCAAGCTCAATCATGCCCTTGTATCCAATTTGGAACTGGCACTCATCCCGATAAGGGATTAAAAAAGCGTGGCCAAGCGGCCCGCCGGGCTCCAGCCCAAGCTGCGCACACGTGAAGATAGCTCCCAGTAGGGAGGGTGCTGAGCACTGGGCGAGCCGAGGATTGCGACGCACCTCCGAGAGGGCGATGCGAAGCAATCGCTCTGGCGTCACGTGCTCCGGCAGTACCAGGGCGATCTCACTCCCGTGCTTTTTGAGCAGGTCTTCAATCGTTCGGACCGTGCCGCCTGTTGCGCCGTTTGCCGCTCGACCCGCAGGTTGCTGGCGTTGCATCGGCCCTGTGCCGTTGCGTCTCACCATAGAACTGTTCATCAGTCGCTTTCGCTGGTTGGAACCCTTGCGGGCTCCGCCACCCTATCCAGACTCGGGCCAGAATGGGGTAGCGCACGAAACATCTCGCAACATTGCCGGGGGTTATCCTGATATGGGCTGGCACAGCTGAAACGCATCTAATCTGCTGCAGGCTGACCACCTCTACCTCATGTGTTTTTTGCCTAACCTGCTGCAGATCCGCTGATCCCGTTCAATGCCCCCCCCCCCGCGCAGTCGTGGTGACCCAATGCGAGTCCTGATTGATTCTGAGCAAGAAGCGGCCTTGATTGAGCGGCGGCTTCGCGCCGTTCACCACTGCCTGGGGCCTTTGGTTGAGATCGAGGTTTGTCTTCCCGATGGCAGGCGCCTGCTTTCGCCCCGCGGCGGACTCTCCTCGGCCGCCCGCTGCGCCTCACTCAACGAGCGAATGGAGGAGAGGCTGAGCGGGTGTGAGGTGTGATCAGTCCCTCGGGAGCCGGTAAAGGCGCTCCCTCACATCAGCCGGACCAATCGGCCCGTCACCATCCAGGGCCCCCAGCATCGCCCCCAGGACTGGGAGCTCCTGATCCAGGTCGCCCCCGGAGTAGACCTCAAAGCCCACGACCACAGACCGCAGGCGCTGCCGGCGCCTCTCCTCGGTCACTCCATAGGCAGCCAGCGCCCGCTCCAGGGCGTCGCCGATCGTCACCTTCCGGTCCCTGGCCCAGGCCTGCACGATGCGGCTGAGGTTGGCCGAAAGGCGGCGGGCTTCCATATCGCTGATCCCACCCTCTTCCAATGACTCCGGCACCAGGCGGCCGATCCAGACTTGGTAGAGCCCTCCTGCGTCGAGGGGGTCGTGACTCCCAGGGTGGCGCAGGCAGAACGGTTCCGCGGGCAGCCCCAGGGTGCTGGGGATCGGGCCAAAGTCGGGCAGATCGTCCACGGCTTGGCAGCTGATCCCAGCGGCCTGAGCAAGCCTCAGATTCACCTGGGCTAAGGCGTCGATTGTCTGGGGGCCAGCCTTTTTGAGTTGCCCGGTGCGCAGATACGAAACCTGGCTGGTGCTCAACCATGTCATTCCCCAGGGGTTCGCCCATTGCGAGAGCTTCACCATCTGCTCGTGCGTGAGGCCGTTCCGAGCCAGCAGCATCCGCACCCCTCGACTAAACACGGCGATCCCACCCGCCAGGCGGTCCAGGCCATATTCGGAGCTTGCGTAATCGGATCGAGCCATTGTTTGTGCCTGTTCGTTCCTGCATCGTCGGCGAAAGGCTACAGCAATGGCAGATTCCGGCGCAAAATTACAGCAGAAAACCCCCGTCAACCAGCGAAGCCAACCGGGGGTCTTCTGGGTGGCAAGCCACCGCAGCAACTCTACAGGGCAGCGAAACAAAGGGGAGGCGCTGCGGCCTCCCTTGCTTCTGTCTGAACAGGGTTTGCCGGGGCTCAGTCGTCGCTATCGCCTGCGCCGATGGGCGCCAGGCGGACCTGCTTGCGGCCCAGTTTGATCTCGAACTCGTCGCCGGGTTCCAGGCCGAGCATGGCGGTGTAGGCCTTGCCGACCATCAGGTTCCCGTTGAACTGCACCTTGGTGGTGAAGCTCAGCTTGCGGCCGGGCTTGCCGGGACCCGAGGAGTCGCCGCCAAAGCCCACGCCCTTGGCTTCCAGCAGGGCCTCGTAGAAGGCGGTGAAATTGAGGCGCTCGGTGCCGTCCTTCTTGGTGCTGACGTAGCCGGTGGAGCGAACCAGATCGCTCTTTGAGGCATCGCCCAGCTCCTTGACCTTGGCGAGGAGGTCGGCGCCGACCAGGGGGGTAGGCACTGCGGTTGCAGCGGGGGCGGAAAGGGTTGCGGTCATTGCAGAATCAGATTGCCTAAGCAATACTAATCTTACTCTGCACTAAAGCAACAGGCAATCACCCTGGCTGCTCGTGGTCTTCGGCGGACTCCTCCTCTGCCGCCAAGGCTTCCACGCGCTCCAGCTCCTCCAGCAGTGGCACCAAAGGCGCCACCAGGGGCCATAAATCGAGGTCAACTTCCAAGACAAAATCCGCCAGGCGAATTCATGCTGCCCAGCAGGTGACGACGCAGCCGGTTGGCGCAGCGGATCAGCGGCGGAAGAGATGGGCGATCACCAATCCCCCAGGCGGCAGCAGCGCACGACGGTGGCATGGTGCCCTAGGCCGGTGAGTTCCTGGGCTGAGGCGATGGCGTGGGCTCGGCTGGTGGCCACGAGATCGAGGGTCACCGGGCCAGCCGGGGCGGACAGGGTGACGCGGTAGGGGAGGGGTTCAGGCATCAACCCGCCAGGCTTGTGCGGCGCCTTGATCGGTCAGGCGGCTGGGGTGGAGGTCCGTGGTTTCAGTCGGGCCTGGCTGGCTGAATCCCCGCTGGGCTTCATCAGTGGCGGCGCGGTGGTGGGCACGCTTCAGAGTTGCGGGATCCTCGTGCCAGTAGACGCAGGAGCCGCGGCGGAAGAAGGAGTAGGCCATGGATGGGATGCAGTGGGGTGGGTTGCCGGATAGGCTCCGGCGGGCCGTGGGGGTCAGTCCTTGGCGCTTGGGAGCACCGGGCGCCAGATATGGAGCTCGATTGGCGGGCGGCCCGCCCATGGAGCGGTCATCCATTCAGGTCGTGGGCGCTGGTCAAAATCCGCAGCAGTCGCCGGGGTCTTGATGTATTCGGTCGTGGCCATGGGTTGGGTTTCGCTGGTTGACGGTGGCAGGATTGGGTGCGGCTCCGGCGGGCCGCTCTGGATCAGGCCAGCAGCTGCCGCACCCGCCAGCGCTTGCAGCCCAGCTGGTCGGCGATGCGTTGCTGACTGAGCCCAGAGCGGTGCCAGCGGCGGGCCCGCTCGCGATCGGTTTCAAGAAACCAGGCGATCACCGCCAGGATGATCAACAAGGGCACGGCGGCCCAGAACAGAATGCAGGAGATGGAGGCCATGGTTTGGAATGCGGTGGGGGGGTGCTCCGGGGCCTCTCAGTGCCTCGCCGGAGCGGTTGCTGCGTGGCTGGCTCGAAAGGCCATCACCACCCCAGAACAATAGGGGCAGAATTGGGTAACTGGCAACAGGTGCGGCCTCGCTTCCCTGAGATCGCCCTTCCTGCCCTGATTCTCGGGTATTGCGGTTTGTTAAGCAAGTAATCCAGGGCCATGTCGTAGCCCATTCAGGTCTGGACAGGCATAATTGGGGGGACCAGCACCGATCCCATGACCGAAGCCACTCCCTTTGTTGAAGACCTGGACGACGACCAAGAGGACGAGGCCCCGTCTGAGGCCGTAGCCGAGGTTCTAGACCTGGCTGCTGCGCGGCTTGACCTTGCCGGTTTCATTGAGCTGGCCCTGTTCTCGGTCCACACCGTCACCGTCGAGCTGAGCGAACAACTGGAGGAGGGAGACAAAATCGGCGCCCCTGTGATGGCCGCCTCCGTGGCCACTCTGGAACGCCTGCAGATCGCCTCCGAAATTCTGGCCGGCGTTGACTTCGGGGATGGCCCCGAGGAAGGCGAAGGCGAAGAGGGCGATGACCTGGCGCAAGCCGCCTGATCACCTGTCTGAACGGCAGGTACGCCGCAGGGGCCCCACTGGGGCCCTTTTTGCTGTCAGATTGGCGCCTTTGGCTGCGGCGGATCTGCAACGGTCCGAGCCCGCTCCAGCTCCAGCACCCGCGCCAGCGGCACCATCGCCACCTGAGGCACCACGGCATTGCCCAGCGCCTTCAGGCGGTCTACTCGGCCTGCAAGTGCCAACGCTTGGAAGCGTTCAACCGCCCCAGCTCGCTCAGACAAGCCCTTGAGCATGTCTTGCCCAACTTGGAATGATTCGCCTGAAAAATCCTGCCACAGATCACGCAGTCCCTGATGTACTTGCTGCTGTCCTTTGGTCCCTTCCCCCATGTCCCGTCTGCCATGTGCAGAGCCGTGTGGCAGGATTGACACAGAATCTGGACCGCCGATGGCTCGTAGATCGGGTGGTGCCGCTGAAGATTGGAGTCGGCTCCACAGCTTGCGCAGAATCGTCCCTCCAAGCTGATCAGCCTCTGAGAGGCTTTGCGAATCGTTTGCTTCATTGATCAAGTGTCCAATTTTGTCCAATTCACCGGATAGCCCATCATCTCCTCGACAAAGGACGGGTTCAGATAGGTAGCTGCGCCAGTCGGGAGACAGTCGGGCAATCGCTGCGGGCCATGGCGCTCCGCTGCTTCCCAGTTGG
>Ga0209985_10004991_pt1 | contig 10482 bp, 6 predicted proteins | sample NOAtaG_FD_187305 | JGI IMG/M metagenome (GOLD analysis project Ga0209985, IMG submission 187305) | Freshwater lake microbial communities from Lake Erie, under a cyanobacterial bloom - NOAA_Erie_Diel6S_1000h metaG (SPAdes) (version 2) | ecosystem: Environmental > Aquatic > Freshwater > Lake ... | reverse complement strand
CGAATCGAGCAGTGCCGGCCTGCGGTGGGATTTGACCTCGGCGCTGACGCTCGATGCGGGTTTACGCCGCCATCAGGAGCTCACCGGCACGCAGGGCAACGGGTTTTTGATGCTGCCTTTCGGTTCTACCGCCGGGCTCGGTGGCAGTTTGCAGGGCGGCCCGACGGGGGGCGCACTGGGTTTTGGCGCGCAGGTGCTCGACCTGGCGACCGGCTTGCCCGTTATCGAGCAGGGCGGTCTCACGCCGGCCATTTCCACGCTGCCTGCCGGCACGCGGCTCGACTCCGACTCCGCGCGTCTCGGTGCGGCGTGGCGGGTGCACGAGCGCGTCCGTTTCGGTGCCGAGTACGAAACCGATATGGGTGGCGACGATCGGCAGCGCGCTGCGGTAGGCGCTGATTGGGCCGTGGCTGATCGCACGCGCCTCTATGGCCGCTACGAACGACAGGACGGCTGGATCCAGCTTGGCGGCGTTACCGATACCGGGCGCGAAGCGTCGGCCTGGGCCTTCGGCATCGAGAGCACGTATGTGCGCGACACGCAGCTGTTCAGCGAGTACCGGTTGCGTGATGCGGTGTCGGGCCGTGATCTGCAGTTGGCGTCAGGCATCCAGCATGGCTGGGATGTGCGCGAAGGCTTGCGTGTATCGGCTGGTTACGAGCAGATCGACGTGGTCAGTGGCGACACTGCGCGCACCAGTGCTGTAGGGCTCGGCGCGGACTACACGGCACATCCGCTGTGGCGCGGCAGCACGCGCATCGAGTTGCGTCGCTCCGGCGATGTCGGCAGTACGCCGACGGACGACAGTTTTGACACCGTGCTGTGGCAGGCCACAGTCGCCCGCAAGCTCGATCGTGATTGGACGCTGCTGGCGCGTAATTATCTGCTGCGCACGCGCTACGCGACGCGCGGCACTCTGCTGCAGGATCGCGCCCAACTCGGCGTCGCCTTCCGCGATACCGACACCAACCGCGTCAACGCGCTCGCCAAGATCGAGTACAAGATCGAGGACGATGCCACGAACGTACTGGTCGGCGACTTGTCGAGTCGCGCCTGGATACTCTCAGCCCACGCCGACTGGCACCCTTCGCGCCCGTGGTGGATCACCACCCGCGTAGCCGGCAAGTGGCAGAAGGATCGCTTCGAGCGCGGCGTGCGTGATTCGTTCCATGCGCAGCTGCTCGCGGCTCGAGTGGTCTACGACCTCAGCGAGAATTGGGATGTCGGCGTGATGGCCTCGACGCAGTTCGGACAGCGCGGCGCGCTGCAGAGCGCCTACGGCTTCGAAGTGGGCTATTTGCTGCGGCAGAACCTGTGGTTGTCGGCCGGCGTCAATGCCACCGGTTTCGACGGTGATGCGGATCTCGCAGGCTACGAGTACACCCGTTCCGGCGTCTATCTGCGCTTGCGCTTCAAGTTCGACGAACATCTCTTCAAAGGGTCCGACCGCGAGGTCAACCGGAGTCTCGATCGATGAAAATCCCGTTCATCCTGCTCGTGATGCTGGCCGCCGGCAGTGCCGTTGCGGCGCAGGCACAGCTCGTGCCGCCCTCGCAGCGCATCAGTGATGCCGCCATACAGAGCGATCACGATACCTATCTGAGCATCCAGCAGCGCATCAAGGCGCTCAACGATGGCGGACGGCGTGTCGCTGACTATCACCTCTCGAAAGCGCAGTGCTGGCTGGACGTGAGCTTCCACGAGTACACGCGCAATGATCGCGGCCCATTCCCGCAAGCCGCTCTCGCCGAGAGTGAAAAGCTGATCGTCGCCATGGAGCAGGGCATCACGCCGCTGCCTGACGAGACGCCGCTCGTGGGTGAGGCGGTGCGCCTGCGCGAGGACCTATGGGCCCGTGCCCGTGCACTGCGCAGTGCCGCAGGGTTCCAGTGTGCGGCGCAGAGTACGGCCTGCGCCGAAGTCGAACTCGTGCACGCCGGCAACGAGCACGCACAGCAGCAGTGGCGGCATGCCAAGCCCTACGTGCAAATCGCCGAGGACTTGCTGGCCCGCGCTGCGCGCGAGGCTGCATCTTGCGAAGCCCCACCGGCGGTCGCGCTGGTGCCTCGAGCTGTCACCCAACCTGCTGCGCCGGCGCAGCCCGCAGCACCCGCGCAGTCGCGCGAGATCATGACGGTCGTCGAGCTCGTCTTTGCTTTCGACAAGTCGACTCTCGCCGATCTGCGACCCGCGAGTCGTCTGCAACTCGATGCGTTGCTTGAGCGCGTGCAGCGCGAACAGTGGGTGATCGAAGGTATCGAACTCGTTGGCCATGCCGATCGACTGAATCGCACCGGCAACAATGCCTACAACGAGCGCCTGGCCGAGCGGCGTGTGCAGACGATCCGTGATGAGCTGCTGCGGCGTGGCATCGACGGCACCCTGCTCAGCACCCGCGCAGCCGGCGATCGTGAACAGGTGGTGACTTGCGATGGCATCCGCGATCCGGCCGAGCTGCGCAACTGTTTGTTGCCGAACCGCCGGGTCGAGCTGGTACTGCGCGCACGCACGCGCTGAGCGCGCGTTTTTCGGTTAGTTGACAGGAAATGCGTGCAGGCCGGCTTCGCTGGCCCGTTTCCGTGCGCGCGGGTCGCGGCGTACCATCGGCGCATGAATACCCTGAACAAGATTTCGATGTGCGTTGCTCTGTGGTTCAGCGCGGCTGTAGTGCAGGCAGCCGGGTTCGAAGTGCAGCTTCCCGCCAATTTTCGTGAGGGCGCACAGGATGGACGCCTGCTGCTGATCCTCGCACCCGTTGAGCAATCCCCCGGCCGCGAGCCGCGCGAACTCGTCAATTGGGACGGCGACGCCATCCCGTTCTTCGGTGTCGATGTTGACGCGTGGCGTCCGGGTGCCACGCGAGTCGTCGACGATGCGGCTTTCGGGTTTCCGGTGCGCCAGTTGTCGAAGTTGCCGGTCGGAAGCTATCGCGTACAGGCGTTTCTCAATCGCTACGAAACCTTCCGCATGGGTGATGGGCGGGTCTTGAAGCTGCCGCCTGACAAGGGCGAGGGCCAGCAATGGCGCGACAAGCCGGGCAACTTGTACTCGCGGCCGCTCACGCTGCGCTGGAACGGCAACATGTGGAGCACGGCAAACGGCGCTCCGCCGCCGCGGCTTACGCTCACAGAGCAGATCCCGCCGATAGCCGCATTCAAAGAAACGCCCTGGGTCAAGTACGTGCGCATCCGCAGCGAGCGACTGTCGAAGTTCTGGGGTCGCGACATGTACCTCGGCGCTTTCGTTACGCTGCCGGCCGGCTTCAACGAACACCCCTCTGCGCGCTATCCGCTCGCCATCAATCACGGGCACTTTCCATCGCGACCCTCCAGCTGGCGCGAATCGCCGCCTGATCCAGATCTGGCGCCCGAATACAGCAAGCGGTTCAAGCTCGAGGGTTACAACCGGATCCAGCAGCAACTCGAATGGGAGTTGTTCCAGGCCTGGACGGGCAAGGGCTTCCCGCGGATGTTGCTGGTCGAGATCCAGCACCCCACGCCGTTCTACGACGACTCCTACGGCGTGAACTCGGCGAATAATGGTCCGTATGGCGATGCGATCCAGTACGAACTCATCCCCGAAATCGAAAAGCGCTTTCGTGGCATCGGCGAGGGCTGGGCGCGGGTCGTGTTTGGCGGCAGCACCGGTGGCTGGATCGCCATGGCCGTGCAGATGTTCTATCCCGACGAGTACAACGGCGCCTGGGTCGCGTGTCCTGACCCCATCGACTTTCGCCACTACATGACGGTCAACATCTACGAGGACAAGAACGCCTATTACATGCCGAACCGCTTCAAGCGCACGCCCCGGCCGGCGCATCGCAACTGGCTCGGCCACATCGACACGACGATCGAGGAAAACAATCTTTGGGAGTACGCCCTCGGCACCCAGGGTCGTTCGGGCGACCAGTGGGATGTGTGGGAGTCGGTGTACTCACCCATCGGTGATGACGGCTACCCGCGCCGCATCTGGGATCGACTGACGGGCGATATCGACCCCGTGACGGCCGCGCACTGGCGCGAGAACTACGATCTGGGACACATCCTGCGCCGCGACTGGGCCAAGCTCGGTCCCAAGCTGCGCGGTAAGCTGCGGATCTACGCGGGCGACATGGACAACTATTATCTGAACAACGCCGTGTATGTCGTCGAGGAATTCCTGCGTAATGCCGAGCCCGCGGCTGATGCGGTCATCGACTACGGCGATCGCGACGAGCATTGCTGGAACGGCGATCACACCCGTCCAAACGCCTACTCGCGACTGCGCTACGTGCAGATGGTGTTGCCCTGGGCGGCCGAGCGCATGTTGATGACGGCGCCGAAGGGCGCCGACGTGCGCAGTTGGCGATACTGAAGCGTGGGTGGCGCTAATCGATGAGCGGTGAGCTCTGACTCGGCGGGGGCTTACTTGCGCCAGAACACGGCGGTAAACAGTACGAGTACGCTGAAGATCTCCAGGCGACCGAGGATCATGCCCACCGTGCAGATCCACGTCTGTGCATCCGTCAGCACCTGATAGGTCCCGGAAGGCCCGGTGATGCCGATCGCTGGGCCGAGGTTATTGACGCTGGCGACCACTGAAGTGAAGGCGGGCACGAGCGGCAGCCCCGTCAGCAGCATCAGGAAAGTCAGCACGGCGATGGTCTGGAAGTACAGGAAGATGAAGGCCAGCACCGATGCGGCGATACGTTCAGGAACGACCTGACCGCCGATACGGATCGGAATCACCGCCGAGGGGTGTACGAGCTGTTTCATCTCGCGCTGGGCTTGTCGGGCCAGCAGCAAGGTGCGGAACATCTTGATGCCGCCTCCGGTCGAGCCGGTGCTGCAGACGATGCAGGACAGAAACAGCATCCACACCGGCGCGAAGATTGGCCAAAGATCGTAGTTTTGCGACACGAATCCGGTGGTCGTGGCGACGGAGACCACATTGAAAGCCGCGTGCCGCAGAGCGTCGAGCGCGCTCGGATACTGCCGCGTGGTCGTCAGCAGCACGGTGACGATGACGACGCTGAAGCCGAGCAGTAGCAGCAGCACCTTGCCTTCCGAGTCCTTGCGATACGGTTCCAGCGTGCGACTGCGTACCGCGACGAAGTGCCGCGAGAAGTTCAATGTGGCCACCAGCATCAGCACAATCAGCACCAGCTCGATCAGCGGCGAGTCGAAAGCGCCGATGCTGGTATCGCGGGTTGAAAAACCACCCAGTGCAATCACCGAGAAGGCGTGACAGATCGCATCGAACCACCCCATCCCGGCGAGGCGCAAGGCAATCACGGCAATGAGCGTCAGACCGGCATAGGTCAACCACAGTGCCTTGGCCGTTTCGGTAATGCGCGGCGTCAGTTTTTCGTCCTTCACCGGGCCCGGCGTTTCGGCGCGATAAAGCGCCATGCCGCCGACGCCGAGCAGCGGCAACACGGCGACGGCGAGCACGATGATGCCGATGCCACCGAACCAGTGCAGTGCGTGTCGCCACAGGTTGATCGAGGGCGGCAGTTGCTCGAGCCCGGTCAATACCGTGGCGCCTGTGGTGGTGAGTCCCGAGACGGCTTCGAAATAAGCGTCGGTGAAGCTCAGTTCCGGCAGCGAGATCAAGAGCGGTACGGCAGCGGATGCTGACATCAGCACCCAGGACAGCGTCACCAGCAGAAAACCGTCGCGCGGCTTGAGTTCGCGTTTATAGCGACGGGTGACGCCGGCGATGGCCAGGCCGATGACGACGTTGATGCCGGCGGCAATTGCGAAGTCGTCGAACGTGCCATCTTGCGTGATGATCGCGCAGACCATGGGCATGACGAAGGTCACGGCGAAGAACGCCATCATCATGCCGAGAATGTGGGCAACTGCGAGCATTGCCGCGCGCGCCGCTTAGCGTCGCCCGGCGGTTTCGCCGAGAAACAGCCGCTCGACCTGGTCGACGTGACGACGGTCAGCGATGAACAAAACCACGTGATCGTCGGCCTGCACCACCGTGTCGTGGTGCGCCATGATCACCTCGTCACCGCGCACGATGCAGCCGATGCGCGCGCCCTCGGGCAGGCTGATGTCTTCGATGCGCTGACCGACCACCCGCGAGCTGCGGTGATCGCCGTGAATGATGGCCTCGAGCGCTTCGGCTGCACCACGACGCAGCGAATGCACTTGTACGACGTCCCCGCGTCGCACGTGCGTCAGCAACGAGCCGATGGTGATCGTCTGCGGCGAAATGGCAACGTCGATGCTGCCGTTCTGCATCAGTTCGGCGTAGGACGGCTTGTTGATCAGCGCCATCACCTTGGCGGCGCCGAGGCGCTTGGCGAGCATCGCGGAGAGAATGTTGGCCTCTTCGGAGTTGGTCAGCGCGACGAAGGCATCGCAACTGTCGATGTTTTCTTCGACCAGCAACTCCTCATCTGCCGCATCGCCTTCGAGCACGATGGCGCTCGTGAAGCTTTCGGAAATCTTGCGCGCACGACGCGGGTCACGCTCGATGATCTTGACCTGGTTGTTCGCCTCAAGCTGCCGCGCCAGCGAAAACCCGATGTGTCCGCCGCCGGCGATCACCACCCGCCGCACCGGCTTTTCTTCCTTGCGCATCTCCGCCATGAATTGACGGATGTCGTCGCGACCGGCGAGGAAGAATACTTCGTCACCATCCTCGATCACCGTGTCGCCTTCGGTGTCGATGCTGCGGCCGTTGCGATAGATCGCCACGACGCGCGCCTCGGTGTTCGGGATGTGCTCACGCAGACTGCGCAGCGCCTGACCGACGAGCAGGCCGCCGCGCCGTGCCGACAGGCCGACGAGACGGACGCGACCGCCGGCGAAGTCGAGCACCTGCAACGCACCCGGATAGCGGATGAGTCGTTCGATGTATTCGGTGACGAGCTGTTCGGGACTGATGAAGACGTCGACCGACAGTGCCTCGGCGCTGAAGAGCTTCGGGTGTCGGGTGTACTCGGGCGAGCGGATGCGGGCGATCTTGGTCGGCGTGCGATAGAGCGTATAAGCGACCTCGCAGGCCATCATGTTCACTTCGTCGGAGCTCGTCAGCGCGATTAGCATGTCGGCGTCGCGGGCCCCGGCGGTTTCGAGCACGGTGGGGAAGGAGGCGTGACCGGCCACGGTCCGGATGTCGAGCCGGTCCTGCAGATCGCGCAGCAACTCTTCGTTGGTGTCGACGACGGTGACTTCGTTGGCTTCCTCACGGGCCAGCTGGTATGCGGCCGTGCGCCCGACTTGTCCGGCGCCGAGGATCACGATCTTCATAAGGTCGGATAGGGTACTCCCAACCCGGCCCACCGAACAGGGGCGGCAAGGTATGCTTGCCTGCACCATGAACGCGCAAACCCCTGTACCACCGCCCGTCGTGGCGGGTCGCAGCGAATTCCGTCTCGGCTGGAAAGTGCTCATCGCCTCGTTGTTGGGCGTAGCCTTCGGTGCCTCACCGCTGCCTTTCAACACCATCGGATTCTTCATCGATCCGCTGCAGCAGGAATTCGGCTGGACGCGCACCGAGATCAGTTTCGGCATCACCATTTACGGCGTGCTCGGTGCCCTGCTGGCGCCGGCCTTTGGCTGGCTGGCGGATCGCTACGGTGTGCGCAAGGTCGCGCTCGGTTCCCTGACCGTCTTCGGCTTGATATTCGCCTCGTTCTCGGTGATTCCGGGCGATCTGTTCTGGTTCTACGTGCTGTGGACGATGATCGGGCTGTTCGGCATCGGTTCGACGCCGATCACCTGGTCACGCGCCATCAACCTGTGGTTCTTTCGGCAGCGCGGCCTCGCGCTCGGCCTCACGCTCGTTGGCACCAGCGTCTCGGCGATGTTGCTGCCATTCATTACCACCCAGCTGATCAGCCAAGTGGGCTGGCGCAGCAGCTTTGCGCTGCTGGCACTGTTGCCGCTGGCTGTGGCTCTGCCGCTCGGTTTGTTGTGGTTCCGCGAGCCACGTGATCACGAGCGACCGGCCGAAGTGGCAGCGGTGGGTGCTGCGGAGTTGCCCGGGCGGACGGTGGGCGAGGCGATGCGCGAGAAGCGCTTCTGGATTCTTTGGATTTCCATCGCCCTCGTGTCGATCGCCTACGCGGGCGCGCTCGTGCACCTGCCCTCGATGCTCGCCGCCCGCGGTTTCGATCGGACCAGCGCCGCGGCGGTCATGAGTGTGTTCGGCCTGTCGATTTTTGCCGGACGCATCATCACCGGCCTGCTGCTCGATCGATTTTGGGCGCCGCTCGTCACGCTGCCGATTCTCTGTCTGCCGGCACTGTCCTGCTGGGTGCTGATGGGCGATGCACCGCTGTCGCTGACGCTCGCTGTGGCGGCGGCCTTCCTGATGGGATTCGCATCGGGCGCCGAGACGGATCTCATCGCCTATCTCGCCGGTCGTTACTTTGGCATGCGCAGCTACGGCCAGATCTACGGTGTGCTGTACATGGCCTTTGGCTTGTCTACCGCGATCTCGGCTTCGCTCTATGGCTGGGTGCGCGACACCACGGGCAGTTACGATCCGATGCTGTTGGCAGCGGCCGGGATGTTCGTCGCAGGCGCCGTACTGCTGCTGTTCCTCGGTCCCTATCCCGTGTTCGTCGCCACCGAGCGCAGCGAGGGCAGCTCTACCAGCTGACCCAGCCCTGCTGCCAGCTGAGCAGAATGAAGCCGCCCAAGGCGATCCGATACCAGGCGAACGCGGCGAACGAGTGCCGGCTGACGAAGCGCAGCAGGAACCGGATCGCGATCAAGGCGGACACGAAGGCCACGGCACCGCTGACCAGCATCGATTGCAACTCGCTGGCTGTCAGCGGTTCGCGTGCATCGAGCAGCTTGTAGCCTGTGGCGGCGAACATCACCGGGATCGCGACGAAAAACGAAAACTCTGCGGCGGTCCGCCGATCGAGGCCGGTGAACAGGCCACCGAGGATGGTGGCAGCCGAGCGGCTGGTGCCTGGAATCAGGGCCAGCATCTGAAAGAGTCCGATGCGCAGCGCGTCCAGGGGTCTTATCTCGTCGACGCTGCGCACGCGTTCCTCGTGCGGGCGTTTTTCCGCCCAAAGAATCAGTACGCCACCGATCACCAGCGCCATGGCCACCGGAATCGGTGCGAACAGCACACTGCGGATCGTGTCTTCGAAGGCGAGACCTGCCAGCGCCGCAGGCAGGAAAGCGAGAAACAGATTGAGCGCGAACCCGCGCGAGCCCGGGTCGGCATGCAGCGTGCGAGCCGTATGCCACAGCTTCGCTCGATACTCGAAGCACACGGCGAGAATGGCCGCCCCCTGTACGACGATCATCTGGCGAAAGCCGATCTGCTCCTCGAGGTCGAGCAGGGCTCGGGTGATGATCAGATGCCCGGTGCTCGAGATCGGCAGGAACTCGGTCAGACCCTCGACGAGTCCGATGATGGCGTCATGGATCCAGCTCATCTCGTCAATCCGGCATCTGTTGACCGCGGGTCTCGATGATCCAGCTCACCGCCAACAAGCCGACGAGCGGCACGAAGCCGACGAGGAACAGCGTGTTGAACACGACGGCCGGGTTGCCCGCGCCCGCAGCCGCGATGCTGCCGACGAGGAAGGGTCCTCCGGAAGCGAGGATGCGACCGATGTTGTAGGTGAAGCCCGAGCCCGTGGCTCGCAGGCGCGTCGGGAACAGTTCCGGCAGGTAGAAGGTGAAGGCGCCAAAGACGCCGAACACGGTCAGGCCGATGAAGAAGTACATGTAGAGGCGCATCTGCGGCGCCAGATCCAGACCGAACGTCGCCAGCAGCGCCGCCGCCGAGAGGGCGAAGTAGGCGATGAACATCGGCCGCCGTCCGAGACGCTTGGCGAGCGGAATGGTCAGTAAGGTGCCGATCAGGCCGCCGACGTTGAAGATCGTCGTCGCTTGGGTTTTCCAGGATTCGATGAGGATGCTGGCCGCGGTCTTGTCGAGCCCCAGCTGTGCCGCTTCGATCTGGCCGAGGTTCGCAGCCACCACCGGGATGAACGCGTTGCAGCTCCACCAGGTCAGCAGCGCGACGATCGTCGTGAGTAGGGCACTGCGCGTGCGTGGCCAGAGCTCCGGCGAGAACAACTCCCTGATCCGCGGCGGCGCCGAGTTGGCCGCGGCCTGCTGCCAGCGTTCGGGCTCTTTGACGAAGAGCCGGACGAAGAAGGCTGCGGCGGCAGGTAGTAGGCCAAAGATCAGCACGTAACGCCAGGACACTTCCGGCACGTCGCTGAACCAGTTTCCGGCCACTTGGGCGTTGACGAAGGTGGCGAGAAACAAGCCAAACGGCGCGGCGGTGTACAGCAGCGCTCCGGCTTCCACCCGTTGGTCCTCGGGGACGGCTTCTGCGACCAGCGCGCAGCCGGCGGCCCACTCGCCGCCGATGCCAAGACTCGCGATGATGCGACAAAGAATAAGCTGTTCGATGCTGGTGACGAAGGCGCAGGCTGCAGTGCCAACGGCGTAGAGCACCATGGTGATCATCAGCACGCGACGGCGGCCATAGCGATCGGAGATC
>Ga0209985_10004990_pt1 | contig 10484 bp, 9 predicted proteins | sample NOAtaG_FD_187305 | JGI IMG/M metagenome (GOLD analysis project Ga0209985, IMG submission 187305) | Freshwater lake microbial communities from Lake Erie, under a cyanobacterial bloom - NOAA_Erie_Diel6S_1000h metaG (SPAdes) (version 2) | ecosystem: Environmental > Aquatic > Freshwater > Lake ... | reverse complement strand
TCACCACCCCGGTCAGCCGCGCAGTTTGACCCCATGCATCAAGGTGAACGGCGCTCCGTTGATGGTGGTGGAAATGCGCGGGATCTTCGGCTACCCGGATAACAAGCTGATCGTGCTGCGAGGAACGGACACCATGATCGTGGACCTGAACCTGGACGGGCGCATGGAGACGCGCATGTTGGAGCGGACCGCCAAGCTCGGTGTGCCACCGCGTCCACCCGTGCTGCTGCCGTTCCGCAAAGGCTGGTTCACCAATATCGACCTCGTGCTGGAGCCGAACACGATGGCACTCACCGAACGCTTCGACGCGCTATGGGCGGAACGGCGCACCGAGGTGCTCGCGCTCTACGATACGGCCCGCCATTCGTTCACGCTCGAGTCGGACGGCCTCCGTACCGGGCCCTTGTCCATCAATATCGATCGCAACCCGAACTATGCGCACCACCTGCTTGAGTTCCCGGCGAGTGGACCTGGGACGCGCTTCGAGCTGTACCTGCAGGACAGCACGGGCGTGACGAGCGAGGCGATGAGCTTGCGAGTGGACATGCCGGCCGATGGCGTGACGAGCAAGTGGGAGGACATCACCGAACTGCCGTATGGTCGATACACCGCCTACCTGCGCTGGGGTGCGCATGAGAGCCTGTTCTACTTGACGTTCGGGTGGTGATGGCACGCATGCCCTATCACTTCCGATCCGTTCTGCTGTTGATCCTCGTGGTGACGGCCGGTCCGACCCTGGCCCAGCCTCAGCCCCCCGACTTCTGCTTCGTGATCTCCCAGCCCGGCAACGCGGACGATCCCTTGGATCGCCCCTATGAGGTGAATCAGCACTACCAGGAACGGGTGTTCTACTACAACTCGGACCAGTTCTGGCTGAAGCCCGATACCACGATCACCTTGCAGAGCGGTGATCTGTTCAAGGAAGGGAACGGTGGTTGGCGCGTGTTCACACCTGTTACCGGTGTAGCCGAAAGCCGCATCCTGGTGGTGATCGCAGGGACCGACACCATGCGCATCGACCTGCCGGATGACATGCAGCCGCTCATCGACCGGGCGTGGGCGCGCTGGGACCGTCCCTCGCCTGATGTGATCCGCTTTCGCAAGGGACGCTATGCCGTGGAGGAATTGATCGCAGAACCAAGGTCGGTGGCTGCGGCGAACACGCTGGCCAAGCGACTGATCACCGCGGATGACGCGGCCTACAAGCAGGATCTCGCAGCCTTGGAAGAATACTACCGCACCCTTCCGCCGCCCGTTCCGCCGGTGCCGCCTTACTCCCCTCCGCCACCTATGACCGAGGAGGGCTGGGCTGCGTACTGGGCACAACAACCGCCGTTGAAGGAGGTGCATGTCGACAGCGTGAGCGCCGATACGGTGTGGGTGCGCCTTACCGGTCGCGTGATGCTGGATGGCGGTTGCGCGAGCGGCATGCCCTTGTTCGGCATCGAAATGCGCACGGACACCGGCTGGGTGGAGCGCATTCCCTTCGACATGACCCAGATGGACTGTGGCATGCCGTGGGCGGACTGGGACGATCGCCTGGTCACGCTTCCGGCCCTGCGGTGGAGGGTTTCCGCGCATCAACCCGAGGGGAAGAAGACGATGTCTCCAGGGAGATACCGGCTGTTCTTCTTGGGCGGGGACCTGAAGCGGTTGTGGACGGAGGCGTTCAACTTCTTGTGAGCCTGAAGCCGGCCACCACCTCCACCAATCCCAACGATGCGATCAGCCCCTGCAGCCAGAAGAGCTCCGTCATCATCACTTGAACGCCGATCCAGAGCAAGGTGCCGGTACCGAGGATCAGCGCCGCGCGCGCCGTGATGGCGGAACGACGCACGGTCAGCACAAAGCCGACCAAGTGGCCAACACCAAGCACGCCGAACAGCACCGCTCCCGGCCAGAAGTAATCGGCGAAGAGGGTGCTGTGCATGAAGTCGCTGGGCAATTGGAGCATGGACCCATCGGGTGCCACCATCAATAGGATGCCGCCGGCCATGGCATTCAGCGCGAGAAAGCCTTGGGTGAGGAGGAGCAGGATGCGCATGGTGCAAAGTTGGCTACCTATGGCTTTGTAGCGTCGACCCTCCGGGTCGACATGAACTGAAAGCATTGCAGCATCGACCCTCCGGGATGGGTGCGACTCCGGGATGGGGGGCGACCTAACTGCGTCGCAGGAGATCGCGCCCTAGGTAGAGCAGCACACCCACTACGAACAGGATGTTCACGCTGCGTGCGAAGGGAGGCGCGCCGGCAGGCCATAACTGGCCCAGCAGGACCATAACGCCCAACACGAAGAGGGTGATGCGAACGATGCGGAGCATCGTGGTTCGTTACGCAAGGTTAGTGCACTGGACGTGAAGGGTCAATGGTGAGTTCGCGATGAGCGACCATTCGGCCCGCTGTGCGTTCTCGGTCCATCACGCATCCCGCGTTCGCAACCACCTCGGCCGTCAACGTGCGGTCCGAGGGGTATCGGAGAAGTGCTTCGTGTATCAGATGGATGGTCGAGCCATGCGCGCCGTCCTTACTCCATCCCGGCGACCACCTTTACCGTATGGTCACCGGTGCGCAGTACATACACCCCCGGCGTTCCCACCGCCAGGAAGTGTCGGTCAGTGGTCGCGGTGGTTGCTTGTACCGGTCGGCCTTGTGCGTCCAGGAGCTGTAGGGTGCCCAGCTTCCGGCCATCCACCGTGTGCACCCACAGGCCACCTGGTGTGGTGGATACGATCAACCCTGGTGCGTTGTCATCGGCGATGCCTTGCGGCGTCTCCACGCAATAGGGGAGCAGCACGAAGCTCAGCTCCACGGGCAGCGACCATACCACTGGCCAGAGCTCTGTTGACGTCAACCCTGGACCGGCCACGAAGTACATGGGCGCTCCGCCGGTGGGAGGTGATAGGGGCGATACGTTCATGCCATAGTTGCCAGGTGTCAGGCAGATCGTGTCCATGTCCTGTTGAACATCCGCCGTGAGCACGAATTGGCCGTTGGCCACATCGCCACCATCGTTGAAGATGGTCCAATTGAAAGTGCCAATGGGCAGCGCACCACCGAAGTTGCCGAGCGAGGGGTACACCGTAACGCAGCTGGTGTTCGGGCACAGGTCGAAGGTCTGCTCCCACGTGCAGGCCAGTGTGGTGGTGAAGCCGGTCCAGAGCTCCAGCCTGCCTTCAAAAGGCCCAACGGGTGCTTCAACGTCGTCCATCAGCCGCAGCGTGTGCCAGCTGTCCTGTGCAATGGCGAAGTAGGTCACGGTCTCCAATGCGAGCAGATCGCCTTGCGCATCGTAGAGGATGAAGTTCGGATAGTCGAACTGTTCCACGGTGTTGTGTTGCACATGCACCACGATGGCCGTGTCGCTGAAGTAGGCCCACTGCACATCAATGGTCAGGTCCTCGCAAGGGAACACCGGTCCGCTCACAGTGAACGTGTGCTGGGCGAGTGGTGCCCCATCGAGGATACCTGTGCTGGCGTCGGTGAAGTCGATGGTGTAGGTGCCGGCGGGCAGCTGGCCCAGCTCGATCACTTCGGTGTGCGGTACCAACACGGTGATGCCACCATTGCTCATGGCCACCAAGGTGATGCTCACTGTTCCGCCGCTCACATCAGCCAACGCCGTTTGGATGTAAGCACCACCATCACTGAGGTTGCCGATCAGCGAAAGGCTCACGTTGTCGGCCGTGGTGGGGTTGGCGGGTTGTACCGCGATCTGGTCCAGGTAGAAGTAGGTCTGCGCCTGGCCGATCAGGGTCGCGAACAGGAAGAGGAGGATGGATAAGGTCCGGTTCATGTGCGGATGACGTTCGTAAGGTGCGTGAATGCTGCCTGAAGGTACGAACGGCGTGATGAGCGGTGAGCGTTTCCGAGGTCCGCCCTACGGATTGCACACCCCGCACGCACCGGGGTCCTCGCCGGTCCTGCCATCGTCGCGGGGCGTATCAGCGGAATGGTCGCAGACACGGCACTGGCGGCGGAAGGCACGTATGCTCTGCGTGGGCCAGCCGCAACCGAGGCAGGGCAGGCCCGGCAACGCTTCGGTGATGCGGAACCAGCACGCGCCGCACGATGGGCACAGGGTGGAGAGCTCCTGCGCGAACCGTTCCGCGGTCTCGGCGATCACGGCCATGCGCGTGGGGTTCGCCATGGCACGCAGGTCGGTCTCCACCCAGCACGTGCCGTGTGTCGCGATCAGCTCTTCCGCGACCTGGTGCAACTGCTCCGCGTTCGCGATGCCCTTCACCACCCGGTCCCCGGATCGCCAGTGTTCGCGCGGACGCACCACCAGCTGATGCTCCGGGAACTGCATGCGTTCCGCGAAGGCCGACACCGCAGCGCGCGAGGTACACGCTTCGCCACCGGACACCGTTCGCAGCGACACGTGCCGCTGATGGAACACGGTGTCATCACGCGTATCCAACAGCACGAGCCACTCTTCGTTGCAGGTCACGAAGGGCGCGGGCGGGTAGGGGCCGAAGGAGCCTTCGCTGGCGATCACCAGGTCCATGCCGCTCACCTCCGCGCCGTGGCGGGCCTTGGCGATGCAGGCCGTGAGCGGGTCGGTGGTGCGCTGCACTTCGCCGCTGAAGGCCCCGAACCGATCGGTGTCCACCTCCGCGATGGCGTGGTATCCGGCCAGCGGCAGGTGTTGCAGCAGGGCAGGCCCGATCACGCGCTCCTTGCCGTGGATGGTGGCCACGCCGAGCGTGCGGCCGGCGAAGCGTGCAAGCGCCGTTGTGCCCATGGCGACCTATTCCCCCTGTCCCAGCGAGAAGCCGCGAACGCCGTCGAAGAGGTAGAGGTTCTCGGTCTTCACCACTTCGATGTGCGCTTTCTCCAGCAGTTGCATCAGCTGGATCACTTGCTTCGTGCCCACGGACTGGTAGGTGGCCTTGTCCATGTCCACCTCCACCTCGGGGCCCACGAAGCGGCAGCGCCAGTGGTCGGTGCAGAAGGTCTCGGGGAAGCCGTCGGGCCACACCTTCACGCCGCGGTTGGTGATGAGCTTCAGCTTCAGCATGCCGTGTGAGGCCTTCAGCAGTTTCTCGGCGAGCTCGTTCGGCGTGTGTTGCGCGTCGCACACGAACAGGTCAACGCCGCAGAGCTGGCGCTTCACCACCGGGCGCTCGTACACGTATGGAGGCATCTCGCCGCCTTTCGCATGCACGGGCTTCAATACTTCGGGCAGCATGCCCAGGCGTTCGATCACCGCATCGGCGAACTCCTTGGTGCCGGCCTTCACCTTCGACACGCCCTCGCGGTAGATGTCCGCGGGGTGGAAGCCGTCCTCCAGCGTGCGCAGCCAGGCGTTCTGGATCAGCTCGGCCTTCTCGGGCATGCCGAGGTGCACGAGCATCATGCCCGCAGCGTTCAGCATGGCGCTGGGGTTCGCGATGTTCATGCCGGAGATGTCCGGTGCGCTGCCGTGGATGGCCTCGAACATGCTGATGCGGTCGCCGATGTTGGCGCTGCCCGCCATGCCCACACTGCCGGTGAGCTCGGCCGTTACGTCGCTGATGATGTCGCCGTACAGGTTCAGCGTCACGATCACATCGTAGCGGTCGGGACGGGTGGCCACGCGCGCCGTGCCGATGTCGATGATCTGCACCTCCTGCTGGATGCCGGGGTATTCGAGGCCCACGCGGCGGAACATGTCGGCGAACATGCCGTCGGTCACCTTCATGATGTTGTCCTTCACCAGGCAGGTCACCTTCTTGCGGCCGTTGCGGTGCGCATATTCGAAGGCGTAGCGGATGATCTTCTCGGTGCCGGGGATGCTCAGCACCTTCAGGCACTGGTACACATCGGTGGTCTGCCGGTGCTCGATGCCCGCGTACAGGTCCTCCTCGTTCTCGCGCACCACCACCACGTCCATGTCCGGGTGCTGCGTCTTCACATAGGGGTGGAAGCTGCGGCAGGGGCGCACGTTGGCATACAGCCCGAGCGTTTTGCGGATGGTGACGTTGAGGCTCTTGTACCCGCTGCCCTGCGGCGTGGTGATGGGGCCTTTAAGGAACACCGGATTGCGGCGCAGGGTGTCCCACGCCTCGGCCGGAATGCCACTGCTGTTGCCTTGCAGGTACACCTTTTCACCCACGTCGATGCGGTCGTAGGTGAGGCCGCACTGGGCGGCATCGAGAATGCGGAGCACGGCCTCGGTGATCTCGGGCCCGATGCCGTCGCCCTGCGCTACAGTGATGGTGTGGCTCATTTCCGTTTTTGGGGTTGTGCGTGTTCGAGGTAGGTGATGGTGCGGTGCAGCAGGTGCTGCGCCAGCGGTTTCAGGTCCTTGCGGCTGCTCAGTTCCGTGAGCGAGGGCAGGTGTTCCATGGCGAAGGGGAGGGAGTGCGCCATCTCGATCACCGTGGTGGCGAAGGAGCGGGGCATGGGCACGTCGGCGCGGCAGGCCACCAGGCGCTCCGACACGAAGGCGCTCAGTTCCTTGTAGGGGGTGAAGAGCTTCCGCGCATTGTCGTCGTCCACGTTCTTGTGCAGGTAGCTCTTCATGCCCTCGTTGATCACCAGCAACCGCAGGGCGTGGGGGTCCAGTTGCAGTTCGGGCAGTTCCTTCGGCCACACCCCGCAGATGGCCTCCACCACATGGTCCAATGCCTCGCGGGGCGTGTGCGCTTTTTCCACATGGCGGCCACACACCTGGCGCAACCACAACCAATAGAGTTGGAAGTAGTACTGGAGAAGCCGATGTTTGTTGGGGAAGTACTTGTACAGGCTCACCTCCGTGCTGCCGATGTGCTCCGCCAGCTTCTTGAACGTGAACGATTCCAGTCCCAGCGTGTTCATCAGCACCAGGCCCTCGCTCACCATGGAACGCCCCAGTTCAGTGGCTTCCGGGTCCTTTAGGGACAGGTTCGGGTCGGGGCGGAGGTGGACGTGCGAGGACATGTTCCGGGTGCGAATATAGTAATACTAAACACACGGCATTGTTTTACTAACTTTGTACCCGCAATGAACCCCATCACTCCCTGGCAACGGCTCACGCGCCTGCTCAAGGTCGACAAGCGAGAGATCGGCCACATCTACCTCTACGCGCTGGTGGGCGGCGCCATCAGCCTCAGCCTGCCGTTGGGCGTGCAGGCCATCATCAACCTGATCAGCGGCGGCCAGATGGCCACCAGCTGGGGCGTGCTCGTGGCCTTCGTCACCGTCGGGGTGGGCTTCGCGGGCGGCCTGCAGGTGATGCAGCTGGCCCTGGCCGAGAACATCCAGCAGCGCATCTTCGCACGCAGTGCCTTGGAGTTCGCGTACCGCCTGCCGCGCATCCGCTACGAGGCGGCCGGTGGGCGTTACCTGCCCGAGCTCGTCAACCGCTTCTTCGACACCATCTCGGTACAGAAGGGCCTGGCCAAATTGCTGCTGGACCTGCCGCTGGCCGTGCTGCAGATCATCCTGTGCCTCATCCTGCTCGCGGTATACCACCCGTTCTTCATCCTCTTCGGCCTGCTGCTGCTGTTGCTGCTGTTGCTCATCTTCCGCTTCACCGGCCAGCGCGGTCTGGCCACCAGCCTGGAGGAGAGCGGCTACAAGTACAAGGTGGCCTACTGGCTCGAGGAGATCGGCCGCAACCAGGACACCTTCAAGATGGTGGGCCGCACGGACCTGCCCATCGAACGCACCGATGCGCTGGTGTCCAGTTATGTGAAGGCCCGCCAGGCGCACTTCAAGGTGCTGGTGGGGCAGTACTCCGCCCTGGTGATCTTCAAGGTGGTCATCACGCTGGGCCTGCTGGCACTGGGCGGCCTGCTGGTGATCAACGAAGGCATGAACCTGGGCCAGTTCGTGGCCGCCGAGATCGTGATCCTGTTGCTCATCAACGCGGTGGAGAAGATCATCCTCGCCATCTCCTCCGTGTTCGATGTGCTCACGGCCCTGGAGAAGATCGGGCAGGTCACCGACCTGGAGCTTGAGCGCACGGGCGGGCTCAGCGTGCTCTCCACCGATGGCTCGAAGGGCCTGGAGGTGCGCACGGAGGCCCTCGGTTTCCAGTCGAAGTGGAACGAACGCCCCGTGCTCGATGCGATCGATCTGCAATTGAAGGCCGGCGAGAAGGTGTGCCTGAGCGGCACCAACGGATCGGGCAAGACCACCCTGCTGCGCCTGCTGGGCGGTGGCATGGCGCCCACCGAGGGCAGCGTGATGTTCGATGGTCACCCCGCCACCAGCCTCGACCTGGAGCACCTGCGTTCCATGATCGGCGACAGCCTCAGCGACGAGGACGTGTTCTCCGGTACCGTAATGGACAACATCGCCGTGGGCCGTTCGTGGATCACCGAGAGCGAACTGATCGAGGCCTGCCAGGTCACCGGCCTCATGGAACGCCTGGCCATGCTGCCCGAAGGCCTGCTCACCAAGCTGGACCCACAGGGCGCACGCCTGCCCAAGAGCCTGGTGAAACGCATCGTGCAGGCCCGCGCCATCGCCGGCAAGCCCCGCATGATCCTGCTGGAGGACAGCCTGCAGGACTGGGAGGTGCACGAGCGCGAACAGCTGCTGGGCTACATCACTGCGCCCGAACGGCCGTGGACCCTCCTTATTGTCAGCAACGATCCCTGGGTGCAGCAGCGTTGCACACGCACCCTCCACCTGCGCAACGGTCGCCTCGAGAACCTCTGAGCCATGCTTGACCTGAGCCCCCATAACTCCGTACCGGTCCTGAACCGGAGCACCTTCGGGTGTTTCCGCACCATCGGTGTCGCCCGGGCCAATGCCCTGTTCGCCAAGTGGCTCATCGCCATTTGCGCACTCGTGCTCCTCGCCCTCTTCCTGCCGTGGACCCAGAACATCCGCGCACGCGGCAGCCTCACCAGCCTCTCGCCCGACCAGCGTCCGCAGACCATCCACGCCATCATTCCCGGTAGGGTGGAGGAGTGGTTCGTGCAGGAAGGCCAGTTCGTGCAGAAGGGCGACACCATCCTCCGCCTCAGCGAAGTGAAGGCCGAGTACTTCGACCCGCTGCTGTTGGAACGCACCCAGCAGCAGATCACCGCCAAGGAGCTCACCGGCCGCAGCTACGAGGAGAAGGTGCACGCCCTCGACGCGCAGATCGATGCCCTCACCGCCGGCCTGCGCATCAAGCTGGAACAGGCGCAGAACAAGATCATGCAGGCCCGCTTCAAACTGCAGAGCGACAGCATCCGCGTGGTGGCCGCCACCACCGAGATCAAGGTGGCCGACGACCAGTACGAGCGCGGCGAACAACAGTTCAAGGAAGGCCTCATCAGCAAGGTGGAACTGGAACGACGCCAGGTGGCGCAGCAACGCGCCAATGCCACCCTGATCGATGCCCGCAACAAGCTGCTCGATGCCCGCAACGAACTGCTCAACGCGCAGCTGGAGGTGAACGGCATCCGCAACGATTTCCGCGACAAACTGAGCAAGGCCGAGAGCGAGAAGTTCGCCAGCATGAGCCAGATGTACACCACCGAGGGCGAGGTGAGCAAGATGCAGGTGGACCTGGCCAACTACACCGTTCGCGCCGGCAACTACTATGTGACCGCGCCGCAACAGGGCTACATCACCAAGGCCGTGGTCACCGGTCTGGGCGAGACCGTGAAGGAGGGCGACCCGCTGGTGAGCGTGATGCCCACCAGTGCCTCGCTCGCCGTGGAGCTCTACGTGCGCCCCATGGACATGCCCCTGATCACCAAGGACCAGAAGGTGCGCTTCATGTTCGATGGCTGGCCCAGCGTGGTGTTCAGCGGCTGGCCCAACAGCAGCTACGGCACCTTCGGCGGCAAGGTGGTGGCCATCGACAACTTCATCAGCCCCAACGGCCGCTACCGCATCCTGGTGGGGCCCGACAGCGCCGATGCGGCCTGGCCCACCGCCCTGCGCGTAGGCGGCGGCGCCGTGGGCTTCGCCCTGATGAGCGATGTGCCCATTTGGTACGAACTGTGGCGGCAGATCAACGGGTTCCCGCCCGACCTGTATACCGAGGCACAGGCCAACATCACCGGAACCGCGGCGAAGAAATGAGACGCACCGGCATCACCCTGCTGTTGCTACTGTTGGTGGCCCCGCTCAGCGCGCAAGTGCCGGTGGTGCTCACCCGCGAGGCCTTCGTGCGCCTGGTGCTCGAGAACCACCCCATGGCCCGGCAGGCGGCGCTGCGCCCCGAGCTCGGCGCTATGGCGGTGCGTAGTGCGCGTGGCGGCTTCGACCCCATGGCCACCGTGGACTACGACGAGAAGCTCTACGACGACAAGACCTACTTCCAGCTCTTCGATGCCGGCCTGAAGGTGCCCACCTGGTTCGGCGTGGAGCTCTTCGCCGGCTTCCAGGAGAACAGCGGTGATCTGCTGGACCCGCAGGCCTTCACGCCCAGTGATGGGTTGCTGAAAGTGGGCGGACAGCTCAGTCTGGGCCAGGGCCTCTTCATCGACCAGCGCCGCGCCACCCTGCGCCGCTCCGAGGCCTACCTGCGCGCCACGCAGGCCGAGCGCATCCAGATGCTGAACGACCTGCTG
>Ga0209985_10004985_pt1 | contig 10488 bp, 15 predicted proteins | sample NOAtaG_FD_187305 | JGI IMG/M metagenome (GOLD analysis project Ga0209985, IMG submission 187305) | Freshwater lake microbial communities from Lake Erie, under a cyanobacterial bloom - NOAA_Erie_Diel6S_1000h metaG (SPAdes) (version 2) | ecosystem: Environmental > Aquatic > Freshwater > Lake ... | reverse complement strand
GACAAGGAAGCCTACATTGCCGGTCAGTTCTTCCTTAGCATCAACGGCCATCAGGGTGCCAATGAATGGCTGAAGTCGCACGGCATCCAAAACGCCATGTCGACCAGCGACAACACCAAGGGCGGCTATCTGGTGCCTGAAGTGCTGGAGTCGGCCATCATCCGCAACGTTGAAGAGTTCGGCATCGCTCGCCGGGAATGCCGTGTCTACCCGATGGGACCGGGCGTAACCCTGATTCCTCGCCGGGCTGGCGGATTCACTGGCTATTTCGCTGGCGAAAACAGCAGCGTCACCGCATCGGATTTGGCATTCGACCAAGTTCGGCTAGAAGCTCGCAAGTTGATGGTCTTCTCCAGCTGGTCCAGCGAACTGCCGGAAGACAGCGTTGTGGCCTTGGGTGACTTGCTGACCCAAGAAGTCGCCCAGTGTTTTGCCGTCAAGGAAGACCAATGTTTGTTCCTTGGCGACGGCACCAGCACTTACGGCGGAATCCTTGGTTTGGCAAATGCCTTGGCAGCGGGTGCTTACGCACAAACCGCAACCAACATCGACACGCCAGCCGAAATCACCATTGCCTCCTTTGAGGAAGCGATGGGCAAGTTGCTGATGCTGCCTGGCATTCAGCCGAAGTGGTACTGCCACAGCTCGATTTATTACAACGTGCTGCAACGGCTGGCCAATGCTCAGGCTGTCAACGTGGCCAACTACGCAACCGGGATGGGTCCAATCTTTATGGGCTATCCGGTCGTGTTCTGCCAAGCAATGGACAGCGGAGCCCCGACGACTGACCTGAGCGGCAAGTTCATCGCCTACTTTGGCGACATGAGCCGGGCCGTTTCGATGGGCCAGAAGCGTGGCATCAGCATCGCAGTCGATAACAGCTACGGCTTCAACACCGACAGCATCTACTTCCGTGCAACCGAACGTTTCGACATCAACTGCCACGAACGTGGAACCACGACCACTGGTGGACCGATCATCGGCGTCCGCTGCAATCCGTCATAGTTGAGCCAAGTGTTCTGCTCCACTTGGGACCGTCGGGAGGGGGCGGTTCGCCGCTCCCTCCTTTTTCTTGAACAAACCAATACCTGACAAGGAACCGATAAATGAAGACTCTCCAAAGCTGCGTGTTCTCCACGCTGCTCGCCCCGATTACCGCTGCGACCACCGCACGGACTGCCAACCTCGATTGCCAAGGTGCCGATTACGCAACCATCAGCATTGCTGTCGGTGCGGAACTGAACACCAACAGCACGAACGTCGTTGTCTCCCTCAAGGAATCGGACGACACCACGGCATCCAATTTTGCCACGTTCAACAGCACCTACGCTTTCACCATCGACAACACCGCAGCGGCTGAGTCCGTCCTGCATGTGGACCTCAATGGCCGCAAGCGGTATCTGCAAGTCGGACTCACACCGGACGCCACGACCAATGGGCCGGTATTAACCTCGGTGGTCGGCATCCTGCAAAAGGAAATTGCCGCCTCCGCAAACACCAACAATGCCGATTACGTCAAGGTTGGTTAATCATAAGACGGTCACCAGCAGCGGAGCAGAACGCTATGGACACACACAAGGAAGCGAAGGTTGCCGCGTTAATGACGGCTCCCAGATACGAATGCGTCTGGAGCCGCAACGTCATCGACCACGCTTTTAAGAAGGCAGGGATTCCGATTGTCGTTTCGGGCGGCGTGTTCTACGGGCAATGTATGCAGCGGATGCTGGAAGACGCCATCGACCACGGCATCGACGTGGCTATTACGGTGGACTTCGACAGCTGCTTCACCGTGGAACACGTTCATCGACTGCTTGGCGTGCTTTACAGCGACGACAAATACGACGCTGTGGCGGCGATGCAGTGCAAGCGGGGCAAGCAAATCCCGCTGTTCACGATGGGCGGCGAAACGCGGGTGGAATACTGCGGCCAGCCGCTGGAGGTGACGACGGCACATTTCGGGCTAACGGCCATGAAGCTGGACCGGCTCAAGGACGTGCCGAAGCCTTGGTTCTGGTGCAGGCCGGATGCGGATGGCAAGTGGACCGACGCCAAGATTGACGATGACATCTGGTTTTGGAATCGGTTCCGTGAGGCTGGGCGACGGGTCTGGGTAGACATCGACTGCCGCATCGGGCACATGGAAGAGATGATCGCTATCTACGACGAGAACCTGCAACCGCAGCACATCTACCCAGAGCAGTGGCGGCAGCAGTATCTCGAGCGCAAGGAGCAGAAGGCATGAAACTGAAACAGGTCCAGCAGGTGCAGGTTCAGCTGCTCCGCAACTGGAACGGTCGCAATGCCGATGACGTGATCGAAGTTTATCCCGGTGTGGCAGATTGTCTGGTGAGGTTTGGAAATGGGCGGATTCTCAATCAGCGGACCATTGCGAACGGCGGACAAGTCGATCACGCAGACAGCCCCGACAGTGGAGCCGCTGCTGCTCAGCGAGGCGAAAAAACATCTAGAAATCGCCGACGCTGACAGGGCTCACGACGATCATCTGGAAAACCTCATTCAGCAGGCCCGTGAACAGGTCGAGCATGACTGTCAAGTTTGCCTCATATCTCGCACGGTTACGGAAAAGTTTAACTGGTCGGGCGACGAGGAATACTGGCAACTCTACTACCGGCCAGTCTCGGCGGTCACTTCGATCACCTACTACGACTCAGCCAACACGCAGCAGACATTTTCGGCCAGCCTCTACAGCCTGGACACGGACCGTCGCCGCGTGTGGCTTAATAGCAGCGCGGCATGGCCGACAGCCTACGACCGCTGGGACGCCATCAGCTTAGCCTACACAGCGGGCTATGGTGCAAATGGCGGGTCAGTCCCGCAGATTTACAAGCAGGCGATGCTGCTGCTGATTGGCTATTACTTTGAAGAGCGCACGATGATGGGCAACGAAGTCATCACTGGCGGATTCAAAGCCTATGAAAACCTGCTGGCCCGGCTCAAGCGGAGTAACTACCCGTGAGATTAAAAGCTGGCCAATACCGTGATCGCATTTATGTCTACAAAGAAACCTCCGACGATGGCAGCGACGACCCGGCGTTCGCAACGACGCTGTGGCGTGACCTGCCATGTAGCATCACCGCAGTCAGCGGCGGCGAGACGTATCGCGGCAGGCAAATCGAGGCGACTGTCTCACACGTGATCGAAATGCGGTATTACGCCGGGATTCTGCCGAACATGCGAATCTATCAGCCGCTGACCCAGACTTACTACGAAGTTAGCCGGGTGCTGGCAATGGACAGTAACACGCAGTTGATGATTCAGGCGACGGAGGTGGTTGTCTGATGGCCAACAAAATGCAGATTGAAGCATCTGTTGCAGAAGCCTTTCCGCTGGAAGACTACCTCCAGCGGCTGGATATCATGGTCCGGCACCAAGCGATTCCAACCGCATTGCGTGCTGCCAGTCGCATCGTTGTTGCCGACGCAAAAAAGCGAGTGCCACGCAGCAGCAAGACCGGAACAGCAAAGAAGAAAAGCAAGTCCCAGCAGCAGGCCGACGCACGACGCAGACCGTTGGCGGATTCGCTGGCAACCAAGATTGTGAGCAAGCGTGATGGCGAGCTGACGATTGCCATTAGCGGCCAGAAGTTGCTACCTCATGAGATGGGCAAGCGGAAAAAAAGCGAAACGGCACACAGTCACCTGCTGGAGTTCGGGCACCGTGGCGTGTTCTGGGGGCGAAGCAATTGGCAGTTCGGAACCAAGCAGGAAATCGGCGGCTTTCGTTATCGTCTGCGGGCGGACGGAACACGCAGAAGCGACGAGCGTGCCATTCGGTCTGTTCGTGTAGCAACTCAAGTTGGCGGACAAACACGCCGGGACTTCGTGGAGGCTAAGCGGTGGCTTGCTCCAGCTGTTGACGCGACGCAAGCACAGCAACGGCAGGCGATGGTGGCGGCACTGGAAAAGATGATTGGGAGCAGCCGCTAATGCCGGACATCCTGAACAGCCTGCGGATTTACCTCAAGACCAAGTCGGCGATCACGGGACTGGTCGGCAGTGGCGATGCGGCCCGCATCTATTTCCACGACGCCAAGGAAGGGGCGACCATGCCCTATATCGTCATGGAGATATTCGAGGGTGAATCGCTGGAACACCTCGCTGGAATCAGCGGCGTGTGCAGTAACCGCATTCAGATCGACTGCTACGGCGTCACGGCTGCGGCTGCTTACGGACTTGCGGAAGCGGTACGTCTCGCACCTCTGCAAATGTTTCGGGGTTCGATGGCCACTGGCGGCGACTTGGTGCGGGTGTTGAACGTCACCGGCAACGTTAGCTATCGTCGGGGCTTCGATCCGCCCGTGTCTGGTTCAAGTCAAAAACGGTATTGGGTGAGCAGGGATTACATCGTCATGTATCAGGAGGCGACAAGCTAATGGCAAACACACGAATCGACACAGGGCACGGCGGCAGCATCACGTTCGGAACCAGCAGCCGTGGGCTGAACTGGTTGACCATCGACGCTGGCGAGCGTTCCCGACCAGCAATCGACATCACGCACCTGGCCAGCACCGCGCCAACCTACATGGCGGGCGACTTAGAAGAACCGGGCGAGGTGACGCTGACCGCACAATACGACCCAGCGGCGACAGCGGGCTGGTACGCAACCAGCACCACATCCGAAACCGTGACCATCACTTGGCCGGTCGCACCTGGCGGAACCACTGCGGCGACCTACGCCGGAACCGGACTGGTTACACGGGTGAAGTTTCCGACGCTGCAAACGAACCAAGTCCAGACCTGCGAGCTGACCGTGAAATGGACTGGGGCAACCCCGCCAGCATGGACACCGGGCAACTAATTGGAGGCAACGATGGCAGAGCGTGTAAGGCTGGCACCACATCCGGCCAAGAACAAAGACGGCGGACCGCTGTTTCCGATGCTGCGAAGCATCATCGCCGACGGTTACGGGCTGGTCGGCTACACTGGCGACCCGCCTTACCACCGGGTCCAGTTCATCAACTGGTTCGCGGCACAAGAACCGTGGATTGTGACGGCGGTGAAGGTGCTGGTGGAGACGGAGTTTGGCATCAAGCCTGACCAGATTAGCAGCGTACCGGAACCAGTGGCAGTCAACGAGGAGGACGACGAGTAATGGCAAATGAAATCAGCGTCACGATTGGCGCGAGCGTGACCAATGGATACTTGCGGCAAACAACGCAGACGCAGACGCGGCAGTTTAACCAGACGACCGCACGGGCTGGCAGCGTTTGCCAAGACGTCGGCACCTCGGAGGAGACGGTAGCGTTTGGCGATGTCGTGCCGGGCTATGTCGTGGCGACCAACTTAGACACGACGAACTTCGTCAGTCTGCGGTTTGCCAGCGGCGGCGGCAACGCCATCCGGCTACCAGCCAATGGCGGGCAAGCCTGCTTCCATTTAGGAACGGGCATCACACTGTATGCCATCGCAGACACAGCAGCGTGCAAAGTCAAGTTTGACAGCTACAACACCTAAGGAGCAGCCGGTGAATCGAGAGCAGTTTTTGAAGGCACGGGAAACGAAGATTGTTAGCGTTGACGTGCCCGAGTTTGGCGTGGTCAAGATGCGGGAGCTGCCGGAATCGATGCGGGTGCGGGAGTTTGACCTGTGGCTGCGTCCAGGCGACAAGGTGAACAAGCAGCGGCAGCAGGACGCACGGCTGAAGATCGTCAGTCTGTGCGTGGTCGGCGACGACGGTGAGCCTTATCTGACGGAAGACGACTTCCCGCAGATGCGGCAGATGCCATCGGCTGTCGTCACACGGCTGGCGGATGTGGCGATGTCGCTGGCCGGGCTGAGCGATGAGGACATCGGCGACAAACTAAAAAAAACATCAGGCGACTAAGGCACAACCATCGGCGATTTCTGCACCTGAAGCTCGCCGAACTTAGCGGCAGGCTAGACGCCGATGCAGTGGCCGACGAACTGGACCGGGAGCAGTTGTTTGAGTGGTGGGCGTTCGGCTACCTGAACGGATGGTTCCCGGCAGCGGAAGAAAAAAAGGGCATGGACCCGCAGGCGGCAATGGACTTTTTCCAAAGGTTAGGACATGGCTAGCACGACGATTCATACGCTGTCCTACAAGATGGTCGCCGATACGCAAAGCTTTACCCGTGGCCTAGTCAGCAGCCGGTCAGAAGTGTCGGCGATGAAGAAGATACTTGGTGACACGACACCACAGGAAAAGGCACAGCAAGCCTACGCCAGGCTGAACAAGTTGATGGACGCTGGCAAGCTGTCCGTCGACCAGTATGAGCGGGCATGGTCGCAGGTCAGTGCGGAATTGATTACCGCTGAGCGTGCGGCAAAGAACTTGGCGGCTGAGCAAGCCAAGATAGCCAAGGGCATGAAGACGACTGTGGCGTCTGGTGGCAAAAATGCCACGGCGATGATGCCGTTCGGCGGCGACGTAGGCCAGTTGGCTAAATACGCTGCTGGGTTCTACACCGTCAACGAAGCTATCCGCCAATTCAGTGACGAGTTTGACAGGCTGGACAAGAACCAAGACTTCGCCGAAAAGTTTGGCATGGCCTTGGACGACTTCGAACGGTTGCAGTTTGCATTAACCGCACCGATTGGCGGCGACTTGGAACGCGGCACTGCCTTGGGCGTCATCGAAGCAATGCGGAATAACATCGCATTGGCCAGCCGTGACATGGGTAAGGCAAAAGTATTCTTCCAAGAACTTGGCTATGAGATCGACCAAGTTGCTGCGCTGTCCACGATGGACGCTGTGGACCAGTTGCGAACGCTGGCCGCTGATATCAGCAAACTCAGTAACGAAGACCAAGGCGTTTTTATTACAAAGCTATTCGGCACCTCGGAAGGCAAGTTAGTCCAATTGCTGGGCCAAGGCGAGTCTGGTGTGAATGCGTTGATTCAAAAGGCTAACGAGCTGGGCGTGACGCAGGGCGATGCCGCTGAGTCCATCATGAAAACTGCCGACGAAGTGGACAAGCTGACGATGGAATGGCAAGCATTTAAAACTCAATTTGTTGGGGATGTTGCGCCAGCGTTAGCTGGTTCGCTCGAATTGTTGCGCAACGCACGGGAAGGACGCAGGAACCGTGGCAATTTTGGCGTTAACGAAATCGGGCGAGGCATCGGGACTGCGATGATTAGCACGCTTAACACGGTCAACCCGTTCATGAGCCAAGACACCGTTAGCCAAGCGTTAATTCAAGACACCATCGCACGGCAGGTCGGGCTAGCGCCAGGCATTATCGAACGCACGGAAGAACGCCAGCGGGAGCTGCAATTGCAGCAACAATCAAATCAACAACTCCAGCGGCTGAATGAAAACTTGGAACGCCAACAAACTCAGCGAGACGCAATTAACTAATGGCAATTAACCGAACGAATCAGGAATTGGTCGAGCGGCTGGTCGACGGCTTCCTTCAGTACGACTACACCGAGACGTGGCAGGTAGACGCCAGCGGACCAGCTGCGGCGTTGGCTACGGCTGGCCTGCCGACAATCGGCACGGAGTATCTGATAACAGGCGTGGCACAGCCAGTCTATTGCTACCAGCGGCAACCCCGCAGGCGAAACGACACGCAAGCCAAAGCGGTGTTTGATGTCGTCTGCAACTTCACCAACGCTGTCACCCGGTACGAGCGGACGGTCGATGGACTGCCTGCCAACGAACCGGAACAGATTGTGCCGCGGGTCGACATTGCGTTTGAGGAATACAGCGAGCAATCACCGACTGCCCAGTTCATCGGCATCTTTGAAGCATCGACGGACCACACGCTGATATCGCCAGCAACCAGCCGGGTAATTCCTGATTACCTACCCACGCCGCAATTCGGTGCCGAGGTGGCGATTGTCAATTCTGCAAATGACAACGTGCAGAACGTCAACAAACGCAGCCACACGAAGCGGATAACCTACTGGACCTGGCATCGGGACTGGGACGCAGCGTGGGATAATTTCCTGGATGCGGTCAACAGTGCTGAAGTCACCATCACGCAGTCCGACAAGGACGGGCAGCGGCTGCGGTACACGTTCCCGGCTTACGAGCTGCTGATAAACGACATCGTCAAAGAAGACCATTGGCGTGATGGCAAGTTGTATTTCCGGCGTGGCGTCGTGTTCGCTCACAATCCGAAGTCATGGTTTTTACAGATACCGGACCAAGGCTTTAACGAGATGATTTTCGCATTCCAGCCTAACGTCGATGGGTCGCTGGTTACGCCGACGGATATGACTGAATGGTTCGGTGACAACCGCAGCGACTATGAATTCTCGCCCATCACGGTTTGGCGACCGGACCCGAACGGAAACAACACGGACTTACTGCCGGTGGCCGTTGCTGACCCGCAGGCTCTGAACGGATACGGGCGGCTACTCAAATGCCCGACACCGGACGGGCCGGGATACGTGCAGAAAAAGCTGGTCTACATGCCGTACAACGTCAAGGACTTTTCCACGCTGGGCATCACCTAATGGACCTGACCGCAGACGACATCAAGACAATCCGTGAGATGCGTCGCTGGATGCAGACAAACGGGCAGCGTGGAACTGTGCCGCCGTTTTTTCCACGCAAGCCGCTGCGAAATATTCCGTCCTCGCCGCAGCCGATGAAGCTCATCAAAGCCCCGTCTGGCGGCATCCCCGGTCGAGTCGGCACCTTGCTTGGCGGCGTCATCTGCGACGTGTGGAAGGAAGCGGCCACGACGCAGCAGATTGAGGACAGCGGGCAGGACATCAAAGTCATGAACTGGACCACGTCGGCGGTCTGCGTCAACGGCGACCGCTACGGCATCGCTGCGTGGATTAACGGCGGCTGGTATGTAATCGCCGAGGACTGCAACGATGAGGGCTCAACACTGGAACCGGGAGCGGGCAGCGGTACGGGCGGCACAGTCGGCGAGGCAATCGATACGGGCACGCTGACACCGGCCAGCATGGTCAGCGGTTCGCATGAGATTCGGTACAGCGGGGCAGGTGCAGGTAGCGGGTTTGAGTAACGGAGGGCAGAATGCCAACACTGACTAAGTTCTATTCATTCGTGGAAGCGGTTCACGAAAAAGTTCACAACCTCGGCAGTGATACGCTGAAGGTGCTGCTAACGAACACGGCACCGAGTTTAAGCAACACCGTCAAGGCGGACATCAGCGGCGAGCTATCAACGGCCAACGGTTACACGGCAGGCGGGGCGACTATCACCGTTACATCATCGTCGCAGTCCAGCGGGCTTTATACGCTTATCGCCAGCGACGTGACATGGACGGCGAGCGGCGGCAGTATCGGACCATTCCGCTATGCCGTCATCTACAACGACACCGCCAGTAGCGACCAGCTGATTGGCTACATCGACTACGGCTACAGCATCACCGTCGCCAGCGGGCAGACGTTCACTATCGACTTCGACCAGACCAGCGGGCTTTATTACGCGAGCTAAACATGGTCGGTCTGATTGGATGCGGATGTTGTGGTGCTGCTGCCTGTCCGCCAGCGAGAGTTGGCTGGGATTTTCAAAGTTTGCCGCAGTCAAACGCTACAAGCCGTTACGTTCAGGAGGCATGGAACAGCGTAGGCACGCTGAATGGAAATTGGCGATTCTGCACAACGCAGACAGTTAATGGCGTTCTGCGTCAGTTCGGTGCGACAAGCCTGTTATTTAACCTGAGTGACCCGCCGTCCAGTGTTAGCAACACCATTTTTACGAGGGCGGATTACTTGTGGGACATGACAGTCCCGCAGGTGCCATCGGCAACGACTAATAGTGCGTATTCCAAAATAGCCACAGGCCCAGTCATTAACTGGGAACATCCGCTGTACGAGTATGGATATAGTTTTTTCGTTGAGTACCAAATTGAAGTCGGTGGCGGTGGCGGTGGCCTTCCAGGATTTGGGTTCGGAACAAAGACATATTACTTTGGCCAATGGAGCCATGCCTCACAATGCGGCGTAATTCAGCGAGCGGCTGGCGGACCGCCGGGGACTGTTTACACGGTTGGCAGTTCTGGCGTAAGCGAGTTTTGGGCTGGCGGTGCAATCAGCGACACGGTCGAAGCGTTCGGCAATTGGGACCGGGACAATGCCGTTTGGGATGTCGAGTTAAAAGTCGGCGGCGTGGTCAAGATCAAAGCGAACGGCACCATTCCGGCAGACCGCATCAATAACAAAGCCTGCTTCGGTGAGTTCTACCTAGACGCTGCGGCGTATGTACCGCTGAGCGGATCGCCATCGCCGAACCTGCCGACGCACGATAACACGCTGATCCGGTACACGTACACATGACACCCTGCACGCATCGCGGCCCGATTGCCTTCCACCTCCGCAGTCATCTCTGCGGCAGTCGTGGCGTGATGGAGCCGGTTTACCGCTGCACGCTGCACGTCATCTGCACGCATCGCAAATATCGACATGGACAGACGGAGCGGGTCTGCTTGGCCTGCGACGATTACCAACCGCAACAGGAGGCGACCAGTGCCCGAAAAGACCCCGAAGCGACTGGCAGCTGAGGCGCTCTGCCGCAAGT
>Ga0209985_10004984_pt1 | contig 10489 bp, 9 predicted proteins | sample NOAtaG_FD_187305 | JGI IMG/M metagenome (GOLD analysis project Ga0209985, IMG submission 187305) | Freshwater lake microbial communities from Lake Erie, under a cyanobacterial bloom - NOAA_Erie_Diel6S_1000h metaG (SPAdes) (version 2) | ecosystem: Environmental > Aquatic > Freshwater > Lake ... | reverse complement strand
CAACCAGCCCGAAGAAGTCGATGCCAGCCGGCGCAAGTTCCTGACGGTGGCCACCGCCGCCACCGCCGCGACGGGCGCAGCCTTCACGCTCGTGCCCTTCATCTCGTCGTGGAAACCGTCGGAACGTGCGCGCGCCCTCGGTGCGCCGCTCGAGATCGACCTCTCGAAGCTCGAGCCCGGCCAGATGATCACCCAGAGCTGGCGCAAGCAGCCGGTGTACGTCGTCCGCCGCACCCCGGAAGCCGTCGCCGGCCTCGCCAAGGTGTCGCCCAGCCTCAAGGACCCGAAGTCCGACGCGTCGGCGCAGCCGGAATACGCCAAGAACGAGATGCGCTCGATCAAGCCCGAGTTCCTCGTGCTGTACGCCGCCTGCACGCACCTCGGCTGCCTGCCCAAGCAGTACTTCACCCAGGGCGACCCGACGCTCGGCGCGGATTGGCCGGGCGGTTTCTTCTGCCCCTGCCATGGTTCGCGATTCGACCTCGCCGGTCGCGTGTTCAACGGCTCGCCGGCGTCGCTCAACCTCGCCGTGCCGCCGCACAAATTCGAGTCCGATACGATGCTCGTGGTCGGCCTCGACGCCACTGCTGAAGGAGTCGTCTGATGGCCGCCCCCCCCGACACCGCGGCCGCCGAGAAGGGCGGTTTTCGTGCCTGGCTCAACAAGCGACTGCCGGTGGACGAATTCGTCGAGTCGCAGCTGACCGGCTACTTCGCGCCCAAGAACTTCAACCTCTGGTACTTCTTCGGCGCGCTGGCGATGCTGGTGTTCGTCATCCAGATCCTGTCGGGCATCTTCCTCACGATGCACTACAAGCCGAGCGAGGCCGAAGCCTTCAACTCGGTCGAGTACATCATGCGCGAGGTCGAGTGGGGCTGGCTCATCCGCTACATGCACTCGACGGGCGCCTCGTTCTTCTTCATCGTCGTCTATCTGCACATGTTCCGCGCGATGCTCTATGGCTCGTACCGCGCCCCGCGCGAATTGCTGTGGATCCTCGGGATGCTGCTCTACCTCGCGCTCATGGCCGAAGCCTTCATGGGCTATGTGCTGCCCTGGGGCAACATGTCCTACTGGGGCGCGCAGGTCATCGTGAACCTCTTCGGCACGATCCCCGTGATCGGGCCGGGGCTGGTCGAGTGGATCCGCGGCGACTACGGCATCGCGGACTCCACCCTCAACCGCTTCTTCGCGCTGCATGTCATCGCGTTGCCGTTCGCCATCGCCTTCCTGATCCTCATGCACCTCGTGGCCTTGCGCCAGACCGGGTCCAACAACCCCGACGGCATCGAGATCAAGGCCAAGCTCGGCGCGAACGGCAAGCCGGTCGACGGCATCCCCTTCCACCCGTACTACACGATCAAGGACCTGTTCGGCGTCGGCGTGTTCCTGCTGTTCTTCTGCGGCGTGATCTTCTTCGTGCCGACCTTCGGCGGGCTGTTCCTCGAGAAGCCGAACTTCGAGCCGGCCAATGCCCTGTCGACCCCGGATCACATCGCGCCCGTGTGGTACTTCACGGCCTTCTACGCGATGTTGCGCGCGGTGCCGGACCAGCAGTTGGGCGCGCTGCTCATGCTGCTCGCCATCGTGGTGCTGTTCTTCCTGCCGTGGCTCGATCGCTCGCCCGTCAAGTCGATCCGCTACAAGGGCTGGATGTCGAAGACGGCGCTCGCGCTGTTCGTCGTGTCGTTCATCGTGTTGAGCTACCTCGGCCTCAAGCCGGCGGACGGTCTCTACGTCATCTTGGCGCGCATCTTCACCGCCATCTACTTCCTCTACTTCATCCTCATGCCCTGGTACACGAGCGTGGAGAAGACCAAGGCCGCTCCGGAGAGGGTCACCTACCATGCGTAAGTCTTTCGCCATCCTCGCCGCGGGTCTCGCGCTTTCGGCCTTGCTCGCCGCCCCTGCCGCGCGTGCGGCGGGACCCGGCCTGCCGGGCGCGTGGCAGACTTGGGAGCCGGGCAACGATGTCTCGAACATCGCTTCGCTGCAGCGCGGCGCCGGCAATTTCATGGGCTATTGCGCCGGATGCCACTCGATCAAGTACGTGCGCTACTCGCGTATGGGCGCGGACCTCCAGATCCCCGAGGACCAGCTCGAGGCGTTGGTGAAGCCGGGCTCCAAGAAGAACGACTACATCACCACGTCGCTGACGGCCGCCGACGGCGAGGCCTGGTTCGGCAAGGCGCCGCCCGACCTGTCGCTGATCAGCCGCTCCAAGGGCAGCGACTACGTCTATCGCTTCCTCAAGACGTACTACCTCGACGACAAGACCACCAACGGCACCAACAACCTCGCGTTGCCGGGCACCGCGATGCCGCATGTGCTGTCGGCATTGCAGGGCGCGCAGGTCCTCAAGACCGTGAAGAAGGACGGCCAGGACACGTTCGAGGCCTTCGAGATCGTCGAGCCGGGCCAATTGACGCCCGAGCAGTACGACGAGTTCCTCCGCGACACGGTGAACTTCCTCGAGTACGCCGGGGAGCCCGTCAAGGCCAAGCGCGAGGCGCTCGGCGTGTGGGTCATGCTGTTCCTGCTGGTGTTCACCGCGCTCGCCTGGCTCCTCAAGCGGGAGTATTGGCGCGACGTGAAGTGAGCCCGCCGGGGCCTCGGCAGTCATGAGCGACGATCAGTCCTTGCCGAGGCGCCCCTACCTGCTGCGTGCCATGCACCAGTGGATGAGCGATTCGGGCATGACGCCGCACGTGCTCGTCGACACCTATCTGCAGGGCGTCGACGTGCCCAAGGCGTACGTGCGTGATGGGCGGATCGTCCTCAACATCAGCCTGAACGCCACCCGCCACCTCGATCTCGGCAACGACCTCATCAGTTTCGAGGCGCGGTTCGGTGGTGTGCCGCGCCTCGTGCGCGTCCCGCTGGCGGCCGTGCTCAGCATCTACGCGCGCGAGACAGGCGAAGGGATGGTGTTCCCGCCCGAGGGCGAGCTCGCGCCGCCGTCGGCGTTGCTCGCGCCGCGGCCGCCCGATGCGCCGACGGCACCGGGCACGAACCACGCCTTGGGCGGGGTGGCGCCGACCGGCTACCCGCCGGTGGTCCGCGATCCTCCGGGGTCTGGGGATGCGCCGGGTACTGCGCCGGGAAGCGGTCGCGGTCGACCGAACCTCAGGGTCGTCAAGTAGGCCGACGCCCTGCGGCGTGGATCATCCGCGTGCCTCGAAGGCATGGCGGATCCACTCGATCCGCCACGGCTCCGCGTCGGGCGTCACCACCACGACGTCGAAACGCACCGGCCAGCGCGCGAGTTCACGCTGCGTCTGCAGCAGTTGGCGCGCGGTGCGCACGATCCGGCGCTGTTTGACCGCATCGACGCTGGCCGCGCCGCCGCCGTAGTCCTCGCGGCTGCGCAGCCGGACTTCGACCACCAACAGGGTATCCCGGTGCCGGGCGACGAGGTCGAGCTCGCCGGTCCGGCGACGGAAATTCCTGAGCAGGATCTGCGCCCCCGACGCTTCGAGATGCGCCGCCGCCAGATCCTCGGCTGTACGACCGAGGACCTGCCGGTCAGGGCTCATCCAGCAGTCGCAGCGTGCTGTTGCGGATCTCGCCCCAACGCAGGCCCCGTTGGACGCGCCTCGAATCGTCGAGGGCGAGCTGGCCGGTGACGCCCTCGAGTTCACCGCGACCCGCGCCGAAGCGGCCGCTGCGCAGCCCGTCCTGCACGAGCCAGGCGTCATGTCCGAGCGCGAACAACCGGCCGCGGCCTCGCAGGTCGCCCCAGGCCGCTTCGGTCTCGCTGCGCAGCGTCGCGCTGCGTCCGCTGCGGGGCGCGATCATCCAGGGCATGTCGGTGAAGATGAGTCCGTTGAGGTCGGCATCGACACGGCCATCCCAGGCATCCGAGATCGAGTACATCGGGATGTCCGCGGCCGATTCGAACTGCAGTTGCGAACGCAGTTGCCGGATGATCCCCGGTTGGCCGGGCGCGAACAGCAGGTCGACGTCACCGCGCCGCCGCGGCTGGAAGACGAGCGACGTCCCGAGCAGGGACTGCAGCCGCTGGTGCCGGTTCCGGCTCGCGTCGATGCCGAGGGCGCTGCGGACCGCCGGCCCGAGGTCGCGCCCTCGCAGCGTTTGTGTGGCGAGCAGCGTGCCGCCGCCGGCCTCGAACTCCTCGCGGAAGGCCGCCAGCACGCGTTGGCCCCAGTCACCGTCCGGCACCAACGCCACGGCGCGACGTCGGCCGTCGGCGATCGCGCGTCGTGCCGCGCTGCGGGATTCTTCTTCGGGCGACAGGCCGAACTGGTAGAACCCGGCGGGGGGCGCGGCCAAGGCCGGCGCCGCCACGGGCGGCGGCAGGAAATTGAGCGCGAGCAGCGGCGGGCCGCCCGGCGTGGCCGCCACGGACGCCGCCGCGGCGGCGACATCCTCGCGCATCAATGGACCGATCACGAACACGGCTCCGGCGCTGCGCGCCGCTGCGAGCGCGTCGCCGACCGGCTGCGTCGAGATGTCGTAGAAGCGCAGCGGCGGGCGACCTTCGGCCGGCTGTGCATAGAACGCCGCCAGCAGCCCGTCACGCAGTTGCGCACCGACCGCGGCGTTGCGGCCGCTGAGCGGCAGCAGCGCGGCGATATGTGCGCCAGGTGCGAGCGGGGCGGCGACGAGCGGTGCAGGGGTGCCCGATGCGGGGGTGCCCGATGCCGATCCGCTCGCTGCGGCGGTCGCGGCGCCCGGTGCAGCGAGCGCCGGTGAGCCGAGGTGGGTCGCGGCCAAGGCGGCGCCAGCCGGGTGATCCGGATAGCGCTTGCGCCAAGCCGCGGTCAGGTTCGCGTTGGCGCTCGCGGGCGCGGTGGCTGCGCGCGCCGCGATCGGTCCCGCCTCCAGCCAGCCACGCGCCACGGCGTCGCGACCGGCGGTCCGCGGGTCGAGCGCGCCGCCGTCTGCCGCGGTGCGGCGCAGCTGGGCCAGCAGCCCTTGCCGCAGGGTGGCGCGCTGCGCGGGATCGGAGGCGCGGGCTTCGCGTGCCCGGCTGCTGTTGATGCCCTCCAGCGGACGCCCGGTGGCGAAGGCGAGCCGTTGGCGAAGTTCGTGGTAGCGGTCGAACTCCGCATTGGCCGCGGGCGGCGACTGCTTCTCGAGGACCGACCAGCCGCGCGCGGCATCGCCCAGTGCGAGCGCCACCTCGGCCGTCGACAGGTCGCGTGCGAACGTCTGGCGCGCATCGAGCGGTGGCACCAGTGCATCCAGCATGCCCTGCGCCCTGCGCGCATCACCGGCGGACAACCATTCACGGGCCGCCGACAGGCGCAGGTCGTTGGCGACGCCGCTCGGGGCGAATCCGGCCACGGCTTCGTAATCGCGGGCTGCCGCCGCATGATCCCCGCGCGCCGCGGCGGCCGCGGCACGCTCGGGCGAGGGCGGATCGACCGGGGGTGGCGCGGCGGCGCAACCGGCCAGCAGCGACGCGGCCAGCAATGATGCGGCGAGCAGCCGGGTATGTGGGGTCATCCAGGCCCTCCGGACAGCCTCGGCGGGCGCGGCGCGGCCGCAGCAGGGTTGAAGTGCCGCCCGTGCGGGGGCAGCATGGCGGATGCGCAACATGGAGCCGGATTATAGTGCCTGAACCCTCCGGAACGGCGCCCCGCCGCGGACCGGGGCGGCTCGAGGTCATCGCGACGCCGATCGGCAACCTCGGCGATCTGTCGCCGCGGGCCCGCGACAGTCTTGCGGCCGCAGACTTGGTGGCGGCCGAAGACACCCGCCGCACCGGGCAACTGCTGGCAGCGCTCGGCCTGCGCAAGCCCCTGGTGTCGCTGCACGCGCACAACGAGCGTGGCCGCGAGGGCGAACTCCTCGAGCGCCTTGCGGCCGGGGAGACCGTCGCCCTCGTGAGCGATGCCGGCACGCCGCTCCTCTCGGATCCGGGCTTCGGGCTCGTGCGTGCGGCCGCCGCGGCCGGCATCCCGGTGCAGTGCCTGCCGGGACCGACGGCGATCGCCGCGGCGCTCAGCATCGCCGGCATCGCCACCGACCGTTTCTGCTTCGAGGGTTTCCTGCCGGCGCGTGCCGGTGAGCGGCGGACGCGGCTGCTTGCGCTGCATGCCGAGCCCCGCACCCTCGTGTTCTTCGAGGCGCCGCACCGCATCGCCGAGGTTCTGGCGGACGCCGCCGCGGTGTTCGGCGCGGAGCGCGAAGCCGCCGTGGCGCGCGAATTGACCAAAGTATTCGAGACCGTCCACCGCGGGACGCTCGGCGCTCTCGCCGCGCGCGCGACCCTGGACGCCGACATGTCCCGCGGCGAGATCACCTTGGTGGTGGCGGGTGCGCCGGATATCGCGCCGCCGGCAGAGGGCGCGCCGCGCGAGGCCGGCGCACAGGCGCAGCTCGAACGCACCGTGCAGGCCGCGCTCGCGCATCTGCCGGCCTCCAAAGCCGCTGCGCTCGCCGCCGAGGCCTGCGACGTGCCGCGTGCCGAGGCCTACGCGCTCGCGGTACGCCTCGCCGCGCTGCGGCGCTAGCGCCTCCCGGCAGGTCTTGATTGTCGTTTCGGCCATCGGGGCGTATGGTGCGCCTCGGAGTCGGCCAGGTGATCGCTGCATTTCTCGCGAGATGTGGAGGAAAGTCCGGGCTCCTTCGGACACGGTGCCAGGTAACGCCTGGGGGGCGTGAGCCCACGGAAAGTGCAACAGAAAGATACCGCCGATGCGCCAACTCCCCGTCAGGGAAGGCAACGCAGGCAAGGGTGAAATGGTGCGGTAAGAGCGCACCGCGCGGCCGGCAACGGACGTGGCACGGCAAACCCCACCGGGAGCAAGGCCAAATAGGGAAGTCGCAGGGAAACCTGCAGCGCCGTGTCCGAGCGTGACTTCCGGGTAGGCTGCTAGAGGCGTCCGGTGACGGGCGTCCCAGAGGAATGATCGCCCACGACAGAACCCGGCTTATCGGCCGACTCCTTCTTCCTCTTGATGCCCGCTTGCAGCATTCGCGGGCAAGCCACTGAAACCCCTGAACCTTTGTCTGTCCGAGCCGCTTTACGGGGTATTTCGGCAGGCGTAAGTTATTGGCAGCACATAAATTTTTTACGCGCGAACCGTTGACACCCCCGGCTGCCGATTTCTATAGTGGCGCCAAGTGGTAGAAAGTGGGGCGAAATGGGCGGGAGACCGCCCGTTGCAAGGTCATGTTCCGCGGCGCAAGCAAAGTCACGCTCGACGACAAAGGCCGGATGGTGTTGCCCACCCGGCAGCGCCAACGCGCGCTCGAGCGCAGCGAGGGTCACCTCGTCGTCACCGTGGATCGCGACCCCTGCCTCCTCATCTACCCGCTGCCTGACTGGGAACAGATCGAACGCAAGTTGATGAGCCTGCCCTCCCTGCACGAGCGCTCCCGGCGCCTGCAGCGGTTGATGGTCGGCCACGCGACCGAGATCGATCTCGACGGCCAGGGGCGACTGCTGTTGCCGCCGGAACTGCGCGAATTCGCGGGTCTGACGCGGCACGCCATGCTGATCGGTCAAGGGAACCGGCTCGAGCTGTGGGACGAGGCGCGTTGGATGGAGCGCCGCGACTACTGGCTCAAGAGCGAGGAGACCGCCACCGATCTGTCGACGGAGCTCGATTCTCTGTCGTTGTGAGCATGTCGGCGGTCGCCGGACACGAGGGACGCGGTGCGCAGGCGAGGGCCGGCGCGCCGCGGGGGCGAGGCGAAGGGACGCGGGGTGACGGCGTGGAGCACGCGGATGGGCACGAGCCTGTGCTTGTCGAGGAAGTGCTCGAGGCGCTCTCCCCGATGGCGGGTGGTTTCTATGTGGATGCGACGTTCGGGCGCGGAGGGCATGCGGCACGGCTGCTGCAGGCCGTCGGCCCTGCTGGCGGCGTGCTCGCGCTCGACCGCGATCCTGCGGCGATCGCGGCCGGTCGCGCGCGCTTCGCGGACGATCCGCGCCTCGAGCTCGTGCAGTCGGACTTCGGCCGTGTCGCGGAGGTGGTCGCTGCCCACGCCCGCGGCCGCCCGGTGCAGGGCGTCCTCCTCGACCTCGGCGTCTCCTCGCCGCAGCTCGATGACCCCGCGCGCGGTTTCTCGTTCTCCAAGGACGGCCCGCTCGACATGCGGATGGACCCCACGCGCGGCGAATCGGCCGCGCAGCTCGTGGCGCGCGCCGACGAGCGGGAGCTGCAGACCGTGATCGCCACGCTCGGCGAGGAACGGCACGCCCGGCGCATCGCCCGCGCGATCGTCGCCGCGCGCGCGACGGCGCCGATCACCCGCACGACGGAGCTCGCCGACCTCGTGCGCCGGGCCGTCCGCGGTCACGACGGCAAGCACCCCGCGACCCGCACCTTCCAGGCGTTGCGGATGCAGGTCAACGACGAGCTCGGCCAGTTGCACGCCGCCCTGCGCGGCGCGTTCGCGTCGCTCGCGCCCGGCGGCCGTCTCGCCGTGATCAGCTTCCATTCGCTCGAGGACCGGATCGTGAAGCGCTTCATCCGCGAGCGCTCGACCGTCGACCCGGTGTTCGCCGGTCTGCCGCTGATCCCCGCGTCCGCCCAGCCGGTGATGCGCGAAGTCGGCCGCAAGCGCCGCGCCTCCGAGGCCGAGACCGCGCGCAACCCGCGCTCGCGCAGCGCCGTGCTGCGCTGCGCGGAGAAGCTCGCGGCCGGAGGTCCGGCATGACGCCCACCGGACGCCGCCTGCTGACGCTCGCCGTGCCGCTCTTGTGGGCGCTGGTGCTGGTCTCCGCCGCCGGCGCGATCCACGCCAAGCACCGCGCCCGCGAGCTCTTCGTGCAGCTCGAGAAGGTCAACGCCGAGCGCGACCGGCTCGACATCGAGTACGGGCGGCTGCAGCTCGAGCAGAGCGCCTGGTCGGCGCACGCGTTCGTCGAGAACATGGCCAGCACCAACCTGCGCATGAGCGTGCCCCCGCCGGCGCAGGTGGAGGTGGTCGCGCCATGAGGAGGTCGGCATGAAGCTGCCCGGCGCACTGTCGTCCCGCGGCGCGGCGCGCAGCGCGCGCGGCCGAGGCCGCGGCCGCGAGGCCGCGCCGTCCGGCCTCACCCGCAAGCCCGACACGCCCGCGCCGTCGTTCATCCGCCGCGCCGTCTTCGTCGGCGCCGCCTTCGGCTGCATCGCCGTGGCGCTCGGCTGGAAGGCGGTGACGCTGCAGTTCTTCGAGAGCGATTTCCTCAAGGGGCAGGGCGAGGAGCGCGCCGTGCGCGTCGCGACGGTGGTCGCGCACCGCGGCAACATCCTCGATCGCGCGGGCGAGCCGCTCGCGATCAGCACGCCGGTCGATGCCGTGTGGGTCAACCCGTCGCAGCTCGCGCGGGCGGGCGACGACATCCCGCGCCTCGCGCGCGCGTTGCGTCGTGATCCCGAGGAGCTCACGCGCCGCGTGACCTCGAACCTCAACAAGAATTTCCTGTTCGTCGCGCGCCAGGTGCCGCCCGCCGAGGCGCAGCGCCTGCGCGCGCTCGACATCCCGGGGGTCTATTTCCAGCGCGAGTACCGGCGCTTCTACCCGTCGGGCGAGGTGGCCGGCCACGTTCTCGGCTTCACCGACCTCGATGACGCCGGCCAGGAAGGCCTCGAGCTCTTCTACGACCATTGGCTCGCCGGACAGAACGGCGCCAAGCGCGTGATCCGCGACAACCTCGGCCGCACCGTGCAGACGATCGAGAGCATCCGTCCCGTCCGTCCGGGGCAGGACCTGCGGCTCTCCGTCGACATGCGCGTCCAGTACCTCGCGTACCGTGAGCTCAAGTCGGCGATCCAGGCGCACCGCGCGCGCTCCGGCTCGGTGGTCGTGATCGACGTGCAGACCGGCGAAGTGCTGGCCATGGTCAACCAGCCGACCTTCAACCCCAACGACCGCTCGCAGGTGAAGCCGGCGCTCTACAAGAACCGCGCCGTCACCGACCTCGTCGAGCCGGGTTCGTCGATCAAGCCGTTCACCGTCGCCGCCGCGCTCGCCTCGGGACGCTACCGCGCCGACAGCATCGTCGACACCTCGCCCGGTTTCTACAAGGTCGGCATCAAGACCATCGTCGACAAGAACAACCTCGGCGCGGTCGACATGTCCACGGCCCTGGCGCGCAGCTCCAACGTGGCGATGGCGCGGATGGCGATCCAGCTCGGTCCCGAGACGCTGCACCAAACGCTGTCGCGGGTCGGCTTCGGCCGCGTGACGACGAGCGGCTATCCGGGCGAGTCCGCGGGCCTGCTGCCGCAATGGTCGCAGTGGCGACCGATCCGCACGGCGACCATCTCCTACGGCTACGGCCTGTCGGTGACGCCGCTGCAGCTCGCGCAGGCCTACGCCACGCTCGGTTCGTTCGGTGTGCGCCGACCCGTCGCCTTCACGCCGGTCGCGGGCGCGGTGCCGGGCGAGCGCGTGCTGCCCGAGCAGGTGACGCGCGACGTCGTGCGCATGATGGAAAGCGTCGTGACCCAGGGCAGCGGCCGCAAGGCGGCGGTCGCGGGCTACCGCATCGCCGGCAAGACCGGCACGGCCTGGAAGGCGAGCG
>Ga0209985_10004983_pt1 | contig 10490 bp, 15 predicted proteins | sample NOAtaG_FD_187305 | JGI IMG/M metagenome (GOLD analysis project Ga0209985, IMG submission 187305) | Freshwater lake microbial communities from Lake Erie, under a cyanobacterial bloom - NOAA_Erie_Diel6S_1000h metaG (SPAdes) (version 2) | ecosystem: Environmental > Aquatic > Freshwater > Lake ... | reverse complement strand
GGCAACGTCCATGATCGCCGTCTTGATGCGCCACTCGAAGATGCCTTCCGGCAGCGTTTCGCCACCACGAAATTCTTCAACATCGTTCAGGTCGATGCTCAGCAGATCTTCGAGGCTGACAGCGGCCGTCTCACCGGCCATGATAATCGAAAGCAATTCGTCGGACATTTGTATTCTCCTAAAGAAAGAAAAGATTGGTTGGTTGGTTGGTTGGTTTTGAACTTAGCCGGCGTCGGCATCATCGCTGTCGGACGGCTCCCCCGCAAAGTAGATGACAACGCTGCCGTCGTCAAGATTCATCGCGTCTGTCACCAGCTTTGCAACGTTGGTGGGATCCATGAATTCATCGCCGGTGCCATTCTGGTTGACGGCGACAACTGCGGCATCCATCTCACAATCCATCAGCAACTTGATGAGGCTTCGAACACGCATGACAGTTCTCCTTACGATTTTTTGAACAGGATTGATGTGCGTTTGTTGGACAGCGGTTGCACTTCCGCTTGTGTGGAAACAGGAATGATTGGTGGTTGCGGGGCTACGGGAACGTTTTGGGTTTGTGGTTTGGCACCTCCTATTTGCAATCCTTCTTCGATTGGGAAGTTGAAAGGTTCGACGTGGGAAGGTAGCCCAAAGCCTGACATTTCGCATACGTCTGCAAAGCTAAGCTTTTCCCACTCATACTCGGCAGGCGGGATATGACGGCCACCGGCTTCTTCAAGCTTATTGCCACGAGTATCGATTTTAGCAGTTCGACCTGCCACGTGGAAGTACAGAATGTCTGTAAAATGCTGTGTGATTCCCATTCCGTGGGGATTGGACACGGATGCTGGCTGCCGCCGCGACCACTCAAGCGGGCCTTGTTTATTCGGATCCGTCGGGTGCTTTTTGAATTTCTCGTATTGCGTTTCATGGCCGATGGTAATCGTGTGGCAGTTGAGGAGTTTGATTTGCGTGAGCAACCACGTCATCAACGCACCGCACCAGCGGTAGCCTTCCCACGATTGCTTGCTGGCATCTGACAGGTCGATGGCATTTTGAAATGCGAATTGCCTGGCCGCGCTTACAACGAGTGACGTATAACTATCAAACACAACAACAGTATCACGGCCAAACTCGCGCATATCACAGCGGGCCAGTCCCTTTCCTTTGTTAAAGGATACTCGGCGCGTGGCCTCATCGAAGTAGAACTCGTGAGTTTTGAGCGCGGCTGTTGCAAACATGATTGCGTAGGCGTCTGTCGGCGCATCGTGGGCTCCAATGATGAAGATGTTTTCGCGAGCCTTCGGATCGATTTGCGTGACGATGCTGGCACCGCGTTCGAAGTCGAACAAAAGAACACGGAAGCCGGCTTCTGCTGCCTTCAATGCCCACCACGTTTTGCGTGATTTGGCAGGACCGTACAGAAAGAGGCGAAGCACGTCGTCCTCGGCAAGGAATTGGTTGGCGGATGGCATTGGATTATTCGTCCACCGTTGTCGGCGCGGCATCATTCTCATCGACAACCGGTTCGAGCGTCCACAGTTCAACAGGAAATGCACATGCCACGTCAGTCACGTATTCGGCAATACCGTTTTCCATAATGTTTTCGCGTTCGATTTCCAGCATGAATTCTTCCGCCGTTTGTTCCGTGTCATGCGTAGAAAAATCGTAATCTTCCGTCGGAACGTCAAGAAGAAATATCACATTCAATCTGAATTTCATTTTGGTTCTCCTACTGTGTTTTGAATTCCGGAACGCTGTCGTGCCGGTAACGGTTTTCTTTTGGCAATGCTGGAATCTGCAAGACCGTGAATTGCATATCGACATTGGACCAGTGGCGCTGCATCGCTTCGGGCGTGACGCCGTACATGAATGCAATCGACAGGTAAAGCTGGAAGAAATCGGTTGTGTTGGAAAGGTTCCCTTCGTATTGTGTGGCCCAGCCTTCCACGTTTTCTTCGTATGCGCGGCGCGCCAACACGGCGTAATAAAACAACGCGTGGCAAGCCGCGTCACGGGTGAGGAAACCGTTCGGGATAATGTAGTCTTTGAACACCGGGCAGTCGAAATGGAAATCTTTCTTCTGCATCAATGCTTTCGCATCATCCGAAATAAGATCGGGGTTGATGGAAATTGGGCCAGCAGGATTTTTGCTCATGATAAACCTGTGATTGTAAGGTCGATGGTAAACCAGGGTTGGAAATCGGCAAGCACGGTTTCGTAGTCGGGCGGACCGTATCGCAGGTCCAGCCACTCACGAATGGCAGCTGGCTCCGTGTAGCTGCAAACATCAAGGTACTGGCAGGCGCCGTAACCAACACAGGATTTCCCGTCTTTGGGAAAGAATCCGATATCTGCCATGTGACGGATGGCCTGAATATCCATTGCCAAACCGAATGCCCATGAAGAAATATCGTGCTCGGTTTTGTGGAGCGGGAGTTGCTGGACGCGCGGAAACAAATGGTCCACGTATGCAACAAGATAGATTACATCGAGCCCGGATGCGGCGGTTTGGCCGGTGGCTTTTTCCACAACGTAAGCATACGGCAATGTCTGCGGGTCGTTGCCAAACATGGCCGTGTAATCACGCTCGTTTTTGCGGGTGGTTTTCAAATCGACCACAACATAGCGGAGTTCGAGCGTATCCCACATGATGGCATCGATGAAACCGTCCCAGTAAATCGGAACCATGCGATCGTGGGACAGGCTGACGTTTGCAATGTTAATGCGAAACGGGACTTCCACGGCCGGCTTGATCTCGTTGCCAACTTTAACGGTCGCCAGTTCGTAGCGGCCGTGCAAAGGATTGGCAACCATCTCTAAGAATGTCGTGTAACAGGCTTCGAGTGACCGCTCCTGCATGGAGGATTTTTGCAGGTGGACGGGGTAAGAAAAAAGGAGTTCTTCAATTCCCCGTGCTTTGGATTTCTCTGCCATGTAGGCTTGCCAGGCACGATGCAATGCGGACCCCGCGTCGGCAGGAAGGGAGTCCTCTCGCTCGGCTCGTTTATGACCGTAGAGTTTGTTAAACTCGAACTTGCGCCGGCAAGACCGATAACGAGAATTAACGGAGGAATCTGAGAGAGCAAGGAATGGAAGGTTGTAATCCATGTTTGCTTGCCTTTAGAATCCGAGATCAGCGAGGTCATTCATCACCTCGGCGGCAATGGCTTTGCGTTTGGTGGCCGTGGACTTGTTCTCATTCTTGCGTGCAACAACCACGTTGGCAGACGAGCTGAGAGCCTGAACCAAAAGGCCCACATCGGCCGGCAAAAGCAAGTCTTTCATGGCCGGGTTTTCGTGGATGAATTGCATACAGCGAATGAGCGCGTCGGAAATCTCATCCGTGTTTAGACACTTACCAACGTATGCGAGATGCTGGCGAAGCGCGGCCTGTTGCTTGTCGGGATACGCGTTGCTGCCATCATCCGGCCACGTGGTCACATCGGCAGTCAATTCGACTTCGAAGTTTTGGAAATCTTCCAGCGGTGCAGACGGTGGCGGCACGTATTGATTCGACATGCCGGCGGATAAGGCTTGGCTGGCATCGAGCTGCGCCTGATGTTTGGCAACGGCGGCTGTCTGCTTGAATTTGTCAGCAAACGAAACTGGTTTGGCAGCAGGGGCAGGGGCGGGGCTGCCAGGCTCGGCAAGGTTCGGGGCTGCGGCTTTTTTCGCTAGCAAATCACTGAGTTTTGACATTTGTCACCTCGGGCGCAAGTCGTTTGTCACCAGTTGCAACCAACTCGAAAACTTCGGAGATGTCGTTGTCGAGTTTGGTGCGGCTGCCGTGAAGATAATATTGCAGCGTGACGTGGGTTTTGTTTGGTTCGAGAGAATCGGGAATGACTTCGCGAACCAGCATTTTGAATCGGCGCAAGCGTTCGCCGCGTTCTTGCAACGCGGAACGAAAGCGACCGAGTTCGACACGCATACGATGAATGTAAACCTTGGCATCATGCGGTTGCATGTCGAGTGTGAAAGTGAATGGCGTGTCTGGCTGCGTGCGCGCTGCTCGCAGGAATTCGATAAGACGTTGTTTGGCAATCATTAAAGTGGCTCCACGGGAATAACGTGATACTATCGTGTTAGTTACGTGTTGTCAACCGGTTTTGAGGAGAATCTCAATGTGATTCAGCATTGCCAATAACCGGCTGGAAGCCTCGATTCGGGCGCGCATCTCGTTGTTGTGAGATTCGGACGCGATGGGGTTGGCATACAAGTGCGTGGCGTAGATGCCAAAGATTGTGCAGAGGTTGGCTTCGTCGGCAAGACACAGGTTGCAAATGATGCTGGGCCAAGCGGTTGAGTCGTCGTATGTGGCCCAGCCAATTGTAATACGGCAACGGTCACAGCAAATTGGCAGACGCGGCTTGTCGGAAAATGTGGCTCTGTCAAAATAATCACGCATCGCGGTGTACTCGAATGCCGGTGGTCATGTAGCGCAGCCGGATGCGCATGAGCCCAGTTTTATTAATTTTGGTTTGCTTGCTTTCCAATCCAGAACGTTTACACATGTCGTATGGAATTGTCATGTAGTCACCGATTGGGATGAGGGATAGGTCATATCCTTTGTATTTAAATGAAAGTTTGAATGCCGTTGTCATTGCGATAGGCACAATGGACGGGTCAGCGTTATAAGAATCGACACGGATTTCCACAGTATGCCAGCGATGCTTGCAAGTGAGGCAAACATAGACGCGCTTGAGCGTTTCGCACGAGTTTGTGGCTGACGCTTTGCAATGACCAATGTTGTAGCATCGCTGGCATGTGCGGAAAAGATAGCCGGTGTGGAAGGCGCGGGGCATCTGTTTTACTCCGGAATCGGTTCCATTTCGCAGACAGGTTCGGAGAGAAGAATGAGTTTCTTCTGCGCCAGCAATTCCTGCGCGTATTTGTCACACGTTTCGTAGGTGTAGGGACCCAGCCGTGTCCACGTGGGTTGCGCCGGCGTGTTGGGAGAGACGGAAATCAGGGAGTGGACGATGAGATACCAGATCATTTGAATAACCTTATCTTAAGTTCGTAGGTGCCATCAGGTTTGGTAAGCGGGTGTGGCCAGACGTATGGCAAATCGTTTGGCACGCCGGGAAACAGGGGCCGGTAGAAACAAAGATCTTTGCGGATTAGGTTGGACTGGTGGGAACGATGGAATTCCTCGCGGCCAAGCCAGAATGGCTGCTCGTTGTAATCGGCGTGTTTGATGATGCCGTAGTCGACAACGAGCGCGGTGAACTTGCCAAATTCCTCACCGGCGTCGATGCCACGTTGGATGCACTCGTAATAAATCTGGGCTGCATAACGATGCAATCCACCACGGTAGCCGCGCCACATTTGGACTGCGGAATGATGTTGCCATCCGTATGTGGGATTCGACAGGGCCGTGAAAATCTGGCGCGCCTCAAGCAGTTGCTTCCACAGACGCGTGGAATCGAGCACGCGGGCGGAAGCTTGAAAATTTGGGAACGGAAGAAAAGTTTGCATGGCTGGCAATTGTCTCGTAAATTGTAATGGTGTTATTAGGGAGTCCGGAACCGCGCAGGAACCGCATTTGTTCTCCTTCTAAAAAAAGCGGGGAGCACGTGGCTCCCCAAAGATGGCATCGACATGAGAACGGCGAACCGCCGGGCAGCTTACCCGATGGTGAAATAGTCCAGGTTCTTGAGCGTCTGCATCTTGACGTTGCGAATGTTGAAATTCTGGTTGAGTTCCGTGCGCATGGCCTCGTCACGGTTGTGCGCGGTTATGATTTTGAGCAGGAAACACATGATGCGCATGGCAGTTTCCGCATTGTTGATGCGAACGGTAAAAATGTGCCAATCTTCGCCGGTTTCCGGGTCACGCGCGCGGACGTGGGGCTGACCACCGTTTTCAACCAAGTCCTTAGCTTCCTTCAAACCGCAGCCGTTGAGCAAGACACGGATGAGTTGGATGAAGTAGACCTTTTCAAAGGAATACATACGGATGCGGCCGGCGTCGTCGGTGCTGCCATATGCGTTGTAGGATTTGAAAGCGTTGTTGATTTCGAACGTGAAAATGTAAGCGGTGGATTCGGGAACGTGCATGAGGTTGACGCCCATGTTACCAAAATCACCCGCGTCGTTGTCGTTGTCAATCATATGAGGATGCTCAGGTTGTTGTTGAGACGAGGAACAAATGAACGCCAGCCGGCGTCATCATGAGAAAGCACGGTGTATGTGCAGGTTTGTATTTCGGCGGCTGATTCGGGGTCGCTGTATTCGAGCGCGAAGAAATTCCGGTCGCCGCGCATGAATTCAAACACTTGCGCAATGGCATCAGCGCGTGTTGGATAGGTGGCACTGTAGTGAATGAAACACTTTTTGCCGGCTTTGTTATAATAAGTTTCGCGGATTTGAAAACGCACTTGCATTTACTCCTTGATTTCCACGGGTTCGGGAAGATTCGGCGTTTCGATTTTTTCGCCCTTGAGTTGCCGGTCCATGAGTTCGAGGAAAACTTTGGCTTTGTCGGCCAGGGTGGCACCTTTGATTGCCTGCCGGTTCAGCGCGTGCTGGATGCCACGAGAATTGTAGATGAGGATGATTTTGCCACTGGCGCGTGTCCACGCGGTGTACAACCATTCGCGCGTGAGCATGTTCAGGTTGGCAGAATGCACAACAATCATCACAACGGGATATTCGCCGCCCTGTGATTTGTGGCAGGTGAACGCGTAGGAATGCTTGAGCGTGTTCATCGCACCGGTTGTTGAGAAGTCGATTGGCTCGTCGATGTTTTGGAATTTGACACGGACGATGTGAGATGCCTGTTGCTGCGCGAGTTCGTTTGCATCGGCTGCATCGACAATGGCAGCAGCGGCGTCGACGGCCTCGATATCGAGTTCGAAATCATCTGCAAGGCAAGCACCGGCAAGGTCGCCGATAACTTGGCCACGGAACCGAGGATTTAAAATGATTGATTGGATGACGCCAATCATGCCATTTGTGATGCCTTGCTCGCGGTCGTTTTTCGTGGCCATCACCTTGTCACCGGCGGCAAAAGACATATGGAACGAGCCGGCCGTGATAATGGTGCGCGGGTTCAAAGGAAGATTTTCTTCGTATTGCGTTGGGTTGAAGAATGAGCAAAGCCGCTCGTTGAAATGTTCCTGGCCAAGCGTGCCACGATTTTGCGGAACGATGATGGCATCGGACAGACAGTTAAACTTGCCAGCGTTGGAGAGAGTTTGCACCGCTTGGACAGTTTTCTGAAAGGTTTTGATGGAATCGTCGGACGCTGGCAACAGGACCACGCGACCGTCAACTGAGGATGGCATTTTGCCGTTCAAGATTGCGTGCGCGCCGTCGATGATTGCATTTTCTTCGGTACGGTGAATGCGGTTGAGTTCGAACGTCGGCCATTTGAGCATGGCGAAGGGAAGAACCGAGCGGCCGTGAACCGGTGGCAGCTGATTGATATCGCCGAGAATGTACACGCGTGTGCCGGGCTTGCAAGCGAGGAAAAGCTTGTTGATTAATTCGATTGGCACCATGCCGCCTTCGTCGATGATAAGCACGTTGCAATCCAAGGGATTTGCTTCATTGCGATGCTCGATGAAACGCCAGAGATTTTGAATGTGAATCTCGCCATCGATTGTGACTTCCTGCTCGATGGTTTCTGGCGCAAATTCCAGCGTGCCATGTATCGTGTCGCAGTATTTGTGAAACTCGATTGGCAATGCGCGCTTCATTTGCTGGACGGCGCGGCCGGTGTAAGCACAGAATGCAACCGTGATTGTTTTTTCGGCGGCGTTGGCTTGTCGAATGAGTGCGGCAAGCAAAGCTTTCATTGTGGTTGTTTTGCCCGTGCCAGCAGCACCAATCAGGCAGCCGAATTGCTGGTTAATCAGCCCGTCAACTGCGGTTTGCTGCGAAGGGTCGAGAACGATTGCCGATGATGACAACGTGTCCGGCAAAGTGAGATGCAAAAAATCCGGGCTGTCCGGCGTGTCAACATCTGGAGTTTTTGCCACGATTGTGCTGGATTGCTCGGATTGCTTTTCGGCAGCGTTTTGCGCCTGTTCTGCAAGACGCTTTGTAAAGCCGGTGCCAAATAGAATAGAGCGCGTGGCTGCGGATTTGTCGGCCACGGCCGCGGGTTTGTCGGGCGCCGCTGCAAGGTTTTTGGCCTTGGCCGCGCTGATTGCTTTTTTGATGTCGAATGCCATTTTCGTTTTACCTTGGGATTATTTGAAAAGCCGGATTTTTAGGGCGAACGGTGCGGGCGGCAAATTGCTTGCAGTTGCGTCGGCCGGGATGTCGTTTGATGTTTGTTCGGTTGTCGGCGGTGTTGCTCCCGCCTGGCTGTTGCTTGTGTGATGCACGCTGCCAGAATACCGGCGGACTTCAGTGTTTTCCATTTGCTTGGCAGTAATTGCCATTGTCAGATCGGATTCATCTGCAAACAGTTCAGCGATATCGTAAAATGTTGCGTTGTCGATGTTCGGTGTTTTTTCGCGGGCGAGCTTGAATTGCTGGCGGCCGAGCGAAACGGTAACGCGCTTGATATCTTGCAGCGTAACCTGCCGCGCGCGGAATGCAGATTGCACGTGGTATTCTGCCTGCGAACGTTTGACCGCCGCTGCAAAATAGGATTTCAAATCCTGAATGTAAGTGAGCATCGCGCTGTTTAAATCTGCCGTTTGCGTTTCGATGCCAAAGTAGTCGGCGATGGCCGGGATTGTGGCAGATGTTGTCCGTGCCGCTGCAATCTCAGGATCGATGCCGGCGGCGTTGCGGTTTGCAAGCGGTGATTGGCGGAGGTTTTGATAATTGCCAATCAGGGCGAGAATTCGGCGCAACAGTTCAGCGGTTTCACAAACCAATTCAAGACGGCACAGATTGACTAATTCCAGAATGTCGTGCCGAGCCTCTCCGTTTGTTGTGTCATTATCATGCTGCAATTCGTGCGCAGCATAGATAACAAACTCGCAGGGAAATAGGCGTTGCAATTGGGTCAGGATTTCCGGGCTCAGGTTGACCCAGGCCGGATGATACAGTTTGCGCCGCGCAAAGTTATCTGCCATCTCGCCGGTAATGTCGGCTGGCAATTGCGCTAGCTCAGCGAAAATGAAATTGTTCACGGTCGCGAGATACGATCCCGTGCGCGCACAATAAAGTGCGGCTTCCTGATTGTTTATCAGCGTTTCACCGTAGGCTGCATCACGCGCGGCGGCAGCGTACCGTGCCCGTACCATGCACGCTTCAGGCTTCAGAGAATTTATCGTCGTCGCCCGCAAGAGTTTTTCTTGCCGCGACTGCCATTTTGTCATTTGTCGATTGTCGGTTGCCATCTGTGTTTACTCTTTCGATTGCAATTGATTGTCTCAGGACAATGTAAATCGGCTAGCTAGACCGATCTGTAAACAAGAATGCATACTAGCACGAAAATGGGATTCGTGTCAAGCAGTTTAGCAGTGGCAGGTGGAAGTATCTGTTAGTAAATGGTTAGTATAAATTCTTGAATGGCATTGGTAGGTGTAAAGTAACATAACACCTAACTAACATTTTCCCGAAAGTGGCCCTCCTGCCATTCCCGCGCTGGCCCTTCCTGCAAAGCTGTTGCCATTTGCCATATGCATTAGTCGTTACCAATTATTATACCCCCCGTCTAAAAAATTCTTGATGAATATAAATTGATTGGCATTTAGAAACAGGGGGGCTGGAATAAGTACGGGGAATATGGGTGATGGCATTAGGGTATGGCGTGGCGGATGGTAGGATGGATAGGGGCGGAGCCCAGCGCCCGGATACGTGGGGGGCCATCGCGGGGTTTTTGTTAGTTACTAGTTACTTTATTTCCCCCGTTAGTTTTCAACGCGTATTATACTAGAATGCATTTTGCCCCGCGCCAGACAGTTTTCCAACCCGTATTATAACCCAGTGCCAGCCGAGCCGATGGCAGCCGATTGCCGCGCGGCATGGCAAGCCCTGGCGCGAACGAGCCTAAGTGATTGATTTTGCATGAGTTTTGGCATTCTCGCCGAAAATGAGGCACGCGCTGGCGGATGGCAGCCGCAAATAGTACTTGACAGCGTACCCCCGCACACTATGATGAACTCTCCTGCCATTCACTTTGATGGCAGGATGGCAAACCACTAACGAACCGGAGACGACACACCATGAACGACCAGACCCAAGCCAAGACCCCGCCCGACAAGCTTTCCCTCGAGGACCTGTCCCGCGCCTACTTCGCTGCCTCGAACCCGAACGCTGAAACCGCCGTAGCGCGAGCGCTCGCGATTGCCGAAGCGCACAACCTCCCGGTTTCCTACAACTGGAAGGCCGAATCGGAGCCGATGCCCGAGGGCTACGACGTTGCAATCGTGCCGGTCACGAAGCGCACCGAAACCTCTGGCAATGTGCCGGTCGCGCTCTGGATTGCGGCGATCCCGAGCCTCGAAGTCATCGCCAGCCACGACAAGGGGACGGCGTGGATTCAGGATAAAATCGCGGATGCCTGTATCAGCAAGCTTGCCAACGCCGTGCGCCCGT
>Ga0209985_10004980_pt1 | contig 10494 bp, 5 predicted proteins | sample NOAtaG_FD_187305 | JGI IMG/M metagenome (GOLD analysis project Ga0209985, IMG submission 187305) | Freshwater lake microbial communities from Lake Erie, under a cyanobacterial bloom - NOAA_Erie_Diel6S_1000h metaG (SPAdes) (version 2) | ecosystem: Environmental > Aquatic > Freshwater > Lake ... | reverse complement strand
GGCTGCTGGCCGCGGCGCTGGCCCATCTGATGATGCTGCAGCGCGATGCCCCCGGCCTGGTGCTCTTCGGTCCGGAGGGACGATGCGCCCTGCCCTGCGCGGCCACCCGAGACCACGTGCTGGAGTTCTTCGCCGAGCTGGCCCGCGCGCGGCCCGGGGGCCAAACGACGGTCGGGCCCGACCTGCTGGGGATCGTCCAGGCGGTGTCCCGGCGCGGCCTGGCGGTGGTCATCTCCGACTTCTTCACGGCCGACGACTCGGGCTTCGAGCTGCTGCGCCAGCTCCACGCGCACCGCCAGGAGACCGTGGTGTTCCAGGTGCTGTGCCCCGAGGAGCTTGAGCTGCCCGAGGACGGCCAGTGGCTGCTCGAGGACGCCGAGACGGGCGAGGAGCGGCTGATCGACCTCGACGTGGCGCGCCGGGGATACCGGGAACGTCTCGAGGCTTTCTGCACGCGGGTCCGCTCCGAGTGCGAGGCCCAGGAATTCGATTACGTGCGGCTGGCCACGGACCAGCCGCTGGACCAGGCGCTCCGGGCCTACCTCGAACGGAGGACCCGCCTGTGAACCACCGTCCCCGGCTGGCAGCCTGGCCGACACCCTCGGTGACACCACGGCCGACAAGCCCCGGCTGAATCCCCGCCCGGCATGCCCTTCCTCTTCACCCAAGCCTTCCTGCTGTCGGCCCTCGCGGGCCTGGGCATCCCCGTGCTGCTGCACCTGCTCCTGCGCCAGCGCAATCCCCGCAAGCGCTTCAGCACCCTGCGCTTCTTCGAGGTCCAGGACACCCGGAGCAGCGCCCGCCGACGGCTGCGCAACCTCTGGTTGCTGCTGCTGCGGCTGGTGGTGTTCGCCCTGATCGTGCTGGCCTTCGCCCGGCCCTACCTGCCCGACGGATGGAATGGCACCCCCCGCCGGCCGCGGCGCGACGTGGTGATCCTGCTCGACCGCTCGCTGAGCCTGCGGGCCCGCGAGGGCGCGACACCCCGTTGGACCTCCGCGCTGGCCGCGGCCAACCGGATCCTCGACGGGCTGGCCGAGGGTGACCGGGCGGCGCTCGTCTCCGTCGGCGAGCGGGCCGAGGTGATCTCGGGCTTCGCGCCGCCGGACCGGGTGCGCGGGCTGCTGCAGGGACTGGCTCCCGGGGCCGGACGGGGCGACCTGGCCGGGGGATTCCGCGAGGCGCTCGACCTGGTCGGCGGCCTCGAGGCGCCGGGCTCGGCCTCGGTCGAGGTGATCGGCGACCTCCAGCGGTCGGGGGCCGATGGTCTGGCCACCGTGCCCCTGCCGCGCTGGCTGCCCGTCGGCTGGACGCGGGTCGGGTCGGCCGCGGTGCCCCCCAATGTGGCCGTCACCGACCTGCGGCCCTCCGCCGGCGACCCGGGCGCGCTGTCGATCACGCTCGCCAACCTCGGCGACACGCCGGTCAACGACCGCATCGCCCGGTGCCTCGTCGACGGGAAGGCCGTGGCCGAGATCCCCTTCAGCCGAGCGGCCGGCCAGTCGGCCACGGTCGAGTGGAGGCCGCCCCGGCCGACCCCCGGATGGCACGAGATCGAGGTCCGGCTGACCGCACCCGACGCGCTGGCCGACGACGACGTCCGCCGGCTGACGCTGCAGGTCCCCGAGCCCGTCCGGGTCGCCGTCGTGGAGAACCGGAGCGGCGTGCGGTCCTTCGAGGAGCAGGGCTTCTTCCTGGCCGCCGCGCTCGACCCCTTCCTCGGCGGCACCAACGCCGGGCGGAACGGCTTCATCGTGGAGGTGCTCCGGCCGGAGGCGCTGGCCGGGGTGCTCGGGCGGAACGGCGGGCTCCCGGCGCCCCGGGTGGTGCTGCTGCCCGCCCAGCGGGCGCTGCCCGCACCGGCGGTCGCCGCGCTCGGCGCGTGGGTGGAACAGGGCGGTGGGCTGCTGCTCTTCGGCGGCGAGGACCTCGAGCCCTCGCGCTTCAACGCGGAGTTCGGCGGGCTCACGCCGGCCCGGCCGGGTGCCCCGGTGGCCTCCGCGGCCGAGGTGCCCTGGCGGATCGGCGCCTTCGACCGCGACAGCCCGGTCTTCCGGCCGTTCGGCCGGGCCCGGGCCGGCGGGCCCTCCGTGGCCGAGTTCACGCGGCGGCACGCGCTCGAGGCGGTGCCGGGAGCAACCGTGCTGGCCCGCTTCGACGACACCCGGCCCTTCCTGCTGGCACGGTCGGCGGGCGCAGGCCGGGTGCTCTTCGCCAACACCTCGGCCGACACGGCCTGGACCGACTGGCCCAAGCACAAGAGCTTCGTGCCCTGGGTCCACGCCTCGGTGTCATGGCTGGCCGATGGGGGCGCCGAGCGCCGGCCGCATGCACCGGAACCGCTGATGACCGGGACCGGGGCGGCGATCGCCCCGGCCGGCGACGGCGACCCGGGGCTGCAGCCCGTCCTGAGCGTTTCCCCGACGCCGGAAGGCCCCGTGCCGGAGGTCTCCCTGAGGGCCGATGGCACGGCCGTCTTCGAGGTGCCCCATGCCGGGATCTACCGCCTGGCCGACCCGGCCGGCACCGAACGCTGGCGACGGGCGGCCAACCCGCCCCCGGTCGAGTCCGACCTGGCCGCGCTCGATGCTTCCGCCGCGGCCGGCCTGCTGGCCCGGCGCACCGACGCCGAGTCCGACCTGCCGCCCGGCTGGTTCGGCAACGAGCCGGGCCGCCGCGAGTGGTGGCGCCTGCTGATGGGCGCCGCGCTGGCCGTCCTGCTCATCGAGACCGTCGTCGCCAACCGATCCACCCCATGAACCTCCCCGCCGACCAGGCCCGCGATCGACTCGCCCGGAACGCCGCCCGCAAGGATGCCGCACGCCGGCTCGGCCTCGCCGCCGCCACCGCCGCCGGCCTGCTGCTGGGCCTGCTGCTGGTGATGCTCCTGGACTACGGCCTCGGGCTGCCGACCGGGGTCCGGGTCGCCACCGGGGGCCTGCTGCTGGCCGCGCTGGCGGCCGGGTGGCGCCGGTGGCGGGCGGCGCGGCGGCACCGGACCTCGCTCAAGGAGGCGGCGCTGGACCTCGAATCGGCCCGGCCCGGCCTCGGGTGCGAGGTGTCGACGGCCTCCGAATACCTCTCGGGCCGCCGCACCCCCGGGGATCCCCACGAGTCGGAACTGGCCGAGGCCCTGAGCCTCCGGGCGGCGCGCGTGGCGTCGGACCAGGACGCGGTGGCGTACCGTCGTCGCCTCGGCCTTCCCGGGCTGCTCTTCGGCGGCGGCGTGCTGGCGGGCCTGCTGGGGTTCCTGGTGGTGGCACCGCAGTCGGGAATCGCGCTGCGGCGCGCCGTGGCGCCCTGGTCCGGGGCTCACTTCACCGGGCTGTCGGTGGAGCCGGCGGGCGGGGAGTTCCCCGTGGGCCACCGGCTCACCCTGACCAACCGCCTGTCGGGACGGATCCCGCGCTCGGTCGAGTTCCAGTGGCGGCAGGAGGGCCAGCCGGGCTGGCGCACCGAGACCGTGGGCGTGGCCTCGAACCTCCCGGTGGCCTTCCACAACCTCCTGGTATCCACCTCGGGAACCTTCCGCATCCGCGCCGGCGACCACCTGTCGGCGGAATTCCCGCTCGTCGCGTACGTCCCGCCCGAGGTGTCTGCCCTCACGGTGCGGCTGGTGCCGCCGGCCTATTCCGGGTTGCCGGAACTGCGCCAGACCTCGCCGGCCATCACCGCGCTGCGGGGCACCCGCGCCCTCGTCGAGCTCGCGGCGAACGTGCCGCTGGGCCGGGCCGAGCTTCGGCTCACCAACGGCCCGGTGGTCGTGCTGGCGCCGGGCGCCTCGAACCTCTGGCGGGGCGAGCTGACCGTCGCGGTGGACACCGAGTACTCCATCGTGCTGGCCGACGTCCGGGGCCGGCCCGGCCCGGCGAACGCGGTGCGCCACCCGATCCGCGCGCTGCCGGACCTGCCGCCGAAGGTGGATGTCACCGAGCCCGGCGAGGACATCCGGGCCGATCCCGACGAGGTCCTCCCCCTCAAGGTGGCCGCCTCGGACGACTTCGGCCTGGAATCGATCACGCTGGTGTACCATGTGCTCGGTGGACCCGAGCAACGGCTGGAGGTGCGCGACCGGCACACGAAGGACGGCCAGACCCTGGGCGCGGTGGTGCTTCGCCTCGAGAGCCTGGGGGTCAAACCCTACGACGTGGTGGCCTACCATGCGGAGGCCCGCGACAACAACACGCTCGACGGCCCCGGCATCGGACGGTCGCCGACCTACTTCATCGAACTCACCGACCGCTCCGGGCCACCGCCCACCCAACGCAAAAGCCAGGGTCCGCCGCAGCAGCGCCTCAACCTGATCGCGATCCAGAAGGGCCTCCTGGCGGACACCACGGGCCTGGCCACCAACGCCGCCCCGAAGGCCTTCGGCGACCTGGCGGGCCGCCAGCGCGAGGCCCGGGCGCTCACCGCCCGCTACCAGGAGCGGCTCGAGGCCATGAACGCCCCGAAGGGCGCACAATTCGCCCTCGACGAGGCGCTGGAGGGCATGGACGACGCCGCCAAGGCCCTCGACCAACGGTCGGCGCCATCGGCCATCCCGGCCGAGGAGAAGGCGCTGGCGGCGCTCTACCGGGCCATCAAGGCCATGCCGCAGCTCAAGAACCTGCCGACCAACCCGGACCTGGCCCTGCAGCCCCCAGACCCGTCGGCCGAACCGCCTCCGCCGCAAATCGTCCTCGAGGCCATCGAGAAGAAGCCCAAGACCCCGGCCGAGTCGGCGGAGGAAAAGAAAGCCCTCGAGGAGGCGCTCCAGGAGGCCTTGGCCCTCGCCCAGGCGCAGTCGGAGCTGACCGACCAGATGGATGGCAAGGACGGCAAGGACCAGAAAGGCGACAAGGGCGACAAGGGCGACAAGGGCGACAAGGAGGGCAAGGAGGGCAAGGGGCAGGCCGGACAGAAGGGCCAGAAGGGTCAGGAAGGCCAGGGGGACTCTCCGGGTGAACCGGGCCAGCGCGGACAGGGACGGGGACGGCCGGGCCAGACTCCGGGCCCAGGTTCCGGACCGGGGCAACCGGGCGGAAAACCACCGGGGCCGGGGAGTCCTGGGGATCCGTCCATGGCACAGCGCCAGCGTCAGTTGCAGGAACGGGCCCGCCGCCTGGCCGAACGGATGGACCGGCTGGCCAAGCCGAAGACCGGCGAGTCGCCCGAGGCCCGGGCGGCCGGCCAGCGGGTGCTGACGGCGGCCGACCAGATGAGCCAGGCCGCCGAGGCCCTGGGTGACGGCCGCTCCGACGACGCCGGAACCAGCGGAAGCCTGGCGGCCGCCGGGGTGCAGTCGGCGGCGGACCTCCTCGAGCGGGCCCTGCGCCCGGGCCCGGAGCGCACCGACGTGTCGGCCGAGGAGGCGCCGGCCCAGTTCGAGGAGCAGATCGCCGAATACTTCCGCCGGCTGACCCGGGCCCAATGACGCCGGACCTGGACAATCCGACCCCGATGACCCCACCCCCGTCGCCATGATGCAGTTCTCGCAAACGCCGGATCCCCGCTGGCTGATCGCCGGCGGCCTGGCCGTCACGGTGCTGGTCGCGGTCAGCCACGCGCTGGCCCGGGGCCGGTCCCAGCCGTGGGTCCGGGGCGTGTGCGCCTTCCTGCGGATGACCTCCTTCACCGGCCTGGTGCTCTGCCTGCTGGACCCGCAGTGGGTGGAGAAGATCGTCCAGCCCCGGAAGGCCCGGGTGGCGGTGCTGGTGGACACCTCGCGCAGCATGGCCACCGGCGACGTGCCGGAGGGTCGCCTCGGGGCCGCGCGGTCGTGGATCGCCCGGCATGTGCTCACCGCCAAGCCTGACACCGTCGAGGTGCTCGGCCTGCGCTTCAGCGCCTCGGTGACGGCCGAGACCAACGGCGTCGCCGGCGCGGCCGATGGACCCTCCAGCGGCCTGGGCCGGGCGCTCGAGAGCCTGTTGTCGCTGCCCCCGGAGGAACCGCTGGCCGGCGTGCTGCTCGTGTCCGACGGCATCGAGACCGACGGCCGGGACCCCGAGGCCGCCGCCCGCCGGCTCCGCCGCCACGGGCTGCGCGTGCACACCCTGCTCAGCGGCACCACCAACGAGCTGCAGGACGTGCGCATCACCGGCGTCGAGGTGCGCCGGGCCGTGGCCGAGAAGGCGCCCACCCGCGTCTCGGTCGGCCTCCGGTCGCCGGGCTTCGCCGGGAGGCGGGTGACCGTCCAGATACGCAAGGAGGGGCGCATCCTCGCCGCCCGACCCATCGACCTGGACGGCGGGGACCAACGCATCGAGCTGGAATTCACGCCGGGATCCCGGGGCTTCCAGGTCTACGAGGTGGCCGTCTCGGGCCTGCCCGGCGAATGGCTGGCCTCGAACAACCAGCGCCCCTTCGGCCTGGAGGTCGTCGATCCCACGCTGCGGGTCCTGTACATGGAGGGCACCCCGCAGAACAACCAGAGCCCGCAGCCCGAGTGGAAGTACCTCAAGGACGCGCTGCAGAGCGACCCGGGCATCCGGGTGACGACGCTGTACCGGCAGTTCGGCAACAACGGCCAGTACCTGAACACCGTCGACTCCGACCCGGAGACCGGCGAGCGCATCTACCCGGTCGAGCACCCGACCCAGGGCTTCCCGCGGACCCTCGCGGGCCTGCTCGACCACGACGTGGTGATCCACAGCGACATCCGGCGCGACTCGTTCAGCCCGTTGCAGCTCACCAACATGGCCCGCCTGGTCGAGGAATTCGGGGGCGGCTTCCTGATGATCGGCGGCAACTCGGCCTTCGGCCGGGGCGGATACCACCAGACCCTGCTCGACCGCATCATCCCGGTGGCGATGGAGGGGGCCTACGACTCCTCCCGCGAGGACTTCCTGCCCAAGGTGCCCCGGGCCGCATGGACGCACCCCATCGTCGCCATCGGTGCCGATGCCGATGAGACGCGCCGGATCTGGACCGAGAAGTTCCCGGTGCTGCATGGCATCAACCGGATGGAACGGGCCAAGCCGGGCGCGCAGGTGCTGGCGTACGCCGACAACGCGCCACCGGGCTTCGAGGGCGACGTGCTGCTGGCGGTGCAGGAGGTGGGCCGCGGACGCACCATGGCCTTCACCTCCGACACCACCCGGTCGTGGGGGTCGGACTTCGAGACGCTCTGGGGCGAGCCCCGGAATCCGAAGTGGCCGCTCACGGAGGACAACTCCGACTCGCGCTACTACCGCCGGTTCTGGGTCAACGCCATCCGGTGGCTGGCGGCCGGGCGGTCCAGCCGCACCAACCCGCCGGTGCAGCTCGACCTGTCCGGGTCGCTCATTTCCCCGGGGTCCACCGTGTCGGCCTCCGTGCAGGTGAGGGACGCGGGCCGGCAGGAGCTCACCGATGCCGAGGTCACGCTCTACGCCGGGTCGGGCACCTCGAGCAACGCCGTCGGCGTGGCGCGGTACGATCCCGCAAGCCGGGCCTACGTGGCGCCGGTCACGCTGCAGCGCCCGGGAAGCTTCATCATCACCGCCGTGGCCCGCCGCCAGGGTGAGCCCGTGGGGATCGACCGCCAACTGCTGGGGGTCGAGTCGGTGGACCCGGAAATGGCCGACCTCCAGGCCCGGCCGACGGTCCTGCAGGCCGTCGCGCGGGCGGGCGAGGGCGGGTTCCACCGCGTCGAGGACGCCGAGCCCCGCGGCCTCGAGGCGCTGTGGGGCGATCTTCCCCCTCCCAGGGTCGAGTTCCTGCGCAGGTCCCTGTGGGACCGCCCGCTCCACCTGGGGATCCTGCTGGGGCTGTTGGTGCTGGAATGGTCCCTGCGCCGGTGGAAAGGTCTGGCCTGAGCCGCCATGCCACGCCCCGCGGAATCCCCGAACCGAGTCCCGGCCGAGGCGCCCCCCGTCCCGGTTCGCCGGCCTCGGCACGGCAGACCGGCCGGTCCGGGGCCGGCGCTTCGGATCCTGCTGGCCGGGCTGCTGGCGCTTTGGGCCGCCGGCGGCGCCGTCACCGCCGGGCCGATCGCCTTCCGGGACGCCGGGCCGGGCCTGTCCGTGGCGCATGTGGTGCGCGACGAGCCGTGGTCGCTGCACGTGGTGCGCGTCGATCGCCATCACCCGGGCCTTGGGTTCTTCCCGTCGCTGGCCTTCCATGACCGCATCGGCCTCAACCCGCTCTCGGAGCAGGTGGCCCTGTTCCCCAAGGCGCTGGGCACCGTGGAGGCGGCCATCAACGGCGACTTCTACGCCGTCGAGAACGACCCGATGCCGGGCGATCCACGCGGCCTGTTCCTCCAGCGGGGCTCCCTGGTCAGCGCCCCCATCGCGCGGGACTGCCTGTGGTTCGACACCTCGGGCGCACCCCACGTCGACACCGTGCGCGCGCGGTTCACGGTGCGGGTCGGCGACTCCACCCCGGTGGACTTCGGCCTGAACGAGGACTTCGACGGCGCGCGCCCGGTGGTGCTCACCCGGGCCGCGTCGCCGGCCCCGGACCCATGGGATCCGGGCGCCGGCTGGGTGCTGGCCCGCGACGGCTCCCACCCGTGGCTGCCGCTGTCCCCGGGCCGGACGCTGCGCGGCCGGGTGCGCGGGCCGGCCCGGACGGTCCGGCCGGAGATCGCCCCGGACACCCTGCTGCTGCATGCCGGACCGGGGCTCCGGCCCCACCTGCGCGAGGGGGCGACCGTGGTCCTGGAGACGGCCACCGAACCGTCGCTCGCCACGGCCGTCTCGGCCATCGGCGGCGGACCGGCCCTGGTGCACCTGGGCCGGGTGACCGGCAAGTCGGCCGCCAAGGCGTTCGAACGTCACCCGAGGTCGGCCTTCGGCTGGAACGGGCGGCACGGTTTCCTGGTGGTGGTCGACGGCCGCCAGGCGGGCCTGTCGGTGGGGATGACCCTCGCCGAGTTGTCGGAGTTCCTCGTCGAGCTGGGCTGCGACGAGGCGATCAACCTCGACGGCGGCGGCTCCACCGAGCTGATCCTCGGCGACGGGATCCTCAACAGCCCGTGCTACGGGCGCGAGCGGGCCACGGCCACGGGCCTCCTGGTGGTGCGCGCTCCGGCCTCGGCCCCCACCGGCCGCGCCGAATCCCCGGGCACCAGCTCGGCCCGTCCCTCGCCATGAATCGCCGCCTCGCCGCCCTCCTCGGCCTGGCCGGGCTCACTGGGCTCACCAGGCCCGCCGGTCTGGACCTCCTGGCGGCCGAGGCCTCGGGGGACCCACCGCAGGCTCCCGTGGCCGCCGGGGTGCGCGCCCGGCTCTCGGACGGCTTCAGCTACCGCCAGGAAAGCCTGCCCGAGGGCCCTTGGTCCGTGCACGTCGTCCGCATCCGGCGGGACCGGCCCGACCTCGGCCTCCAGGTGCTGCTCGGCGGGGGGACACATCTCGGCGTCTCGACGCTGTCGCGGCAGGCCTCGGCCTTCCCCCGGTCCCGGGGTCGGGCGCTGGCCGCGCTCAACGGCGACTTCTTCGCCCGGGGCGGTCCCTGCCTTGGAGACCCGGAGGGCCTGTGCCTGCGGGACGGCGAACTCATCTCGGCCCCGAACGGCAAGAGCGCCTTCTGGATCGGCGCCGACCGCTCGTTCCACCTCGGGCCGGTGGTCTCGCTGCTGTCGATGATCGCCCCGGACGGCACCCCGGTGGCCATCGGGCTCAACGAGGAACGGCAGGACCGGCCGGTGCTCTACACCCCCGCCCTCGGGACCCGCACCCCGTCGGCCGCCGGGACCGAGGGCCTGTTCCTGCCCGCGCCGGGCACCGCACTGCCGATCCGGCCCGGGCTCCGCTCGGCCTTCCGGCTGGCATCGATCCACCGGGACGGCAACGTGCCCATCCCGGCCGGGGGCGTGGTGCTGTCGTTGCCACCGGGATCGGGGGCGGGGCGTCCTCCGCTGGAGGTGGGGGCGGTCTGGACGCTGTCGACGGCCACGCAGCCCGACCTCCGCGGGGCGACCACCGCCATCGGCGGCGGACCGGCGCTGCTCAAGGATGGCAAGCCCACCGGCTTCCAGTCGTCGGACGCTCGGCACCCGCGCTCGGCCATCGGCTGGAACGCCACGTTCTTCTTCCTGGTGCAGGTCGACGGCCGCCAGCCGGGCGTCTCGGTCGGGATGTCGCTGGCGGAGCTGGCCGCGCACCTGGCCGGTCTCGGCTGCACCGAGGCCCTGAACCTCGACGGGGGCGGCTCCTCCACGCTCTGGGCGCGGGGACAGGTGATGAATTCGCCCTGCGAGGGGGGCGAGCGCCCGATGGGCAACGCCCTGCTCATCAGCCTCGGGAACGGGTTGACCGCCCCGAAGGACGGGCCGGCTCCCTGACGGGGGCCGTGCGGTCCCCAACCCCGAATGGGTCGCGACCCTCCCGCATCGGTCCCGACTCAGCCCCGCTTGAGCACCAGGTCGCGGAACTCGTCGAAGAGCCCGGACGAATCGTGCGGACCCGGGGCCGCCTCGGGGTGGTACTGCACGCAGAACACCGGCTTGGTCTTGTGACGCAGACCCTCGACGGTCTGGTCGTTCAGGTTGATCCGGTTGACGGCCACGTCGGAAGGCAGGGA
>Ga0209985_10004975_pt1 | contig 10500 bp, 12 predicted proteins | sample NOAtaG_FD_187305 | JGI IMG/M metagenome (GOLD analysis project Ga0209985, IMG submission 187305) | Freshwater lake microbial communities from Lake Erie, under a cyanobacterial bloom - NOAA_Erie_Diel6S_1000h metaG (SPAdes) (version 2) | ecosystem: Environmental > Aquatic > Freshwater > Lake ... | reverse complement strand
GGCGAAGGCGCTCGATGGCCTGCATGGGGTCTCCGGAGGAACGGTCGATGCGTGCGCGCAGGACGAGCGCCTCGGCGTCGTCCGGCTCGCGCGCGAGGATGGCGTCGCAGAACTCGGCCGCGGCCGCGAGGCGGCCGGCCGCGAGCGCGGCGCGCGCACGCGCACGGGGGTCGGCGACCGGTGCGGTCGGCTGATCGCCCTGGAGGGGTGCGTGCGCGGTGGCGGTTCGCGTGTCGGTCATGTGGGTCGGCCCGCCCGCCTCAGAGGTACTTGACCAGCGTCATGTCGCGCATGAGCGTGAGCATGCGGTACGACGCCTCGAGCGAGGTCTGGGTGGCGGTGAGGCTGCTGAGCGCGGAGCTCATGTCGACGTCCTCGACGTTGCCGATCTGCATGTCGAGGGCGGTGATGAAGTCGTTCTGGCGGATCGTCGTCTCCTGCAGCTGGAGCTGCTTGACGCCAAGGTCGCCGATCTCCTCGATCACGCCGTCGAAGCCGTCCTTCAGGTCCCGGATCACGCGGTTGATCACCTGCCGGTAGCCGGCCTCGTTGGCCGGGTTCAGGTCGACCACGGACAGCGCGTAGAGCGACTGCATGATCGTGTTCACGGAATCGTCGCGGCCGGTGATGCCGTAGGTGATGTCGGTGTTGGTATCGATGCGGGTGATGAGCAGGGACTCGACCGTGGCGCTGTACTCGCCATCGTAGTAGCGCACGGGCGTGGCGCCGGGCTGCGCGCCGACGGCGGTCCCGTCGAGATGCGCCACGATGTTGTCGTAGAGCGTGTCGCCGGACGCGCCGTTGTTCGCGAGCGGCGCGACGGCCGCGACGGCCGCGACGTTGGCGAGCGGCGTGCCGGCGGTCCCGGTAGAGCCCGGCTCGACCATCGGGGGCGCGTCGGACTGGCGGCCGCCGAAGAGGTAGAAGCCGTCGATCTGCGTGTTCAGGAGCTGCGCGATCTCGAGCAGCGCGCCGTTGGCCTGCGCCTTGAGCGCGGCGTTGCCGTTGGCGGCGGGGATGGTGGCGGCGCCGATCGCGGGCAGGGCGGCGTTGCGGACGTCGTTGGAGAGCGTCTTGATGCGCTCCAGCACCGACTGCATCTGCTCCATCCGGATTTCCGTCGTGATGTTCGCCTGGATGAAGGTCTGCGTGACCGTCTTCGACTGCTGCAGGCTGAGGGACAGCCGCGCGTTCTCGCCCAGGCTGCTGTAGTTGGCGCCGCGCTTGCCGGACGAGACCTGGACCTGCAGGCGGTTGAACTCCGTCTGCGTGTCCAGGATCCGGCGGCGCAGGACCTCGTTCTGGGCGAAGGTGCCGATGCTCGTGACCATGGCTCAGCTCCTCACTGCGCGACCGACATGAGGTCGTCGAACATCTGCCGCGTGGCCTGGATGACCTTGGCCGACGCGGCGTAGGACGACTGGATCTCGATCATGAGCGCGAGTTCGCGGTCCACGTTGACGCCGCTCTCCGACGAGAAGCGCGTGAACAGCTGCTGGTTGAGGGAATCGCGGGCGTCGAGCGTGTCCTTGAGCGTGCCGCGCGCGGTCGTCTGGGCGACGATGACCGAGCCGGCGTAGGCGGTCAGGGTCAGGCCGGTGCGCAGGCCGACGCTCGCGGTGAAGGGCTGGACGCGCTCGAAGCTGTCGACGATGGCGCGGGGGATCGCGTTCGCCTGCGAGATGGTCCCGATGGTCGCCGTGCTGGTGCCGTCGCGCAGGCGCCAGGGCGCCGACGAGACGTCGGCGTTCACGCCGACGCGGATGGAGAAGCCGGCGGAGGCCGTCCCCGGCTGCGCGGCGAGGATCATGGCGGTGCCGGACGGCACGTCGATGTCGATGCCCGTGCCGGCGCCCGTCGCGGGCTGCAGCGAGATGGTCGTGCCCGCCACGCCGGTGACGAGGTAGGTCGTCGGGTGGTTGGCGAAGCGCAGGTTCATCCCCGCGCTCAGGCCGGCGGCGCTGGACACCGTGAAGCTGGTCGCCCCGCCCGTCGCGGTGGCGGTGGCCGTGCGGCCCGTCACCACCGTCTCGACGTCGCCGTAGTCGAAGAGGTCCAGGTCGCTCAGCGCGAAGTTCTGCGCGACGCGCGAGACGAGTTCGTCGAGCTGCGCCTGCGCCGAGACCATGTTGTCGTCGCGCGTGTCGAGCAGGCCGCGGAACTTTCCGCCGACGATCTCGGAGGAGATGTCGACGCCGTCCAGAAGGATCCCAGAGAGGTCGCCGCCCGCGTAGCTCATCGCAGGCGATATTGACGAACTGGCGTTAAAACTCAGTTGATGCGGGTCGTTGTCGAGCAGCGGACGGCCGAGCTTCGTGAGCACGAGGACCTGGCCGTTGGACTGCTCGAAGGTGCGGATGTCGATGACCTTCGATAGGTCGGCGATCAGCTTGTCGCGGCGATCGTCGAGGTCGGCGGTCGAGCGGCCGAGGCCGCGGTTCTGCGCGATCGTGGTGTTAAGCTGGTCGAGCTGGGTGATGTAGCCGTTCGCGATCGTGACCTGGGCCTCGATCGTCCGCTCGGCGTCGAGGCGCAGGTTCTGGATCGTCTCCGAGAGTGCGTTGACGGAGGTGGCGAAGTCGTCGGCGCGCAGGAGCACCTGCTGCTGCAGCGCCGCCGAGTCAGGCTCGCCGATCAGCGCGCGGAAGGAGTTCGCGAGGTTGCCGAGCTTCGCGACGATGGACGACCCGTCGCCTGGCGCGCCGAACAGCGTCTCCAGGCGGGCGAGGTAGTCCTCCTTGACGCGCATCGTCTCGGCGATCGAGTGGCCGGCGCGGATCTCCTGCAGCAGGCTCGAGCTGACGTTGCGGCGGATCTCGCCCGCATTGACGCCCTGCGCCGAGATCCCGTTGACCAGCGTCTCGAGCGGCGCGTCCTTGCGCGTGTACCCGTCGACCGACGCGTTCGTGACGTTGCGCGAGACGAGATCCAGCTGGATCTGCGCCGCGCGCAAGCCGGTGTTCGCGGCGATCAGGATCCCGTTGAGGCTGGAGATGGGCATGGTGGCGTACCGGGTCCGGGGTGTGGCGTCCGCGGCTCAGAAGCTGCGGTCGATGGCGACGGAGATGCCGCCGCCGGAGCGCGGCGCGGCGGCCGACATCCCGTTGCGGCCATAGCCCTGGGCGCGCGGGCGCTGGGTCTCGGCGGCCTCGATGACCGCGCGCAGGACGCGCTCGTTGGCCTCGCGGGCCGCGGAGAGCGCGCGCTCGTTCTCGCGCGCCGCGGCGTCGAAGGCGGCGAAGGTCTCGCGCAGCTCGTCGCGCACGGCCTCGGTGAGGGCCCCCGCGGTCTCCGCGTCGGCGCCGAAGGACTTGACCAGCCCGGCGTAGCGCTGGACGAGCTCGCCCTTCTCGGCGATCAGCGCGGGCACCGCGCCGAGCGCGGCCGAGCGCAGCGCCTCGGTCTCCTTGCGCATGATCACCACGAGGCGGCCGGCGACGGCGAGCAGCTCGCGCATCGAGGCCGGCGTGGTCGCCGCGGGCGCGGGGCGGTGACGGAGGGTTTCAGCCATTGGTCTTCTCCTGCATGCGAAGGATCTCGCGGGCGACGTCCTGGGCGAGGCCGATGCCGCCCTTCGCCACGATCGAGCCGGCGAAGGCGTCGACCTGGAAGGAGCGCAGCATCTTCTCGGCGCTGCCCCCGCCGAACATCCCGCCGGTGTCGATCGCGTCGAACACGGGCGTGAGCATCTGGGCGAGGAACATCTGCTCGAACCTGAGGCCGGTCTGCGCCGCCTGCTCCGGCGTCGCGCGGTGCCCGGGGCGCGGCGTCGCCGACGCGACGTCTCCGGCGCGCGAGGCGGCCGAGGCGGTGGCGGCGATCGTCGCCGGGGAGAGGAGGCCGCCCATCACATCACCTCGATGTCGGCCTGCAGGGCGCCGGCCGTCTTGATGGCCTGCAGGATCGTGATCATGTCGCGCGGCCCGAAGCCGAGGGCGTTGAGGCCGTTCACGAGCTCCTGCAGCGTCACGCCGGAGGGCAGGATCGCGAGGCGGCGGTTGTTCTCCTCCTCGACCTCGATCTGGGTGCGGGGCACCACCACGGTGGCGCCCCCGGGCGCGATCGCCCCGCCGGTGATGGAGCCGGGGATGGTCGGCGCGCCGCCCGTCGAGGGGGCGAAGGGATTGGGCTGCGAGACCTGCGGGGTCTCGGTGATGCGGATGGTCAGGTTGCCGTGGGCGATGGCGACCGTGGAGATGCGCACCGCGTCGCCCATGACGATCGTGCCGGTCTTCTCGTCGATGACGACGCGGGCGACCTGGTCGGGATCGACGGGCAGCTGCTCGATGTCGGTCAGCAGGTTCACGATGTCCCCGCGACGGTTGTCGGGCACGATGACCAGGACCGTGCCGGGATCGAGCGGCCGGGCAGCGGGCGTGCGCAGGAAGTTGTTGATGGCCTGCGCGATGCGGCGCGCGGTCGTCAGGTCGGGATTGCGCAGCGAGATCCGCGTGCGGTCCATCGAGGCAAGCTGGAAGCCGAGCTCGCGCTCGACGATGCCCCCGGCGGCTATCTTGCCGGAGGTCGGGATGTTCTTGGTGACGCTGGCGCCCGCGCCGGAGGCGGTGAAGCCGCCGATCGCGACCGCGCCCTGCGCGACGGCATAGACCTCGCCGTCGGCGCCGAGCAGCGGCGTCACGAGGAGGGTGCCGCCCTGGAGCGAGGTCGCGTCGCCGAAGGTGCCGACCGCGACGTCCACGCGCGAGCCCTGGCGCGCGAAGGGCGGCAGCGTCGCCGTCACCATCACGGCCGCGACGTTCTTGGTGCGCAGGCTGCCGGCGATGTCGCGGGTGTTGACGCCGAGGCGCTCGAGCATCGCGATGATGCTCTGCTGGGTGAAGGGGGAGTTGTTGAGCGTGTCGCCCGTGCCGTTGAGGCCGATGATGAGGCCGTATCCGACCAGCTTGTTCTGACGGATGCCCTCGAAGTCGGCGATGTCCTTGATCCTGGAGCGCGCGCCGGCGTCGGCGGCGAGGCCGGCGGCGAGGCCGGCCGCGAGGATCATGGCGGCCTTGAGGCGGGCGAGGCGAAGGAAGAGGGACATGCGAGCCTGCATTCTGCGGGGACTTCGCGGATGTCCTTGCGAGGCTCGTGCCAGATCGCCCGGGCCTTCAGATGGCTGGAAAATCGACGTTTTCGAAGGGTGGACCGCGCGTGCGCCGTGGCGTGGCGGGCAATCGCTGCCTGCCTCGCGGCAAGATTTGCCGGGCGCCTCGCGCTTGCCTTGCCCGCGAGGTTTGGCGTAACGAGTTGAGGTGTCGGCGACAGACGGCTTCCAAACCCAGCGGGCGTGGCGCGAATGAAGGTCGACAATACCCCGGGATTGCGCGGAACGACCGCGACGAGGCGCGCCGACAAGGGCGCCGCGCGCGGAGGGGAGTTCGCGCGCCATCTCGACGGCTCGTCCCAGGCCTCCGGCGCCGGCGCGGCGTCCGGCGTCTCGGTGGCGGCGGGCATCGCCGGCATCCTCAGCCTGCAGGAGGTCGACGACGCCACGGCTTCGCGCAAGCGCGCCGTCAGGCGGGCGGAGACCCTCCTCGACCGGCTTGACGAACTGCGCCACGGCCTGCTGATGGGAACGCTGTCGCGCGTCCAGCTCGGCGAGCTTGCGATGCTGGTGTCGCAGCGCCGGGACTCGGTGGAGGACCCGAAGCTTGCCGAGCTCCTGGACGAGATCGACCTGAGGGTCCAGGTCGAGATCGCGAAATACGAAGTTGAATCAGCGGCTTGAGGGATTTTCCCCCGCGCGTCCCGGCGGCCGGGGCGCGGCTTGATGCGCTTGGGGTCGGTTCCTATACTCCGCGCCCCCGATCCCAGACCTGGCGATGAGGACATGACGCACCCGCTGCTCCCGGTCGATTACCGCCCGTCCGAAAACGAGCCGTTCATGAACCCGGTCATGCGGGAGTATTTCCGGCAGAAGCTGCTGAAGTGGCGCTCGGAACTCCTGCACGACTCGTCCGAGACCCTGGTGCACCTGCAGACGGAGACGGTGCCCGAGGCGGACATCACCGATCGCGCGGCCACCGAGACCGACCGCTTCACCGAGCTGCGTACCCGCGACCGCGAGCGCAAGCTGATCGGCAAGATCGACTCCGCGCTGCGCCGGATCGAGGACGGCAGCTACGGATATTGCGAGGACACGGGCGAGCCTATCGGCGTGCGCCGCCTGGAGGCCCGGCCGATCGCGACGTTGAGCGTCGAGGCTCAGGAGCGGCACGAGCGCATCGAGCGCACGCAGCGCGACGACTGATCCGGCGAGGGACCGGCGCCCTCCTCGCGGGAGGGCGCCGGCCGCCTGTCAGAACGGGAAGATCACGTCGAAGAGTTCCTGGCCCCAGCGCGGGCGCTGGACGTCCGTGATCTGGCCGCGGCCGCCGTACTGGATCCGCGCCTCGGCGAGGCGGTCATGCGGGATCTCGTTGGTGGACCTGATGTCCTGCGGGCGCACGACCCCCGCGACCTGCAGCACGCGGTTCTCGCTGTTGACGCGGACCTCCTGGCTGCCGGCGACCACGAGGTTGCCGTTCGGCAGGATCTGCGTGACCACCGCGGCGACGCGCAACGCGATCGTCTCCTTGCGCTCGATGGAGCCGGTGCCCGAGCTCGAGCTCGAGGACGACCCCTCGACCAGGTTCGACGGATCGGCCGCGGCGTTGCGGCCCGGAAGGCGCTTCGCGATGGAGCCGATGTCGTAGCCGAGGAACGAGGGCAGGCCGGCGCCCTCGCTGTTGGTGCGCGAGCGCGCGGAGGTGTTCTCCAGCGTCGCGGTGTCGGCGATGTTGATCGTCACCGTCAGGATGTCGCCGACGTTGCTGGCGCGCTGGTCCTTGAAGAAGGCGCGCGCGCCGGGCTGCCAGAGCGAGTTGGGCTGGCGCTCGACGGCGATCGGCGTCGGCATCGGCATCTGCACGGGCGGGCGCGCGGCGGCCGGGTTCTCGATCGGGCTCTGCGGCGGCGGCGAGCCGATCGTGCTCAGGCGCTCGAGGGTGTTCGTGCAGCCGCCGAGGGCGACGGACAGCACGATGGCCGGGACGAGGGCGGGGAGGCTGCGAGAGGACATTTCTGCTTCCACTTTCCTGCGTTGTCGGTGGCCGGGTCCTTCGGACCTGGCGTCGAGCGCCGCGCGGCGCTCAGTTCAGGAGGCCGGCGCGCGGGCCGCCGATGACGGCGACCGCGTCGGGGCCGATGACCTGGGCCTCGATCGTGCGCTTGCTCTGCACGTTGAGGACGCGGACCGTGTCGCCGCGCGCGCCATCGTCGAGGGCGCGACCCTGGGCGCTGAGGCTCATGCCGCCGTTGCGCAGCACGATGGTCACGAGGCCGTTCCGGTTGACCAGCACCGGCGCGCGCAGGTCGTTGTCGCGCAGGACCTCGCCGGCGCGCAGCGGGCGCCGCGCGCTCTGGCCGACCACCTGCCCGGCGTCGACCAGCACGTCGCGGCGCAGCGACTCCTCGCGGACATCGACGAGCTCGACGTCGGAGGCGCGGACGATCTCCCCGGACTGCACGGCGCGGCGCAGCACCGGTACCTGCCGCGTCGCGACGAGGCGCCCCGACACGGGGAGGCGCTGGGCGGAAGCATGGCCGGCGCCGGCGACGACCATCGCCGAGAAGCGTCCCGTCGCGCGGTCGTAGGAGAGGGACTGGATGTCGAGGCCGGGAGGCGCCTGCAGCGGCACGGAGAGCTCCGGCGCGCGGCCGGCGTACTCGATCCCGGCGCCGGCTGGCGCGCCCTCGAGGCGCAGCGCGTCGCGCAGGGCCTCGGAGATCGCCTCGCGCCCGACGATCCGGCCAGGGCGATCGACGACGATGCGGTCGAAGCGCGAGGACGGGCGCCAGTCGATGCCCATGGCGCGCGCATTGTCGGCGAGCCAGTTGGCGTCGAGGACGTAGCGCCGGCCCGGCCGCGGGGCGGGCGCGATGATCGCCTCGGCCAGGTGGCCGGCGTCCTCGAAGATGTCGCCGACGCGCACGACGTCGGCGTCGACGGTGGCCGAGGGGCGCAGCGTGGCCGCGTCGGCGGCCGCGGCGGCCGCTGCGATGGCGGCGGCGAGGAGGAGGGAGGGGATGCGCATGGCGGCGAGGCTCCTCAGCGCAGCTGGTTAAGGGACGACATCATCTCGTCCGAGGCCTGGATCACCTTCGAGTTCATCTCGTAGGCGCGCTGGGCCGTGATCAGGTTGGTGACCTCCTGCACGGTGTTGACGTTGGAGGTCTCGAGGAAGCCCTGCAGCGTCGTGCCGAAGCCCTGGCGGCCGGCCGTCCCGGTGACCGGGTCGCCCGAGGCCGGCGTGTTCTGGAACAGGTTGTCGCCGATCGCCTGCATGCCGGCGTCGTTCGCGAAGCTGGCGAGCTCGAACTGGCCGACGCGCTGCAGCTGCGACTGCGAGGGCTGCTTCACGAGCACCTCGCCGGAGGTGTTGATCGAGATGTCGATCGCGTCGCGGGGGATCGTGCCGCCGCCCTTCACCGTGTAGCCGTCGGCCGTCACGATCTTGCCTTCGGCGCTCAGCTGGAAGGAGCCGGCGCGGGTGTAGGCCGTCTCGCCGGAGGGCAGCTCGACCTGGAACCAGCCCTTGCCCTGCATCGCGACGTCCAGCGAGTTGCCGGTGGTCGTCACGTTGCCCTGCTCGGTGATGCGGTAGACCGCCGCGGCGCGCACGCCGAGGCCGAGCTGGATGCCCGACGGGACCACGGTGTTGGCGTCCGAGGACGCGGCGCCCGCGCGGCGCTGGTTCTGGTACAGCAGGTCCTGGAACTCGGCGCGCTGGCGCTTGAACGCCGTGGTGTTCATGTTCGCGATGTTGTTCGAGATCGTCTCGACGTTCAGCTGCTGGGCGAGCATGCCCGTGGCCGCGATGCTGAGGGAACGCATGGGTTGTCTCCTCGTGTGTCCTGGGCGCGCCGGTCAGCCGACGCGGGAAAGCTTGTCGATGGCGCGCCGCGCGCGCTCGTGCTCCTGGTCGATCATCCGCGACGCCGACTGGTAGCGGCGCGTGAGCTCGATCATCTGCGTGATCTCCGAGACGCTCTGGACGTTCGACTTCTCGATCATCCCCTGCGCGACCTCGGTCCTGCGGTCGACCGGTCGCGGCTCGGACTCGGTCTCCAGCAGCATGTTCCCGGTGCGGCGCAGCGCCTGCTCGTCGTCGAAGCGCACCACGCGGATGCGGCCGACGACGCCGTCCTTGCCGGTGATCACGCCGCGGCGGTCGATCTCGAACTGGGTCTCGCCGGGCGGCACCGTGATCGGCTGGCCGCCGTCGCCGAGGAGGAGGGCGCCGTTGCCGAGGGCAAGGCGGCCCTGCGCGTCGGTGCGGAAGGCGCCGGCGCGCGTGTAGCGCTCGCCTTCCTCGGTCTGGACCGCGATGTAGCCGGGCCCGATCAGCGCGACGTCGAAGGTGTTGCCGGTGCGCTCGACGGGGCCCGGGCGGTAGTCGCGCCAGAGGCCCTTGTCGACGACGAAGGACGCGGCCTGGCCAGCACCGCCGACGCCGGGGGAGCGGGCCTTGCGCGAGACCATCGTCTCGAAGGACATGCGCTCGCCCTGGTATCCGGCCGTGGCGGCGTTCGCGACGTTGTTCGCGATCACGTCGAGCTGGCGGCGCAGGCCTGCCAGGTGCGAGATCGCAATGAAGGACGGGTTCTCCATCGGCGCTCCAGAAGCGTTGCGCGGGTTCTCCCGCGCCGGGCATCCGGGACCATGGGCCCCGGATCTTTCGCGTCCTTCCTTGCGAAGCCCGTGCCAGCCGCGTTCCCTCGCTTTTTCAACGATTTGCGGCATCGCTCGCGGGTTACGTTCGGCCCTGACCGGCAGATTGTGCCGGGTCTTTGCTGCCGCCCGCGCGGTTTCAATCGGTTGTTAACCGTCCTCGCCTAGAAAGCCGATCCGCGCGATGGAGCGCCGAGCGAGGGAAGCATGGCGGAAGCCGACAAGGACGCGAAGACCGAGGGTGCGCCCGCGGAGGGCGAGGCCGCGGCGGCGAAGAAGAAGAGCCCGCTGCTGCTCATCCTCATGATCGTCGTGCCGGTGCTCCTGCTCGGCGGCGGTGGCGCGGCCGCGTATTTCCTCTTCTTCGCGAAGAAGGACGAGGCCGCGGCCGCGAAGGCGGAGGAGGCCAAGCCCCCGAAGCCGGCCGTCTTCTACAATTTGCCCGAACTGCTCGTGAACCTGAACGGCGGGCAGGGCCGTCGCTCGAGCTTCCTGAAGATCAGCCTCAGCCTCGAGCTCTCGGATCCCGCCGACATCCAGCGCGTCGAGGCCGTGCTGCCGCGCGTGATCGACGCCTTCCAGACCTACCTGCGCGAGCTGCGGCCGGAGGACCTTCGCGGGTCCGCGGGCCTCTACAGGCTGCGCGAGGAACTCCTGGCGCGCGTCAACACGTCGGCGCAGCCGGCCAAGGTGAACGACGTGCTGTTCAAGGAAATGCTCCTGCAATGACGGCGGCGCAGGCGAAGGCGGGGAGGACGCGCGCATGAGCGACGAACAGGGATCCG
>Ga0209985_10004973_pt1 | contig 10505 bp, 10 predicted proteins | sample NOAtaG_FD_187305 | JGI IMG/M metagenome (GOLD analysis project Ga0209985, IMG submission 187305) | Freshwater lake microbial communities from Lake Erie, under a cyanobacterial bloom - NOAA_Erie_Diel6S_1000h metaG (SPAdes) (version 2) | ecosystem: Environmental > Aquatic > Freshwater > Lake ... | reverse complement strand
GCAGGGAGATCAAGAAGGTGCAGAAGATGCTCAATGAGCGGCCACGTGCCGTGCTGGGTTATAGAACGCCCAAAGATGTCTTTGAAAAAGAGATACTGAAAGCTTGCGGATGAAGGTAATGCACCCACAAAAAACTTGTCGGCAAATAAAACAAACGGTATATTGTAAACCGTTTTTACTGCGTGGCTGGGATTGGGCACCTTCAGCGAACAAGCAGGCTTTGCACTAAAAAAGAAAAGGACGACAATGAGCAAATTGTTGTCCTTCTTTTTTAGGGAAATAAAAAAAAGGTGTCCATTTCTTATTTTTCAATTTGTTGCGTTAGAAACTTGAGACCACCTTCATTTAAAAAATTTGTTCTATGGAAAGAAAGAAAATGCAAATGGACATTATCAACCCTCACTGTGCCGGGATTGATATTGGCAGCAGGTCACACTTTGTAGCTGTTGGTCAGGCATTGGAAGACGTTAAAGAGTTTGGGGTATATGCCGATGACCTGACGGAGATCTGCCTACACCTTAAAAAACATGGCGTTACTTCAGTGGCTATGGAAAGCACCGGCAACTACTGGCAAAACTTGTATGTGGAACTTGAAAAACATGGACTAGAGGTAACCCTGGTCAATGGAAAGTTTACCAAAAACATCAAAGGCAAAAAGACCGATGTGAAAGATGCCCGCTGGATTCAGAAACTTCACAGCATTGGATTATTAACCGGCAGTTTCCTCCCTGACCAAACCACTGAGACGCTGCGCACCTTCTGCCGTCAAAGGCAAAACATGCTTGACCTGGCTACAAAAGCATCACACAAAATGCAGAAATACCTAAAACTTTAAACTTCAGGTTAGATGTGGTAGTCAACGACATTTGCGGCCTTACCGGGCTTGCAATTATAGCAGACATCTGTTCGGGAAATCTGGACCCCCAAGAACTGGCCAAGCACCGCCACGGCAACTGCCGTACATCACAAGAAGAGATCGCCCAAGCACTCAAAGGAAATAACCGCGCTGACTATCTGTTTGGATTAAGGCAGGAATTTGAGTCTTACAATTTTTATCAAAAGAAAGTAGCGGAGTGCGACAAACAAATTACTGCATTCCTGAAAAATCAAATCAACACGGACCCTGAAAAGAAGAAACTGAAAACCGATGACAAGAAACACAAGCGGGTAAACAAAAATGCCATTAAAGGCATAGACTTGAATCAAGCCTCCTTTCAATACTTTGGCGGGGTTGACTTGATGAAGATAGAAGGGCTTAGTCATGCCACCATTCTTTCCATTATCAGCGAGGTGGGGCCAGATGGTTTCCAGAAGTTTGAAAATGCAAAACAGTTTACTTCCTGGTTGAGGCTGGCCCCCAATAACAAAATAAGTGGCGGTAAGCTACTGAGTTCTAAAACGCCTAAAGGGAGCAATCGCCTCAAAATTGCCTTTCGAAATGCCGCTAATGTGATCGGAGGGTTAAAGGACACTCACTTATCAAATTTCTTTAAACGGGTGGCCTACCGCAAAGGTAGAACGGTTGCAATTAGCGCAACGGCCAGAAAGCTCGCTGTCATCATCTGGAATATGATTGTGAAAAAAATCCCCTATAGCCCACCTACTGAATACTTATTCCTCGATCAGAAAAGAAAACTTGCAGTACTGAAAAGAATCAAAAAACAAATCGATAAATTCGCTCTGACTAATGAAGAACTAGGCTTACAAACCAATTGATTTTCAGCCAAATGGAAAACGTTAGTCAGAATCATGATAAGCAGAAAGAGCCCGATGGCCAGCGGATGCACCGGCATGATGAGGGCGATGACCACGATGATCCCGGCCTCCACGATGGCCTCTAGCGGGTGAAAGGCGAAGGAAGCCCAGGGTGCCGGATTGGTGCTGAGGTGGTGTACCTTATGAAACCACCGGAAAACCGAAGGGTGGTGCATGGCCCGATGAGTCCAGTAAAAGTACGTGTCGTGAATAATCAACATCAGCGGGATGCTTAGCCAGAAATAGCCCCAGCCGTAATCGGCCATATTCAGGTACAGCTGCGTATAGTTACGCAGCCCGGTGCCAAAGAGTGAATACCCTATACCGGCAAAGATGAAGGCCGTTAACACCGAGTACAGAAACTCCCTCCGGTAGTCCGGGCCTTTGGGGAACCCGATTTGAATTTTTCGAAAGGCCCACCGGTGGCGAAAGATCACATAAAAGACGAGGTAGGCCACTACCGACATTACCAGGTAGCGCAGAAAGACGATCAGCAAGATTAGCCAATAGTTGTAACTCCAGAACGGCATGATGGAACAAAAGTAGGTGCCCGCGTAAACTAAACCCAGGGGGCCTCGCAAAAGTAGCCGGGATACTCGAAATCATTCTTGGGTCGGCTCTGGTTTCGGTATTGCTCTTCTTTATTGTCTTCACCCTGTTGATTCCCGGTGGCCAGGCTCGATGGGTCTTTTGTCAAGCAGATCAATCAACCGGAGAAAGTGAAATTTCTCGTGTTTGATGATTTTTGGCCTGGCCCCGCTAGATCAAAACACCCGTCTGGCTTTATTGCAAATACTCGAAGACCGCTATGCATAAAATCAGTCGTCAAAGCCTCGCAGCTCCCAATTGCCAAATGGCACGAATACATCGAGGAACCCACCTTGGCCAATGCCATCATGGACCGCCTTTTCGCTAACGTCCACCGCTTCGAACTCAAGGAACCCCCCGGGCTTTTCAGCACTTTGTACCTGCGCGAACTTTTATCAACAACTTGAACATATACCTTCCCATTGCTTGCCTTGAGTTTTCGCATAAACACAAAAACAAAGGTAAAAGCCACATTTTAACACCCAACCAAAATGAAAAACCGCGTTTCTTAGTAAAATTCTATGTTTTTTAACTCAACCCCAAAAAGTGCGGAAGTCAGGCGTGGCACAGCTCTGCGGGGAAGTAAAATAGATTTCTATTACAAAAAATGTTTATTAACCTAGATCAACGAAAAATAAGTTGTTTAGCTTCAAACTTTGCGGAAGTATAGAAAAATTACTGCCACTATGAAAAAATCACTTCTACTTACAACCCTGATTTTTCTTACTTCGAGTATTGAACTCATTGCACAAGCGCTTCCTAACAAAACGTTTTATGCTCATGCATCTGCCGGACTTGCAAGGTCTGAGGATGGATTAAAATTTATGGTAAAGCCGATAGAGTCTGCATCTCAATGGACTCCTCAAGTCAATGTGGGTATTGGGTATCGATTTAATAGGTATTTAGGCATCGAAACACATGCAGCAACAATGCTTACTTCATTGAAAGCAAGCGGCACTTTGGTTCTAAACAATGAAAAAGCCGAGGTTACGGCAAGGCACTCCAATGTGATGATAAGCCCAAAATTTTTTCTGCCTTTAGGTGATAAATCCGAACTATTTCTTCGTACAGGCCTTGGTTTTTTACTCTCTGAAAGTAAGATCAATTCCCCTTCAAATCCGGATTTTAAAAAATCAACTTCCAATATAGGATATATGGTGTCGCTGGGTTATGCGCAAAAGTTAACTGATAAAGTGGTTTTTACCCTGCAATTTGATTTTAGTGACCCATATGGTAGCGAAGATGTTTGGGAAGGAGATCTTGGCGTCCTTAATGCCGGAATCAAGTACTCACTTAACAACAAAAAATAAAGATGATTAGAATGTAAAATCCAATTAAGGTAAGGGCATCTCTAAAAACCCCGACCTGGCATACCGGACTGGTTTCGATATCTGCTTCGATGTGGTCAGAGTGGGGATTCCGACATACCGCAAATGCGGAGCCGGAATAACTTTTAGGTTTAATCGAGGTTTTTTGAGATGCTCCCCATTTATCATTCGTCTTAAAGCAGTAGCTATGATAAATCTGAGATTACAGGCAAAACCGTGGACAAAAGGCGCCCGGGTTGATGCATCGTATAACCGCCAGTTTACAACGGCCGTTCAGAATTTTGAGGTATGGCTCCATGGCCGACCGGGCCAAAGGCGAAGCCGCGTGGCTCTAGCCTTGCTCAAGCAAGGGTAACGAGCGGGTTGATTTGCCGGGGATTTTGAGCGGTACTGTTTGCCGTGTTGAACAGGGCCGTGAGGGGAACGGTATATTTCGAAAAGACAAGAAAAAGAGGCTGTCTAAAAAGTTAGTTTCCATTGTGTCAGCCTGAGCCTGTCGAAGGCAATTTCTGAACCATGAAAGGTTTCGACAAGCTCAACCTGACAACAACTACCAGCTTTGGGACAGCCTCATTTGCGTTGATTTTGATTAGAAGCCATCTCAAAAACACTTCACCATGTCAGGTTGAGGCTGTCGAAACCGGGTTTCAGTGCTGAATAGCCTTCGACAAGCTCAGGCTGACAATTGAAAATTGATTTTTGAGACGGCTTCTAGTTCGATTTCTTTACAGAGCCACCGCTGCTGGATGACGTGTTGGTACGGCCCGGGTTGCCGCGGTAGCGGATGGTGCCACCGCTGCTGGCCTGGGCTTCAATTTCTTTTGTGCAATTGACCTTAGCCGAGCCGGCACTGCTTACCGATGCCACAACCAACTCACACTCCAAATTATAGGCGTCAATATCGCCTGCACTGCTCGCCTCGGCCTCCAGGGAGTGTGCTTTTCCTTCCATCACAATGTCGGCCGCGCTCGATACATCCGCCAGCACATCGCCTGCGTCAATGGTAACCTCAATGGATGCGGCACTGGAGGCGTTCACATCGAGGCGGGAGGTTTTAATTGTGCTCTCCGAGAAAATGTTAGCGGCCGAGCTGGCACTGAGTTTTTCAAGCGTTACATAGGTGACGTATACTTTTACTGAACGGGAGCCGCGGTAGTTACCTTCGCGCATGTACACTTTCAGGTAGCTGCCGGCAACTTCGGTCACCACTTCTTTCGGGTCCACTCCGGAAACCACCACCCGGGCACTTTCTTTGTCACCTTTCGTCAGGTAAACATCTACGGCCTGGGCCGCTTTCACGCCTTTAAACGGGTCCAGCTTACGCTCCTCGGTTTGCTGGCCCCACGCCATTACCGAAATGCTCACCAGCCAAATGAAACTCAGTATCGACTTCATGCTTTTGATTTTAGCTTATAGACCTGCTGCCTATACGATAGTTGCGCGAAGTAGTTGACTTTTTTTGGAGAATTTAGACCATAATGTAAGAAATGCTGCTAAAAACCCGGTTATTCAAACCCAAAAAATGTAAGTTTGCCCTAAACCTTTTCCAAATTCTATGATTAAGGAACAACTCAACGTGCTTATCAACCTGGCCGCCAGCGACCGAACGATCGGTGAGAAAGAGGCCAAGGTGATCCAGATGATTGCCAAGGCCAATGGCGTTAGCGCGGCCGAGGTGGACGAGATGATGAAGTTGCCCAAGCCGGTGGGCGATCTTTCTGCTTTCAGTGAAGAGCAGCGTTTTGAAAACCTCTATCACCTCATTCAGTTGATGAAGAGTGACGGCCAGGTGTTTAGAAGTGAAATTCATTTTTGCGAGCAGATGGCCGAGAAACTGGGATACAAAAAAGGTGTGGTAGCCGAGTTATCGGGCCGCATTTTCAGCGATCCGTCTATCACAGCGGACCGAAAGGACTTGTATAACCGGGCGCACAAATTTTCGAAATAACCATTACCTATCAATTTAAACCTGACCAGCGGTCCCGCCAGCCATGGCGGGACTGCGTCATTTCTGCCTCCAAGTAAAGCCCGCACTTACTTCTTCTCATAAATTACCTTGCCGCCAATCACCGTCATCACCACTTCAGTGGTTAAGATCTCCGGCTCGGCCACGGTCATGATGTCTTTCGAAAACACAGTGAAATCGGCCCGCTTGCCAACTTCCAGTGAGCCTTTAATTTTTTCCTCAAATGCACCGAAGGCGGCATCGAGCGTGTAGGAACGCAGGGCCTGCTGGCGGGTCATCTTTTCCTCCGGCTCATAGCCGCCTTCCGGTTCACCCTTCAATGTTTTACGCGTAACGGACGCATAGAAACTATTGATCGGGTTCACCGGCTCTACGGGTACATCCGTTCCGTTGATCACTTTGGCGCCCGTTTTCAGCAACGATTGCCACATGTAGGCGCCCTCTTTAATACGTTTCTCGCCCAGCCGGTCAATCGCCCACGGGCGGTCGCTGCTGAGGTGGTTGGCCTGCACAGCCGCGATAACCCCCAATTGTCCGAATCGGGGAATATCCACACCGCGCATGTGTTGGGCGTGCTCGATGCGAAAACGGTGGTCTGGTTGGGGGTTCTCGGTAAAGGCAATTTCATAGCGATCGAGAATTTCCTTGTTGGCGCGATCGCCAATGGCGTGCGCGCACACCTGGAAGCCGCTCTTCAATCCTTCGCGCGAAATTTTCATCACTGTATCCATCGGCAACGTAGCCATGCCAAAGAACCCGGGCCGATCGGTGTATTCTTCCAGCAGCCAGGCCCCGCGCGAACCCAGCGCACCATCGCAGTTCAGTTTTATCGCCCGTATGGTGAGGTTGCCGCGCGGATCAACCTGGCGCCCTTTGCGCAGCCACTCGTAAATCAGGTCGCTGTCGAAGCCGGTGACCATGACGTACAGGTTAGTGGTGAGTTTACCTTCGGCTTTGAACTGCTGAAACAAATTGATGTTGGCACGCGAGGTGCCCGCATCGTGAAAGCTGGTGATGCCGTTGCGGGCGCAGGCCTGCATAGCCAGTTCCAGCGCCTGGGTATCGCTCTCGGTGGTGGATTCCGGGATGTAGCGGGTGATCAGGCTTTGGGCGCGTTCGTTGAAAATGCCGGTGGGGTTGCCCAGGTCATCGCGTATGATTTCCCCGCCTTCCGAGTTTGCTTCGCGAAGTTGTTCAACGGAGAGTTGATTTACTCCGGCCATCTGCATGGCGCGGGCGTTGGCAAAGCCGGCATGGCCACTGGCGTGGCGCAGGTACACCGGATTATCGGGCGAGGCGGAGCTCAGCAACTCGTGCGTTTGGAAACCCTTAACCATTTTGGTTGGTTTGGCATCCCACTTATCCTGGTGCCACCCGCGGCCCACGATCCACTGGCCGGGCTGAGCTTTGCTTGCGGCCTGCCGCACGCGCTCCACCAGCTCCTCATAGCTCTTTACATCCATCAGGTCCAGGTTGAGTTCGTTGTAACCCAGCCCCATAATGTGGCCGTGCGTTTCGATGAAGCCGGGGGTAAGTGTGCGACCGCCCAGGTCCACTACTTCTGTATTGGTGCCCCGCCACGCTTCGGCATCCTGCCGGGAGCCAACAAACACAATGCTATCGCCCGCGATAGCCACCGCTTCGGCCGCAGGTTGGGAGTAATTTACCGTATAGATGGTGCCTCCGAGAAAGATCTTGTCGGCCGGGGGATTTTTTTTCTGGCACGCAGAAACGACAAGAACGATGAGCAGAAAAAGGCAGAGCCGCATGGGGAAATGATTTATCAGAACCGAAGTAACAGCGTTTTTACGCGATTGACAAGACAAAAGATGTTAGCGTACACGGGGGCGGCTGGATGGTACGCTGAGCTGAACGTGATTACCTTGCCAAAAAAATACGGGCATGGGTAAGAAATATTTGGCCACCGTTGTTCTGGTGATTGCAACAGTTGTAGGCGCCTGGGCGCAGGAAGTCGGGTTATCGTTTTCGTACTTTATTCCGCGCAACGGGTATTTTTCCACGCCCATCAGTCCGTTTAGTGTGCGGGGTGTGGGGGTTGATTTGAATGACTACATAGCCCTTGAAACCGGTTTTTCGTTGTACCGCATGGCCGGCCTTAATGTAATTGATTTGCCGTTTGAGTCGAAGAAGCCGCTGGTGGGGCCCAACTTCACGGTGTTGGTGCCCCTGGAGCTGGTGCTGCAGTTTCCCGGAGAACACGTGAAGTTTGACATCAAAGGGGGTGGCTTTGTGTTTTACGGGTTTGATCAGAAGATTAATTATGGAAATTTTGACGAAGCCATGCGCGACTTTACGGGCTGGCAACTGGCCGATGGGCAGTTAACCGGGCAGAGCAAGTTAGGGTTTGGCTACCATGCCGGCATTGAGTTGACGTGGTATGTGGCCCGGCAATTCGGTATCAGCTTTGAGGTGAATTACCTGATGGGCACGTCACGTTTTCCCCTTTCGGGGAATTACAGTGGTTTTACCGGAATCGCTTTGGAAACACGGCCGATTGATTATGCGGATGCGCGCATTGATTTAACCGGGCTGGAGTTTTCGCTGGGTGTGATTTTGACGGGTAAGTGAGCCGGCTGTGCACCAGGGCCCGGTTTTGAGGGCTGCCTTCAGCCAGGGATTGGAGGGGCCACGCGCAGCGTGGGTGCGCAGCACCGACAGCCCCGCAAAGCCCGGCCGCCCCCCGCAGGGCGAGGGGGCGGGGCTGCCCATTTTTAATGCCCACCTCGACCACACCTGGAGGTATTTTTTTCATTATATTCGCTGACTTGATTTTAATTATGATTACGATTAAAGTTGAGAAGCTCTTTCACCGCAACGAACCGCGGCTGGCGCTTCGCTTCCCGAAGGATGCGGCTCTGCAACAGGTGGTGCGTACCCTGCCCGATGCCCGCTTTAGTGCGACACACCGATGCTGGTACATCAACAACAGGCCGAATCGGGTGACGGAATTATTCAAACTGTTTAAAGGCAAGGCCTATTTGGATGTAACTGCGCTGCGCAGAAATACGGAAGCGGATTTGAAAGCTGAAGGTGGCTCACAGGCGGTTGCGCGGGTAACCCGTGTGCGCGAAGCCACCCCTCACCCCGATCAGCGACAAGCTTTACAGCTGGTTGAGCAAAAGTTGAAGTTGAAGGGTTATTCGGCCTCGACCCAAAAAACATATCTGGAGCAGTTCAGTTTATTCATGCGTTTTTTCCCCGGCAGCCACCCGGCTGATTTGGGGGAAGAGGAGATTGAGGCATATCTGCTGTACCTGGTGGACAAGAAGAAGGTGGCGAAGAATACGCAAAACCAGGCCATTAATGCGCGAGCGGGCATTCGCAAGAATGTGCATCTGCACATGTTGCGGCATTCTTTTGCCACGCATTTGCTGGAGGCGGGCACTTCGACCCGTTACATACAAGTGTTGTTGGGGCATGAAAGCCCGAAGACTACGGAGATTTACGCTCAGGTTACGCGTTTTGGGTTGGACAAGGTGGTGAGCCCGCTTGACCAGATTGTGCAATCGAAGAAGTTGCGTGGCGATGACTGACTGCACAAAAAATATATCCCCGATTTTAGGGCCGCTATGGGCTTTTTCGGGGTTTTTGTTGCAAAATCGACATAGATACTATACCTTCAATTGCACAAACACCAACGTTGTGCACTATGCGGGCGGACACACAAGTCGTACGCAACGGGTGACAACGTAAATTTTTAGACGCTGACCCCGCGCAAGGTGACGGTTTACAAATGACTCCAAAAAAAGTCCAGAGCCCACTCCCACCGCGCGACAACCAGGTTTCAAAAAAAAGACCCGTGACCTGCGACAGTTTTCCGTCTCTGCTCGACAGTTTGCGGACTATTGAATGTGAAATGACTCTTTTACGCAGACGGTTTTGTGTACGTGGACAGGAATCCAGTCCGCGGCAAACGCGGGACATTTCCCCACGCGCCCGTGTTGACACCGTGCAGTCCTTCTATTACGCGGGACTTGGAATATGTTTCAAAAAGTCGTTTTTGTGTACCAACAGCCGTTTATTTTTATGTAACGGCCGACAGCCCGCACGGTGCACAACAGCATGTTTGCGCTATGGCCGGGTGACTGGTTAAATTTTAGTACCTTTAAACCAACAACGTTTGGTTTCGCGGGACAGCACGCGGCTTCGGAAGCCGGCCACATCGCAAACACAAACGTTGGCAGCAAGCGCCAGACGACAACTTTAGAGTTAAACAAAAGTTAAACAGATATGAAACTAGAATCGGGATATTTGAAACCAAGACTACAGACATTTTTAGGACTTTTCATCCTATCAATAATTCTGACATTAGTGTTACGAGCAGTACTTCATTTATCGACATCTTGGACAGCGTTTGAAATAAATTCACCTTTGTGGTGGTTTAATGTGATTATTTTTCCATTCACTATTTCTTTAGGCGTGACATTTGGAGCAAGACGGTTTCGACTAGAAATTACGGACACAGACGACATAGAAAAAGCGAAAAACCGGACACTAGAATATTTTTCAAACAACGGGTTTAGAATAATAGAAAATACTAGCAACGGGACGACTTTGGAATCCAATAATAGTTTTAGTCGACTACTCGATAATTGGTTTGGGACAGAGTTGGTCTCCGTTAGACACAGTGCCAATAAACTTATTGTTGAAGGACCATTTAGACACATTGACTCAATTGACTCAAAATTAAGATTTAGTAAAACCTTAAACTGACGACTAGGATCGAGTAGGTAAGGGAGAATTTCACTCCCAAACCTCTCACAGAACCGTGCTTGATAGTCTCCCATCACACGGCTCTTCATGATCAAGTTCACGGGGTAAAGCCGTGCTGCCACATCGGAAACAGA
>Ga0209985_10004972_pt1 | contig 10506 bp, 6 predicted proteins | sample NOAtaG_FD_187305 | JGI IMG/M metagenome (GOLD analysis project Ga0209985, IMG submission 187305) | Freshwater lake microbial communities from Lake Erie, under a cyanobacterial bloom - NOAA_Erie_Diel6S_1000h metaG (SPAdes) (version 2) | ecosystem: Environmental > Aquatic > Freshwater > Lake ... | reverse complement strand
AGCTCTTTTCATCGTGTAGGTGGTGTCGTTGCTGCCATCGATATTGGCAACCCGCACGATCAGGTTGCCCTGGCGATCTTGTTTTACCGGCCAGAACTTCTTGTATGTCATTCCGGGTGTGCCTTCGCCAAGAATCAGGAGGTGCAGTGAATCGCCTACAACTTCATGGGTGCTTGAATTGTAAACGCCCCAGTTGAAATCCCACATTCCGGGACCGGGCTGCTGGTTGAAAGCCCCTTTCTTGTGGTCGTGGATATCGTTGAAAACCATGCGCCAGCGTTTCCAGCCGCTGGTATCGAAACTGCTCCAGGCAGCGGTATCTCCTTTGGGATACAACACCACGCGTACACCTGCCACGTGGTTGGCGCGGATGCAATTGTCCATTGTCGTTTGGGTATGGGCAAGTTCCCATAGGTTGATGGAACCGGTTGAAACTGTGCCGTTGCTCAAAGAGTAGAACACCTCATTGCGGATACCCGGCCCCATGTTTACGGAGTCGTTTGTCCAGTTTTGTGCAACTGCCTGAGACGCACTGCCTGCAAGGAGAAGCGCGAAGAAGAAGCTTTTATTTTGAAACATTTCAGCGTGGGTTTGTGGGGGCAAAATTAGGTCGGTACAGGCCCTTGAATGCATGACGTTTGTCAACCTCCTGTCAATCCCCTTACAAAAGACAATAAACTGAACATTCCGGCCTTCTGATTGCTTAGAAAGATTACAGATAACTTTGCAACCATTCATGGGCAAGATCAGCATAGACATACGCAACGCGACACTGATAAAAGAGGATATCACCGTTGGCATCGATTTGGGCACTACCAACAGCCTGATTGCCATAGTGGAAGGCGAAAACAGACTCCCGGTTTGCCTGCGCGACGGAGGGAAAGCCATCGTTCCTTCGATTTTACATTTTGCTGATGATGGCAGCATCCTGGTTGGCGACGCTGCGCGTGAAAAACTGGTCAGCGATCCGCGCAATACCATTTACAGCATCAAGCGCCTGCTCGGCCGCAGCTACAACGAGCTCTCCGCACACAGCGGATATTACGGTTACCGGATTGTGGAAGACGAATCAGGTGCCTCCGTGCGTGTGGAAGCCAAAGGACGCCATTACACGCCCGTAGAACTGAGTGCACTCATATTGGCCGAATTGAAGCAGAAAGCCGAACAGGCATTGGGTAAGTCTGTAAACAAAGCCGTGATTACTGTACCGGCATATTTTGATGACCAACAGCGGCAGGCCACGCGCGACGCAGGCAAGCTCGCCGGATTGGAAGTGCTGCGCATCGTCAACGAACCTACCGCTGCCAGCCTGGCTTACGGATTGGGCCTTTCCCCCGATGATGTGCGTACCATCGCCGTTTACGATCTCGGTGGCGGCACCTTCGACCTTTCTGTATTGCGCTTAGAGAAAGGCGTTTTCGAAGTATTGGCTACGCGCGGAGACACTTACCTCGGCGGAGACGACATCGACAGAAGCATCGCCCAATTCTGGCTGGAAACAGTGCCCGGGGCTGATCTGCTGCGCAACGACAGCCATGCTATCCAGGATTTGCGCCTGAGCGCAGAACGCGCCAAAAAGCATTTTACCGGTTCCACAGACACCTGGCGGCATACGCTCGCTTCCGGTCAGGCAATCTTCGTACTCGAACTGAGTGCTGACCAATTGGCTACTTTGTGCAAGCCCCTGATCGACAAAACCCTCCAGATTACCCGCGCCGCGCTAAAAGATGCAGGCACCAAACCCGATGAAGTGGTGCTCGTTGGTGGTTCCACCCGCATGCCTTTGGTGAAGGAAGCCGTTCGCAGTCTTTTCCCTGACGTGCCGGTCCACGATACCCTTGATCCGGATGAAGTAGTGGCATTGGGTGCCAGCGTGGAAGCGGATATTCTGGCCGGAAACCGCCGCGATATCTTGCTCCTCGACGTTACGCCGCTCAGCCTGGGCATTGAAACCATGGGTGGTTTAATGGATGTACTGATACCGCGCAACAGCCGGATCCCCTGCAGCGCAGCACGTCAGTATACTACTTCGGTAGACGGGCAAACCCGTTTGCAGATTTCAGTTTACCAGGGCGAGCGGGAACTGTGCAGCGAAAACCGCTTGCTCGGACGTTTTGAGTTGCAACAAATTCCGGCCATGCCTGCCGGTTTGCCAAAAGTAGAAGTGCGTTTTACCCTCGACGCAGATGGTATCCTGCGGGTGAAAGCCATGGAATTGCGCTCGGGCGTAGCCCAGGAAATTGGAATGGAACAGCGCGGCGGCCTCGACGATGCAACAGTCGAAAAAATGCTGATCGAAAGTTTGCAACACGCCCGCAGCGATATGGATACCCGCATGTTGCTCGAAGCGCAACAGGAAGGTAAACAATTAATCTATACTGCAGAACGTTTCGTAGTAAAGAACCGGGAATTGCTGAGCGAAGACGAAATTGCACGAACTTCGATGCTCTGCAACGAACTGGAAGCCTGTATAGCCTCGGGAAGCAAAGACGAAATACTCCATGCGGTCGACCGCCTCAACGAGTATACACGGCCTTTTGCTGAACGTTTAATGGACCAGGCCGTGGCCATAGCATTGAAAGGAAAAACCATCGAATGAAAGGAAGAAACGTCATCTACAGCTGCTTGCTTACTTTCGGACTGATACCGCATGCAATCTTCGCACAGCAGAATCCGGGTTCACGCGAAGATGGCGGTTTGACCAACATGGAAGAAATCGAAGACTTTGATAAAAAGAATATCGGTCTTCGGATGGGCATCAGCTTCAATACCATCCTGGGCACCGAGCTGGTAAACCCCCGCCCTTTCTTCAGTTACGCAGGTGGATTTTACTACCAGAAACAATTACTGCGTGGGCGCCCCTACTGGCTTTACACCGAAACCAGTCTGCGTTTTGCCGGCAGCAATTTTGCCAATTACAAACTGTCGAGCGATTACACCCGCATTACGCAACTGTACCTTGATGTTCCCTTACTCCTGAAAATCAACCTCAGCGGCAGCCGCCGCGACGACAAGGGCAGGAACCTGCTGATCGGACCGCAGGCTGGGCATTTATTAAAGTCTGCTATTTACTTAGGAGAATACCGCGTACCCAAAAACGCCCTCGTTTGGTGGAAGCGCTGGGAGAATCTGGCCTTTGCCCCCTTCGATCTGAACGCAGTGGCGGCTTACGAAATCAGTCGCCCAAGGCATGCTTTCATGATCACGGCACGCTACGGACTTATCAACATCAACAGAGGATTGTATTTTGACGATTTAACGCCTGTTACCGGCAAAGGCGGAACAATCCGCAATGCCTCGATCGACTTCAGTTTTTTATTCTGAGCGCTTATTTCAGGAAGCGCTTGAGCAGGTCGTTGACTATATCACCGGCACCGGAACCGCCTTTATCGCCTCCACCGAGGAAATTGCTTACAAGACCACCAAGCATACCGCCGATTCCACCTTGTCCTCCCAGGTTACCAAGCAGCGATTGAACATCAAATCCATCCGCCCCGGCCTGTTTAACCTTATCGTTCAGCATATTCATCACCGACGGAATAATTCCACCGGCCAAACCTTCAGCCTGGCTCAGGTCGATGCCCAATTTGCTGCTCAGTGTATCAGCTACACCGGGAAGCATGCTGCTAACTGCACCCGAGGATGCATCGGTATCGTGACCTGAAAACAGTTCCATGATTCCGGAATAATCACCGCCCGAAAAGCGTTCGCTCAGTTGCGATACGATGCCTTCACCGGCTGCCCGGGCTGCTTCACCGCCTTGTTCGCCCACAAAGCCTTGTTGTTGGAGAAAATCGCCTATTTTCTCTTGGGCGAGGGGTATGAGTTGTTCAAACATGTTGATGGGATAAAAGGAAACCGGCTCCAATGCGCCGGTTTCCGGAGTTTCTTGGTTTAAAGGAAGGGAATCTTGGCCACTTCAGCCTTCAGAAGCCGTCCGCGAACGTCGATGAAGATTTCATTGCCAGCAGACGCGTAAGCAGACTGCACATAGGCCATGCCAATCGCTTTGTTCAGCGAGGGCGACATGGTACCTGAAGTTACTTCACCGATTACGGTTCCGTCTGCCAGGCAAACAGGATGGTGCTGGCGTGCGATACCTTTATCGGTCACAACAAATCCCACCAGCTTGCGGGAAGGCTTGTTTTCTTTCAGCGCCTTGTGGTAGGCAGAATGGGTGAATTCCTTGTTGAATTTGGTGATCCAACCCAGGCCCGCTTCGATGGGCGAAGTGGTATCGTTGATATCGTTGCCGTAGAGGCAGAATCCTTTTTCAAGGCGGAGTGTATCGCGGGCGCCGAGTCCGCAAGGTTTGATACCATGCGCTTCACCGGCGGCGAACACCGCATTCCACAATTTTTGCGCGTCTTCATTCGCAACGTACAATTCAAAACCACCTGCTCCGGTATAACCTGTATTGGAAATGATTACGTTCTCGATACCTGCCATGCTGCCCATTTTGAAATGGTAATAAGGAATGGAAGACAGATCGGTTTCGGTGAGTTGTTGCAGGATTTCGGGCACTTTCGGGCCTTGAACAGCGAGCAGTGCATAACGGTCGCTGGCATCTTCCATCTGGCATTCGCCATTGTTATGGCTGTGGATCCAGTTCCAGTCTTTTTCAATATTGGAAGCGTTGACTACCAGCATGTAATGTTCTGCGTTGATGCGGTAAACCAGCAAGTCGTCCACAATACCGCCCTGGTCGTTGGTCATGCAGCTGTATTGCACTTTGCCGTCTTCGAGCAGAGCAACATCGTTGGTGGTAAGTGACTGAATCAGGTTGAAGGCATCTTTTCCGCGGAGGAAGAATTCGCCCATGTGGCTCACATCGAAAACACCGGCTGCATTGCGCACTGCCAGGTGCTCCTGGATGAGGTTGTCGTACAGAACCGGCATGTTGTAACCGGCAAAGGGAACCATTTTAGCACCGAGCCCGATATGCAACTGAGTAAGGGCGGTGTTTTTGAGCGGATGGGTTGCTTCTGACATGATGTAATTATGCGATTGCAAAGGTAAGGCAAAGGCAGTGGGCTGTGGCAAGTTTGTGGATGCCGCTGCGGATAACCTGTGTTCCATGCCTGAGACTACTGCCCTATTTTTGCGGCATGAGCAGAACGAAGATTGTTGCCGGAAACTGGAAAATGCACAAAAACCTGGAGGAATCGCTGGCGCTGACCACCGAGATCCGCGGTTTGGTGCGCGACGAAGTGAACGCAAAGGTGGAAGTGATACTCTGTCCCCCCGCCATCAGCCTTGCCTCCATGCACCGCCTGCTGGAAGGCTCCAGCATCCATACAGGCGCCCAGAACTGCCATTGGGAAGACCAGGGCGCCTTTACCGGTGAACTTGCCCCTGGAATGGTGAAAAGTTCCGGTGCCACGTACGTCATCATTGGCCATTCTGAACGCCGTCAGTACTTTGGTGAAACCGATGAGATGTTGTCCAATAAGGCAAAAAGCGCCATCCGGCACGGGCTGAAAGTTTTGTTTTGCGTTGGCGAGAGTTTGCAACAGCGCGAAGACAAGACCTTCTTCAAAGTAATTGAAAAACAAATCCGTGAAGGCCTTTTCGGTTTAGACCGCAAAGAGTTCAGCTCGGTAGTAATAGCCTATGAGCCTGTTTGGGCAATCGGAACCGGATTGACTGCCTCACCGGAAGATGCACAGGAAATCCACCATTTCATCCGCCGGCTGATTGCCGATTACTACAATCAGGAAATTTCCGAAAGCACCTCTATTCTCTACGGTGGTTCGGTGAAGCCAGACAACGCAAAACAGTTGTTCGCCATGGGTGATATCGATGGCGGGCTCATCGGTGGTGCTGCCCTCAAAGCCCGCGATTTCATCGAAATCTGCAAGGCCGCGGGCGCTTAAACCACGCACTGCTTCGTTAACAGGGGCATACTATTTGAAGGATAGCTGTGCCCGCCCTTTATTCCAGTTCATAACAATGCGCAATCTCATCGTATCGACCCTGCTGCTGCTTATCGCCGGAAAGCTGCATGCCCAGACGCCACAAAGTTTCAATCCGGAGCCTGGTGTATTCATCAAGGAATTTGAAACCTTTATCCGCGGAGCTGCCATCAGCACGCTGGAACCGGAGTTGAACAAGTTCCTGACAGACTGGAACACGGGCCGGTACGATGCGGTTCAGCAAAAGAGCATCCAAAAGCTATGCAACAATATGCTGATGCGCAAGCTGGCCATCCAACCCTATTTCGAGTTGGTAATTACTTCGATGAATGCCTACACCAGCCGCAAGCTTCCGGCCAAGAACCTGCAGCAATGGCAACAAATCACGGAGCAATTGTTGGGAAAAAATCCGACCGATTACCTTGCCTTCCTGCGTGTCGCCAATAACTTATTCAAAGACAATACCCTTTATCAGGATGCAACCAAGAAATGGTATTGCCGGGCTACAGGTTTTGATATTTCGTACCGGAAAGACATTGAAGTCAGAATCAACAAAACAGATCTGGTTTGCCGCACTGCTTTCGACAGCTTCGTGATCACCGGCACTTCAGGAACCTTCCTGCCGGCGAAGAACCTGTGGTTGGGCAATGCCGGGTTTACAGACTGGGAAAGAACGCTGCCCGGTGAGAAAGTAAAAGTACAACTGTACCGTTACAATGCCGATGTGAGTTCTGCGGAATACAAAGCCGATTCAGCCTGGGTTCTGTACAGCAAATACTTCAATGCGCAGGTATTGGGTCATTTCGAAGACAAGGCTTCTTATGCCAGCAACCAGGACGAAATACGCAACAGCAGCTATCCCAAATTCAGCACTTTCCGGAACGACCTGGAAATAAAAAATCTATTGGGACCGAGCGCTACTTATAAAGGTGGGCTTACCATAGCGGGCAGCAATATCACAACGGCGAACAGGGGCGGCGAAGAATCTGTTATCACGATACTTTATAAAGGAAAACCAAGGGTTATTGCCAAGTCACCTTCTTTCAAAGTAATGGATGGGGCAGCCCAAAGCCTCGAGGCTTCCTTTACCCTCTTAATGGACAGCGGGAGAACCATTTTCCATCCAAAAGTTCAATTCAATTTCAATTTCAGGGATGGAAGATTGTTGATCACCAAAGGCGAAACCGGGTTGATGCGGGCTCCTTTTGCAGACGATTACCACAAGATTGATATCGATGCGCAACAAATACGCTGGAAGATCGACGAGCCACTGATCGATTTCGACAACGTAAATAAAAACCAGGAGGTAAAGATCGAATCGGCCGGCTTTTTCAAGGAATACCGCTACGAAAAACTCCAGGGCATGCTGCGCTACAATCCGCTGGAAAAGATGACCGAATTCTACCGGGCCAAACTTGCCAAACAGAAGCGTACGAAGTTTGCCGTTTCCGAATACGCCGCTTTCCTCAACAATACCAAAGACCGTATCGAGGCGCAACTCATCGACCTGTCAGACGGCGGATTTATTGTATACGACCCATTCGACGATTCCATCACCCTGAGGCCGAAGCTTTTCAATTATGTTCAGAACCATTACAAACTCAAAGACTACGATGTAATCCGGTTTTCATCCCTTATTTCAGCCCGGCCCAATGCCACCCTCAATATCCTCAACAATGAACTCAAGGTGGAAGGAGTGCAACGCTTTTACTTCAGCGATTCGCAGAACGTGATTGTGGCTCCTACGGAGCAAACCATCACCATCCTGAACGATCGCCGCATCAAGTTTGCCGGACAAATACGGGCCGGGCGTTTCGATTTTTACGGAAGAAATTTCGAATTCGATTACGCCAACTTCCAGATTAAATACAGCAATATCGACTCGATGCGTATCTACTTTCCCGACAGCACGGGCAAGGCCATCGTCCCCATCAAATCCGTACTTCGTAACATCTACGGAACACTGTTTATCGACAAGCCAAACAACAAATCCGGACTCAAAGACTATCCCGAGTATCCGATCTTCAAGAGTGATAAAGGAAGTGTCATTACCTACGACAAGCCCCATATCCACGGTGGAGTGTATGAAGCGGATAAATTCCATTTTGAAGTTGATCCGTTCACGATCGACAGCCTCGACAACTTCACCATCGCCGGTTTGGCCTTCGACGGAACTTTCCGAAGCGATGGCATTTTCCCTGATTTCCGTGAACAGGCCCGCATTCAGAAAGATTACTCGCTGGGCTTCATTTCCCGCACTCCGCCAGGCGGCTACCCGATGTATCGTGGCAAAGGCAGAGGTGAGATGACCATTTCACTCAGCGAGGAAGGTTTGTACGGTAGCGGCGATATCACCTACCAGGGCAGTACCACCAAATCGAAAAAATTCCTGATGCTGCCAGACCGCATGCGCGCTCCGGTTGACAGCTACGAGCTGCCCGAAAACGACAAATACCCGGAAGTATATGCAGCAGGCGCTACGGCGGAATGGAAACCATATTCAGATGAGTTCAAAATCGCTAACGGAGAAAGCCCCATTCGCATGTTCAAAATGGGCCACCGTTTCTATGGCAGCATAACCCAGACACCTACAGTGCTGAAAGGCGATGGTTCGCTAAAATGGTCTGAAGCAGAATACGCCAGCCGCAAGATGCGCTTTGGCCCGATGCGCGCCGAATCGCCGGAAGCTTCGCTCAAGATTTACAGCCTCGATAGCACCCGGGTTGCTTTCCGCACTGATAATGTACGCGGAGGTATTGACTTTGACAAAGGTGAAGGCAACTTCACCAATAACATCACCGGCAGCCCGACTTATTTCCCCTGGAATCAATATGCCACAAATATGGCCGATTACAAGTGGGACATGAACCGCAAGTTGATCGAAGTACTGCCCGGAGCTTCATTGGGCAGCGAACCCGGCATGTTTGTAAGTACCCTGGCCACGCAAGACAGTTTGCGGTATGAAGCACAGAAAGGCATCTACGACCTGCAGCTCGAACTGCTGAAGGTGGAAGGCATTCCGTATATCGACATTGCCGATTCGCGCATGTTCCTGAAAGACGGCAAGGTAACCATACGCAAAGCGGCCGATATGGATCCGGTCGACAGCGCCCGAATCGTGGCCAACCGCACCGATAAATTCCACGAAGTGTACCGCATGCGCGCCAAGATCTTCGGACGAAACAAAATGCGCGGAGAAGGATTCTATGTGTACGTCAACAAGAACGGACAGCGACAGGAAATCACGATGGACAGCGTGTTGGTGAACCGCTTCCGAAACGTGGAATCATGGGGTAAGATTGACGAGGCTCAGAACTTCACCCTCGATACCAAAATTGGCTACAAAGGCCTTGTATTGGCGAAGAGCAACGAGAAGCTTGTGCAGTTCACCGGCTATGTCAAACCCCTGCATACCTTCGACAATATCCTTCCCTCCGCCTGGCTGCGCTGCAACGAACCGATCGACCCGAAAGATGTGGTAATCAACCTCAGCGATCCGCGCGACAAAGACAACAAACGTCAATACGTCGGATTGTATATCGCCAACGATTCAAGCCATGTCTATCCCCTCTTTTTCAGCTGGAAACGCCGTTACAGCGATATTGAAATCACCGGCGACACCGGTATCCTCTATTACGACCAGGACAAACAGAGCTTCTTTGCCGGAAGCCGGGATAAGCTGTTGAACGGCGGACTGAAGGGCAATTATATCCAGCTCGACGAACGCACTAAGGCCATTCACGCAGAAGGCCGGATGGACTTTGGCTTTGACAATGGTGCCATTCGCTGCGTAAGTGCCGGTGCAGTCGACCTGGTGCCGGGAGACAGCAGTTTCAATTTCAGATTGGCTATGTTCATCGATTTCCTGCTGCCCAAAACCTTCAACGACAGATTGTACGCCATGCTTACAACGGAAGATGCAGGAACCGGAGATGCTACACTGAACGATCCTTTTGTGGAGGCTGCCGTGGGTGAGTTGATTCGCGACGACAAGGATGCACGCGCTGTAATGAAGGCCATTGAAACGACGGGCAAGTTGGAACCACGAGGCGAAGCAGGTTGGAAATTCTGTTTTACTGAAGCCGATTTTCGTTGGGACAGCCGCCGCCGCGGTATGGCCAATACCAGCGAGGTGGCGCTTGCCAATTTTGACGGCCGCCCGGTAAACCGCACATTCAACACCACCATGCTGGTAGAACACCGGCGCAGCGGTGAGAACGTTTTCATGTATATCGAGATTGCCAAAGGCTCCTGGGTTTACCTGAATGCCCAGCGCAACATTGTATACGTGTGGAGCAGCGATGAGGTGCTCAATCAAGCCATTATCAACGAAGGTCAAAGCCTCGGCACCGACATGCGTAAACGGAAGAAGGCGCGCAAGAAAGAGAATCTCAATACCGACACCTATATGGTGCGCACAGCGGCACCTTCGATGGTAGATCGCTTCCTGCGTCGCTTTGAGTGATTGTATAATTGAGACCGGAATCTAAAAGAAAAGGGGACATGTTAATGTCCCCTTTTCTTTTGGATGGGTTACTTAAACTTGGTTCAGCCTTCGCCTTTGTCGGCAAACATTTGCATCGCATCTCCC